>Ga0182015_10000799_pt1 | contig 43779 bp, 30 predicted proteins | sample 712P3MmetaG_FD_120478 | JGI IMG/M metagenome (GOLD analysis project Ga0182015, IMG submission 120478) | Permafrost microbial communities from Stordalen Mire, Sweden - 712P3M metaG | ecosystem: Environmental > Terrestrial > Soil > Wetlands > Permafrost | place: Sweden: Stordalen | collected...
ATTTATATTTAATAATTTGAGTCTAATTTATCAGAACCAATTCTGTTTTATTTTTGTTTTTTTTATTTTTTTTTTAATTTACTTGATGTTTTATCTTGGCTGTTTTAATATAATAAATTTTTACAGTATTCATTTATTAATTTATATTTGTATTTCTAATTACATTAAAGGATGAAAATTTAAAAGCTTCAAATGAATAATGATAAACAATAATTTAATATTAACTTTTTTTAACGTATTACTAAGTTTAATTGATGTATTAGTTGTTTTACTTCCTATTTTATTAGGTGTTGCTTTTATGACTATTATAGAAAGAAAACAACTTGCAGCTCATCAACGAAGAGTAGGTCCTAATACTGTAGGATATTATGGTATTCTACAACCATTTTCTGATGCTCTAAAATTAATTCTTAAAGAAACTATAATACCTTCTCAATCGAATAAAATTTTATTTTATTTAGCACCTGTTTCTACTTTAATATTTAGTTTATTAGGTTGAGGTATAATTCCTTTTGGACAAGGTTTAACACTTTTTGATTTCTCATTAGGGATTTTGTACACTTTAGCATTATCTTCTTTAGGAGTATATGGAGTTCTTTTTGCTGGTTGATCAGCAAACTCTAAATATGCTTTTTTAGGGTCTCTTCGATCTACGGCAGCTATGATATCTTATGAATTAATTTTAAGTTCAGCAATTCTTATTATTATTTTATTAACAGGTTCTTTAAACTTTACTAAAATAATTGAACATCAACAAGCTATTTGATTTATTATTCCTTTATTGCCTGTTTTTATTTTTTATTTTATTGCTATTTTAGCTGAAACTAGTCGTACACCATTTGATTTACAAGAAGCTGAATCTGAATTAGTAGCAGGTTTTTTTACTGAACACAGTTCAACAGTATTTGTTTTCTTTTTTCTTGGTGAATATTCCTCAATTGTATTATTTAGTTGTATTAGTGCTATTTTATTCTTAGGTGGTTATCATTTACCAGAAATATTTGTTAATAATTCAATTATTAATATTCAAAGTTTAATTTTAGGTATTAAGACTTGTATTTTTTGTTTTATATTTGTATGGTTTAGAGCAACTTTACCAAGATTAAGATATGATCAACTTATAGATTTATGTTGATTAAATCTCTTACCTATAGCAATTGCTTTTATTATATTAGTACCAAGTATTCTAGTAGCTTTTGATATTACTCCTTATTAAATAATTTATTAATAAATTTATTACTCATTTCTATATTTTTATAAATTTAATTTTCCCCACCCTCCATTCCCTACGGAGCTACGTAGGGAAGCCATAAATCATAAGCCATAAATCATAAATCATAAGCCATAAAAAGTATAAAAATAAAATAATTATAAAAAAAAAATATCAAAGATTGTTATAAAAAATTATATCAAAGATGATTTAGAATCAGATAAAATTTTAGTAATTTATTCTACCCTGATATAAAAAAATAAACATATTTTAATATTTTATATTAAAAAGATATCTTTTTAATTTTAAATTTAAAAGGGATATTATTAATTATAATAATTTATATTCAAGGCTTAAGAGTTAAAAGTTAAGGGTAGGTGTCAGATTGGTAATAGTGATTCTCTGTAAAAGAATTGGTTAATAGCCGTAAAAGGTTCGATTCCTTTACTACTCAAAGATAAATAAAAAAAGATTAGTAATTAGTAATTAGTAAACAGAGCATACTTATTAATTAATAAATATTAAAGATAAAAAATAAATTATTTAAAGTTAATAATATTAACAATTAAAAATGAAACAAAAAATAAAATAAAGGCTAAATTATTTAAGACTGTAGCATAATTGGTTAATGCAATTCGCTCATAATGGATGAGATTAGGGTTCGATCCCCTACAGTCTTATTTAAATTAAATATTATTTAATTAATTTAATTTTAATTATTAAATCTTTAAAATTAAAATTAAATTAATAATAATACAGTAGGGTATTTGGTCGAGTCTGGTTTAAGGCCCTCGTCTTGAAAACGAGTACTTGTTAAAAGTCGTGAGTTCAAATCTCACAGTATCCGTTAAAAATAATATAAAAATAAAAAAAAAATATAAATATTATAAAAGAGATAATAAATATTGCAATAAGCATATATAATACGATAATGTAAAAATTATCTAATTTTTAGAAGAATTTAATTTTGGTTCCGATTGAACGTTTTTCAGTAGTTTATAGACATGCAAATCTTTTATTTCTAATATAAAATAAAAAATAATTTATTTTATTGATGGAATAAGGTGTAGAGGTGAGGATAGTAAATAAGTTACCTTATAGTCTCCATAGATAGGATGAAATTTACACTTTTATATAAAAATTAAAAGTTATAAAGTAAATAAAATAATTTAATTAAATTGTTTAAAAAAGGAATTTTTCCGCTATATGATACTATTTATGTTGTTTAGGTAGTTGGAAGGGTAATAGCCTAACAAGCCGAAGATCAATAGCCAAGTTTGATAGAACAGATGGCCACATTGGGAATGAAATCTCCCAAGTAGTAAATAACTACCTGCAGTCAAGAATATTAGTCAATGCTCGAAAGAGTGAACTAGCTAACTGAAATTGTAATATTAGTCTTAACTTATTAATTATTACAATAAAGTAAGGGAAAATAATGATACTACCTTATTTTAGAGTGTTGTCAAAAACTGGTGCCAGAAGACTCGGTAAGGCCAGAAACGCAAACGTTAGTCATCTTAATCAGGCGTAAAGGGTTTGTAGGCAGCTTTAAGAATTTAAATATGTTATTAATTAAAGATAAAATATTAAAATAATAAATTAATATTAGTTTTTTTTTAATTAAAATCAATTAAAGCTAGAATCTAGAAGAAGAAAATTAAATCATACTTAGTGTAAGCGTAACTGTCAAAAATCCTAAGTGGAATACTAATGGCGAAGGCTATTTTTCTAATAAAGATTGACGCTGAGAAACGAAGGTGTGGGCAGGAAAAAGGATTAGAGACCCAAGTACTCCACACAGTCAACGATGAATGATAGTCAATCAATACAAATAAATTATTGGTGGCAATGTTAACACGATAATCATTCCGCCTTGCGAGTACTACTGCAAAGTTGAAACCAAAAAAATTAGTCGGTCTCGAAGCAAACGAAGTGAAGCATGTTATTTAATACGATAATCCGCGTAAAATCTTACCAGTTCTTGTATAGATCTCTATCAAAAATAGAAGGTGTTTTTTTTAATAAATAAAAAATAATAATTGTATTAATTTTTAATGCAAATTTTAATCTTAAATATTTAAAATTATTTTCGATTAATCTAATTTTTTTTCTCAAATACAGGTGTTGCATGGCTGTCGTCAGTCCGTGCCGTGAGAAGTTAGGTTAATTCCACAAACGGGCGAAATCCCTGTTGTTATAATTTAAACAAAACAATTTATGGTTATTAAATATTTCCATTTGGGGCTAAGGCAAGCCGTTATGGCCCTCATGAACTGGGCTATAGACGTGCCACAAAAACTTAGACAAAGTGACGCAAAATCTTTCCCTAACTCTACTTAGTGGAGGCTGAAATCTTATAATTTTATAAGATTTTAAATTAATTTAAAATTAAAGGGAGAATACGAAAGAGCTAATCATTAAATAAAGTTAAAATAAAATATTAAACGGATTGTCATCTGAAATTCGGTGACATGAAGAAGGAATTTCGAGTAATCGTTGATCACTAGGCGCAACGGTGAAGAAAAGCATTCGTGATGAACTAACTGTCTGTCGCTGGGAAGAAGTTAAGATTAAAGGAAATTATGACGAAATTAAATTTATTCATAGATTAATTACGTAGAAATTTAATTTTAAGTTTTTAAACTTTGTGTTTTTACAACTATTCCTATAAATATTAAGGTTATATTTTTTAAAATTATAATTTTATATTTTTTAGTAAAATTGATTGTATTTAATATTATTATTTCTATAGAAATAATAATATAATAAAACATCTATGTTAAACTAATTAGTAATAATGAATTCATTTTAATAACATCTCAAAAGTCATAGCAAGGTAGCTGTACTGGAAGGTGCTGCTGGAAAATAAATACTAATAATATCCCCCACAATATTAAATAAATAAATATTTTTTGTAAGGGGTTAGCTGAGTGGTTTAGCGGTAAATTTACACTTTACAAACAGAGGTTCAAATCCTCTACTCCTTAAACAATAATTAAAAAGAAAATAAGACAATAAATCTTTAATAATAATCGAAAAAGTATAAATAATATTTATCGTCATAAGATTTCACCTTTTATTTCATGAAGAAGATTTACTTATTTTTAATTTTGCCATTTCTTTTTAATTATTATCTACGAGTATGCCGAAAATGGTAGCCGGGTAAATCTTAGGAATTTATGATTTTGGAATCGTAAGAGTTCAAATCTCTTTACTCGTAAAAAGCAATAAAAAAAAAGTAAATTTAAATAGTAAATTTTTAGACTTTAATTAAATTAAATAAATTAATATTTTTATCTAACATCTTTAGCTAAATTGGTTAAAGCGATTGCCTTCGAAGCAATAGATTATTGGTTCGAATCCAATAAGGTGTTAAATCCTAAATAAATATTTGTTTAAGTATTATTTTTGTTTTTTGTAATAATTCAAATTTAAAAATTAATAGTCTAATTATTAAGGGGGTTTACAATTAAAATTTTACTATTTAATAAATAAAAAAATATTTTACAAAAAAAAATAATACTAATATATACGAATAATTAGAATCGAACTAATGATTTCTATTTGGAAGATAGAAGTTATACCACTTAACCATATTCGTTTAGTCATTAAAATTAGATATATAATATTTATTTCTTTTAAAAATAAAGGATTAAACAATATAATTAATAAATAAAATAGGTTATAAATATATCGTTTATTGAAAACACCTGGGCTTGAACCAGGACTTTCCCTTTAAAAGAGAGACACTCAACCACTCGAGTTCTGTTTCCTAATATTAATTTATTTTATAATTTAGTAATAAAATAAAAACTTTTTATTACTGAGTTGACCAGACTCGAACTGATATTAACCATTACCAAAAAATGGTGTTTTTCCAAATTAAACTACAACTCAAAAGATTTAAAATATTATATTAAATATTAAATATTTATTTTTTAATAATATTAAATTTATGCCGAAAACTGGAATTGAACCAATATTTAAGTCTTACAAGGAATTCGTTTTACCAATTAAACTATTCCGGCTATTTATTTTATTATACCTTTTTTAATAAATATTTAATATTTATATGCCCCGGAATGGAATCGAACCACTAATTTTTCGATCTTCAGTCGAACGCTTTAACCATTGAGCCACCGAGGCTTTTTCTTTTTTAATTGTTTAATAAACTTTAATAAAAAAATAATATAAAAATATCAAAAATAATTTCTACTTCTAGCCACGCTAACTTGGAGAAAGATAGATTCGAACTATCATAATTGTATTGCAAATACAATTGATTACCATTATCTTTATTCCCCCTTCCAGATGATAATAATAATAAATTATTAATATTATTTTATTTTTATATTAATAATAATAATTGTTATTAATAGCTTTATTTATATATTTATTATTACTTTTATATAACTATTTTTTTTTTTATTATATAATATTAATATTTAATATAATCTATATTTTATTATCCTTTTAATTATATGGTTTAAAAAATGCTTTATCTTCCTGTATTGAAATAGAAAAAATAACAAATGAAATCAATAAATTATAACATAAGGCGTACACACAATAAAATATTAATTGTTCAATATAAAATAATAACTAATCTTTTAACAATTATAACTTTAAATAAATCTTTGTTTAAACTTAATTTATTTTCTATTATAATTCTAATTTTTGGTATTTTTTGTTCTATAATGATAAGATTAGACTTCAATTTAAATTGATTAGTTAATATTAATGAAACAACTGTATATATTTTTAGAATATCGTCTGCAACATATAGATTATATATTTTGTTATTATTAATCACTAATTGAAGACAAATATTAAATTATTTATATTTGTGAAGATCAACAATCAAAAATAATTACTTGATAAGTATTTTCTACATATTTTATCATTTGTTCATATCTTTAATAACATTTTATATAATTAATATAAAATATTATTCAATTTCTACATTAAATATTGAGTTCTTAAACTTCTTCTATTTAGTAAATATATTTTTAACTATTTGCATAGGCATATATTGTTCAATAAAATATATTAATCCTGATTTTAATTTAAATAAAATAATAAGTAGAAAAGTAAAAATAATTTGTAGTATTGGAATAGTAACTTATATTACATGAATCATTTTACTAAGATATGGTATATTTGTAGAGATGTTTAACAAAATTAGTGATATTAAATTATTTGATACAATACATTGCGAAGATACTTCAGAGAAATATTATTTAAATAAAATCAGTTCAAAAGATTTGATAGTTGAACCAAGATTTGATCATAATGGCTACTCCGATATTCAAATACCTGATGTAACATATCCTTCTCCCATTGAAGATGAGATTATGAGACTGGCAGAGGCTCCCACAAGTGAGATTGAAAACAAACCAAATGAGGTATTTGCATCCTTAGGCTCTGCTTCGCAAGGGAAACGAAATAAAATAGTAGACTCAAAATGGATAGATCAATTACTAAAATATAGAAAACCTAATAAATCTTTTTAACAAGTTATGGAAGATTTGTTAAACGAGTCATAAATAATAAACAAAAATTAAATCCCCCCAAAAAATATAAAGAATTTACAATAATTCGGAGGTACACTTGTAAATTATAAAAAATACCTCTTGTTATGAAAAATAAAGATACAAAAAAAATGAAATCAACTTACAAAGTATCAGAATTTTTTCCAGAAAATCCTTGAGTTAGTTTTAATGATTGGATAGGAATAATGAAAATTCGATCTATATATTCGACAGGTTTAATGATTACACATCTTGAGTCATTAATTTATAATTTATCTGACATAGAAGATTTTAATTCTCTAGAACTAGCTAAGAAAGACATCCTACAGATAATTTATAGTAATATAGATTGATGAAGAGACATGTATTGTAGTGGTATGGAATTAAAATGAACAGAGGGATATGAGAATGCAGCTGACGTAATAGCTGAATTTGAAAAAAATTATATAGAATATGAGAATCTAAAAAAACAACGATTAAACAGCAGCATGCTTATCTTTACATCATTAAATCCTATATTCTCTGTGTTAAAAAGAATTTTAACAAAGAAAATAATTTTTTGATTTATCAGAATATTTATAAAATTAATCACTTTCACATTACTTTACTTATCATTTAATTACTTTGAGATATCTATATTTCCTTCATCCTTTGAAATATATATACAAAATTATATTAATATGATAGATTCAACTATTACAGAATACTGTACACGATTAGAATCATTATTATGAGAAGATAAAACAGTACTAGATATTATTAATAACTTTAAATCTTATCCCTCTCAAATTACAGTATTATGAGAAGATGCTAACGCAGAAACTCTAAATAATATTCTTAAAAACTTTAAATCTTCACCCACATTACAAGATCCAACAATTAAGTATGATTATAGTCATTATAAATTTAATAAAGATTTATGATCTTAATAATTATAATGATTATAATATATGCATTCTTATTTATTACATATTCTTTATTAATCGGCAATTATGATTTAATATTTATATTAATTGTATTACTATTTAAAGATATGATAGATTTCTTATTATTTATAGTAAGCAATTTGTCTGATGCAATAATATTAATTATGACTCAAACACTATACTGATTTAATATAACAATAAAAAATATAATTGATTACTTAATATTATGATTAATATTTACATCAAATTTATTAGAAGTATACTCACAAAATAATATTGACAATATTATAGATTTTTTAGATATTAGTGATATAAATAAAATAGAAAATGCTAACGCAGATACAGAAGAAATAGAAGATATTAATAAAAATAAATATAATAGATGAATTATTATATTTGGATTACGATCGATAAATTTATTCAGTGCTTACGCAATATATTACTTTGATTTATTATAATTTCTGAATACGCTTCCTACGGATTACGAATTAAATGAAATAATTAATATAAATGATACAAATATTGTGAATGATACAATTGATAATTCTATTAACTCTAAAGATTTATTAAAAATAGCTGAACATATGAAAGATACTTTTGATAAAAATGATAGAATATTAGATGAATTTGCACGAATATTAGAAAATTTTAATAATAGATAAACATTAAATATAATTAATCCCCAATAACTTCGTAGTAAATCTCAAAGTCCTATAATTTAAAGATAGAACGATTAATATATAGTTGTTAAGATATAATACATATTTAATAAGTAGAAGTTCGATATTTCTTAGGATTAATAAAATTTATGTTTATGTACTCTAACAATGTGGGGATTAAATTGTTGATTTGTTTTGTTTTCTAATTTTTTCTGCTATCTCATCTTTTCTAGATTTACAAAACTCAATAAACTCAGAAAATTTTAACAGATCATCTACATTATTTTTCTTTAAATTAAAGTTGTGATTTAAATTAGTAGTATTAAGTTTCATTCTGAAAAATTCTTCTAATAAACCGAAAAATATAGATGTTCTTTGTAAAGTGTCTATATGATCTAACACTGTATGATTAAATACTGGTAGTATAGCTAACTTATTATAATTATGATAAGATTCTATAATAGTATTTAATTTATATCCCTCTAAACAGGTATTAAACAATGATAATCTATGATGAACTGGAGACAATATACCTCTATGATTTTTACTTCCAGCTGTAAGTAAGACATTCTGAAGTTTAAAAGCTGCAATAATAAATGCTAAAGGTATAGAATTAAAAATAAAAATAGAATTGTTAATCATAGTATCATTTTCAAAGTGTTTAATATTAGTATTAGTTAAATGTGAAAAGTGTTCATTATTAAAGAACTCTTCTAATCCTATATTTAATTTAATATAATAAGGATTATCACTAGACACAGCTAAATCTGTTCTAAATTCATCATTTAATGATCGAACAGATTTTGTTTTTATGAAAGGTATTATATCGTAAATGATTAATTTACTACAAGTTAAAATTTTTAGTCTTTTACATAAAGAAACATAGTCAATTTCATACTGTTTCGGTGATATTCAAATTGAATATATTCAATTTTTCATGAATTTATCTTGAACTTGAATACCCTGTGTACTAAAATTTATAGCCATAAATATTCTTTGATTTAATTTAGTCATTTATTATTATTATTATAAAATCGAAACAAGAGGAATGTAAAATAATGAGAGTTATCCTCCTAATTTTTCTCATTATTGATAACATATAAAATATTATCAAGGTTTAAATACCTTTAAAGTTCTATCACATTTAAAGTGATAACTCCCTAATTATTAATTAGGTATTCTTTATATTAAACTAAGAACTCTTTGAAAACACCAGGACTTTCCCTTTAAAAGAGGGACACTCAACCACTCGAGTACTGTTAACATTTCTAGCTTTTGTAAAAGCTATTATTTATGTGGGGGATGTTAAATATTAACGTATAATATTAGAATTTTCTATTTTTAAAGGTTTAGTATTAACAAATATTTTATTTTTATATATTAATTCTCTTTTTGAGTAGAGAGGATTTAAATTTAATGTATGTTTATGGTCTGTAACAATTTTAATCGTTGAATTATCTATATCTCTAAATCATTTTTCTTGAATCAAACTAAGATGTTTATCTTTATAAAGTAATGGAATTAATTTATTAAAACTTATATTAGTTTTTACACCTTTTATTTTTGTTAATTCTGCTATTTTATCCTTTTTAAAGTATCTAGCAGAATACATTTTAGGTGCTAGGAATAAAGCTTTAATAAAAATATTTTCTAATTTAAATTTACCAATTTCTGTAGAACTTATTAATGAAGAAGGTAATACAGTATCTAAATATATAGAGTCTGTATCAGAATAATACAAATTATCAGAATATCTGTATTTGAATGTGCTCATAAAAATTCTTGCATATGCAGTGATAGCAGAAGCTATTGGAACAGAAATATTTAAATTACTATCTTTATCTATATTTTTTTTTATTATAATAACTAACTAATTCATCGGTATCAGATAATTTTATAGTATTTGTAACAACAAATTTATTTGTTCCTTCATGACTATGAAATTTTTTATCTGCTATTGTACCATCTAATATTTCATGTGATTCTACTATGGTTGACATCCCAAATCTACCGTATAATGAATTCATTAATAATTTATAAATTGTATAATCTGCACTATTTTTATCTGATATTTCTTTAAAGTAATACAAATCTGTAATGTATTTATCAAAGATTAATTATTTATTAAATAAATATCCTCTAAGTATTTTATATTTATATCCTAGTTTATCAGCTTTTTTCAATTCTTCACTAAAGTATGTACCTACTCATTTTACAACTGGGGCTATAGTTTTTGTACCACCCTCAGTTTTTATTCTAATTTGTAGCAATGGAGAGTATAATTCTTCAGGTGTTTCAATCTCTACTTCGAAGAATCCAAAAGTATTCTCTTCGATTTTAGTGATATCCCCTTCGAATTGTATAGGTATACCCACAGGCATTAATTCAGATTTCATTACTGCCGGGTATAAACTATTAACGTCGTAAGCATAGATTTTTTTTTCTCCATTGTATCAAGACATTGGCTTATATACGTCGCAAGCACCACCGGTATAGCTAGGTTTCAATTCCTCATATAATTTACCACTTATCAATGGTATTTTTTCTTTTTCTAAATAGTTTGTTCTAAAGATAGCAAAAGCTAGAGAACTTATGGTTGGATATTTAAAGGTGTCTACAGAGAATTTAGTAAAGATTTTTTCATTGAAAACTTTCAATATGTTATACAACAGAACACAATCTTTTTCACAATATTTTATTGTTTCCTCTCTCAAGTTTCAAGGTTTATTTTTAAAGCTACCAATATATTTAGCCAAATCAGTGAAATAAATATTTTTTAGAGAGAAAAAATTAAATCTTGGAACTTTACCAATATAATCTAGAGGTATATGCTTATTATTTACGAAGGTATATGGAAATATATCTTTACTATCTAAGCCAAAGTTAGGACCTAATTTACTTAAAGCAGCAGGTAATATAAGCAACGATTCTTTAAATTTTAACGATAATTTTTTCATATTACCATTCTGCTGTATACTATATTTCAATCCAAAATCAATAAATCTACCGTCTCTAAGTGTAGGATTTATTTTATCACTTAACTTATATAAATTTTTAATTAAAAATATTGAATCAAAATAAGAGAAATTATGAATAAATACTATAAATTTATCATATTTTTCCTTCAATAAGTATTTTATACTTTCATCTATCATCAGTTATTTACTATCATTAAAATCGGATAAATAAAATGATTTAGTTTCTGTTCCATCATATATTCCTACACAATAAGGGAACATATATCCATCTATTCCTCTAGTTTCTAGATCCATAGTAATAATATTTTCTGTGCAAGTAGTTGCTTGTTTTTTAGGTTTCAAGAATTTAGTAGGTTTTTCTTTAGTATATAAAATTACTTCTCCGTCTTCAATATAGTATGTGTATACTTTAACAGTTCTGTTAAAATTATTTAAAGGAGACTCACTAGTTTTATCTTGATAATCTATAAACTCTAATATTGAACGATTGTTAATTTTCATTTCAACTAATAAACAATCCTCTAATACTTCTACAGAGTAATAAGTATTTTCATCTTTTTTAATTATATAAATATTATCTTTATTAAACACAATTAATCCTCATTTAGTGAAATCCATAGTTCCTGGTAAATGATATCCAGAGAATTTAAAGTTGAACACGGTATTATAATCGATACCTTTAGGTGATGGAGGAAAATGGATATTAGATGATGTAATATTTAATTCTAAAGGTAATATTTTATGTGTAAATACTATTCTATCGAAAATATGTTCTAATTTCATTTGTCCTAATTCATTTCCTACTAAGTCAGGATTTAAAGGTTTATCCATAAATATACTATCAGTATCTGTATAATAAATGTTATAATTTTGTTTATATTCAGTCATTATCATTCTAGCATAAGCAGTAATAGCAGCTGATATTGGAATAGATATATTTAAGGTGGTTAGTGAGTTATCATCATTATTACATGAATCTTTTGAATTATATGATATTAATTCTTTTCCAGTATTAAGAGTTATAACACTTGCGACATCATATTTATTATAATAATTTAAAGCATCTTCATGTGATAAAATAGTATGTTTCATCATATCAGGATTCATACCAAATCTGCCATATAAAGTATTTAATAATAATTTAGATATAGCGTATCTAGCTGAATTTTTAGAAGAATTAACTTTAATATTATATAATGAATCTACATAATCAGTAAATATAAATTCACTTTCGAATATATACCCAATCAAGATTTTAAATTTATAACCATATTTTTCAGCTAAATATAATTCTTCTGAAAAGAAGGTACCAGTTCAATTACCAATTGGTGCCATTGTACTTGTACAATGTTTATTTGTTTTAAATCTTGATTGTAATAAAAGAATTTTAATATCTAAAGGAGTTTCTACTTCTTCCTCAAAGAATCCAAAAGGTTTCTTATCTTTATATTCAGGCAATAATCTAATATATCCCTCAAACTTAATTGGATTACCTACAGGCATCTTAAAAGTTTTCATTACATAAGGATATAAAGAATTTATATCATAAGGATATATATTTTCACCGTATGGTATATAAACGTCTACACTTCCACCAGTATAAGCAGATTTAATTGCTTTATACATATTTCCACCAATTAAAGGAATATTCGCTTTATCTCTGATATCATTCTCAAAATATTTGAAAGTAATTGTTTCTGAAGCATAACTTGTACTTTCAAGGCCATAAGATTCAGTAGATATAATTTATTTATTTTTAGGTAAAAATTTATATCTATAAATTGCGAATGCTAAAGAGGATAAGGTAGGATATTTTAAAATATCTAGTTTAAATAAATCATAGATCTCCTTACTAAATGTATTTATTACTTAATATAAAGTTATTACATCTTGCTCAAAATATATTCTGCTTTCATTTGCTAGACTTCACTTATTATTTTTATAATTATCATAGTATGCATTATATTTATCCTGTTTTAGTTTTTCATTTTCTTCTACACTTAAATTAGGATTCTTCTTTCAGATAAATGTATCAATTGTCGGTACATCACTAATATAATCAAGAGGGATATTAATATTATTTACAAATAAATGTGGAAACATTCCTTTATGTTCAACATTAAATGCTATAGCTAATTTTTCTAAAGATGCAGGTATTAATAAATAAGAATCTCTGAAATATAAAGAATATTTAGTTTTAGCCTCACCAAAATTAAGTTTAAGATCAATTATTCTATTATCTCTAATTATAGGATCAATTTTATCTGTTAGCAAATAAAGTGCACCCCTTAAGAATATTGAATCAAAGTTAGAAAAGTTATGTAAATACACTTTATAATTATGATACTATATTTTAAATAGATTGGAGGGGTTAATTAAATTTTAAAAAATCATAAATGTTAATAGATTGATAATACTATGTACTACGTCAAACGTAGAACTAATCCTTTAATTATTTTATTTTAAAGGAAGGAGATAATACTACAAATAAAGCTGAAAAATATATAATAATTAATCTTAATTCACTCAATAAAGAAGTATCTATTAATATTGGAGCAAATACTATAAATAATAAAGATAATAAACTCAAAGTAATATATATTGAATAAGTTGTTATTACTCCAGTATCTAATTTAGATATATTAATACCTGTATTTGTAAGTGCTGAAGAAATTCCATAAGGTCCTATTAATTCAATAACACCTCTATCTAAAATTTTAGAAATATTATAACTTAATTGTAAACCAAATCCAACAATATAGTGATTATAAATTACATCAAAGAAATATTTACCATTTAAAAAAGTATAAATTGTTTTACCCAAAGAAGTTTCTGTTAGACCAATTACGAATTCAGGTGTATTATTATATAAAAAGATAGCAGAAATAGCACCAAATAAAGACACAAATAAAGGTAATAATTTAATTATTATTGGCATTGAGAATTCTGCTTCAATAATAGAAATATTATTAGGATGAATAAATAATGAATTAGCAAAGAAATCAGAACCAATACCTACAAATAAATCAGAAAATATATAACCAAAAAATATACTAAATAAAGCTAATATTAATAAAGGAATAATAACTGATAAATTTGCTTCATGAGAATTTAAATATGATGTCCGAGTTCCATTAGGATTTGTTAAAAATACTAAACTTATTAATCTAAATGAATAAAAAGCTGTTAATCCTGCTGTAATTGTACCTAAAATATATGCATAAGTACCACTAAAACTATATTGACCATAAGCTAATTCTAATATTAAATCTTTACTATAAAAACCTGTTAACCAAGGAGTAGCTAGTAAAGATAAAGTACCTACTAGCATTATTGAATAAGTGAAAGGTAAGAATCTTATTAATCCACCCATTCGTCTAATATCTTGTTGATCAGCAAAACTGTGTATTACTGCTCCCGCACCTAAGAATAATAATGCTTTAAAGAAAGCATGATTTACTGTATGCATTAAAGCTACATTATATTGACTAATACCAATTGCCATTACCATATAACCTAATTGACTTATAGTACTAAATGCAATAATTCTTTTTAAATCATTTTGTACTAGACCACAAGTAGCAGCAAAAAATGCTGTAGATGCACCAATTAAAGTAATTATTAATAATCCTGTAGGACTAAATTCTAATAATGGAGAAGATCTTAGTAGTAAATATATACCAGCTGTAACTAGAGTTGCCGCATGAATTAAAGCAGAAACTGGAGTTGGACCTTCCATTGACCCCGGTAATCAAGAATGTAATGGAATTTGAGAAGATTTAGCCATTGCACCAATAAGTAATAATAAAGCTATAATAGTTATAGCTGTTTCATTCATAAAAGGCGCTATACTAAAAATTGTCGCATAATTTAAAGATCCAAATAAAGCAAAAATAGCAAAGAAACCAATACTTAATCCCATATCACCAACTCTATTCATTGTTAAAGCTAAAATAGCAGCTTTATTAGCTTGAATTCTAGTAAATCAGAAATTAATAAGTAAATATGAAACTATTCCAATACCTTCTCAACCTACAAACATTACAAAATAATTAGCACCTGATACTAATAATAACATAAAAAATGTGAATAAAGATAAATATGAAAAAAATCTTTGATTATGAGGATCTTCAGACATATAATCAGTAGAAAAAATATGAATTAATGAAGATATATAAAGTACTGGGATAAACATTGAAACAGTTAACTGATCAAATAAAAATTCTCATGAAATAGACATAAATTCAGAATCTACTCAACTTACTAAATTAACGGAAACAGGAGATCCGCAAATACCTACCTCATAAAAAGCGATACTAGCTAAAATTGACGCTAAAATTAGACAGATACAAGTTATTAAATGTGCTCCAGTTACTCCTATTTTTCTACCTAATAAACCTGATATTACTGAACCTAATAAAGGTAAAATTAAAATTGAAAGATACATTAAGTTCTAAGTGATATATTTCCTCTTAATCGATAATAAGCTACAAGAATACTTAAACCTATAACTGATTCTGCTCCAGCTACAGAAATAATATAAATACTAAATGTTTGTCCAACATTATCATCAAAACTGAATGAGCTAATTAATATTAGAAGCGTAACAGCTAATAGCATTATCTCAATAGCAATAATCATTAGAATAATATTTTTTCTATTTAAAATAAATCCTAAAATACCTATTAAAAATAAGAATAAAGACAGATTCATTGTTTTTATGCTTGTAAAATTCCTTTGGGAACCAATAATAAAATTAATAAAAAATAAAAAGATTTTTTTATGAAAAACAAGTTTATAAAATTAATATAAAATAAATTAATTAAATGAAACTTAATTTATTTTAAGATATTTATAACTTTATATTAAATTTAGAATTAAACATTAGTAATAACAAAATTAATATATTATTATTATCTATATTTAATAAACTATAAAAATCTATTATTAAATTTTATAAGTTATTTTTATCTAAAACAAATCTAATTGATTCTATAAAATTTGTGTTATAAATTTTAATTTATAGTAGTAAATACTAACTACTTAATTATGAACTTAATGTTAATGACACACCTAAACCACCTCACATATATATTCCTATAAATAAAAATAGCCAAACTACATCTACGAAATGTCAATATAGAATACCATTTTCTAAACCTAAATGGTGTTTATTTGTTAAATGATATTTAACAAATCTTGCATATCCAAATGAAATAAAAATTGTTCCTACAATTACATGTACAAATATGTTATCGTAATGACTCTTTATTCATTACTTCAGTAATTTACACTACTGTTCAGACTATGTCATCAATATTTAAATCAAATATTGTGGGGTTTTTGTATTAGGATTATTGTAAATAAATTACTCACCTATTAGTCGTTGAACCTTCATATATTCTTATATTATTTATTATTTATTAAATATATGCTTGGCTGCAAATTATTCTTAAAAATTATTAAGAATTTCTTGCAATTAACCCTATTTTCTGTTAAATTTATTAAAATTATTTATTATTAAAATATAATTAAATATTATTTAAATTATTTTCAACGAAAAAAATAAATTTATAATTATTATAAGTTTCACCTGTTAATAAGCATTTCTTTATTTTTGATCTATCGATTTTTAAAGATTTACTACATTCAGATATACTTGAAAAAATAGATTTATTATTAAAATTATCAATAGTCATAATTTTTAATTTATCAGAAACTAAATTATTAGTACCTCTGATAAATCTTACACCATTTTTAATTTCGTATGGAGCTGGCAAAGAATAAAGAATTTCCAATTTATTTTTAAATTTAACATCTAAACTAATTTTAGTTTGATTTAAATTATTATTTTTTGTTGTCATATTTGAATTCGAAATTAAAGAAATAGGCGAATTAGATAATCTAAAATTATTTCAACGATTTTTAATTTCACTTATTATAGATAAACCTTCAGGTAATAAATGGTAACCATGATAATAAATATTAACGATAATTGATCAATCATAAAAATCTTTTAATTTTTTACTTTTTAAAATATTAAGTTTAGAAAATAAAGGCACAATAATATTTTTTAAAATATGTATTTGTGTTATTTCAAATATTACCATAGAACTAGAATTAGGCATATTTTTACGTGGTTGAATAATATTTAAATTAGTAGAACTTAAATAAAAATATTCTTTAATTTTTTTTAATAATTCTAATTCTTTAATAGAATTTTCATATTTTAATCTTGGTTTAAAATTAGAGATTGAAAATGATCCATCTCCATCAGTAAACCCTCCTAATCAATAATTAGTTAAAGGAATATTTAATTCTTGGAATGAAGGAGATAAAAATGGAGTTTTTATCTCATTAAAATATTTTATCATATTAGTTTTTCCTTCTGGACTCAAATGTTTTTTATTTTTAATTAAATTAACAGCTTTTTCAAAAATAAGAAATTGATAATATTTTGAACTATGTAATTTAATACATTTAAAAATAGGCAGAATAATATTTATTAATGAAGCTTGATCATTTACAAAATAATTACATTTGGAACCTGAAATTGAAATGTGTCCACAATTTAATTTATCTTTAATAAGTTGTAATAATTTTAAATCATCAATATGTAATCCAATTTGAAAAGTTAAAAGTACACTATTATATTTATTATTGTTTAAATTTCGTAGACTTATATTAAAATTACCTTCAGCATCAGTAAATCCTGATAACCATTCTAAAAATGTGAATTTTAAATAAAATTGTGTCAATTTTTGTCTTTTTATAAATTGAATTAATAGTTTATCTTTTTTTAAATTAGTTGAAATTAAATTTCTTTGTTCTATTTTATTTATATACTGAATTTTCTTATCTTTATTTTTAATAAAATTAGTAGGGACTATTAAAGTTAATCCATGTAGACCTGTAGTAATAAAAAAAGCAGAACCAAAGATACTATCTGCTAATGTAAAAGGAGCTTGATTATATTCAAAAGCTTGTAAAGCAGTAAAAATAATAGCAAAAATTATAGTAATTAACATACCTTCGATAGCAGCACTTCTTTTACCAGAAATTAAGGCATGATGTCCATAAGTAATTGAAGCACCAGATGATAATAATAAAAAAGTATTAAGTAATGGAATAGCGAAAGGATTTAAAGGAGTGATACCTAAAGGTGGTCAAATACCTCCTATTTCTATTGCTGGAGATAAACTAGAATGAAAAAATGCCCAGAATACTGAAAAGAAAGCGAATACCTCACTTACAATAAATAGAATAATTCCATAAAAAAGTCCAATTACTACTTCTTGAGTATGGTCTCCTAACATTGTACCTTCTGTAATTACGTCTCTAAATCAAAATGACATACCTGAAAATGTTAATAATAGACCTAAACTTAATAAAGAATCACCATGATTGTATCCATGCATGTACATAACAGCACCTATAGTAGTAGTAAGAAGTGAAAAACTAGTTAATATAGGTCAAGGAGAAGGTGTTACTAAGTGATAAGGAAAATATTGAAAATTATTTCTTATTTGAGTTAATTCTTTCATTAAAATTTTATTTATTTTTAATTTGTTGACACCACTGTGAAAAAGAACAATTTTTATTTCGATTCTCGATCTAGGATAGTTATAATATAACTAGAAATATTTATAGTTCTTCTTTATAAACTTATAACAGTTTATGTTTGATTGCTTAGTTAAGGTAAGTTAAATTTAGTGGTTATTAAATTTAACGATACTACTTTTATTAAAAATATATATTAAAAATGAATATAAAAAAAAAAATAAAAGCTAAAATCGATGATTTCGAAGAAGATGATAGCATATCAGGTTGTAAATTTTTAGAAGATGACATAGGAACTTGATCCGACATAACTTTCATAGATCTACTAAATATGTTAAATGCGGGTGAAATATTTTCTCATAAATGAGGATATGAATTTTTAACATTGTAACTGTTTGTACTAGAGCTTGCTAAATCATTAAGATTATTATAATTATCTATTTGAGTATAAATTTTGTTTGTTAGTGATTCAATTTCATTTTCATGATTTAAGAAATTAAATTTTTCTAGAGGAGGAAAACTATTATTATTAGCTATATCCAAATCTAAATTATTATTGTCAATACTACTGCTTGCTAAAGCATTAATAGATACATTTGGAAAAATAAAATTATTAATAGGTATAACAGCATCTTGTCTATTATTCAAATTAATATTTAAATCATTAGTCTCACTATTACTACTTCTATTACTATCATCATTTACATTATTAGGATTAACCTTAGTTGCATTGTGAGTGGTATTAGTAAGAGTACTATTAGTATTCAAATTGTTAGATCCATTATTATTGTTTACATTATTTAAAATAATACGTGGATCTTCTCTGATACGATTTTGATAGTTAGTATCTGGAACTCCTTCTAAATGAATAGTGTTTAGAAATGTATATTTATTTAACAATTCAAATAAATAACCATATCTGATACTTAAAATAATTGTAATGTAAGTAATTAATCCAGAGTTTAAATATAAAAACGAAATAGATAATAATATTAAAATAAATATTAAATTATGTAAATAATAAACTTAAATTATAATAAATTATTATTGCGATAAAGGACTACACTAGTTTTAAGTGTTAGATTATGTAAATAATAATCTATACTTACTATTTTTAAGAGGTATGGTCTACGTAGTATTGGTGGGGATTGGAGTAATTATTAAGAAGGATTTAAAATTAATTGTTTTTATTGCTTAATTTTGTAATATACATTCTTATTACTTGTTGAAAAGTATTTAAAGGTAAAATATATTTAGAAAAAATATAAATTAATGCTAGTAAAGTTAAAAATAAAAAAGATAATTGATTTAAAAAATAAAAAGGAATTAATTGAGGCATATATTATTAAAATTTAAAGTTAGGGCTCTTAAATTACAAAGAACTATCGCTACGCCAGCTTTAGATAATAAAACTTTTTATTATTGTTTTTTCTGACAAAATGAGATATTAAGGGTATTTAATTAAAACTTAAAAGATATAAATTTTAATTAAAAGCATAGTTAATTTAAATAAAGAAATTTTTTTTCTTTATTTATTATTTATAATCTACTTTTAACTATTTGAATAAATTATTTATTTAAAAATATAGGGTTAAGTACAGATGGTTCTGTAATAGACCTGCAAAGTCTATAAAATCAAGGTTCAATTCCTTCTTAACTCTAGAATAAATTAACAAAATTTAAATCAATTATTAATTCAAAAAACAAAACTAAAAGTAGTAAAATTAACCCTATATTTAAATACAAAAGATAAATTTTATAAAAAAAGATCGGTGGATTAAGAAAGCCTATAATTTAAAGGTAGAATAATTTCTTGATGAGAAATAAGTAGAAGTTCAAATCTTCTTGGGCTTAAATAATAAATAAATATTTAGTTATAATGTATAAATATTTTAAAAATAAATTAAATTAAAATTATCAAATTTAATACTAAAGAAAAAATAAATAATATTTTATTTATTAAAGTTTTTATAGCTTATTATTTAAAATATTTGATTTTATATCAAGACTTACAAAAAAAGTTTAAATTTTGTCTAATAATATTTAAACTTTTAAATTTAAAAGACAAAACAAATAATTTTTTAAATTTAAAATAAAAAAGAATGAGAATATTAAAAAAACATGTGTTACTTAGATTGGTGAATTCATATTTTGTTGATTCTCCTCAACCTGCAAATATTTCATATTTATGAAATTTTGGTTCATTATTAGGTTTTTGTTTAGCCATACAAATATTAACTGGAGCTTTCTTAGCAATGCATTACCAAGCAAATGTTGATTTTGCATTTTCAAGTGTTGAACATATTATGAGAGATGTAAATAATGGTTGAATTATACGTTATACACATGCTAATGTTGCTTCATTTTTTTTTATTTTCGTTTATGCTCACATTGCCAGAGGATTATATTACGGATCATATAAATCTCCAAGAATTTTACTTTGATCTATTGGTGTAATTATTCTTATACTTATGATAGCTATTGCTTTCCTTGGTTATGTTCTACCTTATGGTCAAATGTCATTATGAGGTATTCCAAATTTTGCCTCAAATGCTTATTATTTATTAAATAATATTTTTTTACAAGAATATGTAAATATTATTAATAGTATTTCAATTTCAGAATTAATATCACCTTTTTTATTAAGTACTAATCAAATTAAAAATTTACATTCACACAAAAGAATAGGTCCTCATAATAAAGAATTACTTTCAATATTATTTGGTTCATTATTAGGGGATGGTCATGCTGAAAAACGTATCCAAGGTAATGGCACAATAATATGTTTTCAACAAGAAGCTTCTCATGTTTCATATTTACTTTGATTACATAATTTATTAAGTGATTTAGGGTATTGCAGTAAAACTATTCCCCGTATTACCACACGTTTAGGTAGAAAAAACAGTATTAGAAGAATAATTAGATTTACAACTTGAACTTATTCAAGTTTTAATTGAATTCATGATTTATGATATGTTGATAATGTCAAAGTTGTTCCTTCAATGATTGGTGAATATCTTAACCCATTAGCATTATCTATTTGAATTATGGATGATGGATGTAAATCAGGTTCAGGTTTAAAACTTTCTACTAATTCCTTTTCTTATTCTGATTGTTTATTATTAATTAATGTATTACATATTAATTTCAATCTTAAGGCTACTATTCAATCAACGGGTGTACCTAATCAACATCATATTTATATTTGAAAAGAATCTATGCTTATATTACGTGAAATAGTTTTACCTCATTTACATTCTTCAATGAAATATAAATTAATTATTTAATAAGTATAGTCAATTAACATAATTAATTTTTATATTATATTTTTATAAAATTTAATTAATAGTGTTAATTTGGCAACATCAATGAAAACAGGTCAAAAATATTTGTTTTTATATCAAGACCGTCGGTTTTTTTATCTTAATTAATAGAAATAGAGATCGCTACAGACTGGTTCATCGATGGGTAACTATTAATTTTTAATAGATGCTTAATGTACAGTCGGAGTTTTAGCAATTCTATTTTTTTAAATAGAATGTCATAGGGTTTTACAAAAATGTTAATATTTAGATATTATGTAAAATACGTGAACATATATTGAAAAACAAAGATAATATTTATCTTAGTTATTTTTAATTTTATAACTACAATTTATGTTTTTAAAACTTGGCTACAGTAATTACAAATTTATTATCTGCAATTCCAATTTTTGGACATGATCTAGTGGAATTAATCTGAGGTGGGTTTTCCGTTTCGAATGCGACATTAAATAGATTCTTCTCTTTACATTATTTATTACCATTTTTATTATCTGCTTTAGTACTTGCACATTTTATGGCATTACATTTACATGGTTCAAATAATCCTAACGGTGTATCTTCTAATGGTGATAGATATGCAATACATCCTTATTTTATTTTTAAAGATTTAGTGACAATTTATTTATTCTTATTAGTATTATCTATAATTGTATTTTACGCACCAAATCTAATGGGTCATTCAGATAATTATATACCTGCAAATCCTATGAGTACTCCAAGTTCAATAGTACCTGAATGATACTTATTACCTTATTATGCTATTTTAAGATCAATACCTGATAAATTATTAGGAGTAGTAGCCATGTTTGGTTCATTATTAATATTATTAGTTCTTCCTTTAACAGATTTATCTAGAAATAGAGGTTCACAATTTAGACCTGCTATGAAATTGGCTTTCTGATTCTTTGTTGTTGATTTCATTATATTAATGTGAATTGGTTCACAACATCCAGAAACTCCTTATGTGGAAATAGGTCAAATTGCAACTGCATTTTATTTCTTATGATTTTTGGTAATTGTACCATTTATAGGAATAGCTGAAAATACTTTAATGGATATTGCTTTACCAAAAAATTAAAATTGTAAATAAATAATATTTTTAATTTCATTTCTATATAAAATTTAATTTATTCCCCACTAAGTATCTTTATAAACAATTGTTTCATATTTGTGTTTAAATATTTAATATTTTTAACTTAAAAGAATAATAATAAATATAAGAAAAACAAATATTTTAACTTTAATATAATTTTATTTACTAATTAAGAGCGTAGTATCAATGGTTAGTATAATGATCTTCAAAATCACTGGTAGGTGTTCGAATCACCTCGTTCTTGTATTAATTTAATAATAAATTGTTATTAGAATTTAAGTTGAACCACAAATTAATAACTAATTAAATTAAGAGCGTAGTATCAATGGTTAGTATAATGATCTCCAAAATCATTAGTAGGTGTTCGAATCACCTCGTTCTTGTATTAATATTTACTTAATAATTAAAACAAAATATTATTAATAGGGTTCTTAGTTTAATAGGTAGAGCACCTAATTGTCAATTAGGACGGTACCAGTTCGAATCTGGTAGAGCTCGAATAAAAAGAGTAAGCTGATATAGGAAAGCTATAAAATTTAATAAAAATAAATTATTTAATCATAAAAAAAATATTTTTTTAATAGGTTCGAATCCTATACTCTTTAGATTTTAATTTTAAATATAATATAATAAATTATTTATTAAATTACAAATGATTTATATTATATATTTTTTTAAAAATAAAAGAAAAAATTAAGTAAAATCTTAGAAATTCTTTAACAATTATAAAAAAAATCAAAAACAAGTGAGTAATTAATTAAATATTTTTTTTTGATTAGTTTTTATTTAAAGTTATATTTTGATAATTAATATCATCAAAGAATTTACTCTTAATAGCTAATAATTATAGTAAAAAAATATAAAAACAAAACTAATTTTTTTTATATTCATTTAAAAAGAGGAATAATACTAAGACTGATAATAAAAATAAAAAACAAAAATAATGTTTACAAATTTTAACTTTAATACTATTTATAATGATGCTCCTCAACCTTGACAATTTGGTTTTCAAGACTCTGCTACACCAGGTTTTACTGGTATTGTAGAATTACATAATACTATCTTTTTCTATTTAATAGTTATTTGTGTAGGAGTTTTCTGGGTATTATTTTCACTAATTCAACATTTTAATTCTAAAAATAATCCCTTTGTTCACAAATATATGAATCATGGTACAATTTTAGAAACAATTTGGACAATATTACCAGCTTTAGTTTTAATTGCAATAGCTTTTCCTAGTTTTAGATTACTTTATCTGATGGATGAAGTAATTAGCCCAACTATTACTATTAAAGTTGTAGGACATCAGTGATATTGAAGTGTTGAATATTCAGATTATACTACTGATAGTGGAGATTCTATTGATTTTGACGCTTATATGATTCCAGAATCTGATTTAGAATTAGGTCAATTTAGACTATTAGATGTGGATAATAGAATTATTATACCTGTAGATTGCCATATTAGATTTATTGTTACAGGTTCAGATGTTCTGCATTCATTAGGTGTTCCTTCTCTAGGAATAAAAATAGATGGTACTCCAGGTAGATTAAATCAAGTATCTATTTTAGCTGAAAGAACTGGAACTTTCTATGGTCAATGTTCAGAAATATGTGGTGTTTGACATGGATTCATGCCTATAGTAATAGAAGCTGTTTCTGTTCAAGAATACTTATCCTGATTAGATACAAATTCTTTAAATTAATAAAATTTTAAAATTATAATAAATTTAAAAAGAAATATTAAATTATTAAATTTTATTTTTACATCCCCACAAAAAAGTATTATAATATTATTGTATATTATTAAAAACTAAAATAAAAACTTTTTATTCTTATTTATTTAAAGCCGAAAAAAAGAATTGAACTTTTATTTTACCGTCATGAATGGTAAGTTTTAACCATTTAAACTATTTCAGCTATAAAATTTATTTTTATTTAATTATTTAATATAATTATATTAATTTATATTTTTATATTAAAACTTGTATGTTTAATATATTTTATAAAATTTTATAAATTATCATTATAAAATATTTTTTTGGAGTTAGATTTTATCTATAGGACTAATTTTGTGAAAACATTATTAATCAAATAATAATAATAAACAAATATTAAATTATTATTATTTTTAAATTAATAGTTTACTGAATTTTTTCTACAAATATCAGGTTATATAAAGGAATAAAGAATAATTTTACAAAGATTAAATTTTTATTAATTAAAAATAAACAAAACTTAAGTGTTAGATATTTTAATTTATAATAAAAAATAATATTAATATTTTCTAAAGAATATCATTTACCATAATTTTTATTTTTTTATTTTACATAGCTTTAACCTAGAACCTTAACTAAATTTAATAATTAATTTGTATTTTTAAATTATTAAAAACCAGTTTTAGATATCTTAACTCTCTCTTTTATATAGAAATTTAAATATAATAAGTTAATTAAACTTATATTAAGGGTAAAATCAGAGATTTGAACTCTGAACATCGTCGCCACAAGACATCATTTTGCCAATTAAACTAATTTTACCTCTTTTATTTAAATATTATATTTAATTATTAATTAAATTTATATAAAAGTATCGATGATAATATTGTTCTAACATCAAAAAAATATATAAAAAATAAGTACTTCAAAGGGGTTATTAAGGATAACTACTGCAAATTTATAAACAAAAGGAGGCTTTTAAAGTTCAAAGCTAATAAAAATTAGCAATCCTATGGGAAACCTTTTTATTAAAACTTCCTGAAGTAAAACATTTTAGTAAGGAAAGGAAAGGAAATCAACCGAGACTCCGAAAGTAATGGTGAATGAAATCGGATTAGCCTATTTGTTTATTATAAACTAAATAATATTAATAGTATTAAATATTTTATTAATAATTTGTTATAATAATTAATAAAATACTTTCTATTGAATATTGTCTTTCTAATTTATATTATTAGATCGTTCTAAAAAAGTGCAAACTAAATTATACTCAGTCCTGTGAGTTTATAATAAACAAAAAATAAATTAAATATTAAATTATAAAAATAATATAATAAAAATATAAATTTAAAAGTACGATGAGAGTTAACTTGTCGGAATATAGGGGAACCATCCTCTAAGGCTAAGTATTATAAATTTAGCGATAGTGAAAAAGTACTGTAAAGGAAAAGTTTGAAAAAATATGTTTTAAACATTATGAAATATTCTTTGAATTAGTAACTCTATAAGCAGTTGAAATTATTAAAATTACAATAATGACAACGTACCTTTTGCATAATGGGTCAGCAAGTTAATAAGAGTAGCAAGGTTAAAAACCCTAGCGAAAGCGACTGGACCTATAACATTTTAATAAAAATAAATTATTTTTATAATTTGTTTATGGTGATGGATAAGTTACTTTTATTAGACCCGAAGCCAGATGATCTTTCTAAGACCAGATTACAAAAACGGATCGAACGGTTGAATGTTGCATAATTCTCCGAAGAGTTTTGGAAAGAGGCGAAATACCAATCGTATCTGGTTATTGCTGGTTTTCTACCGAAACATATTTAAGTATGACATCTACACAAAATTTATGAAGGTACAGCACTGCATTTCCCAACTAACATTAAAATTTATTTTAATTAAGTTTAGCTTGCGGGGACCTCGGAAATCTTACCATTGGAATCCAAACTCGAAATTGCATAAATTGTTGGTAGATATTCAGACTACTAATGCTAAGTTGAGTAGTCAAGACGGAAACAGCCGAGAACACTGATCAAGGTCCCAAATGATTATTAAGTGAAATTAAGGAAGTTATAAATCGTATGCAGCTGTTAAGTGAGCTTGGTAGTCGCTACTTTTAATGAACGTTAGTAACAACGCATCAGCTCTTAGATTATAGCACCGAAAATTTAACGGGTCTTAAATAATCAACCGATATCGTGTTGGTTTTGAATATATACTAAAAACTTAAATAAAATTTATATTCTAAATCCAGGTAGTAGAACATTCAGTATAACTTAAGAAGAAATAGTGTTTCATTGTTTAATAGGTTACTGAAGAGATAATGCTGACATGAGTAACGTAAAAAGAAGTTAATAATACTTCTCGCCGAATACGAGAGGGTTAAAAGGAAAAGTTAAACTGCCTTTTGTTAATGCGGCCTCTAAGGATCAAAACCAATGTTTTGGCTGATGAGTAACTGATAGAAAGTCCTATTTAAAAATTAAAAATATATAATAATATGGACCAGGAAATGAAAGTTAGAAAACTTAATTTTGTCTTTAAAAAAGTATTCTTATTAATATATTTAAAAATATTCTGAATATTTTCTATCTTTAATTATTAATTAAAAATAAATAAAATTTTAGTTTAATTTACATACTGTTTTTAAGATTAGTACTTTTTTTAAAGAAAACCAAAAATTATAACAGAATTAAGACTACCGTACCCTAAACCGACACAGGTTCGTAAGTAGAGAATACTAAGGCGTAGAGCTAAAAGTTGTTAAGGAACTCGGCAAGTTCTCCTCATAAGTTTGACGATAAGAGGAGCCTATTTAAAGTCAATTTAAATAAAATTAATTTATAAATAGGTGGCACAGAATCGGAGGCCCCGACTGTTTACTAAAAACACAATTTTCAGCGATGATTAATATCATAGTATTGAAGATGAAATTTGCTCAATGCCAGTAGTATAACAAAAGTAATAAGGAATTGTTACTGATAGAAAACTTGGTTAATTGCGGTCTTAACTATGAGGATCCTAAGGTAGCAAAATCATTTGGCCATTAAATGTGGTCGAGTATCAATAGTGTAACGATGGTCTCACTGTCTCTACAACTTGCTCAGTGAAATTGAATTACCCGTGCAGATGCGGGTTATCTTCAGTGGGACGGGAAGACCCTATGCAACTTCTACTGTAATTAGTTAGTACATCTATCTAGAACAACTTTAATTAATAGTTTAGTAGGGATGTCGATAGACGAAAAATGGAATACCTTAAGATTGAAGTTGGGTTGATGTTTATCTTATTAAAAATAAATAGGCAATAGCTGACTAATTGGCAGTTTGACTGGGGCGGTCGTCTTTAATAGAGTAGCAAAGTACACCCAATTTGTTAAAAAATTAACTTTTCTATATTTTTAAAAAAGATAAAAAAAATTTTATCTTAAATTAAATATCTTTACATAAAATAAAATAAATTAATTAAAATTAATTTATAATAAAAAAAAATAAGTTAAAAAATTACATTTAAGGTATGTTAGTAATTGAATGGGGATCAAGGAGCCAGTGAAAGGTTATATAAGCGTAATAGCGAAAACATGCTTAACTGAAAGACTTAGAAGTCGCACAGATACGTAAGTAGGGTATAGTGACCCCTCGCTATATTATGGAATAGACGGGGATCAATCGATGATATAACAAAATAGATTTAACTTTAAAATATATAAAAATTTTTAGTACTCATAAAATTTATAAATAAACTTAAATTTTAAAATTATAAAATATTATTAAAAAATAAATAATGCAATAAATAAATAAAATAAATAAAATAAAAAAGATAATAATTTCAAAAAATAAAAAGGTTTAATTTAAGCAAAATAATTAAAATATTAATACAAAAAAAAATATGATCAAAACAACATTTAAAGATATAATAAATAATAAAAATCTAATATTAGATTTTATTAAAAATAAAGCAGGTATTTATCAATTTATTAATACAACCAATAATAAAAGCTATATTGGAAGTAGTAGTATTTTAGAATCAAGATTTAAAAAACATTTAAGCAAAACTAATAATTTAAGACAAATATCAAAAGGTAAATGTTTAATTTGTAATGCATTTTTAAAATATGGTTATAATGTTTTTAATTTCAAAATTTTAGAATTTATTCAATTAGATTTTAATAATTCGTTAAAACAAAAAAGAGAAATTATATTTGGCAAAGAACAATTTTATTTGGAAAAATTTAAACCTGAATATAATATTTTGTTACAAGCAGGTAGTAATTTAGGTATTAAATTGTCTTTAGAAACCCGAAGTAAATTGAGTCTAGCTAAAAAAGGTAAACCTGGTAATAAGTTGGGCGCTATTTTATCTCCGGAAGTAAAATTCCTTTTTAAAGAAAAAAGTGGTATGTCTGTTAGAATTTCTATGCTGAATTATAAAAATGAATTATTAAAAACATTTAAATCTATACAAGATGCTTCAGATATAACAGGTATATCTAGAAATAGAATTAGTAGATGTTGTAGGGGTATTCGAAGTAAAATTATCGAAAAAGGAATAATTTATAAATTTATTTATACTAAAATTTAAATTTAATATTAAAAGTTTAAATTTAGTTGTCGTTTAAATTAGCAATAATTTATTAAACATTGGGTTAATTTCAAGAATATCTATTATTTTAGCGGAATAATAGACAATTTGAAGCGAAGCTAATTTTGATAATTTAATATTAATTAAATATTAAAAATTAAATTAGAACGTTCAACGACTAGTAGGTGAGTAATATCAACAATAATCCTACCACGAAAGCCCGACAACTAATAATAATTATTAGTTGATGAAATAGTCTGAACCTAATAGTGATATTAGGAATTAAAGGATTAAATGCCTTTATTATAACAAATTGAAAAGTTACGCTAGGGATAACAGGCTGATAGCCGGAGAGAGTACACATTGTCCCGGCTGTTTGGCACCTCGATGTCGACTTATCCTATCCTCTGGGGGCAAAATCTTGGAAGGGTTCGGCTGTTCGCCGATTAAAAGGGTACATGAGTTGGGTTCATTTAAAATGACAAATTATAAAATAAATAAAAAAAAAATATGAAAAACACACAAATAAAAAGAAATAATTACAATATTTTGGATTTAAATAATAACAATTCTAATAATATTAACTCTTTACCAGAAGTACTTAATTCAATATTAATTGGCATAATGTTAGGTGATGGTGGAATGTATAGATCCTCACCAACAGCTAATACTAGGTTAGAAATGAGTTTTGGTGAAAAGTATAAAGAATTTGCTGATAGTTTAGGAAACATATTTAAAGATTATATGAGTAATCCTGTGAAAAGTATTGAAATAAAAGGTAAAGAAAAAATATATATAAATTATAGAATTAAAACAAAATCTTTATCTATATTTAATAAGTATTACGAAATGTTTTATAAAATAGATCCTCATACTCAAAGATTTGTAAAAATAGTACCTGAAAATATTTCTAATTTAATGAATCCTATTGTATTAGCATATTTAATAATGACTGATGGTAATTTTGATAAAAGCAGAAATAGGGTAAGAATTTATACTAATAGTTTTAGAAAGGATGAAGTTCAAATATTAGCTTCAGCAATTAATAATAATTTAAGTATATATACTGGAGTCTTACATGATAGAAAAGACCAATGAATTTTAACAATAGGAATTAAGAATTTAGAATTATTAAGACAAATTGTTTATCCTCATTTTCATAATTCTATGTTATATAGAATAGGTATGTAATATATTATCTCTTTCTCAACCCCTCATATTTTTAAATTTATAATTTAATTTGATCTAGAGCCCCTTTTTTAATATTTAAAATTGATAACCGGAGAAATTGCAAGGAATACTATTATATTTAATAATATTTATAATTATAAATTAATAGTTAATTTGCAGCCGAGCATGATAAAGTGAAAATATTATTTATAATATTATAATCATGAAGGTTCAACGACTAATAGGTGAGTATCACTAACAATAATCCTGACAAGAATTTCCGGCATTAAATTTTACTTTAATGATGACATAGTCTGAACAGTAGCGTGAGTTACTGAAGTAATAATTAAATAATTATTATGATAACATATTTGTTAATACGACGTAAGTCAGTATGGTCCCTATCTTCTGAAGAGACAAATAGTAAAAAGGGAGAGACCTTCTAGTACGAAAGGATCAATAGGCTGTGTTTCTCTAGTGTACCAATTGTATATTGTATAAATATTTTCTTTGAAGGCAAAAGTAAAGGAGAATATTGAAGCCCATTTTTATCATATCTTAATTTAATTAAATTAAGATAAGAAATGGTATAATAAGCATAGTTGGGTAGCCACAAACATATTAGATAAATGCTGATTGAATATAAAGCAAGAAACTAATCCCTAGATACTATCACCAGATTTTTAGTAAAATAAAAATCGATTTAATTAAGAAATAGAAGATTTCTAGATAGGATGCAAATGAAATTTACTATAAAGTAATTGTTTAGCATTACTAATTAATTTATAGACTAGATGTTAAGTGTTATTAAAATTTAATTTAAAAAAGAAAATAATTAATTAATTTATTTTTGTCTTAAATTCTATTATTTTATATTTTTTAATTAAAATAACAAAAAGAAATGGTAGAAGACAAATTTGGTTCGTCGCTCCCTTTGGGTGGGAGAGATAGCGTGTTCGAATCGCGCCTACCATATACCTTAAATTTTATTTCTTTTTTATATTTACCCTTCTTAAAATATGGAGTCAGGTGTCATGGCAGAGTGGTTAATGCGGGGTACTGTTAATACCTTTTTTTAAAATCAGAGGTTCAAATCCTCTTGACACCTATAAATTTTATTTATATTAAATAAATTAATAATATAAATTTTTAATATAAATAAAACATAAAATAAGTAAATAGTAATAAAAGTAGGATAAAATAAGTAAAACAATAATAAAGAAAAAATATATATTTTTAATTTTAAATTTAATAATTATTATTAATTTATTTATATTAATAAAATTAAATAAAAATTAATCAAAATTTTTCTAGTATTATGTATTATTTTTGTTTTAATATAAAAAATTAAATCATAATAAATAAAAAAAAAAGATACGAACATGTTGAAATGGTAAACAATCTTCTCTTAAGAAGAAGTGGGAGTAGTCCCTTAAGAGTTCAAGTCTCTTTGTTCGTAATCATGTTTCAAAGATAGTGTTCCCCTCACTAATTACAGTAATAAAATAATTCTTATTACAATTTAATAGAATCAAATATTTTAATCATAATTTAATATAAACATTTTAAAAATTATAAAAATAAAAAATATTAGTATAGACTTATTCTTCTAATTATATAGATATTATTATACTTTCAAATATTCAATTATTATTATATTATTAAATGTTAAATTTTTATATTCTATTCTACCTTAGATACATTAATTATAATAAGACATATAATAATACATAATTAATATTGGAGGATCTTATTTTAGTTTAAATAAATATGTAAAAAGATAAATATAATATAAAAACTATAATAATTTAAAAAACATATTTTTAAGTATTAATTTTATTTTTTTATAATATACTTAATATATTTGTTTGTTTTATTTTTTATATTTAATTTTTTTTTTTGTTTTAATAAGAACTATAATTTAAATTAAAAGAGAATAATTTGTTATTAAAATAAATATTAAATGGATATTTAATTATAATAAGAATTAAAATTATAGATAGTATATTATAAACTCTTAAATTAATTATTTTTGTTTATTTTATTTATATTTATTATAATTATTTTTAAATAAATATAAGCGAGATAGTGTAATGGTTAGCACAACAGTCTCATAATCTGTTAGATTGGGTTCGATTCCTTATTTCGCTAATAAAATTAAAAAATATTTTATTAAAAGAAATATATAATTTATATATATTATTAAATATAGAGAATAATAAGGTTTAAAGCAATGATTTTTTTTAGTCTTCTTTTTTTTATAGTGGTAATTGCCCTATTTTCTAAATTACAAACAAATAATATGCCTCTTTATAATAGAATATCTGCTATTATCTTATTATATGCCGGAGCATTAGCTTTTAATGCTTATAATATTCAGTCAATTGGATCAGGTATAGGTATTTATAGTGGTTTATTTCAAGTTACATTAATTTCTCAATTTATAGATACTTTTTTATTAGTAATTGGTTCTTTAATATTAGTTGCTTGACCAGTAATAAATTCAAAACAATCTTTAAATAATAATTCAACTTATTCTACGGAATATTCTTTAATAGTATTATTTACTACTTTTGGATCTTCATTATTAATATCTTCTTCAGATTTAATATCTATGTATTTAAGTATTGAATTACAATCTTTTGGTGTGTATATTTTAGCTTCATTATATAGAGATTCAGATTCTGCTACTAGTGCAGGTTTAAAATATTTTTTATTAGGTGGTCTTTCTTCATGTTTAATTTTATTAGGTGGTGCTTTAGTATATACATTTACAGGTTTAACTAATTTTGAGTCTATCTCTAGTTTAATTTCTGTAGTTTATTCAAATAATATTAATCAAGGTATAACCTTAGGTATTCTTATAATAATTATAGGATTTTTATTTAAAATAGCAGCAGCGCCTCTACACAATTGAGCCCCAGATGTATATAATGATAGTCCTACAATAATTACAATATGATTAACTATTATGCCTAAAATTTCTATTTTGATTTTATTATTAGAAATAAAAACAGGTATAGTAAGCAATAAAATAATAAATCCCGTTTCTAATGATATTTTAGAATCTATTGACTCAATTATTTTAGATTTTTATAAACCAATTAATATAATTAATGATAGTTCTTTTCTAAATATTAATATTGATTTTAAAGATTTAATTTTTAATTTACATAATAATAATATAGTAAAAAATTTATTACTTATAAGTTCTCTACTGTCTTTAGTTATTGGTACAATAGTAGGATTAGCTCAAATTAGAATTAAACGTTTATTAGCTTATAGTACTATATCTCATATAGGATTTATTTTATTAGCTTTAGCCATATCTACGGAACAATCAATAGAATCATTAATATTTTATATAATACAATATTCAATTACAAATCTAAATACTTTTTTAATAATAATAGCTTTATCTTACATATTTTATAATTCAATACAAAAAAAAAATATATTATTAAAATTAAATAATAATAATATAAATACTAAAAATATAAGTGAAAATGCTGATATAAATTTTATATCTGAATTTAAAGGTCAATTCTTCTCTAATCCTTTATTAAGCTTAAGTTTAAGTATTTGTCTATTTTCTATGGCTGGAATACCTCCTTTAATAGGTTTCTTTTCTAAACAATTTGTCTTATATTCTGCTATTCAAAGTGGATATTATTTTATGGCTATTATTGCTATATTAGTAAGTGTTATAAGTGCTTCTTATTATTTAAAAATAATTAGATTACTTCATACTGAAGTAGAAGAAGTAATACAAAAAGACTCAGATATAATATTAATAGAAAAAGATACAAATTTAAATAGTAATTTATTCAATTCTAAACATTTAGGTTGAATAAATGCTTCAAATTCAGACTCAATATTAAGTAATTTTCATAGTTTTTTAATTTCTTGTTTAACATTATCAATTTTATTGTTTGTTCTTAAACCTTCTATAATATTAAGTAGTATAAAAATACTATCAATGTCTATATTTTTATCTTAATGCTTAATATTATTATATTGTTTATAGTTGTACCTATTTTAGCTTTAATATTCTTATTATTAAATCTATTATTAGCTTCACATAAACCAGATGAAGCTAAAAATTCTGCATTTGAATGTGGGTTTTCAGCTATATATGGTCAAACTAGATCTACATTTCATATTCATTTTTATGTTGTAGCTATGTTATTTTTAATTTTTGATCTTGAATTAATTTTATTATATCCATTAGGTTTAGTATTATATCAAATAAGTACTTTTGGATTTATTATAGGATTATTATTTTTTACTGTTCTAACTATTGGTTTTATATTAGAAATTGGTACAGGAGCTATATCTATAAAACCCTCCTCAATAAATATAAAATAAACCTTAATATTAATTAAAGAAATATTTTATATTTTAAGAATAAAAATTATCAAAGATTAATATTATTTTAAATTTTATTCCTCTTTTTATATAAAAGTGTGTAGTTTTAATCACTTATTTTATTAGACACTGTCATAATTTTTTATAAATTCTTATAAAAATATGTTAGCAGCAGCAAAATACATTGGAGCAGGTTTAGCTTGTTCTGGATTAATTGGAGCCGGTGCAGGTATAGGATTAATTTTTTCTTCTTTAATCGCATCTACAGCTAGAAATCCTCAAATAAGATCACAATTATTTACTTTCGCAATTTTAGGATTTGCTTTAGCAGAAGCTACTGGATTATTCTCTTTAATGATTGCATTTTTATTATTATATTCTTAATTTAAAAAAAATATAATCTAAAATAATAAATTTATTTTACCCCACAAATAATAAATAAAATATTAACCTTTAAAAGTAGTTATTCTAAAAGATATTGTATCTTATAGTAATACTAATTATTAATTAAAATAAATGTGAAAGTTTATTTTAATTAGTATAAACTGTAATAAATAAAAAAAAAACAAATTTTTTTAATGTTAAACTTTTCTAATTTAAACCAAAGTAATTTTTTAATAAATTCTCCCTTAGAACAATTTGAAGTTACTAGCTTAATTAGTTTAAATGCACCTATTTTAGGTTATTTTAATATAACTATTACTAATTTAGCTTTATATTCATTTTTAACCTTATTTTTAATAATAGGATTACATATTTTAGGAAATAATGAAACTAAATTATTACCTTCTAAATGGTCTATTGCTTTAGAAACTTTATTTGTAAGTATAAAACAAATAGTTAATGATCAAATTGGAAATAAGAATGAAATATATTTACCTTTTATTTATTCTTTATTTTGTTTTATTTTATTTGCAAATCTTTTAGGAAATGTACCTTATTCATTTGCTATTACTACTAGTGCTATTGTATGTATTGGTTTAAGTTTTACTATTTTTATTGCTGTAACTATTTTAGGGTTAAGTATTCATAAATTACATTTCTTCTCATATTTTATTCCATCTGGAACTCCTTTAGCATTAGTTCCTTTATTAGTACTTATTGAATTAGTTTCTTATATAGCTAGAGCAGGTAGTTTAGGAGTACGATTATTTAGTAATATTGTAGCTGGACATACATTAATGAAAATATTATCTACATTTTTATATCAATTATTTTCAGGTAGTTTCTTAATTGCAATATTTACTTTAATACCTTTTTCTATTTTTACTGCTTTAGTAGGATTAGAATTAGCAGTTTCATTTATACAGTCTTTTGTATTTTGTTTATTAGTTTCATCATATTTAAAAGATGCTATAGATTTACATTAGATTTAAAAAATTATTAAATAAATAATATATTAAGAAATAAATAAAATTTAAATTTAAACTTATTCAATTTTGATTTTAATTTTAATTAGAAATAAATAATTAAATAAAAGTAAAAATAAATTTATTTTACCCCACAAATAATAAATAAAATATAATAAAAATAATAAAGTTATAATATCATGAAATATATAAACATATTAGTTTTTTTTTATTTTAAGATAAATAAAAATAGAAAAAATACAAATTTCTCAATAAAATCTTTAGTTTTTAATTGATTTAGTTCTTTTAAAATATAAGTTAATATTATTAATTTTATTTAAGATATTTACTAATTATATCATTTTGAATTAATTATTATATATTTAATATTATAAATAATAATTTTTTAAAAGAGAATATATTATTTATAATTATTAACTTATTAATTTTATTTATGGTCCTTTAGTATAATGGTTCGTACAGCTATCCTTCAAGTAGTTAGTATCAGTTCAATTCTGATAAGGACTGTTTTTATGAAAGAAAGATAAACTAAACTTTATTAATTTATCTTTTATTAACTTTTAATCTCTCAGGATAGTTTACATTGGTAAGTTAAGACAATTGCTAATTGTTCGGGTAAAAGCCCTTAGGTGTTCGAATCACCTCTATTCTAATATATTTTTAATTTTATTTAATTTATTATTTTTTTTTACCTTATTTATATCTCATTAATTATTATTTATTTAAAAATAGTTCTAGTTTGACCAATATATTTATAATAAATAATAAAATTTATTTTATTTCAATCTTAATTATAATTATTAAATATAGTTATCCTTCAAATATTAAGTGTCAACATAAAATTATAAGTATAATATATTGAATTAAAATTTAAAATTTTTGTTAGTTTAAGTGGAGTAAATCTTCTAATTGTGCGTAATTAGATAATAGAGCTAAATTTTTTTTAGAGTAATCTTACCATATGTTTGGAAAATGACTCTATTCAACAAATGCTAAGGATATTGGTACATTGTACTTAATTTTTGCAGTATTCGCTGGTATGATTGGAACAGCTTTTTCTGTTTTAATTAGATTAGAGTTATCTGCTCCAGGAGTGCAATTTTTACAAGGAGATCATCAATTATTTAATGTAATAATCTCAGCTCACGCATTTATCATGATTTTCTTTATGGTGATGCCCGGGTTAGTGGGAGGATTTGGTAAGATAAGTTCAATTTTATCCTTTAACAAAATAAATGGTTTTAATCAATTTAGTTCTATAGGTCAAAGTAATTATTATATTGAAAATAATAATATAAATATATTAAACCATAATTCAAAAATAGGACCATATTTATCTGGTTTAATAGAAGGAGATGGTACATTTGCTGTACACGATATAAATTCTACAGTTAAAAAATATAGACCTATTATAATTATTGTATTTAAATTAGCTGATTTACCTTTAGCTCAATACTTACAAGAATTAACTAAATGTGGTAATGTGTATAAAAAATCTGATAGAGGTTACGTTTTGTGACAAATACAAGATATCGTAGGTATTTATACTATAATAAGTATTATTAATGGTTATATGAGAACACCTAAAATTGAAGCCTTAAATAGAACGATTAATTGATTAAATAGTTATATTATTAACAATAAAAATAGTAAACTTCTTAAGATAAAATTAATTTTAGATAAAATTCAATCACTGGAAATTAAGAGTTTAGATAATTCACCAATAGAGAGTAATCCATGATTAGCTGGATTTACAGATGCTGACGGTAATTTTTCTATTAATATACACAAAAGAACTAATAGAAATTCTACTAGAGTTCAATTATATTATAGATTAGAAATTAAACAAACTTATCACAGATTAGATAATAATGGTGAACAAGTGTCTTTCTTTGCTATAATGTCTAAATTAGCTAATTATTTAAGTACTAATGTATTAAGTAGGAATAGAACTGTAGGAGATAAAAAGTTTTTTAGTTTTATGGTAACAAGCGCTAGCAGAACTAGTCTTAATAAAACCACTGATTATTTTAAAAAATATCCACTTCTTTCCTCTAAATACTTAGATTATAAGTCTTGGTTATATATTTTAGAATTACAACAAAGTAATTCAATGACTACTACTTATTTAGATAAAGCAATAAACACTAGAACAGATTTTAATAAAACTAGAACTACATTTACTTGGGACCATCTTAAAAATTGTTATATAACAAGGATAAATTAATAGTTGCCGTGGTTAATTGTAAAATTAATCTTATTATGTTACTGTATGCGGGAAAATCCTAAAGTTATCTTATAGAGCTTTTGAAAACTTAATTATATTCTATTTTTTCTTATCAAAGATTTATATGATTTAATAAATAGCGTACAATAGCCTAATAATTAAGATAGATATAAAATAAATAATGGACAATCCGCAGGTAACCAAAAATAATTATTTTAATTTAATAATATTTGTATTAGAATATTAAATAATTATTTGGTAGGAACCTCAGAGACTAAACGTAACACGGTTATAATTTATATTTATAACCAGAAGATATAGTCCAAATATATTTGAAAGATTATATATAATTTGAACTATTTATTGCCAGTACAAATAGGAGCTCCAGATATGGCTTTCCCTAGATTAAATAATATATCTTTCTGATTATTACCTCCTTCACTAATACTATTATTACTTAGTTCATTAGTTGAAAATGGAGCTGGTACCGGTTGAACGGTGTATCCTCCATTATCCAGCATTCAATCTCACTCAGGTGGTAGCGTTGATTTAGCAATTTTCAGTTTACATTTAGCTGGTATATCATCTTTATTAGGTGCTATTAATTTTATAACAACAGTTTTAAATATGAGAACCAATGGAATGAGCTTACATAAATTACCACTATTCGTTTGAGCTATATTTGTTACTGCCATATTATTACTATTAGCTTTACCAGTTTTAGCTGGTGCTATAAGTATGTTATTAACAGATAGAAATTTCAGTACATCTTTCTATGATCCAGCTGGAGGTGGTGATCCCATACTTTACCAACATTTGTTTTGATTCTTTGGACATCCAGAAGTAGAAGAAATTAAAAATATATGCTTCTTAATGTCGCCATGTGCAGGAATAACTTTATTAAGTTTTAAATACTCTCACCAAATAATAAAATATTTTAAGGTCATAGTAACAAAGTTAAAACAAAGAAGTCAATTTGCAGGTAATTTTATAAACTTATTATTTAGTGAAAGTACCTCAGAGACTTTACGCGACAAATCTATAATTAAAAAAATATCTGTTCATGTACCTACTCACTTAAAGCCAAATAATGATTCTAATTTTGGTCATTATTTAGCTGGTTTAATTGATGGCGATGGTCATTTTTCTAGTGCAGCACAATTAGTAATTGTTTTTAACAAATTAGATGCTTTCTTAGCTTATTACATAAAAAGCAGAATAGGTTATGGAAATGTTTATAAAGTTAAAAATAAAAAAGCAGTAATTTTAGTTATTTCTAAACGTATAGGTATAATTAAAGTACTTAATTTAATTAACGGTAAAATTAGGCATAAAAATAAATTAGATCAAATTAAAAATAATATATTTTCAAAACCTTATTTTGAAAATTTTGAAAAAGATTTAATAACCCTTTTTACTCTTAATACTACTAATAATTTAAATAATTATTGATTAGCTGGTTTTGCTGATGCTGATGCTAGTTTTCAAATAAAATTGATCACTAGAAATAACAAAACAGAAGTGCGATTAAATTTTCAAATTGATCAAAAGAAAAATTACTTATTAATATTAATTAAAAATTTATTAGGTGGCAATATAGGTTATAGAAAAAATCAGGATACTTATTATTATGGTTCTACAAGTTTTGGTTCAGCTAAAAAAGTTATTAATTATTTTGATAATTTTCATTTACTTTCTTCTAAATATGTAAATTATTTAAAATGAAGAAAAGCATATATTATTATTCAAAATAAAGAACATTTAACTTCTTTAGGTATTACAAAAATTACTAAAATTAAAGAATCCATGAATAGAGAAGATTCTAATGAAGATTAAGATAAAGTCCTAACAAGAGCGTGAGTTCTTGAGTGATAACGTTAAATAAATCATATTTATTTATTGATTATTTGCTTATCCAAAAAAAAATTTGTTATATTTTAATTATACCAGGATTTGGAATTATAAGCCATATTGTTTCAACATTTTCAGGTAAACCTATTTTTGGTTACATCGGTATGGTTTATGCCATGTTTTCAATCGGTATATTAGGTTTCCTAGTTTGAAGTCATCATATGTTTAGTGTAGGACTTGATGTTGATACTAGAGCTTATTTTACAGCGGCAACAATGGTAATTGCTGTTCCAACTGGTATTAAAATCTTCTCATGATTAGCAACCTTATATGGTGGAAGTTTAAGATATACTACCCCATTATTGTTTACAATTGGATTCCTAGCATTATTTACAATAGGAGGATTAACAGGAGTAATCTTAGCTAATGCATCATTAGATGTATCATTACATGATACCTATTATGTAGTAGCACATTTTCACTATGTATCATCTATGGGTGCTGTATTTGCATTATTCGCAGGTTTCTATTTTTGAACACCCAAAATTGTAGGTAAAACATCAAATGAGTTATTAGGTAATATTCATTTCTGAACATTGTTTATAGGTGTAAATTTAACATTTTTCCCTCAACATTTCTTAGGTTTAAGTGGAATGCCACGTAGAGTGCCAGATTATCCTGATGCCTTTAGTGGATGAAATGCAATTTCAAGTTTTGGATCATTAATATCAGTAATAGCTACTTTATTATTTTGTTATATCATTTATGATATATTTGCTAACCAACCTAATTGCTCTAATAATTCTTGAGCTGTTCCTTCATATTATACCTCAATTAAAAATTTTAAAGGAGATCCAAATACAGCTAATACATTAGAATGGACATTAGCTAGTCCAATCCCATTCCATGCATTTAAGATGTTACCTGTTCAATCTTAAATCATAAAATATTTTTATTTAAAAATTTAATTATTCCCCACACTATTGCTCTACAAACACCAAAAAAAAAATTAGTTAAACTTATTAAAAAAAAAAGATTAAGATTAACTAATAATTATAACTAAAAAAAAAAATAAATTTTTATATTAACCCTCTTAAATTAAAAAATATTTTAAATTTTAAAAAGAAATATAGGTTTTAACAAAAAAAACTAAAAAAAAAATATATGATCACTTTACTTTTGCTAATTCCTATAATTGGTTCTTTAATTATAATGTTAATACCAGAAAATTCTTATCAAAGTAATTCTAGAATGAAATATATTGCACTGTTTGCTTCTTTATTGAATTTTTTAATATCTATTTTTATTTGATTAGAATTTGATTCTACTACTTCTCAGTTTCAATTTGTTTATGAATTTAATCAATTAAGTTATTGTCATTTTAATTTAGGTATAGATGGTATATCCCTTTATTTTGTATTATTAACAACTTTTATTACACCTATTGCTATATTTTCTAATTATACAAATATAACTAAAAATTTAAAATATTTTTTAATTTATTTTTTAATGTTAGAAACTTTACAAATATTAGCTTTTGTATCTTTAGATTTATTACTTTTTTATGTATTTTTTGAAAGTGTTTTACCTATAATATTTATTGTTATACTTCTATTTGGTCATGGTTCAGATAGATTTAGATCTGCTTATTTATTATTTTTATATACTCTAGCTGGTAGTCTTCCAATGTTACTTTCTATTTTATTAATTTATAGTTACTTAGGTACAACTGATTTTCAATTAATTTCTTTATATAATATAAGTTTAGATAGTCAGAAAATAATATGATTAGGTTTTTTTATTGCATTTGCAGTAAAAACTCCACTTTATCCATTTACTATTTGATTACCTAAAGCTCACGGTGATTCTCCTTTAGCAGGGTCTGTAATATTAGCAGCTACAATTTTAAAATTAGCTACTTATGGATATCTTAGAGTTTTAATTAATTTGTTACCTGATGCTAGTAATTATTTTGGCCCTTTAGTTCAAACAATTGCAGTTATTAGTATAATTTATGCTAGTTTATCTACTATAATTCAACAAGATACAAAAAAATTAATAGCTTATTCAAGTATTGCTCATATGGGAGTAGTAGTTCTAGGATTATTTTCTAATACAATTCAAGGTATTGAAGGTGCTATTTTATTAGGTATCGCACATGGTTTAGTTAGTCCAGCTTTATTTATTTGTGCTGGAGGTATTATTTATGATAGAACTGGTACTAGATTAATTCCCTATATTAAAGGATTAGTTACATACATGCCTATTTTTACTATTTTATTTTTTATTTTTACTTTATTTAATACAGGTATTCCTTTAAGTTTAAATTTCTTAGGTGAACAATTATCATTAATTGGAACTTTTGAAAGAAGTCCTATAATAGCAATTTTAGCTGCTATAAGTATTGTATTATCAGCTTGTTATTCTATTTATTTTTATAATAGAATATCTTATGGTAGTTACTCTCCCAATATAGAAATTATTAAAGATATAAATAGAAGAGAATTTTATATTTTAATTTCTATTTTAATACCTACAATAGCATTAGGTATATTTCCAAATGTAATTTTAGAAACATTACATGTTTCAATTTCTGCTTTATTATATAATTTACCAATTTAAATAAACATTATATATTTAAATAAAACCCTAGCTAATTCATCATTTATATCAATTATTTTATATTTTATAAAAGTAGAATAGTTAAATATAAAAATTAATTATTATGTCTATATAACTATTTTTTTTGCAATTAATTATTGTATAAAAACATTATTTTGAACTAGAAATAAAACGTATGTATATTATAAAAATAATGGAATAGTTAATAACTAAATGCAGTTTTACTAGAAAATTATTTATTAAATTAATAAATAATGCATTTCATTTAGTGTTAAATTTTACTCAGTGATAATCAAACATCATTAAACAAAAAACCAAGAACAAAACTATGACCAATAAAGAATTAATTGATAATAAAAGATATATTAATTTATTAGTAAACAAAATTAAGAACTTTAAAAAAAAATTTAATCCTGACATTAAAAATATAAATTTTATTTCTTTAAAAAATAAATATATTTCTAATAAAAATTATAAACAAAATTTATTAAATATTTCAAATAAACAAAAAATGTCTATTTATCTTAAAGGTTTAAATGTTATAAATAAACATTTAAAAAATATTATTTCAATTTGAAAAGGTA
>Ga0182015_10000800_pt1 | contig 43772 bp, 27 predicted proteins | sample 712P3MmetaG_FD_120478 | JGI IMG/M metagenome (GOLD analysis project Ga0182015, IMG submission 120478) | Permafrost microbial communities from Stordalen Mire, Sweden - 712P3M metaG | ecosystem: Environmental > Terrestrial > Soil > Wetlands > Permafrost | place: Sweden: Stordalen | collected...
ATCTGGGGATATTTCACCATGATGTCGTCGAACGCTATGACGTGCTTCCCACGTGCCTGAAATAGGCGCGTGACTGCCGTGAGCTGCTTCACGAACAATGCCGTTGGCGTTGCGGCCGTGCCAGACGCCTGGGTAGCCCGCTCGATTTGAAACGTCTCATCGAGCCCGATATGGACGAACGGACTGGGAAATAAATCTGCCAACTGGTTGACCCAGTCGGTCAGAAGAGGCATCACCTTTGGATTACTGGGGTCGAATTCGGTTCCGTGCGGCTCGTCGGACAACTCGGAATATTGTTCTATTCGAAACAGATCGTGCTGGTGACCGTATAGATCCAAATTAGGAATTACATCAATGTGCCGTTGGCGACCATAAGCTACCAGTCGCCGGACCTCATCTTGCGTCAGGTGGCCGTCTGGATTCAGGAGTGGGTATCCCAGCAACTCTATGCTGTCTTCCGAGTAAAGGTAGTATTGGTTAGCCTTCCAGCGCGCCAAAAAATCGAGCTGCCGCTTGATTTCATCCTCCTTGGGTAGAGGTCCATGGCTCATGTCCACCATGGTTCCCCGGTAGGCCAGCGACGGCCAATCGTGGACTTCCACCTCTGGGAGTATGGCCTCCGCCGCAATCCCTTCGACTAACTGACAGAAAGTTTGTACGCCGTAAAACAAGCCGGCCGATGAACTTGCGTGAACTTCGCCGCCGTGGGAAGTCACGCTTAAAGTGTAGGCCTCGCGCGACGTTGGCCCGGGACGTTCGCCAGGAAGCGGTAGCGCGCCAACCTCTCCTGTCCGCTTCAGCACAATCGTCGTGTCCGAAGCTTCGCCCTGGGATACAGGAACCGGTTCTTTTGCCAGATCTGTAAGGCAATCCGACAGTTGTTGAGCAGCGAAGCGATCCTCAGCGCCAGGCTCCCCGACTAACCGGACACTCAAACCACGCACTGGAAGCCGGCCGGTTCCGTAGCGTATCTGTTGCGGCCGAGGCAGGAGCGCCTTGTGACTTGCATCTGCCCAGGCGGGAACCAGGGAAAGCCAGATCAAGGAAATGGCACATGGTAACCGGTGCGTAAGTCTTTGGCTTGGCTGGGTACCGCATACCTTGTGAAGCATTGTTGGGATTCTTGGGACCATATCCTAAACGCCTCGCTTGAGTCTGACCAGAACCACGCCGTGTTGGGGAACGACCGCCGTATATTTTTCCTGAACCAGACCCAAATCCTTTCTGGCCCAAAGGTCACGAACGCTTGTCGAATCGGCCAGACCGGCATCTCGAAAGTTCACGGTCACCGGCATTGCTCCCCATCCGCGGTTGAATAGGCCCACAACGGCGCTTCCATCTTTCAGAGGCTTCATCCACACCTCTAAGGGCCCTTCTTGTTTGATCCTGTGTCCCTGAATGCCGAGTGGGTCTTGGTCAATCGCAATGACCTCCGGGTTTGTGAGAAGAGCTCGCGTCTCCGCATCCATGGCAGCGAGATTGTTGCCGGTAATAAGCGGAGCCGCCAGGATGCACCACAGACTCATGTGCGTCCGGTACTCGTCAGCGGTCATCCCACCGTTGCCGATTTCGAGCATGTCAGGGTCATTCCAGTGTCCGGGCCCGGCGAACTGCTCAAGGCCGTTTTGCCCGAATCCAAATTCGGCCATGCTGTAGTAGTTGTCACGAATATCGTCGTCCGTCCGCCACAGGTTGCCACCAACTGCGGCACCCCACTGCCAGCCTTTCTGCATTCCGTATTGGCAAAGGGAGTAGACCATGGGCCGCCCGGTCTTCTTGAGCGCATCCCCCATCTTCTTGTACGCGTCAACTTGATCGCCCATTCCGTCATAGCTGCACAAGTCGTACTTCAAGTAATCCATTCCCCAGCCGGCGTAAGTTTGGGCATCCTGTTCTTCATGACCATAACTTCCCGCATAACCTTCGCAGGTTTTCGGGCCTGGCGAAGAATAGATGCCAATCTTCAAGGCTTTGCTATGAATATAGTCGGCCAGTGCTTTCATGTCAGGAAACCTTACATTGGGACGGATGTATCCTGCGGCATCACGAGTTCCTTGCCAGCAGTCGTCGATCAGGATGTACTCATAGCCGACGGACCTCATTCCGCTGGTAACGATCGCATCAGCCTGAGCCCGCACCACCGCATCGCTCACTTCACATGCAAAATGATTCCAACTGTTCCATCCCATCGGCGGTGTGCGCGCCAGCATCGAATCTTGTGCCCAGGAACTCCCGCTCCAGGACAGCAAGATCAGAACGCTCATCAGGATGCAAAAACAGCCATATGTAATTTTCATGCTCATTCCTCGTCCGAAGACAAAATGCTTGCTTGACACTGTTCGTATTCCTGTACCAGTCATGGGGTTGCGCAGGCCTCTTTTCAAGCCTTAAGGAAAATTTTCCGTTTGTACATCCAGAACAGGATGAACCATTCGACCGCAAGAACCGCGACCTGTTGGAAGAGTAGTGCGGAGTTCGGCAAAACTCTCACGATCCCCTGAGTAAAGACGTCGACTATTGGATCAAGGTGAATAAGGCTCGAGAACATGTAAATGAAAATGGCGTTCATCCCGATGACGGTCAGGGGAAACGCCCATTTCCGATACCCGAGGATGTCAATAACCCAATAGAAAAACAGAAGCATGAGGCACGCACAACCAGCGGACATGAGACCGTACGAAGTCGTCCACATCTTCATGACCACCGGCACAACCGGACTTATGGCATAACCGAGAGCTATGCACACGAGTCCTATGCCGCCGATGAACTTGGCCTTACCTTCCTTCGAACGCGGGCTCATGAGCAATTCGCCAATGAGCAAGCCGAGAAGCGTGGTTGCAATGGTTGGAATCGTGCTCAAGACGGTTCCCCAGCCTTCGTCTGCAAAAGGCCAGCGGTCCCAGTGAACCTGGCCGAGCAAAGCAATATCCACCCAGTGAACCAGGTTGTGATTGTAGACATAGCTCCCCGCTGCTATGCCCGGAGCTCGAATGAATGCTAAGACCAGCGCATAACCAGCAAGGATCCCGGCGCCAAGCCAAGCCTGGAAACGCCAGGACTTCCGAGCTACCAGAACAGCCACGAAATAGGCGATAGCGATGGGCTGCAAGGCACTGCTCAATTCGATCAGGTACGGCGAACCAAGCAAAACCGATTCGCGCAGCGAGCCCAGCAAGAAAAGCACGAGAGCGCGCTTTGCGGCGTGAACCAACTGTTCTTGATGAGTTTGTGTAAGGGAGCGCTTTGCAAACGAAAGGGGCACTGAGACTCCGACCATCAGCATGAAGGATGGCCAGATGCAGTCGTAGAATCGCAGCCCCTGCCACGGACTGTGGTTTAGTTCGTAAACGACAGCGTCGATGACTCGGTTGTGTCCTAGGGCCGCTAACCCGCCCATCAACCCCTCGCCGCCGATAATCCAAAGCATCACGAAACCGCGGAAGGCGTCTAGCGATCCTAAACGCTCGGCGGGTGCAGGGACAGGTATTCGCTTAGTCTCAGGCACAGCGGCCAGAGAGCTTTTGGCATCTACAACGGGAGCTGAAACGAGATTTGCCATTTTTTTCTCCGGTCAGGGGGCGCAATGGCTGGCGGCGATCCGGTTCCCCAGTCGCTCGCGAACCGATTCCAACAAACTTTCATCTCTCGTCCAATGGGTCCAGTCCGGGCCGACTTTTCGGGCCTCAGCCAGCGCAAATGCAGCTTGGCCGCAATTCTTGAGTAGCTGCACGTATTCGTAATCCTCGACCCCGTCCCGCAAGTACTTGAGCCGCATGGACGGGGCCACACCTTTGAGGCCTGCGGGCGCACCCGGATAGACCAGCACCCCTTCTCCGGGATAATCAGGGTTCTGATTACCTTGAGGGTTTTCCCAAGGGTTAGCGGACCAATCGTCCACGCTCCAGTAAAGCAGTCCCGTCAATCCCAGGCTCTGGCTGATAAAGCCAGCCTGGATGCGATAGTTGATTGGCAGGAAATCCAGCTCCCACTTCGGGGAATAAGAGTCTTGCACGAGGTCGTTATACGACCATGCTTTGTCCCCCTTTTGCAGGACATAAGTCACTCGGGACGGTGAAAAGGATTGAGCGTCGTTATATGCGAGCGGAAGCATCGTCCAGATATCGACGGCGGACCGGCCCGTCCCCAAGCCATCATCATAAAGTTGGGGTACTGGTTCCTGGGTTACCAGGTTATCGACGCCGGCTCGATGCAAATTCTGTGCCCAATCGATCACCGAACGGTAAAACGCCGGGCTGGTGCAGCTGCTTTCTGGGTCGGCGGTTTCGTCATAGAGGTACAAATCGGGTTGCTGGGTTGCCTTTGCGCTTTCTATCGCTTGAACTGAAGGAGGCTCAGACGCATCGCACTGGCCAAAGAAAACCCCATCGTAGAATCCGAGGTCCGTACCATTGAGGCCATATCGTTTGATGAAATTCTTTTCAGCCGCCGGATCCACGGCGTCGGGCATTAACCTGTTCCTGAGGAGCTCTTCGTTAATGCCAGGTAGTGTTACATTACCGCCGTTGAAACTGGACTTGAGGGATGGCTCGAGGGGCAAAGTAAATCCCCACACCTGGACGCGAATCTGGCCCTCAACCGCCCCCTGATCGCTGGTTGCGGTATAGGTGCCCCGGTAGCGGCCCGCCGCCGTACCCCTGGGCACAAAGACGTCGATCCAGAGGACCGCGTTGTGCCCGGCCACAAGGTCGAAGGGAACTGCTCTGAATTCGGCTTCTACGGGCGGCGGCTTGCCTGTGGCAGGATCAATAAACGGAATGAGTGCGTCGGGAAACGTATTCACGTTGGTGATGGGAAGATTGGGGCGGCCGTTGTAGGTGGGGCTGTGTTGCCGTACGGTGATGAACCCTTCTCTGTATTGGATCAGGTTCTTATGAGAAATCACCGCTCCTCCGGGACCCACCAAATCCGACACCGAAAAGTTGACGTTAGTGAGCCCTCCGCCAGGCGCCTGAATCGCGACCTGGAACGATTGGAATTCCCCTCGGGCCGGCTGGATCACTACGTTGGTTCGGCCACCCGGCGCATCGGTTGGCCCGACCCGGTGCAGAGAGCTTGGAACGACCCACACGATGGGTCCCGCACCAAACGCCTTACAGCAAATCAGCACAATGCAAGCTACCGTCAAAGATGCTGCCTGTTTCATTTCTTTCGTCGGGGCCAGCGGAGATGGGGTCGGGCCAGAGATTTCAGGCTTTGGCCACCTTCTTGCTTATCATTGCTCCTTACCTGTGACGACCACCTGTTGGACCTTTTTGGGTACATTGAGGTCGTTGGTCGTGAACTTCACGGCCTCTTTTAACAGCTTCGATGACCCGGAGCTTAGAGTCGTCACGGGACTGAAGTCGATAATCAGTGCGCAGGTGCTTGCGGCTGCGAGCGATGTGCTCGATGTGCATTCGTTGTTGCCGGAGGCCTCCGGGAAATCCGCCGGATATGTCACTGCGGAGAACTTCAGCGATCGGTTACCGATGTTTTCAACGTCGACCGTCTTCGGACTGTCAGCGCTCGTTGAGTTTATCTTCGTGGTGTCAAAGTGCAACGACGGCGCATCTGCGCGGTCGATCTTCGTCACCTGTTCGCTGAAAGTATCAGCCACATACAGGTTGCCGGATCCATCCAGGGTCACGCCGTTGGGAACGTCCAGTCCAGTGCTCACCGTGGTCTGGCTGCCGCTCGGTGTCAGCTCATACACCGTCTCGGTGGCTGAATCAGTAATGTAGACGTCCTCGGCTGCATCCACGGCGACGGCCGCGGGACTGATGAGCCCGTTCCCAATCATGGTCTGCTTGCCACCCGGCGTCACCTTGAATACGGTTGCGTCGAAGGTATCGGCGACGTATACATTGCCGGCCGCATCCACGGCCACGCCGGCTGGCGTATTGTATCCGCTGCCCACCATGGTCTGCGCGCCGGCCGGCGTTATCTTAAACACCGTTGGGACAAAGGGGTCACTAACGTAGACGTCGCCGGCTCCGTCTACTGCCACGCCAACAGGATAGGAGAATCCGCTGCCCACCATGGTCTGGACTCCGCCCGGTGTCACCTTGAACACCGCGTCTGCTTGACTATCGGTGATATACACATTGCCCGCTCCATCCACGGCAACATCTTCCGGCACCTCAAGCCCGCTACCTACCGCGGTCTGAGTTCCACCGGGCGTTATCTTGAACACTTCCTGAAGGCCAATGTCGGTGACGTACACATTGCCTGCCGCGTCCACGGCCACGCCTTGGGGACTAATAAACTTGCTGCCTACGCTGGATTTCGCGCCACCCGGCCCAAAGACCACCTGCGGCCCCGTGCCGACGCCAAACACCGGCACCGTGGCCAGCGCTGTGCTGGTTTTGGTGGCGCCGGAATAGAACACCACCGCCCCCCCGCGCGAGCCGGTAGCCAGAGGTGTGAAGCTCACGTTGACCACGCAGTTGGTGGCTGTGGTGTAAGTCATCGCCGTGCAGGTGCTCCCCGTCGCCTGGGCGAAGTCTTTGCCCGCGATGCCGGTGGTCAACACGGCGATACTGCCCACTTTCGTGCTTGCATCGATCGTGAAGGGCAAGGAAACCGTTGCGCTCGGTGATCCAACTGCCTGGGCGCCCATGTTCACGCTCTTGTGGACCCCGGTGAAAGTCACCTGCGCCTGCGCCGCAATCGGTAACAGCAGGCAGGCCAGGGCTATAAGAAACAAGCTAAGCTGCTTCGACCGGAACCGCGGTGAACAGAAGGAAAGAGCAAAAGGTACCGTCATCATGGCCTCCAAAGTTCGTCGAGTTGTGCACCTTCAACTGCCGACCTCAAGCTGCAAACCAATCGAGAGCCTAACGCGTCCAGCGCACAACTGTCCTTCGGGCGAGACTCGGGCGGCTTTACCGGAACAGCCTCAGCCGCACGCTGGACACGCTTCGGCTTATTCTTGACACGTTTCACTTAAACAAGTCACTCAGATCGTTCGTCTCAGGGTTAGCCGCGGCCCCCAAGAGCGGTCCAACATGAAAGATTTCCTGGAACGTTTTCAGGGTGGAGCTGTGATCGTAGTGGATGCTATTGCTGTAAGGCCTCTTACCCCCGCCCTTGGCGAATGGCGAAAGCAAGAAAAACGGGATCGGGCCATCGCTAAACTGATCGGTGTCTTCGGCTTCATCCCAGGTAATGATCAAGGCACCGCCCTCTTTGTACGCGTCTGACTCGAGAATGAGCGGCACATTTTGCTTCAACCATGTATCTCCGCGCAACGTATTGTCTGCAGGTTCTGTGCTATCGCAGGGAGAAACTCCCTCGTGACCGTCATGACACACGTCGGGCACGATGAAGTTGTAACGTGCCACGGTATGGTCGGCTAGATCTGTCGCTAACTGGTAATATGGCCGGACGTGCGATATACATTCGGCCGAGTTAGGGTTCGGCGGATTGCCAGCGACGTCCGTGAAATACACGAATGCGAGATGTTCAACGTCGAGATCGGAGAAGTCAATCGGGCAAGTATCGAAGACGGGGCTGCCAAAATCGGGCTCTGCGTAGACCATCCAGGAAATACCTGCATCCTGAAGAAGTCTCACCAAATGCTTAGCATCAATGTTAAACGGAGGCTGGCCGGGCTGAGTATCAGCGAGCACGCCGAAGTTGGTCCCGGCTTCCAGCCACAAATAATTCGGCTGGCTGGGATGGTTACCCGGAGGATTGTAATACTGCTCGGCGTGCGCTGAGGTATTGAGCAGCTCGCCGTTGGCGTACGGGGCCAGCGGGTTGCCTTTGATATCTGGGTCCCCAAAGGAGGCGCCGGCGTCGTTGCCCGTCCAATTGTGATTCTCCATGAGTATGATCCAGACAGTCTTTACCTTGCTCATTTGTGCATTCGTAACCACTGGCACCACGATAGGCAGCAACAGCATCGTTACGCTAAACGTCAAAACCTTTCGCAAATGTTTCACAGTCCCTCCTTATTGTTCTAACTGCGGCCTAAACCTTTGCATCACTGGCTGAAAATGCGCGGAACCCGGTTTTGCCTTGCTCCGGTTCCGGGTACAGCAGAACCGCCTCAATCACCAGAAGAACTTCAGCGCGAACGTCATGTTCCGCGGATCGGTCTGGATACCGGTAATTCTGCCGAACGTGCATCCGGCTTGATGCACTAGGTCGGTCGAGCCGTCCGGATTGGGCGGCAGGCAATATGTTGTATTGGGAAGCCCCAAATTTTGATGGTTAAGCGTATTGAACACTTCCCAGCGGAATTCGACGTACCTGTCCTCCCTGAGATGGAAATCCTTCATCAACGATGAATCAAGGTTCCAGTAACCGGGACCGCGAATGGCATCTGTCCGCGGCTTCATATTTCCGAACGTCCACGCCCGAGGATCGAGATCAGTATAGTTCGCCCAGAAGGTTGGGTCGTTTCCAAAAGCGGGCTCGAAGGCAGCGGGATTGATCCAATCCGCGATCTTCTGGGCTTTGGAGCGATTTCCGCCAAGTTGGGGATCGCCGATCATGTTGCACCTGCCTCCCGACTCCGTGAAAGCGGTACCCGGAGTGCTTAATTGTTGGAGCGTACTGGCGGGGCACGAAATGGGCAGTGGCAGACCCTTTTGGGCGTTGAAATTGCCACTCAGTTTCCATCCTCCGAGAATGCTACCTACCATACCCTTTCGGTTCATAAAGGCTTTGCCGCTGCCCACGGGGAGGTCGTAGGTAGCTCCGACGTTGAACTGCTGGGGTATATCATCGACCGCTATGGCGCGATCAGCATTTCTGTTGTCCGGATCCTGAAATGTCCACGGGCCACCGAAAGTGCTCTCCAATTGGCCGCCGCGTCCGCCGATAATTCCTGTCCGGCTGAAATGAATGGGATCTACCGCTTCCACGCCTGCTCCACCCACGGACCAGTTATCCATCTGCTTGGAGAGCGTATAAGCAACGATGAAGTCCAGCCCGTGAGAAGTCCGTTTTTCGACCTTCAAGTTCATTCCATTGTAAGTAGTCCCACCCTCGAACGTGCCGCTCGTCGGAATTGTGGGGAAGAAAGGGTAAGGCTCCAATAGCGTTGAAAGGGCTAACTGCGAAGCAGGTCCATTAACCGGATTTCCGTACAGTATGCCTAACTGTGTAGCCGTCTGACCTGAAAAGAACTGTGTAATAGGGTAATTATTGAAGAGGTTGGCTTGGTACTTGAGCTTATTCTGAGTTGAGACATTGTTGTACAGGTAGTTATTTGGCCCGCTTCCCGATAGGTGAGTTCCGTGAGTGCCCACATAAGCTACAGAAACCGCCAATCTGCCAGGAAGCTCCTGTTGAATTTCGAAGGTATAACTTTGCACCATGGGATCACGAGTCGGTTTGACAAAGGCGTAAGTGCCACCAAGGAGGTTTTCACGAGTCTGTGCTGGGAACTGCCCCGTTATGGATGGGAACAAGAGACTCGTCTTGTTGGTGGTCGTGTCGCTTAGGGGAAAGGCTTCACAAGGTCCACCAAACGCTTGGCACTGCGGGAAAAAACTCTGGTACCACGCTGCACTTTGGCCCCAACCGGCTCCGTTGACGACGGATTGGCCGGGTGCGTTAAAACTTTCAATTGCGTCGGTATAGAAAATATCATAACCGCCGCGAATGACCGTCTTGCGGAGGGCAGAAGGCGACCAAGCAAAGTTGAAGCGAGGGGCGAAGTCGGTGTGATTGGCTGGAAAGATGTCACCATTAGGGAATCCAGGGCTCCCTTCATAAATGTTTTCCCCAGTCAGGCCGGTGAGGGGATTCAGGCAAGTAAAGCAGAAGTTCCCCATCGGGTAATAACGAGGCCTAAAATAACCGTTGAGATCGTAGCGCAAGCCCAGATTCAAGGTGAAATTGGGCTTGACGTGGAAGTCATCTTGTACAAAGAGGCCCCAGGAGCGCCAGCGTATGTAGGGCGGCTCCAAACGGCCTGCGAAGCTGCCGCTACCGCCGCCATCCGCGGGCACGGCTCCCAACATGAATTGTGCTAGACCATTGCCGCCGAGGCCAGAAATCGGATCCTGGGCCAATGAAGCGTTAAAGTCGAGGATGGTGGGATCGTCGCTGTTATAGCTGGCATGGTCCAAGCGATAAATAAAGCCCGTCTTCAGCGTATGCTTGCCAATGATCCTGGTCACGTTGTCAAGAATCGTATAAGCTTCCGATCCGGTCGCAATGTTGACCCAAGGTTGCGGACCGAAGTCGATGAATCCACCTCCGGACGTGTTATCGATCTGAAAATTCGGTGTGGGAAAGTAAGAATTACTAGGCAGAAGGCTTGGCGCTAACTCTTGCTCTACCTGCGACTGAGATGTGATGCTGTTTGAGTAAGGATGTTGCAAGGTCGATAAGAATTGGCGGCTGAAGCTGGCGCGGAACTCATTGATGAGCTTGGGGCTGAAAACGTAAGTGTGCCCCAGCGCGACAACTTGGCTGCGAATGCCGAAATTATAGGGCGATCCAAAGCCGATGAGTTCCTGAGGGAACGTTGGACCAGTCCAAGGCACGGCATAATTGCGGTACTGGGTAGGGCTGAACAACCACTCAAAGAAATACTTACCCTTGCCAGTTTGATGGTCAACCTTGATAGAAAGATTGATGGGATCCTGGCTGCCTCCACTACGGCCCTCGAAGTTGTTGCAGATGCTGTAGGTGCCGCTCGCCGCCAAGGGACAGCCACCCAAAGTATCGATATGGTTGGGCAAGGGGAAGGAGTTCACGAAGAACATCGCTGTGGGGTCCAATATGGTGGTTGGAATCTGGGTGCTGAAATTGCATGTACTCACTCCTGCCGCCGCGCCCGCTTCCACCGATGTGTTTAAGCAGCCCGGCCCGTAAGAATTGTTGACGGGCGTTCCAAAGGCCGTGCGCAGGAAGATGCCGTTCGATGGTCCCGCCGTGGTAACAGGATTCCAGATCCCGTTACTAACGACGTTTGGGTCTTCGCTGAAGTTTCCCTGGCGCATCAAAGCGGTCGGAACGGTGTAAGCGTTGTTGCCGCTCTGGTGAAGAATCGAGGCGTCAAGAGAGAAAAAGAAAAACGTCTTGTTCTTGCCGTCGTAAACGTGAGGAATCCTGACCGGGCCCCCGAACGTCCCACCGAAATTGTTGAACTGCACCAGGCTCTTGCCAAACCCCCCTTGGATGCTGAACGGGTTAGTGGCATTGGTTGCGCTGTTGCGAAGATATTCGTAAACGTCTCCGTGGAAATTGTTCGTCCCTGACTTCAGGACGACGTTAAAAACCCCACCCCCCGTGTGTGAGTACTCGGCTGAGAATGCAGTGGTGATTGCTTGAAATTCCGAGACGGAGTCTGGAGAAGGATTGACCACTATATTTTCCCCGAAGCTGGAAATGTTAAGATTGCCGTCGAGGTACCACGCGTTCGCTCCACTCTGCCCGCCGTTCACGGCAATCGCCGAACCCAGGAGGTGGGTCGGATCCGGGAAGGTTCCGAATTGGCTGTCAAAACCAAAATTGCTTCCCGGCGGGCCACCCACATTGTTAATTCCGGGCAATAAGAACGTTAACTGCTGCAGATCACGTCCTGCCAGGGGGACGTTCTGGATAATGTCACTTGGAACCTGACTGCTGAAGTTGCTAGCGTCCGTCTCCAGCATCGGCAACTCGGCCCTGACTTCTATTTTTTCGTTGGTCGACCCGACCGTCAACTTGGCGTCTACCCGGATCACTTGCGCAGCCGGCACCTCGATGGCGGTGAGGTCCAGCGACCTAAATCCGCTTGCTGCGAAATTTGCACGGTAGGTACCCGGTACTAAAGCCTCCGCTCGATAGTAGCCGGCATTGTTCGTTTTGGTGGTTGTCACCACATTTGTAGCAACGCTGGTAATCGCGACCTTCACTCCGGACATTGCCGCCCCTTGAGGATCAGTCACGCTGCCTTCGATTGCGCCTCGATTCAGCTGCGCTGACAGAACCGTTGAGCAAGCCAGGAGCAAACCGAACAGTACAGAGAGCAAAAACAACCGCCGGAGAGCCATTCCAACCTCCGTTCATCCCAGCCCCAGGGATCCCCAACTGTCTCTTCGAGTAGCCGGCCCAGGACACCCAGCCGACGATAGGCTTCAATTACTTAGTTCGCCCTAGCCAGAGCTGTCAACCAATTTCGCCCCTCAAGTGGCTTTTTCGTTCAATTGGCTGGACGACGAATTCTCGGTCCTCCGAATGTATGTGCGGGGACAGGAGTTCCATCGCAACGATCGAATTCGAGGTTAGAATTCCGGTTGGACTCACCCTCAGTCGAAGGCGTGCAAGAACAGCAAAACTTCTGTGTGCATGAATTTTCACGCGTCATGCTCTTCGAATCAGATCAAGAACTCCTTCGGCGGGTTCTCGTGCGCGGCTTTCTGTCAAGGTTCTCTGCGGATCTTCTCTTACAACTTCCAAGCGTGGGTTCCCAGTCCGGGAGGAATGTCAATCGTTAGGGTTTCTTGATGAAAATCTGACGCTCTTACATTGGTAGGTTTGTCGTTTATAGAAACTTCCAGATGTGAAGCCGCCAACTGGCCTCGTAACGCGTCGGAAATACAACCCGCAAAAGTATAGAAAGCAAGCACAAAGGGACAATGGCGAACAAACCGTTCAATCTATTGAACAGTCACATGCGAATATGTCACTTTGCGATTGACAGGCTAATCCACAAACCTATATTCCTTCCACGGTAGGTCACGATTCAGGCGGAAAGCGGGGCCGCGACTGGGCGAATTGGACGGGGGATTCGGGACTCCTGAGTCAGTTCGTCTAAAGCTGGGTAACAAAATAATGGCTCGCTGTCCGGCAAGATGAACACCGCATCTCTCTTCAGATGACTGCTTCTATGGTTCGCCAATTTGCGGCTCTAATCCTATCTATCGCCATCTTGGCAGTCGCCCCAATCGCTGCCACCGCCGCCTCGCGGCAAGCGTCGCTCAACCGCGAGAAGTGGATTGCTGTAGCCGATCACCTCATCCAGACCCCGCCTGAGGACTACCCGTACGATTGGGGCGAAGCCACGTTGTTCATAGGCCTGCTGAAAGCCTATGAACGAACCCACAATGTGACGTACATCGACTACGTGGAGAAATGGGCAGCTCTCTACACGACGAAGAGCAGAGAAGAACTGCTCGAACTGGACGCATCCGGCTCGCAGCGGGATGAGAGTGGGGAGGGGGTTGGACCGATACCGGGTGATTGCAACCGTTGGGTTCCCGGCGTGGTAATGCTTTCTCTTTTCCAAGAGCGGAATATGCAGGACTACCGGCGTATGGTGCAGATGATAACCGATTTCATCCGCGAAGGAGCTGAGCGCAGTCCCGAAGGCGGCCTCGACCACTGGACCGGAAGCCACGAGTACTGGGTGGACACGCTGTACATGGCCTGCCCGTTGCTGGCCCGGTTCGGCAAAATGGAAAACGAGCCAGCCTATGTCGACGATGCCGCGCAGCAGTTCATCTTGCATGCCCGCCACCTGCAAGACGAGAAGACGGGCCTGTTCAACCACATGTGGGACTGGCAGACTGGCCAGTTGACCCCAGTGTTGTGGGGCCGTGGTAACGGCTGGGTGCTCATGGCGCTCGCCGACACTATGGAAATGATGGACCGTAACCATGCTTCTTTTCCTGCGCTTCAGCAAATCGCGTTGCACCTGGCACGCGGCCTGCGAGAGGCACAGGATCGCGACGGACTTTGGCACACTGTGTTGAATGATCCTACTAGCTATACGGAATGCTCCGCTTCTTCCATGTACGTTTATGGGCTGTTGAAGCTGGTGCGGCTTAAGGTTCTCCCGCCGCCGTATAGGAAGATCGCGCTCCGGGGATGGGCCGCGATCAATGCTCACTATGTAAAGGATGGCGTGGTCACGGGAGTCTCCGGCAGCACGGATCCGCATCCTGTCGACGTTTACACGAAAATCGAGGTTGGCACTCAGACCTGGGGAACCGGGGCCTATCTTAGCGCGGGCAGTGAAGTGGATCGATTGCGCTAATCTTGGGGGTCACGTTGCCTTTGGAGCCGTTTAGCAGAGTCTAAGGACGACCGGACGACCTCGATGCACCCGGGGGTGCGCCCAGGGGTGCGCCCCACAAAACTGGTGTAAAGGCTATCGTGCTTCGCGGAGATGTCTCGGACGATAACGTGTGTGTAGAGATGGTCAAGACTGCGGCACGAATTGGGCTATACCTGCCTGCAGCTCTGTCGTTGTTTCCCCAGATGCTGAATCTCTAATTCGACGACATCGCCATGCCTAAGATAGCGAGGCGGCTTCATGCCCAAGCCCACTCCTGGTGGTGTGCCGGTTGAGATTAGGTCTCCTGGCTCGAGCGTCATGAATTGCGAGATGTAGTGAACAATCTGTGAAGGCGGAAAAATCATCGTTTCCGTACTGCCGTTCTGCCTCAACTGACCGTTCACGGTTAGCGTCATTCGCAACTTTGAAACATCCGGCAATTCATCGCCGGTTGCCAGCCAAGGGCCAAGCGGGTTGAATGTGTCACAACTCTTCCCCTTGCTCCACTGTCCACCTCGCTCCAGTTGAAATTCGCGTTCGGAGACATCGTGCGAAATGCAATATCCGGCGATGCAGGCAGCTGCATCGGCGACGGAATCGAGGTACCGGGCTTCGCGTGTGATGATCAGGCCGAGTTCAACCTCCCAATCGGTCTTGTTGCTATTTCGTGGGATAAGGATGTCGTCGAACGGACCTACGACAGTGTTTGTCGCCTTAAGAAACAACACTGGTTCTGTCGGCACAGGCATGCCCGATTCCTTCGCATGATCCGAGAAATTCAGGCCCACACACACGACTTTGCCGGGCCTAGCAACGGGAGAGCCCCAACGGTCGCCTTCACTCACCTCAGGAAGGCTTCTTGCTTCATCCGCTTTCAGGAGAGCTGAAAGCCTCTCCGGTCCAGATTCGGCAAAGAAAGTCGAGTTCCAATCCTGAAAGTACGCCGACAAGTCCCTGCGTTTCCCATCCAGCAACACTCCTGGTTTTTCTCTGCCTTGCCGCCCGAAACGGATCAGACGCATCTGCACTACTCCTCAAAAGTCAGTGGATGTTACGCTGGTGAGCGAACTGGGCGGCGCCCCGGTGCCGCCGATCACCGCCCGCCCTTGAAGCCAGTAGGGCTCACGTAAATCTGACTCCGCTCCGAGACGATGTCAAGCGTGCTCTGGTATTTGCTGAGAGATTTGTCCAACAGGTTGGAACTCGCGGAATCTGTCATGAACCCAGTACGATATACTGTGTCCGATATCAACCGCTTTTGCAACCGCCAAGAATGCGCAAAGTCGTTAAAACTCGCAAGGCACCAAAGCCAAGCGGTGTTTATTCGCAAGGGATCGTCTCGGGCGATTTCGTTTTTGTTGCAGGGCAGGGATCCATTAACCCTGAAGACAATCGACTGGAGCTGGGGGATATACGGTCTGAGACTCGAAGAGCGCTAAAGAACATTCGGGCCATTTTGGACGCTGCCGACAGTTCCCTGCGCAGCGTTGTCCGGGTAGGCGTCTTCCTGGCCGACTTGAAGGATTTTGACGGGATGAACGAAGTCTTCCAGGAGTTCTTTCCCGAGAATCCTCCCGCACGAACAACGGTTGGCTGTGACCTGCCTGAAATTAAAGTGGAAATCGACTGCATCGCGCGGCTGGACTCGACAAGCCGGATGCGTGGCCGGAAGCATAAGAGCATTCGGTAGCGGAGGCCCTGTGGTTGAAGTGTGCGAACATCCCGGCGCGCTAAGAGCTTTAACAGAGCAACGGTACGTCTCGAATCGCTCTCAACTTTCTCCGGTGGCAACGTTTGATCCTGGGTTGATGTGCCCGTTACGCAATGCCAGGCTCTTGCGCTAAGTAACCCAAACGTGACGAAATTCCTCGTGCAACCTGCATCACCATGCGTGCCAAAATCGGAACACGATCGATTGGAATCTGGTTTGTGGTCCCCGCCACGCTGATTGCTGCCACCGCTTTCCCTGTCTCGTCGAATATGGGAGCGCCAATGCACCGCAATCCTGGTTCGTCTTCTTCGTCGTCAAGAGCATAGCCTAATTGTCTAACCGACATAAGCTCCCGTTTCAGGGCGCTTCTTGAAACAATCGTACGGCTATTGTGGCGGGCAAAGCTCCCGGTCCGAATTAGGTTATCGAGTTCGTCGTTAGGAAGAAAAGAGATAAGAGCCTTGCCCACTGCGGTACAGTTGACATCGAGTCTCCGCCCGATCCATGAAGCCAACCTCACCAGACCTGGCGCCTCAACTTTTTCAATGATCACCGCTTCGTTTCTCTCCAGCACTGCCATGTGGGCGGTGAGGCCGCTCTTTTGCACTAACGACTGCAGGAAAGGTGTGGCCTCTTCCCGGAGATCCAGATTCTCAAGTGCGCTCCTGCTCAGGCTAACCAACTTCAGACCAAAACAGTATCGGCCGTTTTGGGTGTGCTTCTGTAGGAATCCCCGCCTTTCGAGAGTTACTACAATCAGGTGCGCTGAGCTTTTGGGGATGCCGAGCCTGCGACTAATTTCCGAAAGTGAGAACCCGTGTTTCGACTGGGCCAAACATTCAAGCAGCGAAAGAGCCCGCTCGATCGACGGCACGGAATATCGCTTAGACGAAACTGGCATAGCCCTACACCAGCGTTAGAAATCCGTCCAACCCAGTGGACGCAGCGGAAAAGGTACCAGAAATCGCTGGACAGATCAATTGAATTGGCGCCTGGGGGCAGACACACTCTGCAATCGACCTGACGGGGCGGAGCCGCGCAGGATGCGGCCGCAGCGCACGGTATTCAGCAGGCGTACACGAGCCAAACGCTTTGTGCTCTTGCCGCGTCGATGGGTTGTCGAGAGAAGCCTTGTCTAGGAAGCGTCCCCGGACACCCCGTAATTGTATCCAGCCTATTGAACGTTTTGAATGATGCATCCCAATTTCAGGTTGACATTCGCAGCAGCCTCGAAGCAACCTTATCTCCGTCCTCAGCCAAGGTGTGCGAGCGTGACAAACCTGTGATGGAGGTTATCTCGATGAAAGCAGCTGCGCTGCGTGCGCTGGGTATATCTCGTGGCGGTTGCCTTTTCATGGGATTGGTTCTGGCAGCCGGATTGGGAACGCACGCGTGGGCGCAGTTTACGACAGCTCGGCTCAGTGGCACGGTCGTCGATCCTTCCGGCCTGGCGCTGGTGGGCGCCACGGTAACTGTACAGAATGAGCTGACGGCGTACAAACAGGACACAACGACGAGCAGTTCAGGCGAGTATTTATTTCCGGTTCTGCCGGTGGGCAATTACCAGATTACCGTCACGATGACCGGCTTCGTTTCCTATACCCAGAAGGGGATCACACTGCAGGTGGACAAGGTTGTGACCCTGCCGGTTCAGATGAAACTGGGCACAGTGGCCCAACGGGTTACGGTCACAGCGGATGCTTCGATGGTGACGACAGATTCTGCGACTGTTGGCCAACTCATTACGCAGAAAGAAGTTGCCGAGTTACCTCTGAATGGCCGCTACGCACAGCAGTTGGTATTCCTTGTCCCCGGAGCCGACAACGTCACGGCTAACTATTGCGCCGCGAACTGCGAAGGGGGAGTCTTCCCCAGCGAGCAATATGCCAAGGTCAATGGCGCTGGCGCAAATGGCGTGAGTTATCAGGTAGACGGAGCAGATTTTAACGACACCTATATCAACACCAATCTGCCTTTTCCAAATCCCGATGCCATCCAGGAGCTCAATCTCGTGACCGACAACATGAGCGCCATCTACGGGGATGCGCTAGGCGGTGTGGTGAATGTGACCCTAAAGTCGGGGACCAATTCAATGCACGGCGATGTCTTCGAATTCTTGCGAAACAGTGCACTGGATGCGGCAAACTACTTTTCGATCAGCGGTGTGAGTCCGCTGAAGCAGAATCAATTCGGGGGCGACATTGGAGGGCCGATTCTGAAGAACCGGTTGTTTTATTTCGGAAGCTATCAGGGAACCAGGTTCAATCTGACCAATGCTGGGCAGGGCCAGAACGTGCCGGACGCCGCCGAACGCACCGGCGACTTTTCCGAGTTACTTTTGGGGCCAACTCCCGTTCAGCTATTCAATCCGTTCCCAGTGGTGAACTCCGGAACGGCCCCAGGAGCGGCCTACTTAAACAACCAGATTACGGTCGACCCTGTCGCGAAGTTTATTCTCAACAAGATTCCGCTTCCGAATCCGACTCCGCTCCAAATAAGTCAGGGGCTTACTAATACGTTGAACTTCAGCAGCCTGCCGACGGTTCAAAACACGAATGAGTACATGGTGAAGCTCGATTACAATTTCAGCAAACACCATCTCAGCAGCCACTATTTTCAGCAGAGTTACATCCAGCCGCTCGTCGTCCCAACTACGAACATCCTGCAAATGACGGGTAACACGGAAACCCTGGTTGACCACAACGTGAGCGTTGTCGATCTCTATACGATCACGCCGCACTTCCTGCTGGGCAGCTATTACGGATACACCAAGATTGATGGCACGACGTACGCGTCGTCTCCATTCACCATGGTCGACGCTGGAGTGATGAATTTTGCTGTACCGCCGAGCAAAGGGAGCGGGGACATAGCATCGCTGAATGTGAGCACCGGCGGCCCCTCTTTCTCGAGCGGCAGTTATGGGGTCTGGAATCGGGGAGATCAATCCTTACGGGAGATTGGCACGCTGACGAAAGGCAAGCACATAATTCAATTTGGCGGTGAGGCGGTGCGCCTTACCCAGCCCATGGGGAATACATTCCAGGAGGGCGGCACATTCAATTTCGGCAGTGCAACGGGCAACCCGTTGGCGGACTTTGAGGCTGGCTATGTCTCCAACTTCATCCAGGGCGGGGGTCTATACCTTAATTTTACCGGGATCAACTGGAGCGCTTTCGTGCAGGACGACTGGAAGGCCACTCGGCGACTTACACTAAGCGCCGGGCTCCGCTGGGATCCGTGGATCCCTTCCAAGGACAGCCTGGGGAGAGTCGCATGTTATGAGGGGACGGCGGTTGAGTCCGTGCGCTATCCCAATGCCCCTCCCGGCTTGCTCTATGGCGGAAAGAACCACGATCCCGGATGCCCGGACGCCGGTATTTTCGCTGACTATATGAATTTCGGGCCCAGATTTGGGTTTGCATATCAGGCCACAAAGAATGGCGATACCAGCATACGGGGAGGCGTGGGTTATTATTACGAGCCGCCCAATTCCCTAATCTATCAACAGATCGTCGGCGTCCCACCCTTCGCGCCGGTTTCCAGCCTCACTTCCGTTGTTTTCGGCCAACTCAATCCACTGGGCATAAGCCTCTCCAATCCCTACGGAAGCGCAGGAGCACCCAACCCGTTCCCCGCAGGCTTTGGTCCGGAGAACCCCGGCCCCGGCGCGATTTTTACTGGTCCCCCTTCGTTTTCACAGATACAGGATCCACATCTTCGCCTTCCAATGATTCTGGCCTATAACCTGACTGTCGAGCACTCTTTCAGAGCGAACTGGATGTTGCGTGTCGCCTATGTGGGCAATAACGGACACCGGCTCTATGGTACTGGTGACCAGGAGAGCGGCCTGCTGCAGTTGAATCCTGAGATTAATGGAGCCCGCGTGAATCCAAATTTTGGATCGGTGGCTTCGATTAATTCCGGAGTGGACAGCAATTACAATGCACTGCAACTGACCCTGGAAAAGCGCCTCGGGCACGGATTCTCCTTTCTGTCCAGCTTCGCATGGGCGAGGGCGTTGGATGATTTCGCCCCGCAACCACAAGGTTCCGCTTTCTCGCAGTACACCAATAGCTGTACCTGCGGGCGTCATTTCGATTACGGTCCGTCGGCGGATGACCTGAACAAGGTTTTAAAAATCAACGGGAATTACGAGATTCCGCATGTCCACTTCCAGAGAGCTGCCGATACGTTGTTGAACGGCTGGCAGCTTACGACGATTGTTGGTTGGCAAACTGGAACCCCATTCACCATCTTCAGCGGTAATGACAATTCCCTGAGTGCAATCGGAGAGGACCGGGCTGACTTCGCGCCGGGAATGAGCATCCGGAATGCCATCCTCCCTGGCCGCTCGCACCAAGCCAGCATCCTTGAGTGGTTCAATCCCGCTGTTTTCGTTCAGAACGCGATTGGAACCTTCGGCGATACGGGAAAGAATATTCTGCGCGGCCCCAGGTTCTTCAATACTGATTTGGCCGCAATTAAGACCACGAAGATGGGCGAGCGACTCGCAATCGAGTTCCGTGCCGAATTTTTCAACGCCTTCAACAATGTCAATTTGGGGTTGCCAGGCAACGACCAAGCTACTGGTCCGGGTGTTGGCGGGTTTGCCCGTATCGGCGGCACCGCGGGATCAGGCGCATACGGCGGCCCAACCTCATACGGAGTGCCCCAGCCCCGGATCATCCAGTTTGCGTTGAAGGCAAGTTTTTGAGGATGGGCGTTGGTTTCCAGAGCGTCCTGTAGCACTAACGGACGCCAAGCGTATGGCCCAGAATTATTCAGCCTTGCAATTGAAGGCTGTGTTTCAGTAATCCTCCCAATATTATGATGGGGCACTTATATCCCGCTCGCGCTGTTTCAGCATACCTTGGATTGACGCCTGTAAGATATGTTCTTCTGATCGCAGCCTTCACGGCTACGGCTGCCGCGCAGGCGCGCGGTCCCGTCGTGTGGAGCGCAAGCGGCATGGAGCGCGTCGGCCAAGAAGCGGCGGCGCGCAAAAAAACGACAGCGGAGTTGTTCGCCGCACGCGGGGAGTACGAGCCTTTTCAGATTGTCGTGAGCGCGCCCGAACGCGGACTTCAGAACGTGACCTTCTGGATCGGGGACCTGAAGGGGCCACACGGCCACGTAATTGCGCGCTCGAACCTGACGGTTTACCGTGAGCATTACGTTCATGTGGAACATGGCAGCCCAGTGCAGAAGAATATGGGACGCCCACCACTCGGCCCGGGCTGGTACGCGGATGCGCTCGTTCCGGAGGTGAGTGACGCAGCAAACGTCCGCTTACGTGCTTTTCCTTTTGATTTGGAAGCAGGCAGGAACCAGCCGATCTGGGTTGACATTTTCGTTCCGCGAGACACCGTCGCAGGAACGTACACCGGCGCTTTCGAAGTGAGGTCATCGCAAGGAAATGATCGCGGCCGGGTGCGGCTGACGGTCTGGAATTTCGAACTGCCGGTTAAGCCGTCGCTCGTTTCGTCGTTCGGACTGCAGCGCGACCGCAGTGCCGCAGCGTACGAAGTAATCCTTCGCCACAAGCTCATGCCCATTCCGGTTTCTACCGATGAAACCCCCATTCCTATTCCGGCTTCTGCTGAGGACGCTGGTCGCTTCGCCAGGGAATTAGGCCTGGAATGGTTCGACGTGGGTTTTCCAAGCGGCGCGTCCTATGATACGCCGAAGATGCGGGCGCCTCCTTCAGTGGACACGATCGAGGCGAGAGTCAAGCATTTTCCGGCCGGAGCAAAGCTGTACAACTACACGGCGGATGAGATTGTGAGGTTCCCCGAGTTATACCCACAAATTCGCGAATGGGCCAGGAGGCTGCATGCCGCGGGTGTGTTGAACCTGATCACATGGCCCCCGTCCCCGCCTTGTTTGACGACAGCAATGGCAGGTCGGCAGTGGACATCTGGGTGCTGCAACCGGAGTATTACGAAACCTCACCCGCCAACGTCCGGGCGGTGCAAGCCAAGGGCGATCTCGTGTGGTCGTATCTTGCGCTCGTGCAGGACAATCATTCGCCATGGTGGGAGATCGATTTCCCTCCGGTAAATTACCGGGTAATGCAAGGGTTTATCAATCAAAGTCTGGGCTTCACGGGCCTCCTCTACTGGGTGGTCGATTTATGGACGGCCAAACCGTGGGAAGACGTGGACACTTATCCCCAACCCGATGCACATTATCCAGGTGAAGGCATGCTCGTGTATCCCGGCGATGCTGTAGGCGTGCCGGGAACGGTCCCGTCGATGCGGCTGAAATGGATCCGGAAGGGAGTGGAGGACTACGAATATGTCGAACTCCTCAAAAAGCGGGGGCGCGGCGAGTGGGCCCTCTCGATAGTTCGGGAGGTGGCGACCGACTTCCAGAACTGGTCCGATGATCCAGTTGCGATCGAACGTGCGCGCCGGAAGATGGGCGAAGCTTTGAACCGGCCTTGATTGGCACGGCTTGCGAATTCTTGCCCTTGCCCGGCCGCCCGCTTGCCGCACGGCTCAATTGCATAGATGGCATATATCGAGCAAATCATTCGTGAAATGTTCTGACACCGAACCATCCTAGGAAAGCAAGGAATATGAATTCGTTTCGACGAGACTTTTTGAAGCTTGCAGGGGCCGGGCTCGCCGCGGCTGGATCGGCTATTACGCCAGGCGCTCATGCAGAAATTACCTCTCTGCCAAACCCCGATCCAAATGTCACATTCGATGTGAAGACCTACGGCGCAAAGGGCGATGGCGTGACGATTGATACCCCAGCCATTAACAAAGCTATCGCATCCGCGAATGCCGGAGGCGGCGGTACCGTGCGATTTCCACCCGGTACCTATGCCTGCTACTCGATTCATCTTAAGAGCAATGTGGTGCTCTATCTTGAACCGGGAGCCACTATCCTCGCCGCGAGTGTGCCTGAAGGTGCAGCTACCGGCGCCTACGACGCCGCTGAGTCGAATAAGCCCTGGGAAGACTATCAGGACTATGGCCATAACCACTGGCACAACAGCCTCATCTGGGGTGAAGATATCCACGACTTCGCGATTCTTGGCACAGGGCTGATTTGGGGTAAGGGATTGAGTCGTGGTGCCGATGACTTACCACTTGCCGAAACCCCAGGGATGGGAAATAAAGTGATCGGTCTCAAAAACTGCCGCAATGTGATCCTGCGCGATGTCTCCATTTTGCAAGCTGGCCACTTCGCGATATTGGCAACAGGAGTCGATAATCTCACCATCGACAACCTGGTGATCGATACCAACCGGGACGGCATAGATATTGACTGTTGCCGAAATGTGCGTATTTCGAACTGCAGTATTAACTCGCCGTGGGACGATGCCATCTGCCCCAAGAGTTCGTTTGCTCTTGGCTATGCCCGCCCGACCGAAAATGTCACGATTAGCAACTGCTATGTCACAGGCGCTTATGAAGTGGGCTCGATGCTGGATGGGACCTGGAAGCGCTGGTCGTCCGACCCGGCCCAACAGGCCAAGGTATTGCCCTATTTCCCGGAGGAATTTAACGGAAGCATCAAGCTCGGGACCGAGTCCAACGGCGGGTTCAGGAACATTGCCATCTCCAATTGCGTGTTCGACGGCAGCAAGGGTTTTGCCCTGGAAAGCGCCGATGGCGCAGTCGTGGAAGACATTACCCTTACCGGCATCACCATGCGGGATTGCACCAATACTCCTTTGTTTCTTCGTTTGAGCAGTCGCATGAGAGGGCCGAAAGGCGCCAGAGTGGGCACGATGAAGCGCGTCATCATTAGCGACATCGTATGTAGCAATTCTGCGTCCCGGCTGGGAGGAGGGGGAATTATCGCCGGCTTTCCCGGCCATCCTATCGAAGACATCAAGATCCATGACGTCTATCTTGAGCATCGTGGCTCTGGCACCAAGGCGATGGCTGCACTCAATCCGCCGGAAGCCGCGGACGTCTATCCCGATCCCGACATGTTCGGCGATATTCCCGCCAGCGGATTCTTTTTGCGCGACGTTAACAATGTCGAGTTCACCAATGTTGAGATTGCCTTCAGTCAGCCGGATGCCCGGCCGGTCTTCTGGCTGAGTCAAGTGGATGGAGCCGATTTTTTCCGTATCAAGACCCCAAAATTACTAAGCCCTACTGTATTCGCGCTTCATGATGTCCAGGACTTTCGTGTGATGGCTTCCCGCAATGTCAAGGACATGTACCTGGAGAGGGTAGATCAAAAACAGGTTTGAGGGTACACGCGCTGCACAGTTGGCGATGAAATGCTAGGGCCCTTGCGCAGGCAGTTTTATCGGCGCGAAGAGCAAAGGAGAACTTGCGAGCATGAAAAAGGTCTGGCTGAGCGTTCTGTTCCTCACGTGGTGTTTGATCAGCAATTCCGTTCAAGCACAGACCACCAGCCTTTCATCGGTGGAGCAGGCGCTGGAGAAGCCCGTGCAGCCGTTCACAGTTACGGAGTTTCAGCTGCAGCAATATCTGATGGCTCGCATTCCGCCACTGCCCTCACCGACAACGCCCGCCCAGTGGAGAACGGAGGAACAGCGGCTGCGAAGGTACATTCTCGATGAGATTGCATATCATGGCTGGCCTCACGAATGGATTGATTCCGCTCCACGTTTCGAGGAGGTCGGAGTGATCGAAACCGATCATGGATACCGGATTCATAAATTGCGCTATGAAATTGTGCCGGGTTTCATGTCTACCGCGCTGCTGTATGAACCGGAAAAGATCGCCGGACGAGCCCCTGGCATTCTGAATGTAACCGGTCATGAGCCGGAAGCTATCGCGGTTGAATATGAACAGAAGCGGTGTATCAATTTTGCCAAGCGCGGCATAATTGCTCTGAACCTCGGATGGATGGGCTTCGGTGAACTCTCGCAACCGGAAAATGCTCACGATTATGGAGCGCATCTTAGCTTGGTTGGCTCCAATGCGCTGGGGTTGTTTTATCTTGCAATGCGGCGAGGCCTCGATTATCTGGCGGCTTTGCCCGAAGTGGATTCCACGCGCCTTGGAGTTACCGGACTCTCCGGGGGCGGTTGGCAGACAGTTCTGCTGAGCGCTCTCGATGAGCGTGTTGCCGTCTCCGTGGAGGTAGCTGGTGTCGGATCGCGCGAGTCTAACCTTACCCAACCACTGGATACGGATGAAATAGAAGAGAACGCTCCGGATCTTACTCAGGGTGAAGACTACCCTGAATTCATCGCCATGCGTGCGCCTCATCCCACGCTTCTGATACACAATGCTGTGGATAGCTGCTGCTTCCGGGCGTCGCTTGTGAAACCGTATTTATATGATCAGGTAAAGCCTTTTTTTCAGATGTTCGGTGCTTCCGCTGCTCTTGCCTGGCATGAGAACTTCGATCCCGGTACGCATAACTATCAATTGGACAATAGGATCCAGGCTTACCGGTTTTTCACGGAGCATTTCCATTTGCCTGTCGCTGAAAACGAGATCTTCAGTGATGATGAGATCCGAACTCCCCAGGAACTTGCTATCGGCGTGCCGGCTGATAATTTGACCATCCTCGGTCTCGCGAGAAAGCTGCTCAGCCAGATCAAGAGGGAACCGATCCCGGCCGAAGGCGCGCAGCGCAGCTCCTGGATCGCGTCTGAGCAAGGGAAACTGAAATCGGTAATTCGCTATACCCCGGTTTCCGCACTGCGCGTCTTGAGAACGAGTAACGGCTTAGGCACCGGGCTTGAAGGAAGAGGCGTATCTTTCCAATTTTTGTCTTATCGTTTCGATCTCTCGAACGGACTCAGTGCCACCGGCATATGGTTTAAAGAAAACGCCGCTCCGCAAAACGTTCCACTCACGATTGTGCTCAATGACAAGGGCTATAAGGCGGCCGGAGAAGCCGTATCCGAGCATGTTGATCATGGGGAACAAGTGCTCGCGCTAGATCTGCTCTTCAATGGAGCTACGGTACCTGAGTCGCCCGATCCCAGCGATTGGGAAATGCTGGTAGACAGTAGTGGCGAGCGTCCATTAGGTCTGGAAGTAGCTCAGTTGATTACAACAGCAAACTGGCTTCGATCCACTAGCCGTAGTCAGGTTCAGGTGGAGACTGACGGTATTCGCAGTCAGGTAGTTGCGCTTACGGCGGCTGCCATCGAGCCAGGTGCATTTTCTCGCATAGTGAGCCGGAACGCGATGAAAAGCCTGGCTTATCTAGTAGATACTCCCGTGCCCTATCGCTCTGCTCCGGAACTATTCTGCCTCGACCTATATAAAGACTTCGATCTCGATTCCCTCGGGGCGCTTGCTGCTCCCGTGAAGGTGACCGTAGCAACTTTCGCCGACGTCCCTGGCTCATCGAGAGTGAAGACCTATTGACCAGCGGAAATCGCAGGCGCAGCGAGCCCAGTTTCTCCACCGCCGTTCTTAACGATCAAGGCCAATCCACATCTTTCTGTGGCTTAGCGTCCAGCATATTGGATAGGCATCCGATTCCGAATTCATCCCAGGGCTGCGCTCATCGGGAAACTGGAAGCTGTCTTAGAAATGAGAGGCGGCTTGTGACGGCACGGACAAGACCCGTCCTCCAGGCGGGTCTCACAGGCCCCCGCCGAAGCCATGAAGGTATGTATAAGACTTCTTCTATGTAACCATGCCGCGGGCTGCAACCTTCCACTGATCGATTACCTGATCTCCGGAAATGAGAAACACTTGATCCTGCAGATTGATGCAGGGGCATATGTGGTTAGGAATGACTCTGAGCCGGTCTCCTACGCGGATCGGAGAATCATCAGGAATCACAAGATGACCGTGCTCCTCCGAAAGGCCCTCCAGGATAATGTCGGGATGATCCTGAACATATCCAAAATACTTTCGCTCTCCTGAAAGCAGAGCGTCGGACGTGAGTGTCTTGCTCCCCGCATCAATAATGGCTCGGCGGGCGACACTCGTGCTCACCACAGTAGTTAGTACGGTTGCGGCGCAATCGGCATAGCTGGCGGATTCCGCATCGACAGTATTTCGGTCATTGAAGACATATGTTCCAGGCCGGATCTCCGTGATCCCATGAAACCGGTGGCTCTGGAACGCAGCAGGCGTATTGCCTCCGCTGACTAGCGGATAAGGTATGCCGCCACTTTCCAGCAACGCGTAAAGGCGGTCAAGCTGGCCGTTCTCGAGAACAATATCCTGCTCTCGAATTTTCTGGTTGCCCATGATATGCCCCGGATAAACGGAGATACCTTCCCAGCGAAGGTTCGGCAGTGCGAAGACCCGCTGGGCAATATCGAGCGACTGGCCGTCCAGGGCAAGTCCGCAACGCCGGAACCCTGTATCGAATTCCAGGCGGATTCCGATCTCGACACCTGCCTGTTTCGCGGCCTGCGAGATGCCTTCAGCCACAGGCAACGAATCCATCGTAACGGAGATCCTGACGCGCTTTGCCAGCTCCGTCAGGCGCTTCCATTTGCTTTCCCCCCATATCGGATAGACGACAACGATGTCAGGCATCCCTGCGTTTGCCATGACCTCAGCCTCTGCCAGCTTCGCCACAGTGATGCCGGGTGCGCCCTGTTGCATCTGCAGGCGCGCAATCTCCGGAATCTTGTGCGTCTTCGTATGCGGCCGCAGCGCAAGATTGTGCGTCTTGCAATAGCTCGCCATCCGGCGAAGATTGCGATCAAGCGCATCCGCATCGATCAGAACTGCAGGGGTTTCTATCTCGTATATGTGCATAGAAATTCTATGGCTGCGGACTTACACCACCACGCCGGCATCCACCACGACCCTGCCATTTCTCCAGACTGACTTGATCCCCGCCGGCGCAACAGCAGGCATGTCGTAACTTGCATCCGTATGGATGGTTTCTGGATCGAACACGGTGATATCTGCCACATAACCTTCCGCAATCCTGCCTCGATCGTCCAAATGGAATGTCGCTGCCGGCTTGCCTGTGACCTTATGGACAGCTTCTTCAAGGCTTAACCATTTGCGCTCACGGACCACATCCCCAAGCAACAGAGGGAATGTTCCGTACAAACGCGGGTGTGAACGCCCCCTGGTGTAAACCCCGTCGGTAATGACAATCGCCAGCGGGTGGGTGAGCAAGGCATGGAGATTCTCCATCGACTGGCAGTGCTCCACGATGTTCACATTTCCTTGTTGTTCCAGCAGAATGTCTAATACCAGGTTCTCTGGGTCGCTTCCGCGTTCGTCTGCAATGTCCTGGATTGACCTGCCCACCAGCGAGGCTGCATTGTTTGCAACCGACGTTATCACCACGCCATCCCAGCGTGCCTCGGGTTGAATCCGAGCCCGGATGGTTTCACGCTGAACAGGATCGCTGAGCCGTGAGAGGAGCCGGGCGATCCCCCCATCCAGCGCGGACTGCGGCAGCACTTGCGTAAGCACCGTGGATCCTGCCAGCCACGGATATGCGTCAAAAGCCACATCGACGCCCCGCGCGAACGCTTGCTCGATCGCTGCAATGGCGCGCTGCTGCAAGGGCCAGTGATCCGGGCCAGCAGCCTGCAGATGAGAGATCTGGAGGCGGCATTCCGACTCCTCGGCAATGGAAATCTGTTCCTCAACGGCTTCCACCAGCCCGGCAGAATAGCTCCGCATGTGCGTTGCGTACACGCCGCCTCTCCGGGCGACTATGCGGCAAAGAGCCGTCAATTCCTGCGCCGATGCGCCTGATCCTGGAGCGTACATGAGCCCCGAGGAGAAGCCCGCGGCCCCTTCCTGCAACGCCTCATCCAGCAGCACCGCCATCGTGTCAATTTCGCGGCTGGTGAGCGCTCTGCTCGTATTCCCGGCAATCTTGATTCTTAACGAACCATGCCCCACGAGCGACGCAACTGTTGCAACCTTCGATTTGCTCGCGCTCGTAAGATAATCGGAGGCGGAGCTCCATCCCCAGCGGTTATCTCCACAGAAGATGCCGTTTGCAAAATCCCGCAATACCTGCGGGTTTTCCGGCAATGGATACGCGGAGAAACCACAATTCCCAACAACTTCAGCCGTCACTCCCTGCAATAGCTTTTCGGTTCGATTTTCCAGCACCTGAAGATCCGAGTGACTGTGCACGTCGATAAACCCTGGCGCAATGATGCAGCCCCTGCAGTCAACGACGTTGTACTCCGGATCACCCTTAACAACAGACCTGCTGCTCTGCGGGTTACCAACAGAAACAATCCGGCCGTCCCGGATCACGACTTCCCCTGAAATCGAAGTGGCGCCCGTGCCATCAACGATGGTGCCTCCCGTCAGAATGGCACCTGTGGTTCGCGTCATGCTAACTCCTCTGAGGATAAACTGCAGTGTGGACACCGATCTTTTGCCCGTTCACCAGATCGATGACCTTACGATTCAAAAAGTCAATATGTGCTCGGTCTATCTCGTGGATCGTGAGTGTGGCGTCGCGAACCTCGGCATGGGAAAGCACTCCACGTGCCACCAATAACGCCTTCTCGGCGTGATGGAAAAACTCGAGGTTCTGCAGGCTGAACGTGATCTGGGGCAGGACGCCCCGGAATAACTCATATGCCACATCTTTATTTCCGGCGCGCGCGTTTTGCCATATGATCTGCAGGAGATCCGAAACCGCCAGTCCCGGCATCACTCCGCAAATGCCCGCGTCGATAAGTTCCAACATGTAGGTGCCGCCCCATCCATCGATAATGCCTACAGCACCATGGGTCGCTTCAAGGATGGACTGCACCTTTCCGGACATCATGGGCTCTTCAAGCTTCAGATATTGAAAGTGCGCATGCTGGCCGTGGAGAGACTTTACAAACTCTACGCTCACGGTTGCGCCTCCAGGGTTGAAGTCCTGGATGACCAGCGGAACAGTGATCGCCTGCAGAATCCGGTCAAAATAGCGGAGCAGGTCGCGTTCCGGCAAGCCGAAAACCCTTGGAACGGCGACAGAAATTGCGGCGGCTCCGGCACGTTCGAGATCACGCGCCGTTTCCGCTACATAAGCGGTGGAAACATGATTTACCTGCGCCACGACGGGAAGGCGACCGTTCAGAATGCTAATCGCCTGAAATACGAGTTCGCGGCGCTCAGCATCCCGAAGTTTGTAGAATTCGCTGGCGTATGCAGGAAGGACGACTCCACACACACGAGCACTGATTGCAAACTCCAGCAAACCGTCGAGGGCCACCCAGTCCAGGCCTCCATCGCGAGTAAATGGCGTCGGAATGACAGGTAGAACGCCATCAATCTCAAGTGTGGCCATCGCTATCCGCTCTGCGCATGCGCTGTTTTTCCTCACATACCGTCACTAGAAAATAGCTGACGAAGATGAGCACGTCGCCTGCCATGGGCTGAGAGGAGGCGATTTCCATCCAAGAAACGATGCTACGGTTGCCCACAGAAGACGTCAATGCACAAAGGCTTCGAAAGATGCGATGTTCATCCTATTGGACAATAACGCACTTCTTCGATCTGCTATCGCAATGGATATGGGCGCATCGGTCGTACAAACTGACAGAGCCGGCGCTCGTCATGAGATTAAGGGAGAAGTCGCTTGTCCGAGCAGTTGCAGGTATTTTGAAGCTCGTCCCTGTCCACGCAACTCGCTGAAATTACGTTTTTCCACTCACTCATAACCCAAAGATCGATGGTTCAAATCCGCCTCGTGCACCAACGAAATCATTCGGTCAAGGCTTCGACATTCTGAATTGTCGGGGCAGCGGACGGAAGACGGGCCTACGCACAATAACTGTAGATTTCAGTACAACGCTCGGCTACGGTTTTGCGCGTGTTAAGTCGCATACTTCCAGCGCCCGCTGAAATGCGTGGAAGGTAACGATTTTGGGACACCGTCGGTCAAGTCTGGCACACCGCTGGCACACTGGCTTCATTGCTCAGAGCAAGAACAGATATCAAGGTGACACAAGAACTCCTTCGTCACGCCTCCAGCCGGGTCACGTTGGATACCTATACCCAAGCCGTCACAGTTCAGAAGCGGCGAGCGCAGAGCAGCGTCATTCGTCTTCTCCAGGCGTCCACAACGGCTGCTGGTTGAGACCGGCCCGCTGGGGTGTGTTCCTAATCTGTGCCTGCTCGAAATGGCGCGATCGGTGCGAAAATACTGCCGCTTCAATGAAATGCATTCGCGTTGATGCAGAGAATTGTGCCTTTTTTGTGCCTATATATTAAGGAGGAGGGGAAACCGTAAGTTACTGAAAAGGCTTGGCGTCCCCGACGGGATTTGAACCCGTTTTACCGCCGTGAAAGCGGGAGCACTAAACGTAACTCTAACAAACAACAGGAACACGGACGCACTGGATGGCGCTCTAGGAGCAGCAAGAAACACCTTATTGTGTCCCCGATGTGTCCCCGGCCTTCTAGAGATTCTGGACTTCCCTGCCCGTTTCTGACTCTCTTGAAACAATGGTAGAGCGCAGCCTTTTCAGGGCTGTAGTCACCCAAGGCTATCTATTGATTCTGCAAGATATAGCTCTGAAAACCAGCCTGATTTTATCCTCTTTATTGGAGCCAGAATGGAGCCAAGCTATACAAATCTGAGCCTGCCGAGATTTGCCTCAATTCGACACGGCTTCGAGGTGCCAGCAAACCCAAAATCGGATCCTAGCGGGCTCGTTCGACAACCGATTCCTGGGCGATTCGTGTTACCGACGTGAAAGGGCGCTGATTGGCTGTATCACGTTGTAATTACAAGGCAGCGGTCGCTCTGCAACGCCCTGAAAGGAACGACTGAGAGCTCGATGGAACAGGCTTTGGTTGTACCGTTCTTGTACCGCGAGTTTTGCGCCAAAACTCTCGAACAAGGTGATCTGCGATGTTGGGAACGAAGCGCAAAGACGCGATACAACCAGGAGTAGAAAGAGTGGGGTTCGAGGGAATTCTTATTGGACCTGCATTTGCCCTGCGTCGGTTACTGTGAGCGCTTCGCGACGCTTCCAAAAGACGATTGTCGCGTTACCACGTGTGTCTATTTCGAAAATTGCCGAACGCTAAAGGAAATGGGCAGCCCGATACAGAACATGTGTACGAGCAAACCTTGAATCAGACCGTTGAGCGGGAACGGGCCCCTGCTGTGAATTGCGGAGAGCGGCAAAACGATGAGATTCATGACGAGGAAAACCGCGATGCCGTAGAACAGACCGCACACAAGAGGATGCTCCTTCAGGAATTCAAGTTTCCGACTTGCTGCGTAATACACGGCGGCCGCAGAGAGCGCGATAAGAAAGTGCAGGACAATACCAAGTACGTACGTGGCCGAGCCTCCCTGGAAAGCGCTCCTTCCCAGCAGACCGCTGGCGATCGCCCGTGGGACTCCCCACCCATAAATGATGAAGGCAGAGGTAAGATCCAGAACCCCTGCTGTCAAACCACCCACGAAGACTGAAGACAGAGCTTTTGGCTTCTCAACTGACAATGCTGCAGAAGCGGCATTCATAGGTTCCTCCGTAGCTAATCAAAGAATCCGAAGCGGCGATTCCGGTGCCGTTCCAGATCTTGAAAACAATCTTTGTCGGTTGCCGGTCCCTTTGCACCCCTAGGAACTGGGGGGAAAGACTACTCCCGACAGGTAACAGTGCGAACGAGGTTGAATCGCGCAACTGTTCATCTTCAGCCTGTAAAACTTGCGATCCAACTCGTTGCCAATTCACTTATCCGCAGGTTTCATACCGCCAGAATGCCACGGTTAGACAGTGGCGAGTCTTGAACGTATTTGACCCGTACCGTCGTTGGGTGGGGGACGGTGATTAACTTAACCGCGTGCATTAAGTGCACCTCATCGCAAAGACGGGGCATCTTCATCTGCTTAAAGTGAAGCGACTTTGTAGCCATGTCCGACGAAGCACAAATAATTACGGTTTCGCCGCAGCCGGGTACGTCCCTTCGAGTGGCTTCGCCCATTCTTCCTCAAGTTCAGGATGCGGCATCGGTTTACGCGGGATCATGCCGTCACGTTGCGCGGCGTTATAGACGAAGATGGCCATGATAACCGCAGCCTGTCGTAGATCAGGCGGGGAGAGGCGTTCGTAGGTGTCGAGATTCGTATGGTGCGATCGGCTCTCATAATCGCGAGGGTCCTGAATGAACTGAAAGCCGGGAACTCCAATTTGGTCAAAAGATACGTGGTCGGTTGATCCGGTGTTACGCAGGGTGATGGTGATGAACCCCAAATCGCCAATGGGAACGGCCCACTGCTGGAAGATATTGGCGGTAGCCGAATTGCCTTCGGCGAAGATACCAAGAAACTTGCCTGTGCCATTGTCGGCGTTGAAATAGACGTCAAGTTTTTCATGTTCAGGTTTGAGCACAATGGGGCTGATCTGTTTGCGATAGAATTCGGGCATGATCTGATCTTCAGGCTCGGTCGAATAAGTACGTGTTCCTAAGTGATTCTTGGCGTAACCGCCCGAGCCAAAAAGGCCTTGCTCTTCGCCACCCCAGAGGCCGATGCGAATGGTTCGCCGCGGTTGAATATTGAGAGTTCGGAGAATCCGCATCGCCTCGAGCGCGATGATCACACCGGCGCCATTGTCGGTCGCTCCGGTCCCTGCGATCCAGCTATCGAGATGCCCACCAAGCATGACGACCTGATCCTTTAGTGCGGGATCGACTCCAGGAATCTCGGCCAGTACATTCTCGCCTAGCTCATGATCGCCGGTGAATTGCGTTTGAATGTTGAGACGCACGGAGACTGACACGTCATGGGACACGAGGCGCTGCATGCGGCCGAAGGCCTCGTCGGCAATTACAGCGGACGGAATCGGCTGCTTGTGTTCTGGGCGATGGACCTGCCAGCCAAGAGCCGAGCGCGTGTCGTCTTGCAACACTCCGCCCGAGCCGCCCGGTACAAGTACAGCGATCACGTGTTCATCGGCAAAGAAGTGTGCGACTTTTTCCCGGAACATTCGTTCCCTGACTACTTTCTCCAAAAGAGCACGGTCGTAGCGCGGAACGTAGCTCTCAGACTGATCGCCATCAATTGGGAAGGAGCGAAAATGTTCAAGCTTTCCCTGATCATCGTGCTGAATAAGAATGGAGAGGTCGGGATTGATCTTGGGAGCAGGGCCGTACAGAACAATTTTACCCGTCAGTTTTCCCTTCCACTTGTCAAAGTCTTTCTCGTCTTCAAGTGTTGGCACGGCGGTTACCTGCGCCGTGACTTCTCCCGCGGTGGCAGGTGACCACGGCGTTGCCTGCGCCAGAAAGACGGCATTGCTCGGTGCGGTCATCTGCAGACTCGTGCCAATCTGCTGCCAGCCCATGCCGAAGTCTCCCCAGGACTCGGTGCGCGCATTAGATGCGCCCATGCGCGTCAGTTGGTCTTGCGACCAGGCAGCAGCCTTGGCAAAATCGGGCGAGGCTGTAAGCCGTGCCCCGATGCCATCGAAGAGGCCACTGGCATATTCCATGACGTGCGAGTGATTCAGGCCCTCATCGCGGATTCGGGTAATCGTGTCGAGATCAAGAGTCTCCGTTGCAGGTTGGCCTTGCACGGTTGCGGTTTTGGGCTTGTCGTTGGTTTTGTTGGCAGTCTTGTCGCTGGCAAAGGCAACGAGTGACAGTGCGAATACAATGGTTGCGGTAATGCCAGCCCACCTCTGAATCGTTGGCTGCCGCCTTCCCCTTTCCCCAAGGCCTTGGTTATAAGCTGCGTGATGAGATGGCTGTCCAGCGGCCGCGTCGACTTCCATTGCTGAATTAAGCGCAGAATCGGAGGACACAAGAATGTCAGTGACACAATGATCTGCGACGATCCATCGATCCTGGCGCATGGTCGGATTCTCCTCAAAATTGGCTGTCTAGGGTCGATTCGTGAACCGTTGCACTTCCAAACGACGGAGTCGCTATGATGTAGCTGTGATTGCCCCCGCCCTCTTCGGTGAGCTCATAGAAGAAACATTCTCTACACCTGTCGCAGTTCCGGATAGGTACCTATCAAGAGCCGCGTGGTGATAATCGAAGCAATGGCGCGCATCATAAGGGTGCGGATTCGGGATCCAGCAAATTGCCCGCACAATATATCCGGAGCAAAATGGAATTTCTGCACACAACGAGGATGCCAAGGTGAGGGGGGCAGTCTTGAACGTATTTGACCTGTTCGCGCCACAGATGCTGCTCCGTGACACGAAGATTCCCGACCCAATGATGGTGCCGACCACAATCGCCACTGCATCAAAGAGGTTCAGTTCCTTCCGTAAGGCGGGCGGAGTTGCGGCAACATCTCCTGTGCGGAGCGCGGGAGTATCAGTGCGACGTGTGGCCTCCATTGGAATAAGCGATCTCCAGAGCCTTGGTCAGAGACTCTTGCGGAGATACTCTTCGGTCTTGTTCCGCTCGTACCCGTTCTTCCTATAGAATCCGTGAGCGCGATCCCGCGTGACGTTCGACAGCACCGAGATGACATTACAACCCCGTCTCCGCGCCCATTCTTCGGCGGCATCGAGTAACACCTTTCCGATTCCGCGGGAACGGATTAGCTGGTCGACAATCAGACCGCTGATCTCCGCGCAACTATCTAATTCGACGGCTCGGAAGATGTACACCCCGATCCAACCTGCGATTTGGCCTCCCGAAAGCTGAGCAACATAGACGGCATATTGGTTCGGGTCCTGCATTTCAGCGAGTCGCATTCCGATCTCCTCACCCCTGCAGGGATAGCCAAGCTGCCCGGCCAAGTCGGCCATTCTGTTGTAGTCGCCCGGTTCAGGAGCGCGAACCGCGCATGTAGATTTGGTGCGGCGGTCGACTAAGGGGCTGCCCCCTCCGCTGTTGAACATATTTAGCAACCTCCCAAATTGCTCCTGCGAAGGTTCGTGCGGCCAAACAGGGGTGACCTCGTTTGAACCAGTTCTAGCGCGCCAATGCGAGCCGTGACGAACTTGATCGGATCATTGCCGACGATGCAACTGCTCAAGAACCTTCTGTGCCGATTCACGCTGCATAGCCATGGGCGCTCCCTTTGCTTCTTTTTGAATGTCCGCTTCAAACCGAGTCAGATCAAAAACTCCGACCAATTCTTCACCGACGTTTATCTTGAGGTCCCCGCTCGGGCCCAACTATCCATCAGCGAAGTTGAAAGACCTTCAAACGTTTGAAAGACCTTCAAACAAAGGATGGATCATTCTGCATACACTGTCTTGAATGGATTTGACCGCGGGAAGGAGAGTTTAGCCGCTCTCGCCATACCGACGGCTGCCGCCGTCATCATCGTGGCCTCTACTGCGGCTATGGTAAGCCGCCTTGCACTGCCTGAGTCGCTACGGTCGGTATTGCGGATCCAGGGATCTCTGACCCATGTTTACTTGTTGCTGATCTCGCGGTGTTGGCAGTATTTCTGGGTGACAAGCATCTCAAGAACTTCGGGCTGCGGTCTTCTCCAAAGGAAGTCGCTGGGGGCTGGATGGATTTGGCAGCCAGGAGACTTGTAGTGCCGCCGATGGTTCTCGAGGCGATGAAAAAGTCGCCGAGAACAGGTTGAGTTTCAGTAGCTTCCAACAAGCATTAAGTGGTGATCGCTTCAATAGCAGGCGATTCCCCAAATCCTGCTTCGAACCCTCGATCAACTTCTCTGAGCGGGCTCACCTGGTTTAGTGTGACATGGGGAATTCGAGTCCCTGCTCAATTTCGTCAATCGCAAATCGTCGCCAAGTTAGCACGGCGAAGCTTCCGGTTGATCTCCGGTAATTGCGATTGTTTGAATGCAGCCCATTCCTGGATACATTTTTGGACTTGTTGACTCGACTCTTGGTAAACCGCGGTGGCCTGTGCTGGCACTTGACGATCGCCTCCTTCCACAACGCGTAGGACAGTTGCCAGATTCTGGTAAGCATTCAGCAATCCCAGGCCCTGCTCTGGCGACCGTGTCTTGTTTGTAATGATTTTGCTAAGGCTGGATTGAGCTTCCATCAGTGCCAACTTGAATTCTGTGTTTTGCGCGGCCGACGTTTGTTCGGCATCCGTGAGTTGCTTTTGAACCGATCCGATCTCCGCCAAAGCGCGTCGCGCATCCATAGTCTCGGCAAATATCTGTTTGGCCAACTCGAACTGCTGCGCAAGAATCGCAGGAGTTGCTGGCGATCGCGGATCCATTATGACTTTGAGTGATTGAGTCCAGGACTGTCCGTCGATCGTGAGGCGAACCTGATATGTACCGGGCACTACTTTAGGTCCGCTCGGATGGTATAGATCCGACTCTTCGTCTGCTATAGGCTCTCCGGAACTGCCGCACGTGAGATCCCATACGTAACGGTGCATTCCAGCAGTCTTCGGTGGAATTTCAGGGTTGGGAAGCCAATGGTCCGCCACCGGAACAGGTGCGTGTTTTTTTCGGACCTGCTCTTCAGAAGAGAACTTCCTTATCAGATTCTGCTGCGCATCGAAAATCTCCAGACTCGTCTCCTTGGCTGGAGAAGCGATGAAGTAGTCGATCATTGCTCCATTCGGCGGATTCTCCGCCGTAGGCTCCTCCGGCGGAAGCGGTGTGCCCACAAAAGCATCGTTGTCGATGCGGGTGGCCGCAGCCGGACGGAAAAGCCAGGTGCGGCTAGCCCGGGATGCCTCTGGAGCCTGACGGAGCGGCGTGATGTTGTCGAGAATCCAGAAGGAACGGCCGTGGGTCGCGATCACCAGATCGTCACCGTGGATCGTGAGATCGCGGACTGAGATCGCCGGCAGGTTCAGCTGCAACGATTGCCACCGATCTCCGTCGTCAAAGGACACGTAGACTCCCAATTCGGTGCCCGCGAACAGCAATCCTTTGGTCTCGGGATCTTCCCGAACGGCCCGCAGGAAAGCTGGTGCAGGAATGCCGTGCGTGACCAGTTGCCAGCTAGCCCCATAGTCACGGGTTCGATAGATGTAGGGTGTCTGATCATCAAGGCGGCTACGATCAACCGCAGCGTAAGCGACCGCGGGATCGAAATGCGAAGGCTCGATCAGAGAAATTTCACTCCAGTCACCGACGCCTTGTGGAGTGACATTCTTCCAGGTTTTTCCACCATCTGTCGTGAGATGAATCAGTCCCGTATTGGTACCCGCCCAGATCAAGTCGCTGCGCAGAGGAAATGGCGCGATAGTGGACACAATCCCGTATCCTCGCTGTTTCGCGTTCGTGACGGTAGGCGGCCCCTGGGCCTTCCCATTTCCCTGCGATTGAATTGATCCGGTGATGTCGGGGCTGATCGTCTCCCAGTGCAAGCCGCCATCCAAGGTCTTCATCACGTACTGGGTACCGAGATATAGAGCCTTCGGATCGGTCGGGGAAGACACCAGCACAGGGGTCCAAGGAGCGCGGTATTTGCGCTCAGTGATCTCTGAACCGAAGATCGACACCGGCCACGGACTGATGTCCTGGCTGAGGCCGGTGCGGCGGTTGAATCGGGCAACCGAACCATAAGCTCCGCTCAGGTAAATAATGGTCGGATCATCAGGATCGAGCGCCAGATATCCGCTCTCGCTGGGACCGGCCGGAAACCAATTCCGCGGCGTAATCTGGCCATAATCGGTGCGGCTGAGCACAGCTACACTTCCGCTATCCTGTTGCGTGCCGTAGACGGCATAGGGAAACTGGTTGTCGGTAATCACGTGGTAGAGCTGCGCCGTGGCTTGGTTGTACCACGTGCTCCACGTGCGTCCGCGGTCAAGGCTGATCGTAGTTCCCTGGTCCGTTCCTAGGACCATGCTGGAGGAGTTTTTGGGATCGATCCAAATCTGGTGGTAGTCGTCTCCGCCAGGCGCGCCGCGAACGATCGAAATGGTCCTGCCACCGTCTTCTGACCGGTAAAGAGCAACATTCGGCATGTAGATTACGTCTGGATTCTGCGGGTCAATGGTGATCCCGCTGAAATACCAGGCACGACTGGTCAGCCGCGGATCGGCATTTTCAAGCACCCACGAATTGCCGCCATCGTCGGAGCGGTACAGGCCGGACTTCTTCGCCTGAATCATGGCATAAACTCGCTGGCAGTTGGGGGCCACATCGATCCCAACACGCCCCCAATCGCCGTCGGGCAGACCCTTACCTTCCAAGTGAGACCATGTCTTGCCGGCGTCTTGGGATCGATAAAGGCCGCCGCCGGGGCCGTCGATCGGAGCATAGGTGCTCCAGGGAGGACGCTGAGTATGCCATGCTCCCGCGAACAACAGATTGGGATTAGCGGAACAGATCGCCAGGTCCGAGATGCCGATTTCCGCTCCTCTATCGAGAACTTTAGTCCAATGCAGTCCGCCATCAATTGACTTAAAAACACCGCGCTCTGCATTGGGCCCGTATGCGTGCCCCAGAGCGCCGACATAGACGATATTGGAATTCCCTGGATCGATCACGATCCGGCTAATCTGGCGCGTGTTCTCAAGCCCCACATGGAGCCATGTTCGACCACCATCGGCAGACTTGTAGACACCGTCACCGGAGGACAGGTCAGAGCGGATGTCGGACTCTCCGGTTCCTGCGTAGATGGTCTTGGGGTCTGACGGAGCAAGGGCAATAGCGCCGATGGAGGCGACCAGTTCGCTATCAAAAAGCGGTGTCCAGACAACGCCAGCATCGGTCGTCTTCCAGATGCCGCCGTCAACCGCACCGAAATAGAAGGTTGTTCCGTCACCTGGCACGCCCGCCACCGCGACGACTCGCCCGCCGCGGAAGGGGCCGATCAGCCGCCATTTGAGGCCATTTAGCAATTCTGACGGAACTGGCTGGGCAATCGCCAAGACCGCAGGAACAATAAGAAACACAGCTAGGTAGCGGCGCAAATGTGTCATGGATTCCCCCAAAAAGCGGCGAACAAACTGGTGGTGCCGTGCCGTTTGTAGTCGTGAGTGCGGCCTCTACCTCCACCCGCCCGACCGCGCCCTGGTGCTGGGCGTGGACGAGAAAAGCCAAATTCAAGCGCTGGACCGCACCGCACCGTTGCTGCCCATGCGCCCCGGACAGATCGAACGCCGCACTTCGACGTGGCCAGTGGCCGCGTGCTGGGACAACTGCATCGTCGTCATCGCTCTCGCGAGTTCCGCCGATTTCTCGATACCATCGAACAGAATGTGCCTGCGGAACTGGACGTACATCTCATCCTGGACAACTACGGCACGCACAAGACGCAACTGATCCGCCGCTGGCTGGCCAAACGTCCCCGCTTCCACCTGCACTTCACTCCACTTCGGCTTCCTGGTTGAATCTGGTCGAGCGCTGGTTTGCCGAACTGACCGAAAAGCAGATCCGGCGCGGCGTTCATCGCAGCACTCTGCAGTTGGAGAACGCCATTCGCCACTTCATCGATCATCACAACCGGAACCCACAACCTTTCGTCTGGACTAAATCCGCCGATCAAATCCTCGACTCCGTCGCTCGCTTTTGTAAGCGAACATTAGACTCAGGACACTAGAGCCGCGCGATGCGCGGGTGGCACGTCGCAAGGAACGTGATCCGATCATTGCCGATGATGCAACTGCTCAAGAACCTTCTGTGCCGATTCACGCTGCATAGTCATGGGCGCTCCCTTTGCTTCTTTTTGAATGTCCACTTCAAACTGAGTCAGATCAAAAACTCCGACCAATTCTTCACCGACCTCTTGTATAGGATAGAAAGGATCGTGCAGTGCTGCGCGGACAACTTCGGCCACTTCCTGTGCGTGATTTTGTGCGGCAGCTTCCTTCAGGTTCTCAAGTCCGGCGAGCGCGTACAACCGGATTCGTTCCGGCACGCCAGGCTGCGCTTGCGCAAGCAGTATTTCCACCGCTCTCGGGTCTTTTGTCGCTGCTAACGCGTTCAACGTTGTCTGCATGACATGCACTTCAGGCTTCGCCAGCGCTTCGGCTTGCAAGACGTCGAATGCCTGTGCCACTCCCGATTTCCCTAAATCCTTGGCCGCTGCTTCCTCCACCGCGTAGCTGGAATCAGCATGCAGAGCATTGACCAAGGCGCTATAGACTGTTTGGTCCTTAGAGAGATTACCCAGAGCTTCTACCACAGCCGTCCGCACACGACTGTCCGGCTGCTGCAATGCTGAAAGCAGAACGGCCTTAGCCCGCTCCGTTCCGATACTGCCGAGACTCGTCGCGGCAGCGGCGCGCACAGCATAGAAGTCGTCGGCGTCAAGCACCTGTGTCAGTGCTTTTACGCGTGCGTCCCTATTCGCGACCGTCGCTGCTCCAAGTTCTAGCGTTGCGGCTCCAAGTTGTTGTACGGCCCACAGGCGGCTCATCATCGACGGATCTTTTTCCGCCTCCGCAATCAGAGCATCTATGGACTTGTCAAACTGCACAGTCTTATCGATGAAATCGCCGGGATCGAAATCCACCCATTGCGGCTCGAAATCGAGAGGAATATCGAAGGTTTGCTGCTGCAAATTATCTCGGACTTGAACTTCCTTCCGCTCGCCATTCGCGCCATGGAATGCCAGTTGGATTGGCATTTCAAAGATGGGTGTCCCCGTATTGGTTGACTGCGTCTGCGTGACGGTGACCATCTCCGCCTTCTTTGTGGCATCGTAGCTCGCCGCAACCCGATAGTCCGGTCGCCCTGCCATGAATACCCATTCATGGAAGAACCAACCCAGTTCTTCACCGGTGATTGCCCGAATGGACTCGATCAGTTCGGGAGTGTCCGTGCTTTGCGCTTGATGCTCAACCAGATAGTGATGGAACGCGCGGAACAACAACTCGTCTTGCGACGCTGGATGCGAGGCGGCTTCCGTACCATCGACGATGTAGCGCAGCATATCCAGCACGGCTGCGCCTTTCTGGTGCGTGGTCGCGTCGAGCATATCCAAGGGATCAGTGTAATGGCGATCGACGATCGGCCGGCGGTAGCTGTCGCGATCTTCCGCCTGCTCCGTGAGCTGGTCGTTGTAAATCTCAAAGCGATATGCGTCGTTCCCTTCGTGATGCTGAGTGTAGAGTGCCGTCATGTAGGTTGCGAAACCCTCATTGAGCCAAATATTAGCCCAATCGCGTCCTTGCACATAGTCGCCGAACCAATGCTGGCCCAACTCATGTGCCACCAGTATCGTGCTTGGATAGTCCTGGTCGGCGCGCTCATCGTGCAGCGTCCCATCGGTCAGCGTGGTTGCGCTGACGTTCTCTTGGCCCCCGAAGATGAAATTCTGCACTGTCGTTTGTGCGTATTGCTCGTACGGGTAGTCGACGCCTGAAACGCGCGAAAAAAAATCAATCATGTCGGGTGTCAAACGGAAGGATCGTCGCGCCGTGGCTTCATCGACCGTGGTCGGGACGTAGTAGTCCACCGGCTTGCCGTGATATTTGTCGCTGAACTTGTGCCACGGGCCCACAGCGAGGGAGATCAAATACGAACTGTGCGGCACGCTTTCCACCCAATCGTAAGTCGCTTGGCCTGCGGAATGCGTGACCTTTACTAGCTTGCCGTTCGAAACGACCGTTTGTCCTTCAGGAACAGTCGTGATCGTCTCGCTCGTGGCCATGTCGTTCGGGTAATCCCAGCACGGAAACCAAAAACGATTGAACTCGGTTTCGCCTTGCGAGAAAACTTCGTGCGGCCAGTGTGGATAACTCGGGGTCGGATTTACGAAAAACAGGCCTGTGCGCGGAAAGCCGTGGTATACGATGCGCACGTTGAGCACGCGCGTTCCGTCGTAATCGCGATCCAGTGTAACCCATAGACGCGGGTCTTCCGCAGCGTATGTCAATTTTATCGACGTGCCCTGCGCCTGCTCGAGGGTGACCGAATCGATAGTCAGCTCGCTGCTATGCAGATAGAATTTCTTAAAATGCGGCTCGAATGGTCGCAGCGTGATCACTTCATCGCCGAACACTTCGCCTTTGGGTTCGTCGAAGCGCAGCTTCAGCCTGTAATTCTCGACGTGGTACGTCCTGCTCGGCGGCCATTGCCAAACCTCAGGATTACCGAAACTGTGTGAATCCGGCTCAGCCGCGGCCACTACCGACACTAAGGCAAGGGTCAAGATGCCCGCTAAAGAGATGCGTTGCCGCAGCCCGCGGACGACGCCGGCGCATGCCTCCGTGCGGCTGGGTTGCTGTGTGCGTCGCAAAATTTCGTCAGTTTCCTCAAATCCCAAAGTCATCTGTGTTTTCTTTCTCCCTCGAGACGGCTAAGAGGTTGTCGCGCGCCGTCCAGAGTCGAAATCTAGCAGCCTGACTTGGTAGCAAACACGGCCATCGCTACCGGGGCGGCTGAAAGACCGCGGGTGCTTCCCGACGGATCGCAATCCATCACACAAGGACGCCCGCGAGTCCCCAAGCGCTATAGAGGTCACTAAAGTCGAGATAGCTCCCGAAAGCATAGGTTTGCGTCACGATTGACATCGGGGCATCGACCAGTGAATGCACGCCAAGCGCATTGCCGAAAACCACCCCGATCAATACACCCGGATATTGCGAAGGGTGTTTCCAATGCGGATCGAATGCCAGCGGCGCGCCTTGAAAGAGCGCGCTGGCAACCAGGCCGAGATTGCCCGCCAGCCACAGCAACAGCGTGAATAAAACCGCTGGCCAAACATCCCGGGAACGCCACCCGATGTCGGCCGGCCGCAAATGCCCAAGCCAAAGTAGCAGAACGCAAACCTCCCCGATCAACGTCGCGCCGTTCACCGCAAAGTTCATATTCAGAAGCCCATATGTGGCGTGAGAAAGAGGTGTGAGCCGGCGGTGGAGTGCCGCAGCGTTCTGGTTGAGGAACATGGCCTCCGCCGGCTGCAACACAATGATCAGTCCAATGATCCAAAGCGGCGCACCCTTTGTTTCGAACGTAACAGCCTCCACCCGGTAGAGATTCTGAATAACCACTTCGAGTAATCCGCCATACCCGCCTCATCATCTCGCCGAGTCAAACATGTCTCGGTCATCAATCTCCATGAAAGCTATAATGTTGCGGTACAGTTCAAATCGCACCGACTCGAACTGAGGAAGGTGGGTGCCACGTCCAAGGATGACACGGGATTTACGCTGAGTTCCGGTCAACAGATCGAACAGTCGTTTCCCGCCTTCTTCAGTTGCTATCGCATCCCATTCGCCAAAAATGATTAGGGTGGGAACATTGATCTTCGCGGGGTCATAGACGAACCGCCCAGCGCTGACTTCAGCCATGTCTACAGCAGGCCCGCTCGGCACCATAACGCTGGGA
>Ga0182015_10000801_pt1 | contig 43771 bp, 49 predicted proteins | sample 712P3MmetaG_FD_120478 | JGI IMG/M metagenome (GOLD analysis project Ga0182015, IMG submission 120478) | Permafrost microbial communities from Stordalen Mire, Sweden - 712P3M metaG | ecosystem: Environmental > Terrestrial > Soil > Wetlands > Permafrost | place: Sweden: Stordalen | collected...
GACGTCGAGGACCGGTTGCATCTGCGCGGGATCGAGCACTTCACCGTAATGCGAGGGCACGGCGTTCTTGAGCATCTCCGCCGTCAGTCCGGAATGCTTTTCGAAGAGGACCGTCGCCTCGCGCGGATGCTGGTTCGCCCACCGTTGCGCAGCGCGGATCGCGAGCGCGCATTGCCGCACCGTACGCGGGTTCTTTGCGATCCAGTCGTCGGCAGCAAACCATGCCGTCTGTACGAACACCCGCGCGATCGCTTCGTAGGGTGACGAGAAGATGCGATTGTCGGTGAGCGAAAGTGAGAGTGTCGGCTCGGTAATCAGCGCGGCATCGATCGTCCCGCGCGCGACGGCTTGCGGCACGCTCGCGGAGGGGATCTCGACGTACTTGACGCTGGCGCGATCCAGACCCAGGCTATCGAGCCACTGATCCGTCGCGATACGGCTCAATCCGGCGATCGACGGCACGCCGATCGTCTTCCCTTCCAGGTCGCGCGGCACGCGCATCGATGAAGTCTTGCTGACAATGATCGCACCCGTCGGTGTCGCCCCGAACCACAGCACTCCGGGCGCAATGCAACTGACTTCCACGCCGTGCTCCCGGGCCGCGGCAATCGAGATCAGGTCGGCATTCCCGATGTCGAGCGAACCACCGGTTACGGCCGCAACCACGGCGGCTCCGCTGCCGCTGGTAATGGCCGTAATTTCCGCTGCGATACCGGCCCGCTTGAAATATCCCAGGTCATCCGCAAAGTACACGCCGGCGTTCCCTTGCTGCCCGGGTGTTCCGATACGGACCGGCGTTGCAGCGACGGTTTGCGCGAACGCGCCGCTCCCGGGGAGCACGCCGGCGGCCGCCAGGCCCGCGAGGAGAACCTTCGATCGATTCATAGCGTGCGATTATCCCTCGCTGCGCCGGACCGGTGCTGCCGGCGCGTGACGGCTGGCGATGATGGAGCGGTCGCCGATCCACAGGGCCGGCGGGATGCGCCACCAACTCGCCATACCGTTGAGCGGCAGCGCGTAGCTGCCGCGCAGCGCTGCAAACTCGATCCAGGCCGCCTCCATCTCGCGCATGCGCAGGCCCTTGGCACGCAAGCGTTCGTAGACCTTATCGAACTCCGTACGGTCGATGCCCGCGGAGCCGGTCAGATCCTGCTCGAAGTCGTAATAGTACGTGTAGTCGTTCACGAGGTGCCGCCCGATGCGGCTGAGCATCTTAGCCGGGCCGACGTTGCCGATGTCGACCGTGGTGATCACCAGCGTCGAGGCATCGAGGAGCGCGCCGATCGTGCCGACCCACGATTGCTGGTCGTGGGTGGAGCGAAAGTACGAGAGCACCGGATAGGCGAGATGCGTCTCCATGATGTCGGCGATCCATTCCTCGGCGCGCCGGAACGTCGCACCAAGATCGTCGAGCATATCGAGGTCGACGTGCCGTTCGAGAAAATCAACGCCCGACGGCGGCGCGCCGGTACGCTCGCGCATCGTAACGATAAACGCCTCGCGGCGCTGGAACGCGGCGAAGAGCGAAAACAAGAACGCCGTCACGATCGCAAACGTACCGAGGCCGAGGCCGGCCGCCGCGAGGGAGACCGCGCGCGCGAGCCCGCGCTGCGCGATGATATCACCGTAGCCGAGCGTCAGCAGCGAGGTTCCCGCATAATACACCGCGGCCCAGTACGTCTGGGGCGGCGGTTTCAGCTCGCCGCGCAGCGCGAAGAAGATCAGACCGAATCCGAGCATCAACGCGCAGACCCAAAAGATCATGAGGGTGACGAGCAACAGCGGCGCATACACGCCGTAGAGCGCCTCACGCCGGTCATCGTTTCTCATCCGAAAGCCGATCGTGCCGCAGATGCGCCAGCCGCTACGCGAGATCAGAGCGCTCGGACGCCAGGCGTACGTCGGGCGCGGCACGATGACGCTCTGAAAGACATCCGATGCGATGAGCAGCACGACCGCGACACCGGCGATGCCGGCTGCAAGATCGAGAAACATCCTTAGTCCAACCCGGCCGGGATCAGCGCGAGCGCGGTACGACGTTTCATATCGCCTGCTGCGCCGGATGAACGAGCGGTCCTGCACTCGAAGGGGGCCGCATGTCTTCAAAGCCGACTCCCCCACCGCCCGGCGAACTGCGCGCGTTCGCCCCGAAGCTCGCCGATCTGACCGATGAGGTCTTGTTCGGAGACATTTGGGAGCGCCCTGAACTCTCCAAGCGCGACCGCAGCCTGATCACGTGCGCCGTCTTGACCGCACTCTACCGGCCGATGCAGTTGCCCAACCACCTCGTGCGCGCGCTCAACAACGGCGTGACCAAGGCCGAACTCGCCGAAATGATCACGCACGTTGCGTTCTATGCGGGCTGGCCGGCGAGCGTCTCGGCCGCGACGATCGCGAACGACGTCCTCAAGGACTTCTAACGACGCGCGGCGATTCGCACGAGGTCCGGCGCTTACACGCGGATAAGCGAGCGTAGCATGATGGAACCGATGCGCACGCTATCCCTCCTCGCCACGCTGATGCTGTTTGCGGGAACTCCGATGATCGCGCGAGCCGACGCTCCGCCGGCCGCGACGTATGGGACGAACCTCGTGATCAACGGTGACGCTGAAAGCGAACTCGGCGCGCCGGATAACAACGCCGTGGTGAAGCCGACCGGCTGGGAAACCACGGGGCAATTCACGGCGGTGCAATACGGAGCATCGGGCGGCTTTCCCGATTTGAAAACGCCGGGGCCGGACAATCGCGGGAAGAGCCTCTTCGAGGGCGGCAACGTGGCGAAATCGACGGCGCAGCAGACGATCGCGCTCGGCGCGCTCTCCACCGGTATCGATGCCGGCACGGTGACGTATAATTTCTCCGCTTGGATCGGCGGTTGGCAATCGCAGGGAGACAACGGCGTCGTCTCGGTGCAGTTTCGAGATGCGGCCGGTGCGACGCTCGCTACGTCCGCCCTCGGCCCGGTCACCCCGTCGCAGCGGAATACGACCACGTCGCTCATCAAGGGTTCGCGCCTCGGCAAGGTTCCTAAAGGCACGCGCTCCGCATTGATCTCGATCGTCATCTCGCGGGTCACCGGAACGTACAACGACGGCTCGGTCGACGACGTCGCACTCGTGTTGCACAACGGAACGTAACCTCGCCTATGGCGCGCGTCCGCACAGCGTCGTAAGCGCTCGTTCCGCCGCAACGTCGGCATCCTCGTCAATCGCCTTGCTGTAATTCGCGGAATACCCCGTCGTTCCGAAGACGGCGATGACGACTTCCGAGGTAACCGGTAACCCGGTCGACGACGTGTACGTGTAGGACATATACTTCGCCGGATGGTTGCCGCAGACGGTCGTGTTTGTCGGTGCGTAGCCGAACTGGTCGGGAAGGCGGGCGATGTAGGCTACTTCTGCTCTGAACAGGACGTCGAGCGATCCGATCCCGTCCCTTGCTTCCACGATGATGTTTTCCGAGTAATCGGTGTCGCCCGGACGCAACCAACTCCCAAGGCCGTCGCTCGTGCCTTGCACGTGACGCCACCCCGGCGGCGCAACGAATACGGGTACGACGGCGCTCTTCGGCGGCACGGGCGAAGGGCTCGCATCGCTCCGAGCCGCCGGCCCCAAAGGCCCGAGAAGCGCCGCCCCCAGCACGACCGCGCCCACCGACCGCCATCCGAAGAACGAACCGAATGTAACCGGGTTCCCCATATGACCGTCGCGTTCGAGTCGTAGCCGGATGATTCCGGCCGGTTCACACGACGGCCCTAACCCCCGGGGAAGATCTCGCTTGCGGGGAACGTTTTGCGCAACGCTTTGTAACGCGCCGACGCGTCGATGAGCGGCTGCGCTTCGCTCGGTATCATGCGCTCGGGATAGAGCACGCGCGCCATCGTCGGCGAGACCGGCAGCTTCGTGTATTTCTCGAGAATTTTCCCCGAGGCTTCGGGATTCGCGTTCGCCCAGCGCGCCGTTTCGAGGATCGCTGCAGCGAACTTGCGCGCGAGGTCCGGATGCTGCTGCGCCCACGCCGTGGTCGTGAACCAACCGGCCAGCAGAAAGCGCTTCGCGATCGCGTCGTAGGGCGCGGCGATGGCTTTCATTCCGCCGGCCTTGACCGCCGCGTCAAGCGCCGGTTCCGAAATTTGAGCGGCGTCGATGCGGCCGGCAGCGACGGCGCCCGGCATATCGGCAAACGGCAATTCGAGAAACTTCACGCTCGCGAGGTTGCCGCCGCCCTGCTCGATCCACGCTTCAGGCCCGACTTGCGTGACGTTGAACAAGCCGTTCACGGCGATGATCTTGCCGTCGAGGTCCTTGGCACTCGCGATCGTCGAATTCTTGGCAACGACGAGTGCCGATGTCGGCCGGTCCGACGTCCACAACGCCGCCGGCGCGATGATGACGAAATTGACGCCGCGTTCGTGCGCGGAGGCGACCGACGAGACCGCCGCTTGCGCGACATCGAACGTTCCGGCAGCGACGCCCGCCGAGATGAGGCCGCCGTTGTTCAGCGTGGTGATCTCGACGTCGAGCCCGGCCTTCTTGAAGAAACCCATGTCTTGCGCGTAGTACACCTCGGCGCCCGAATCGTTCGGGGTGGTCGCGACCTGCAGTTTTATCAGCGTCTGGGCCGACGCGGGGGCGGCGAACAGAAGCACCACGAGCAGCGTTCTTGCGAGCATCATGGCCCCACGGGTTCGCCGGAAGGGCCGAAATTCTCCCTGCATCAAAGAGGTTGGCGTATGTTCTCGCGCATCGCTCTCACGCTCGCGTCACTGGCCACGGCCCTCGCTTTCGTTCCCGTCGCATCCGGCGCGGACGACCTGCCGCCGATCCGCATCGGCATCGTGTACTCGTACACGGGCGCATCGCTCAGTGCCGGTCCGGCACTCGACTCATCGATCGCCGCCTGGCTCGCCATGCACCACCAACTCGTCGGCGGGCGCAAAGTCGAGATCATCCGGCGCGACGATACGGGCGCCGCCCCCGACGTCGCGACGCGTCAGGCCCAGGAACTCGTGGTCTCCGAACACGTCGACTTCTTGCTGGGCGGCTTGTTCACGCCGTCGGCGATTGCGGTCGAGCGCGTCTCCACCGCCGCCAAGATACCGTTCTTCATCGTCAACGCGGCGACGAACGGTATCCTCGCCAATGCGCCGTATACGTTCCGCTTCGGTGCGACGATCCAGCAGAACACGGCTCCCCTCGCGCAGTGGGCCGCGAAGCAAGGATACAAGAGCGTCTTCAACCTCGTCTCGGATTACGCACCGGGCATCGAGTCGGACAAAGTCTTCGGCAGCGCCTACGCGGCCGGCGGCGGCAAGGTGCTCGGCGACCTTCACGTTCCGGTTACGGCCAATGACTTCACGGCCTACGTGCAGCGCGTCAAAGATGCCAAGCCCGAAGTCAACTTCACGTTCGTCGTTTCCGGAACGCCGGCCATCGCGTTTTTTAAGGCAACCAAACTCGCGCAGTTTGACGCGGCCGGTATCAAAGTGCTCGCCAACGCCGCCACCGTGGACGATCTCGACCTGCCCGCGATGGGCGACGCCACGCTCGGCGTCATCAGTTGCGCGCAGTATTCGTGGACGCATAAGTCGCGCCTCAACGCCGCCTACCTGGTCGCGTTTCACCGCGCGGCAACCAGCGGCGTGGTCAATCCCGACTTCATGGCCGAGAGCGGCTTCGACATCATGTCGGCGATCGATCGCGTCGTCGCCGGGCAGCGCGGGCCGCTCGACCTCGACAAAACGCTGGCCGCACTGCGGGGCATGCAGCTCGACAGTCCCCGTGGTCCGATCCAGATCGACCCCAACACGCGCGAATTGATCCAAAACGTCTACATCCGGCGCGTCGAGAAGGTGAACGGCATTCTCGCGAACGTCGAGTTCGAAACGATCCCACACATTCCGGGCGACTATCCCTGACCGTCGCGAGGTAAGGAACGGCTTCGAGGCCGTCAAATAGTCCGGCTATGGCCCTGTCCCGAACCCAGCAGCAAACCCTCATCGAGACCGGTCGCGAGACGCCGATGGGCGAGCTCTTCCGCCGCTACTGGATTCCGGCGCTGCTCTCGCGCGAGCTTCCCGGCCCCGATTGCGATCCGGTGCAGCTCCGGTTGCTCGGCGAAGACCTGCTGGGCTTCCGTGATACCAACGGCGATTTCGGGCTGATCCAAGAATTCTGCCCGCATCGCGGCGTTTCGCTGTTTTACGGCCGCAACGAAGAGTGCGGCATCCGGTGCTCCTACCACGGCTGGAAGTTTGACGTCAGCGGCCGCTGCGTCGACATGCCGTCGGAACCCGACGACAGCAGCTTCAAAGACAAGGTCCGCATCACGGCCTACAAGATGCTCGAACGCGGCGGCGTGCTCTGGGCCTACATGGGCCCGCCCGAATTCGAGCCGCCGCCGCCCGAACTCGAATGGGCGCTCCTTCCCGAGACGCATCGCTACGTTTCCAAGCGCGTGCAGGAATGCAACTATCTCCAAGCGCTCGAGGGCGGAATCGATTCGAGCCACGTCTCGACGCTGCACCGCTTCAATCTCGATGACGACCCGATGCATGAAGGCGCGCACGGCAACGTCTATCTCAAGGCCGATACGCGGCCGAAGTTCGAAGTGCAAGACTCGATCAGCGGACTGCTCATCGGCGCGCGGCGCAACGCCGATGATGCGAACGACTACTGGCGCATCACGCCGTTTATCATGCCGTGGTATACGATCATCCCGCCGTTCGGCGCCAACGCCATCGGCGCACATGCGTTCGTCCCGATCGACGATGAGAATTGCTGGACGTGGAGCATCAACTACGACCCGGTGCGTCCGTTAACCAAAGCGGAAGTCGCGGCAATGGACGCCGGAATGGGAATCCACGTCGAGTACGTTCCGGGTACGTTCCGGCCGATGGCCAATCGCGAAAATCACTTTCTCATCGACCGCGCGGCGCAACGTGCCAAGAAGTCGTTCAGCGGCGTCAAGGGGATCTCGATGCAAGATGCGTCGCTGCAAGAGAGCATGGGCCGCATCGTCGACCGCACGACCGAGCGCCTCGGCACGAGCGATGCGGCGATCATTGCCGCGCGCCGCACGCTCCTGCGCGCCGCCGAGTCCCTCGCCGACGGTGGCCGGCCGCCGATTGCGCTCGAGGCGGAAGCCCAATACGTGCGTTCGGCATCGCTGCTGATCCCGAAGGGCGTGCCGTTCGCCGAGGGCGCCGCCGACGCGCTGCGCGCAGCGCCCGGCAAGCCGTTTGCCAGCGTTTGAGGGATTACTTCACGAGGCCCTTGCGCTCGGTCCAGTCCACGACTGAGGCGATGCAATCCGCCAACTGTTCGGGCTGATTGAGGTAGTAGTGGGTCGCGCCCGGGATACGCACGTATTCCTTGTCGCTCGTCGCCAGCGCATCGCGAATGATGGGGTTGTGGGTCGCCGGGACGGCATCGTCGGCCATGTTTTCGATTTGCAGCACCGGCACGTGGTGGATCCGCGCTGCGTTGCGCGGGCCCCGGGCATTGGAATCATCGTACGACCACTGCGAGAGCCACGAACGCAACGTTGAGTAGCGCGCGAGACCGACCGGTCCGACGTTGACCGTGCGTGGATCGCCCAGATAACACCAGTTGGGTTTGCGGCCGTTCGGGTCGACGTTCGGATCGATCCAACGCACGTCGCACATCGTGCGGTGCGTGACGAACGCGCGCTCGACTTCGGCGTCGTTGCGGCGCGCCAAGAAGTCGAGCGTATCGCGCACCCAGCCGGTAATACGGCGGTTGCGTTCCAGCTGGCGCTCGCGAAAGCGTCCGACGAACGCAGCGGTGAACGGCGGTTTGTTCGGACAGCCGGACGCGTAGATGTCGAAGTCCTCATCGCGGCGATCGGGATCGAGTTCATCGACGACCGACGGATCGAGCCACTCCGTCAGCGTTTCGGCGCGGCTCAAATGCGCGGCGATGAAGACGATGCCGTCCGCTTGCGGCAGCGCGGCGACCGTGAGGTCGTAGGGATCGCCGGCCGGCGTGTGCGTGATCGTCGGCTTCTCCGACTGCGCCTGGTAGAAGAGCGCGAGCGACCCGCCGCCCGACCATCCGACCAGAACGACTTTGCGGTACTTCAGTTCGTCGCGGGCGTAGCGGATGTAGGCGCCGAGATCGTAGACGACCTTCTCCATGATCAGCGCGCTATCGTTCTTCGCATAGCGGCTGCCGCAACACAGAACGTGATACCCGGCCGCCGCGAGCGCGGTCGGCATCGGCAACAGCTGCAGCGTCGATGCCGGGTGCATGAACACGAACACCGTGTCCGAGGGCCGGTCGCGCGGCACGAGCCGCTGACCCTCCAGCACCGTCTGCCCTTGGCTCCCGGCGAAGCCGTACGTCTCCGTCATCTTGAGCGTTTCGGAAAACGCCAGGACGACCGGAACCCGGTCCCACTCGTACGTCATGCGAGGTTCCGCTTGATCTGCTGCAAGACGCGGCGCAGTGCGACGATCTCATCGTCCGAGATGCCGCCGAGCGCCCGTTCGAGCACATCGGAGGCATAGCCGTGCAGCGTGTCGCGCATCGTCCGTCCTTCGGGGGTAAGTTGCAGGTGCGTCTTACGGCGGTCGGTCGTGCTGCGCACGCGCAGGATCATGTCGAGCCGTTCGAGCGCGTCGAGGGTGGTGACCATCGTCGGCTCGAGCACACCTACCCGATTCGCCACTTCCCGTTGGGTAAGCCCTTCTTCTTGCCACAACTCGCGCAACACGAAGTACTGCGGGAGCGTAATGCCGTGGGGTTCCAGACGCGCGGTCAACCCGCCCAGGATCCGGCGCGCGGTGTCGCGCAGCAAATACCCGATGCTGTTGTCGGTATCCGCATCGAAACCGCGGCCGGTTCGCGTCATTTCAGCGGTGCGCCGCCCGGCTTGGTCACGCCCGCGAACGTCGCGTTCGACCCGTTCCAGCGAATGACGATCGCCGTATTTTCCGCCAGTCCGCGCTGACTGCCGTCCCGGAAGTCATAGAGTCCGTTGATCCCCGCCCAACCGTGCAGGCCCTCGATGTATGAGCGCAGTGCATCGGGCGATGCGTCGGTGCCCAGCCGGCGCAGGGCATCGACGATGATCAGCGCCGGATCCCATGAGAACGAGTGCGAGACGTCCGGTTTTACTCCGACCGCGGCAAACGAGCGGAAGAACAGATCCTGGGCCGACCGGATCGGACCTGGAAGCACTTGTTCGCGTGCGAAGAAGCGCGGGCTAGCGAAGTACATTTGCTTGGGCGTGAACGTTTTGTACTGCGCGAGTTGCGGATACGTCAGGTTGCCGTTACCGCCCATCACGGGCACGTCGAGACCGGCATCGCTGATTCCGCGCAGCAACGTGCCGAACGGCGTGCCGGTAGACCACGCGACGAGCGCATCGGGATGTAATGCTTGGATGCGGGCGATCTGCGCGCTCACCGTAACATCGGTTGGATTGAAGTGCTCTTGGATCACGAGCGAGAGGCCGTTATTCTCGGCCCGGTGCGATGCTTCGAGAAAGGCGCGTTCCGCATCCTGACCGCTGGCGTCGGTCGACGTGATGATCGCTACCCGGTTCCAGTGTTTTCCATGAAAGAAACGCAGCGATGCCGTCGCAAGGTCGTCCGTGCTCACGCTCGCGGAGAACGTATAGCTGTTGGCGACCGGATGAATGCCGGGCGAGAAACAAAACTGCACCGGGCCCGACGCCTTGACGATCGCCGCCATCGCGTTGCACATCGCAACGACGGCACTCCCGAGAATCACGGGCGGTTTCTTGGCGAGCGCGCCGTTGGTGAGCTGCACGGCAACTTGCGGATTGGATTGGTCGTCCTGGACCGCAAAGTGGATCGGCCGCCCCTTGATGCCGCCTTGCGCATTGACCATTTTCTCAATGATCTGGAGCGACTGGTTCTCCGAGGTTCCGAGGAACGCGCCGCCGCCGGTAAGCGGCAAGATGACCGGAATTTCGAACGGATCGGCCGCTATCGCCGGCGAGGTTACGGGCGCGGCGATGAGCGCCAGTGTGACGGCTAGGGCGGCGCCTGCGATGCGCCGGGCACGGGTCGGCATACAGATGTCTCCGGGAGGCGAGCGACGGTACTTTGCTTATCGAATGATTTGGTGTACTATGGGATAAATGCCCGCCAAATCCCTACGCCTCGGAGCCATCGGCCTCGGCCGGGCTGCGGCGATGATGCTGCCGAGCCTGGTCGCCCACCCCCACGTCCGGCTCACGGCGGCCGCCGACCCCAATCCGGAAGCCCGCGCGCGTTTCGAGGCCGACTTCGGCGGGCGCGCATTCGCGACGGCGGCCGAATTGTGCGCCTCGCCGGACGTGGATGCCGTCTACATCGCTACGCCGCATCAGTATCACGCCGCAGACGTGCTTGCAGCCGCGGGCAACGGCAAACACGCCCTCGTCGAGAAGCCGATGGCGCTCACGGTCGAGGAGTGTCGCGCGATGACCGATGCCGCCGAACGCAACGGCATCGTGCTCGTGGTCGGCCACAGCCACGGCTTCGACCCGACGATCAAGATGATTCGCGAATTGATCGCGAGCGGCGACGTCGGCCCGCTGCGGATGATCGTGAACCTCGTCTACACCAGCTTCTTGTACCGGCCGCGGCGCCCCGAAGAACTCGACACGGCGCAGGGCGGCGGCATCATGTTCAATCAGATCCCGCACCAACTCGATATCATCCGCGTGATCGACGGCGGTCCGTTGCAGAGCGCGTACGCGATCACCGGCGTGTGGGACCGCGCGCGACCCACGGAAGGCGCGCTGACCGCGTTGCTGCAGTTTAGCGACGGCGTCGCGGCCTCGCTCACCTACAACGGGTACGACCACTTCGACACCGATGAACTTCACGACTGGGTCGGCGAAGGCGGCGCCGAACGGAAGCCGGCCCATGGCCAGCAGCGCCGCGCCCTGCGCGCCTTCGCTTCGCCCGCCGAGGAAGCGCGCGGCCGCACGGCCAGCGGTTTTTCGGGCCAAGGCGTCAACCGCCCGAGCGGCCCGATGCACCACCCGCACTTCGGCTTCGTGATCGTCAGCTGCGAGGGCGCCGACCTGCGACCGTCGCCCGACGGCGTTTTGGTGTACGATGAAAACGGCGTTCGCGAGCTGATCGCGCCGCCGCCGCGCGTCTATCCCAACAAGGACGGCGTGATCGATGAATTCTATGATGCCATCGTCAGCGGCGAGCCGCCGCTGCACGACGGCCGCTGGGGAACCGACACGATGGCCGCTGCGATCGGCCTGCTCCAAAGTGCGCGCGAACGGCGCGTCATCACTCTCGCTAGCGAGGACCGCCCGCATGCTCTCCGCTGAAGAAAACACGCTCCTCACCCACGTCACCGGCGTTGCGCCGATGGGCCGGATGATGCGCCGCTACTGGGTTCCGGCGTGCTTGAGCGAGGAAGTGGCGACGCCCGACGGCGCGCCGGTGCGCACGACGATCTTCGGCGAGCGGCTCGTCGTTTTTCGCGACACGAGCGGGACGCTCGCCGTCGTCGACGAGCGCTGCCCGCACCGGCTCGCCTCGCTGGCGCTGGGGCGCAACGAAGAGGGCGGCCTGCGCTGCATCTATCACGGCTGGAAGTTCAACACCGCCGGCGCCTGCATCGACATGCCGACCGAACCCGGCGCGTTCGGGTTCCGCGATCGCATCAAGCTCGCGAGCTATCCGGCGCGCGAAGCCGGCGGCATGGTCTGGACCTACCTTGGGCCGGACGGCGAGGTTCCCACGTTTCCCGAATACGACTGGATGAAGTTGCCGCGCCATCAGTACGCGGTCATGAAAGTCGGCGAGCGCGTCAACTACGCGCAGGCGATCGAAGGCGCGATCGACTCGTCGCACTCGTGGTTCTTGCATCAGGGCATCATTTGGGACTGGAAGAAGCGCGCCGCGACCTCGGTCGACACGTCGCCGCGAATGGAAGCCGAAGACACCGACTACGGGTTCCGCTACGCCGCGATTCGCGTGCCGGTGCAGAACCCGGAGACCGAGCGCTACATTCGCGTCACGCTCTTCCTCGTGCCGTTCACCGCATTCATCCCGCGACCGCTCGAGAAAACGAACTACGCGCACGTGCAGATCTTCGTTCCGGTCGATAACGAACGCACGATCTTCTACGGCATCTTCTTCACCCAAAACGATAGCCCGGTCGACGAAGCCGAGGTGCGCCGCGATCACCACACCGTTCCCGGCGTCGACCTCGATGGCAACTGGTACAAGTTCGCGAACGAAGACAACTGGTTCAACCAGGACCGCGCAGCGATGAAGAACGGCAGTTGGACCGGCATCAACGGCTTCTCGAACCAAGACATGGCGTGTCAGGAATCGATGGGCCCGATCGTCGACCGGACGGCGGAGCATCTCGGGACGTCGGACATCGCGATCATCCGGATGCGCAAGCGCATGCTCGAGGCGGTCCGGCGCTTCCAGGACGGCGAGCCGCTCATCGGTCTCGACCCCGCCCTGCCGCACGACCGGATCCGCAGCGAACAGCTCGTCGTGCCGATCGATCGGCCCTGGCAAAGTGTCGGCGCCTATGCCGGCGAGTACGAACCGGTAGCCGGGGCGCGCGCTTGAGGCGAACCCGGCTACGCGCCTCTCCGCACCGGTAACACGGCCCGGACCTCGCAGCCCCAGGGGCCGCTCTCGACGTCGAGCCGGCGGGCCAGTGCCGACACGATAAAGAGGCCGCGGCCGGACTCGCTGAGGACCTGTGCGCGCTTGCGTCCGCCGTAGGAGAAGCCGCGGCCATAGTCGCGAACGCACAACGTCGCGTACCGTTCGGGCCAGTAGCAGAACAGTGCGATCGGGCCGCCGACGTGCCGGACGACGTTGCCGACCAATTCCCCATAGATCGTCGCGGCCGATTCGAGATCGGCATCGGGCCCCGCGCAATCGCTCAGGTACCGGATGAAGTCATCCCGCCGGACCTGGGCCGGAACGGCATCGTCGGCCTCAAAACACCACGTCTGCGCCATGCTCTACTCCTACACGGTGCTACCGTTATGCGCCGGGAGCGTGGTTTTCAATCAGGCGCTCAGCTAACGGTGACGGGCAAACGCTCCAAGCCGCGCATGACGTTGTTCAGGCGGCGCACCGGCGTGCCGATCGTGAATCGCGTGACGCGCTTCACCAGCGAGCGGAAGATCGCGTGGGCTTCCAGACGGGCGAGGGCTTGGCCCGCGCAGCCGTGGAGGCCGTAGCCGAACGTCAGGTGATCGACCGGGTTGCGCGCGATGTCGAAGCGCGCGGGCTCGGGGTATTTGCGCTCGTCGTGATTGCCGGAGGCGTAGATCAGCACGACGTTGGAATCCGCGGGTATCGCGGTGCCGCCGATCTCAACGTCGCGCACGCAGTAGCGGCGCACGAGTTGCAGGGGCGCGTCGATGCGCAGCACTTCCTCGAACGCGCTGGGGATGAGCGTGGGCTTTTCACGCAGCAGTTCCCATTGGTCGGGAAACTGCGCGAACAGCGCGACGGCGTTGCCGATGGCGTTGATCGTCGTGTCGACGCCGGCGACGAGATAGCTCACAAAGAGCGCCGGACATTGATCGTGCGCGATCGCGCCGCGATCGGCCGCTTCGTAGATGGCCGCGCCCATGCTCCCCGGCGTCAGCTTGTCGCGCGTGGCCTGCGTGACGATGTATTCCATCAGTCCGGCCCACACGGGCAGCGAGCGGATGTTGCGTTCGTTGCGTGGACCCCAGAGGTTGAAGCCGGCGTCGGCCCATTCCAAGAGCCGCAGGCGATCCGCTGCCGGTAATCCGATCAGGTCGGCGACGATCGTGAGCGGGAAGGCTTGCGCAAGATCGGTCACCGCATCGAACGACGTTTGCGCGACGACCTCGGCGACGAGTGCGTCGGCCTTCTCGTTGATCTCCGCCCGAATCACGTTCATCGCCTTGGGCGACAACCGCTCGGAGAGCACCGCGCGCAATTGATCGTGCAGCGGGTTGTCGCTGGCAATGATGACGCCCTTTCGGGTCGCGTTGCCTTCGTCGCTGAGGCCGATGCCGCGGCCGGAGATAAACGTTTCGTGATCGCCCAGGCCCGCGCGGACGTCGGCGTAGCGCGAAAGCGCGTAGGCATCGATGGCCGGAAGATACACGACCGGGCCGGCGGCTCGGAAGCGCTCGTAGATCGGATACGGATCGGTAAGGTTCGCATCGCTGAACAGGTCGAGGCCGAAGCGCGGCGCGCTCGGTCCGGCGGTTGCCGTCATGCCGGCTCCTCGATCGTCAACGCCGCAACGGGGCAGACGCGCACGGCGTCGCGGGCCGATTCCTCGAGATTCGCGGGGATCTCGCGCCCGTCGTAATGTGCGATCAACTCCCCGGCTTCATCGAGCGCGAACAGTTCCGGCGCAGCGCTCTCGCACATCCCATGCCCCTCGCAGCGCTTGCGATCGAGCGCGACCTTCATCCCTGGAACCGCGGCATGACGTCGGCAGCAAACGTTTCCATGTTGCGGCGCGTCAACTCGTCGCTCAGCGTGCCGAACTGAAACATTCCAACCACGATATTGACGCCGGTTTTCGCGCGCATCTGCTCCAATTTTTCGATGACGGTGGCACGGCTGCCGATGATCGCGGTACCGCTGGCGATCAGATCGTCGGCGGTCTGATTGCGCGAGCGGGTGCCGATCGACGTACGCATGCGCAGCATCTTCTTCATCGACGCAATCGACGTGTAGCCGGGCGGCACGAGCATCTCCCACGGGTTGGGTAGATAGACGTTGAAGAGCGACTCGATCGCGGCGCCCGCTTCGGCCCGGGCCCGCTCGTCGGTGTCGGCCACGTAAATCGGGACGGCCCAGCCCAACTGGTCGCCGGATGCCTCGTAGCCGAAGCGGTGCGCCGTTTCTTTATACTCCGCGTGGTACCGCGCCACCAGGTCCGACGCGGCGAAGGTGATCAGCAGCGGATACTTGCGCGCCGGGTCTGCCGCCCACTCGATCGTCTCCGTCGAGCCTTGCGAGGGAATCCAGATCGGCGGATGCGGCCGTTGATACGGCCGCGGCCACGTGTTCACGTAGCGGAACGTATAATGGTCGCCTTCGAAGTGGAACGGCCCGGGTTCAGTCCAGGCGCGCACGATCAGATCGTGCGCCTCGTGAAAGCGCTCGTGCGAAAACACGGGGTTCACGCCGGTGGCGTGATACTCGGTGCCGATGCCGCGCACGAAACCGGTGATCAGCCGGCCGCGTGAGAGGTTATCGAGCATCGCGAACTCTTCGGCGATCGTCAGCGGGTTCTCAGTGATCGGCAGCGCGCGGCCGAGCACGCAGATCTTCACGTGCTTCGTGCGCGCGATCAGCATGGCCGCAATGATGTTCGGTGCGGGCATCAGGCCATAGGCGGTCTGATGATGTTCGTTCACCGAAATGCCGTCGAACCCGAGTTCTTCTGCGTAGACCATGTTTTCGATGTGCCCGGCATAGTCGTCGGCGCCGCGTGCGGGATCGTAGAGGCTATTCGGCAACACGACCCACGCCGAGCGATACTTCTCGCGCTCGGCGAAGTCGAGTCCGCGATACGGCATGAGGTCGAAGCAGATGAACTTCATGCGTCGTGCTCGCGTAAGAATGCCAGGCTGGCGGCCGCAACGATCTCGCACTGCTCGACGTGCGGCGAGTGTCCCGCCGCTTCGACGATCAGTTGCCGGGCGTCGGGCAAGAGTTCGCACCAGTGCGCAGCGTATGCGACCGGGAAAAGGTTGTCGTGCGCGCCCCAGATGACGTGCGCCGGCACGCGAACGCGATGCAGCCATTTCGGCAGGTTCGGATTGTACCAGCGCGGCTGCCAGCCGAGCTTTGCCGTCGAAAAACGATTGCCGACGATGATATCCGCGTCTTCATCCGTCGGCACCCGGGCCAGTGCTCGCTCTGCATACGCGCGATCGTAGAAGAGCTGATAGGCACTTTCTTCCGGCGTCCACATGAAGTTGTCCGCGAACGGCATCCCCTTGACGCGCACGCCGGCCGGTGCGATCAAGGTCAGGCTTGCAAGCCGCGAGCAGTCGCGCATTGCAAGCTCGGCCGCGATCCAGCCGCCCAGCGACTGTCCGATCAGGTGCACGCCGCGGAGATCCAGCGTTTCGAGCAGGTCGAGGTAAAGCAACGCAATGTCGTCGACGGTGCGGATCCAATCGGGATTCTCGGAGTGCCCGAAGCCCGGATGATCGGGCAGCGTCAACGCATAGGCGCTCGCGAGCGCATCGAAGTACGGCTGCCACGCCAGCGCACCGCCCGAGCCGTGCAAAAAGATCACCGGCTTGCCGCTGCCGGCGCTTTGCACGCTCAAGCGCACGCCGCTCACCTCGAGGTTCGTCCGCTTCACTGGGTCGGCCACGCGTATCGCACTGCTTTCCGGGGGAGGAAGATTCGCCAAGGTGTTCCATATGGGAAATGAATTTCCGGCATAGCTAGGTACAAGGATGCACTGCATGCGCCTGTTCGGTTTCATCGCCGCGATCGTCGTCGCGCAACTCTTCATGACGACCCCGTTGCGCGCTTCGGCCGACCCGATCGTTATGAAGATCGGCACGGCGACGCTCAACGATACGCAGCACGAGTGGATGAAGCGCTACAAGGCCGCGGTCGAGCGCGACAGCAAGGGCCGCATCGAAGTGCAGCTGTACCCGGCAAGCCAGCTCGGGTCGATTCCGCGCGAGATCGAGGCCACCCAGTTCGGCGCGATCCAGGGCTGGGTCGGACCGCCCGAATTCTTGAACGGCGTCGACGAGCGCTATCAAGTGCTGAGCGCCCCCGGCGTCTTCTCGAGCCTCGCGCAGGCGCAACAGACCTCGCAAGACCCGGCGTTCAACAAGGCGTTCCTCGCGCTGGGCGCCGACAAAGGCTTACTGGGCGGCGCCGTCTGGATCTCCGGTACCAACGCCCTCATGATGCGCAAACCCGTGCGCCATCTTGCCGACGTCAAGAACCTGAAGATTCGCATCCTGGCCGGGCCGCTGCAAGAAGGCGTGATGCACGTGATGGGCGCGACCGGCATTCCGATGCCGCTCGATCAGGTCGCGCCGGCGCTGCAACAGGGCGCGATCGACGGCATCATCACCAACGTCAGCACCGCCGCGCCGCTGAAGTACTACGAGAGCGCACCGTATGCAACCGAGATCAACCAGCCCTACATCTTCTCGATCTGCGTGCTGAGCAAAACGTGGTACGACAAGCTCCCGCCCGACTTGCAGAAGATCGTCTCTACGGACGCGAGCACGGTCGGCCGCGACATCCTGCCGTTCGTGAACGGCTTCCTCAAAGAGCAACGCGCGGCGTGGACGGCCGGCGGCGGTGAATTGATCGCGCTTCCGCCGAACGAGGAAGCCCAACTCCTGGCGAGCTTTGCCCCCATCGCCAACGACGTCATGAAAGACAAGCCCGCGATGCTCTCGATGTATGACGCGATGCTCGCCGCGCGGGCGCGCGTCCGGTGAAGTCGAAGCGACTGATCCTCGCCCTCTTATGGACGGCGTTTTTCGTCGCCTATCTCGATCGCACGAACATCTCGGTCGCCGGACCGACGATCATGAAAGCGCTGGATATGTCGCCGCAGATGTTCGGCTACGTGCTGGCATCTTTTACCGCCGGCTACGCGCTGATGCAAATTCCCGGCGGCCTGTTGGCGGATCGCTTCGGCGCGAAGATCATGCTGATAATCGCGTTGGGCGTGTGGTCGGTTTTCACGGGCTTGACGGGGTTGGCCGTTACCGTCGGCATGCTGATCGCGGTGCGCTTCTTCTTCGGCGTCGGCGAAGGGCTCGAGAACGGCGCGCACTTCAAAGCGATCGGCGACACGTTCGCATCGCAGGAACGCTCGGCGGCGAGCGGCATCTTTCACACCGCGCTCGCGCTCGGTCCGGCCTTCGTCGCACCGATTGCCGCGGTGACGATCGCCCACGCGGGATGGCAGACGCTCTTTCTGCTGTTCACGATTCCGGGCGTACTCGTCGCGCTGCTGATCTGGCGCTTCTTTCCCGCGGTTACGGGCCCGCCGGCCGGCGAGGAGCGGGGCGACGAACCTACCGGCAACCTGAGCGCTCTGCTCGCCAGTCCGCTTTCGTGGCTGCCGTTCCTCGCCTATTTGCTGTTCAACGTCGCGTTTTGGGGCTTGCTCAACTGGATGCCGTCGTATCTGAGCCAAGAGCGCCACATCGATTTAAAATCGCTCGGCTATATCGCATCGATCCCGTACCTGTGCGGCTTCGCCGGCTTGCTCATTCTGGGGTATCTCGGCAAAGGTGTGTTCTACCGCTATCGCCCGCTGCTGCTGGGCGCGAGTTATCTGCTCGCCGGCCTCGGACTCTATCTTGCGTTTTCCGCCGATAACGTCACGAGTAGCGTCCTCGGGCTTTCGTTCGGCGCGTTCTTCCTCTACGGCGGCTTCGGTCCGTTCTGGGCCGTCGCACTCGACGTCGTACCGGGAAAATTCCGCGGCACGTTCAGCGGCTTCGTCAACTTCGGCGGACAGATCGGCGGCTTTTTCTCGCCGATCGTCGTCGGCACGATCGTGCAAAACACGAAGTCGTATTCGGGCGGCTTCGTGTTCATGATCGGGGCGCTCATACTCGCCGGCGCGACGATGGTCGCGATCCAGCAGGGCCAGCGTTTACCGCGAACGGCGGCGGCGACGGCCTAAACGCGCACCGAGAGAATGAACCACGCCGCACCGAGCACGCGGCGCTGACCTTTGTTGAGCAAGCCGAAGATCTCGCTGCGCACGTCGTCGGCGATGCTCCGTCCGAGGCGCAGGCCGATCAGCAGCTTGCGAATTCCCGCGAACTGGTCGCTCGTAAGATTGAGGATCGCAGTCCCCTCGATCGAGGGGAAGCCCTCCGACGCCGACATCGCCGGCGGCTGGAAGCGTGGCGCCCGCGGGGCGGTGCCGCTGGCAGTGGCACCCCCGGCCGGGGTGCCTCCGGTAGCCGGAAGCCCGACCTGGTTCACATTGCTCACACCCGTACTTTCGGCAATCGGCGGGAAAAAACCACGTGGATATAAATTCCCGAGCATGCGGATTTTCAAAAACGTGACAATCAGCGCCGTTTTGGCCGTGGTGAGCCTGGCGCTGGGCGGCTCGGCGCACGCGGCAGCGAGGCCGGTGGTCACTCAGGATTGGTTCTACGTGGGCGGCCACTACATCGACACGCCGGGCGGGCGCGTGATGACCGGCTCCATGTACACCCAGGTCTTCACGCCGGCGCACGTGACGCACCGGTATCCGATCATCCTCATCCACGGCGGCGGCGGTACCGGCGCGACCTATGAGAAAACCGCCGACGGGCGGCCGGGCTGGGCGTACGACTACGCGGGCCGCGGCTTCCGGGTCTACGTCGTCGATCAACCCGGCCGCGGCCGCTCCATCCTCGACGTCGCGGTGGACGGACCGGTCATGCGCGACACGGTCAAGTCACTCGAGCAGCGGCTGACCATCCCCGAGACGTTCGACCTCTGGCCGCAAGCGAAACTGCACACGCAATGGCCCGGCACCGGCAAGCCCGGCGACAAGTATTTCGATGCCTTCATCGCCACGCGCGCGATGACGATCGCCGACAACGGTAAGATGGAAGAACTGACCAGCCACTCCGTCATCGCGCTGCTGGACCGCATCGGTCCCGCGATCGTGCAAACGCACTCGCAGGCCGGCGCCTACGGCTGGCGCATCGCCGACGCGCGCCCGAAGCTCGTCAAAGCGTTGATCGAAGTCGAACCGAGCGGACCGCCGTACAAGGAAACCACCTTCGTCGGACCGCCGGACTACTTCGGACCGGAGACCGTCGGACGTGCGTGGGGACTCACCAGCGGTCCGCTCACGTACGCACCCGCCGTCAGCGATCCGGCAGACCTCAGCTTCGTGCAACAGGCGACGGCCGATGGGCCGAACCTCGTGCGCTGCTGGGCGCAAGCACCACCGGCGCACCAGCTTCCGGTGCTGGCGACGGTGAGGATCCTGATGGTCACGACCGAGGCGTCCTACCACGCACCCTACGATCACTGCACCTCGCGTTACCTCACGCAAGCCGGTGTGAAACACGATTGGATCCGTCTCGCCACGATCGGCATCCACGGTAACGCTCACGACATGATGCTCGAAAAGAACAGCGCAGCGATCTCCGCGGTCATGGCAAACTGGCTGGTGAGCAAGGGGCTCTAGCGCAACGGGGCATTGGTCCCGGCGTCATTTGCCGGTGTCGTTCCAAAAGAATTCCTTGGCCGGAAACGAGCGAGTTATCATATGGTATTTTGCAGCCGCATCGATCAGCGGCTGCACCAGACTGGGTTCGAGCGTCGTCGCGTTGACCACGCGCCGCATTTTCTGCATGATAGGCAATGGGATTTTCGTCACGTCGGCCATCAGGGCCGCCGTCTCGGTAGGATGCGCGTTGGTATCGGCGGTGACCGCCGATAAGACCCGCAGGAACTTATGGACCGTGTCGGCGTTTTGCGAGGCCCAATCCGGCCGGCCCACGTAGGCGGCAAACATAAACGTGTTTGCGATCGCGCTGAACGCATCGCCCAGCGTTCGGGTCGTCCCGGACGAGAGGGATGACGTCAGCATGGGCTCGAGCATCATGCTGCAGTCGATGCGGTGCTCGACGAGCGCAGCTTCGGTTACGGCGAACGGAATTTCGACGTACTTTAACGTGCGCGAGTCACCGCCGTTCTTGTCGACCCATGCGCTGACGACAAGCCCCGAAAAACTGTTGAGCGCGAGCACGCCGATGACTTTACCGTTCAAGTCGGCCGCAGTTTTAATTGGGGAGTCGGCCGCGACCTGAAGCAGCCCGAACGGATTCTTCGGCGTATAGACGCCTCCGGGCGCCACCAAGACGAGCGGCACGTCACGTAGGTGCGCATTCATGGTCGTCACGATGCTCGGATAGGAGAGTTCGTAGGTGCCCGCAAGCACGGCCGTCGTTGCGGCTGTTCCGTTGTTGGTCGAGACGAACTCCACGTCCAAGCCGGCTTTTTGGAACAGTCCGTTTCGCATTGCGTAGAACAGCGGTGTCAGCGCGTCACTTTCGATCGCGGCGACCCGGATCTTCGGAAGTGGCGCGCCTTGCGCCGCAAGGCGCTGCGGGCGCAGTGCCCACAACCCGGTGGCTGCAAAGGTAGCAAGTGCAGATCGACGACGCATAACGTCCCCTAGCTTCAAGCGAGAGTGGGCAGTTTTGTGGAGTGCCGCGTATTTATGCTCCTGGGGACGCGGTACTGGTCGCGCTTGGCTGGCGCGAGGAATCGACGTCCACGATCATGACCCGGAGCTTCCAGCCCTGTTGCCGTACCTTCATCGCGGCCTGATATTCTTCCGAATAGTACCAGCGCTCCGCCGCCTCGCGCGATTCAAACTCGAGTATCGATACCAAGTTCGAGGTTTTGCCCATGTCATCGCCTTCGATAACGACATTGTTGAAGCTGCTCGTAACGTATCGAGCGCCATATTTTTCAATCGAGGGTGCCGAGAGCCGCCGGTACTCCGGCATGAAGCTCGCGTCTCCCCTTTCCACCCGTTCGGTGATCACAAAGACACGCATGTTTCTCCCACGAAGGGAAACGGCAACGAGTGGTCGCAGTGTCAATTCGTTCTGTTTAGAATGATTCGAACCTATAGTAGTTTACCCTCCCGCTCCAGGTGTAGCGGACTATGATGCATACCGAGGCCGCCGCGCCGCCACGTACGCTCTTTCAGAAGATCTGGGACGATCATAAGATCGTCGAGCGCGAGGATCTTCATACGCTCCTGTACGTCGATCGTCACTACGTGTACGATGGATCGAGCTCGCGCGTTGCTTTTGAGTTACTCGCCGAGCGCGGGCTACCGGTGCGCCGCGTCGACCGCACGTTCGGCGCAGCCGATCACTTCGTGCCGACGCTGGGCCGAACGGCGGCGGAAGCCCGCGATGCAGAGCGCCGTTTCATGATCGAAGCCTTCGACCAAGCCGTCGCAACGCACGGGATCGTCGGATTTGGCCTCGGAGACCCACGTCAAGGAATCGTTCACGTCGTCGGCCCGGAGCAGGGGTTGACGCAACCGGGTATGATCGTCGTTTGCGGTGACAGCCATACATCCACGAATGGTGCGCTCGGCGCGCTCGCTTTCGGGATCGGCGCGTCGGAGGTTTGCCACGTGCTCGCGACCTCGACGATCTGGCAGCGCCCCCCACGGGAAATGCGCATTACCGTCGACGGAACGCTGGGGAACGGCGTGACCGCGAAGGATCTGATCCTGGCTATCATCGCCAAGATCGGCACCGCGGGTGCGACCGGTTGTGCGTTGGAATATGCGGGCAGCGCCGTGCGCGCGCTATCGATCGAGGGGCGCCTCACGATCTGTAACATGTCCATCGAGGCCGGGGCGCGCTTTGGGCACATCGCCCCCGACGAGAAAACCCTAGGCTATCTGGCGGGCCGCCCGTTTGCGCCGCGCGGCGCGGATTGGGACGCGGCAGCGGCCTTTTGGCGCACGCTGCCCTCGGATTCCGGCGCGGTTTTCGATCGTGAAGTGTTCATCGATGCCGCCGGCATCGCGCCGATGGTAACGTGGGGAACGAGCCCCGAAGACGCGTCGCCGATTTCGGGACGCGTTCCCGATCCGGCCGATGCGCCCGATGCCGCGCGGCGCAGCAGCATCCAGCGCGCGTTAGACTATATGGACCTCGTACCGGGCACACCGCTCACCGAGATCGCCGTGGACCGGGTCTTCATCGGCTCCTGCACCAACGGCCGGATCGAGGATTTGCGCGAGGCCGCAACGTTCCTCGACGGCCGTAAGGTCGCGCCGTCCGTCCGCGCAATGGTGTCGCCGGGTTCCACGCCGGTAAAGCGGCAAGCTGAGGCCGAAGGGTTGGATCGGACCTTCCTGCGCGCCGGATTCGAATGGCGCGAATCCGGTTGCTCGATGTGCCTGGGCGTAAATGGCGATGAGGTCGCTCCCGGCGAGCGCTGCGCTTCCACGTCGAACCGCAATTTCGTCGGCCGCCAAGGGCCGGGCGCACGCACGCATCTGGTGAGCCCGGCCATGGCTGCAGCGGCCGCAGTCGCCGGTCATTTCGTGGATGTCCGTCAACTCGCCGATCGCGCCGGCGCGCGAGCATGATGGAAGCCTTCGAGCGCCTAGATGCCATAGCGGTACCAATGGCCGTCGAAAACATCGACACCGACCAAATCGTGCCGGTGAGATTTACGCGCCGGGCACGCGCCGACGGTTTCGCCGACTCCATGTTTCACGACCTGAGATTCGACAAGGACGAACGCGCGTTGCCGGATTTCGTTCTGAATCAGCCGGAATGGGACGGCGCCCGCGTCATCGTAGCGCTGCGCAACTTCGGCTGCGGATCGTCGCGTGAATGCGCCGTCTACGCGTTGTGGGATTACGGTTTCCGGGCGGCCATCGCGCCAAGCTTCGGCGACATCTTCTATAGCAACGCGCTGCAGAATGGGTTCCTTCCCATCGTGCTGCCGGAGGCGCAAATTCGCTCGTTGATCGCCACGCTGCAGGCGCGTCCCGGCACCCATGTCGCCGTCGATCTCGCCGGGCAAACGGTGACGGGTCCCGATGGTGCCGCATCGGTCTTCGACATCGACCCGTTTCGCAAGACGTGCCTCCTCCAGGGAGTCGACGAGATCGGCTTCACACTGAGCCAGGACGACCGGATCACTGCGTTCGAGCAAAAGCGCCGCGCCGAGCGAGCGTGGATGTAAATGGACGTCAAGAGAAAGAGCAGCGAGCCGGACACTCCCGTGCTCATCGTCGGTGGCGGCCCGGTCGGACTCGCGCTCGCGATCGAGTTAGGGATACGCGGAGTAGCCTGCACCGTTCTAGATGAGCGCGAGGGAGTCGTCCGGAATCCGAAAGCTTCCCTGATCAGTACGCGCACGATGGAGTTCTGCCGCCGGTGGGGCATCGTGGATAAGCTGTTCGAGGCAAGCTTGCCGCCGGACTGGCCCATGGATGTGCTTTTCGTGACATCTATGAGTGGCCGCGAACTTCATCGATTCACGTTTCCGAGTTACGCTGAAAAGCGCCGGTTCGACTATTCGCCCGAACGTTATATCGTGTGCGCTCAGATCTTTTTCGATCCGATCCTTCTGGAGCGAGCGCGCGCGATTCCCGGCGTTACGATCCTGCACCGCACGCGGTTCGACTCGTTCACGCAGGATGAATCCGGTATCCGTGCCGAGTTCACCGACCTTCCGTCCGGACACCAGCGAACGTTATCGGCACGCTACCTCATCGGTTGCGACGGCGGCGAAAGCCGCGTCCGCGCGCTGGCCGGAATCACCATCCCGCGGACGCCGGCATTGAACCACAATATGAACATCTTCTTCAGCGCGCCGGATCTCCTCAGCCGGCATCCAGGCCAACCCGGTCTGCTCTATCGGCTCACATCGGCGCACGGAAGTTGGGGCAACGTTACGCCGATCGCCCGTGAGGGTCTCTGGCGCCTGACGGTGTACGTGCGCTCCGCGGACGGGACGCTTGCAAGTGCGCCGCCGGATCCCGCGACCTTTGATGTCGACGGTTATATTCGCCGCGCCATCGGTCCGGACGTGGCCTATGAAGTCATCTCGGCCACCCCGTGGGAGCGCCGCGAGACGGTGGCGGATCAGTATCGCATTGGGCGCGTCTTTCTTGCCGGCGATTCCGCACATCAACTGTCGACGACCGGCGGCTTCGGCATGAATACCGGAATCGGTGACGCCGTAGATCTCGGCTGGATGCTCGCAGCCGAGATCGCGCAATGGGCCGGCCCCGATCTGCTCGATGCCTATGAGGCCGAACGCCGGCAAATCGGCACGCGCAATGTGGACGAAGCATCCGGGAATTTCAAGCGCATCGGCGTTCTCGCAAGCGGCGCCGCGATCGACGACGATACGCGCGAGGGCGATGCCTTGCGCGCCGCGTTTGTCGAAGACATCCACCAACTTGGGGTCAAGCAGCAATTCGAGGTGGAGGGCGTGACGGTCGGCTATTCCTATGCTGGATCGCCGGTCATCGTTTCCGACGGCACGCCGGCCCCGCCGGAGAGTCCGACACGGTATACACCGTCCACGCGTCCCGGTGCACGGGCGCCGCATGCCTGGCTGAGCGACGGTCGCTCGGTCCTCGATCTCTTCGGAGAGGGCTTCACACTGCTGCGCTTTGCCGCCGAGGTTGAACCGGGCACGGCACTCATCGATGTGGCTCGGGAGCGCGGCGTGCCGTTGAATGTCGTCGATATCGCCGATATCGCAATCGCGCGACTCTACGAGCGGCGGCTAGTTCTCGTCCGGCCGGACGGCCACGTCGCGTGGCGGGGCGATCGCTGCGATAACGGAGACGTTATCGACGTCGTGCGCGGGGCCGGAACACATGCCGCCGCTCGATCCTCCGAAGAGGTCGGATTCGCAACACGCTAGCGTTGCGGAATTCAGTTATTTATTCGACGACGATGAGTTCGAGCGTGCGCTTCCCGAGGCGTTGCCCACCGGACGGCGTCACTTGCACGGTATCGCCGATCTGAGCCTGTACGGCTTTGTCCTCGCGCAGCACTCGCGGCTTTACCACGAAGGTCATGTTAGCCGACAGCGTCACGTCGCCCGAATCTTCGAGAGCCTTTTCATCTTGAACGATCGGTACTTCGTCGCCGAGCCCTCGCGCGTGCATCAACGGGAAGGAATGGCGGAACCGTCCCTTGCCGGCGATCCGGATCGCCTCACGATAGGCATTCATGACATCGCGCATCGTCTTACCCGGTCGCATCGCGACCAGCGCGCCGGAAAATCCCGCCAGCGCGACGTCAATCGCCTCTTTATACGCATCATCGGGCTTGCCGATCGACAGGGGCGCCACGGTTTGCGCGCCATAGCCGGCAACGCGGGCCTCAATCTCGTTGGCAAACCGGTCGCCGCGCTTCAGCACGCGGTTGGTGGGCACGAACTGACCGTTATTGACGTCGGGACCCGACGCGAAGATCGCAAGCACCGGCAGATCGCCGCCCAGATCGATCATGGTATGCATCATCGCGCCGTAAACCTGACGTTCGGTTTTCCCCGGAACCGCCATGGCGGTCATCGTCTCGACCATCGCGTCGGTGATGCGGGCCGAATGCCGCAGCGTATCGACTTCTTCATCGCTCTTGATCGCGCGCAAATTGAGCACGAGCGCCGTTGCATCGACGAGCTCTGCGAGCGGGAACGCCTTGGCGACCGCTGCATAGGTGCCGAACGGCACGACGCCATCCGGCGTTCGCGTCTGACCGGCGAGACCGGAGAATCCGATACGCCCTCGCTCGAAACCGAGCTCGTGCAGGCGTTCGATGATGTTGCTCGCCCAACGGTTGCGCCCGTCGCGCACATCGGCGACCCATTTCTGCTGGGCCTTCCACCAAGCGGAACGGTTGAAGAGATACACCGTCGGCGCATGGCCGCGCGGAACGATCGTCAACGTCTCGGTGCCGAAGGAACCGATGCCGCTGACGTAGCGCGAATCGGCCATGCACTGCTCCCAACGGTTGGCGGTCGCCGGCAGGACCAGCACGTCGAGTCCATCCTCGGCCATGCTCGCCTGCACGGCGGTGTGCCGCCGGTCGCGTTCTGCGAGCGAGAGAAATGCCGGCGGCACCAAATCGGCCTCGGCCTCACTCATGTCTATGCGTGGTTCATACGCTTAACGGCGTCAATGCGACAATCTCTTTTTGTTCTTGGGCGGCCCTTCTCCAAGCCGCTTCCTGGTGAACCGCCGTCTTGACCTCAAAGGTGCTATTGAAGGCGTGATCGGTGAGATCGTTCGGGTAACGCCATGGCAGGTTGCTGTAGAAATTCATCCGGAGGAACGATGGATCGTCTTCCGGCTCGGTGATCACGCTGTGAGCGATACCGCGTGGAATGACCGTGACCGCGCCCGGAACCATCGACACGTTTTCGATCTCCGACATGTCGAGCGCGTTGCCGCGGAAGTGGATCCGCACCTCTTCACTGCGCAACGCACGGTGGAAAGCGATCTGCTCGCCGATGATGTTGTAGGTCTTGATCTCCAGAAATGGCGACTGCAGCAGCGGTTCGACGCTGCCTCCCTTTCCGGCAATGTTCTTAAACACGTCGAAAACGCGCAATTTGCGGATACCGGAGATCTTTTCCGTACGGCTGAGGCTGGAGGCGCCGGCGAGGTAATCATAATCGCGCTCGGCTACGGTAAAATCGTCCGGCTTGTCGTTCCAGCAGATCATCACTTCCTTGACGCGGCCGCCCTTCTGCGGCTTTTCGCGGCCGGCCGGGATGGTCCACGCCGGCCCGTTGTGGCGGATCACCTCGAAGGCCGTGTCGCTCGTGTATGATTCCGAGTCCTGGAATCTACGGAACGGCTCTTCGACGAACGCGAACCACCGCAGCGATTGGGCGCTGCCGGTCGAACGGTGCGCTATACCCTCGGGGATGAACACCAGCTCGCCGGGACCCAGCTCGACTTCACCGAACTCGGTCTCGATCGAAGTGCGGCCGGCAAATTGGAAATACACCGTGTCGAAATCGACGTGGCGGCGGAATTCCGCCTGCGCGCCGACCACGCTTTCGACGCCGATCCGCTGATCGTCGTTCTCCAGCACGATCAACGACTGGTTCGGTTGCGCGAGAAGGTCAAAGGGGCGGAAGAGCGGCACGTGCTTCGAGCTCTTCGTCGAGTGCATTAAATCCCGTTGGCTGCGATCCGACCACGCTTCCAACGCCGGACGGGGGGACGTATGCCACGACGTCATAAATTCCCGGCGTGTTTCGATTTCACTCATCTGCATTGCTCCAGACGATACGGAAAGGTTTGTTTTGGCCAAGCCATTCGACTAATAATTGTTCGCGTTCGAAGTAGTTGAGGCCTTCGGGGAGCGCCGGATTAGCGCTTTCCGGCAGCCGATCGCGGCTGGGTAGCCGGGCGGGTCGCATTTCCGGGGCGCTCGACTCGCGGAGGTGCGGCCTCGACGGCCAGAGCCGTCGCGCTAAAGCGCTCGGCGTTCTCCTCGATCCGCTCCAAAATCTCACAAAAGCTCCGATACTCGGCTTTGGTGATGCCCGCGAGAAATTCGGCATTGATCCGCGTGAGGAAGGCCGGCAGCTGCTCGCAATATTTCCGCCCTTTGGCCGTCAGCACGACGAGCCGTTTGCGACGGTCGCTACCGTGCGCAACCCGTCGCACAAACCCTTCCTTGGCCAGCTTGTCGAGCGTGTCCGTGGCGCTTGGAGGCTCGATGCCGCTCCGGATGCTCAGTTCGGTCTGCGTGATACCATCTTCGTCAAGCAGCGGACTTAGGCACCGGTAATAGACGTACGGCATGCCGATATTTGCGAGCTCGTCCACAAACGCGCGCAATATCAAGCGGTTAGCAAACCGTAACCGGTGACCTACGCCGCGTGCCTGAAGCGCTTTAACGGTGGGTTGGCGCTTCATCGATGCTCTCGACGTTGCGCGCGTTCCTACTATTTCTCATTTTTCGCAGCAAATTATTCGGCTGCGAACCGTTGGATACCTATGCCGCCGCGCTCCAAAGGCGGCTGCTCGCGATACGCGCGCCCTCGGCAATCGACTTCAACTTCGCCCACGCGATTTTGGCATGGCCGACTCGCGGGCCGATACCGCAGTCGGTGCCGGCGACAACGTTCTCTTTGCCGACGAGCTGCGCATACCGCTCGAGCCGTTGGGCGACGAGTTCGGGATGCTCGATGAAATCGCTGCAATGTCCGACCACGCCCGGCACCAACACGGCGTTGGGCGGCAGTTTGATCTTCTCGAAGACGCGCCATTCGTGCTCGTGAACCGGGTTGGACGCCTCGATCGAGAACCGCTCGGCGTCCACACTGAACACGATATCGATGATGTCCGTCAGCGGGATGTCGTTCTGGTGTGGACCGTGGAAGCTGCCCCAGCAAACGTGCAGCTGAACCCGATCCTTGGGGATACCGCGCAGCGCGTGATTGAGCGCGGCGACGCGCAATTGCGCGTGGGCTCGGTAATCGGCCAGCGTCATTTCGGGAAACGTCTGCCAGACGGCGGGCAGATCCGGATTGTCGATCTGCAACATGAAACCGGCCTCGACGATCGCCAAATACTCCTGGCGCATCGCCTCGCCGATCGCGAACAAGAAGTCTTTCGTGTTCTTGTAGTACTCGTCGCGCAACCAGTGCTCGATCGTTCCCGGCGTGTTCGCGTTCATGAAGGCGCCCGCGATGTCGCGGCCGGCGACCGCCGCTTTGAGGTTGTCGATGTCCGCGGCCAGCGCCGCGTGACCGGTGAACTGCAGCGGCTCGATGCAGAACGCTTGCGTGCGGCCCGCCTGGCCTCCGGTATTTCCGAGCCCGGCGGCAAAGTACTCGGGGAAGACCTTCTCGTCGCGCCCGGAGATGCCGAGCAGCGGCGGCCCTTCCCCCGGCGAGTGGCGCGTCTCGAAGCCCGTGAGACGCTCGCGGCAGTAGTTCGTGAAGTTCGTCTTGCTGATCTCACCGTCGTTGACGAAATCGATGCCGCATTCAACCTGGTGGCGCACGACTTCGGCAACGCTTTCGCGCAAGCGCTTGGCGAGCAGCCTGGGATCGTAGCCCTCGCCGCGCGCTTTGGCGAAGACCATGTCTTTGAGATCGTCGGGGCGCGGCAAAGATCCGGCGTGTGTGGCCAGGATGCGGTCGGTGCTGCGTTTCATCGGGGGCTGCGCTTCTACGCGGAGGGGGGCCGCCCTCTCAAAAAAGGTTCGGATTCCAAATATTCTATTCCAAATGGTTTTCCGGCGTCGCGGCGTGGCCGCGAAAGGCCACGCCGGGTGACGATATGACTCGGCGCCGTTGGTTTAGAGGCGCGCGCCACGCCCGGTAACGAGGTTAAAAACCAGCAAAATCACGGCGATCACGAGCAGCAAATGGATCAGACCACCGCCGATATGCAGCGCGAATCCCAAGATCCAGAACACGAACATGATCACGATGATGGCCCAAATAATTCCAACCATGAGTAGCCCCCTGACGTGCGGCGCAAGCGCGCCCTAACTACGATCCCCAGGCAAGCCCCACCTCAAACGCGGGAACCGCCGGTCGAAGGCCAGGGCAACTAGACGGTCAGACGCTCGTCGTCGACCGCAGCTGGAATTGCTATTATGGGCGTTCATGAATTTTCCGAGCCTCTTCGACCTCATCGACGCCGAACTCGAAACGAACGCGCAACTCGAAGGCAGTCAACGAACGCGCGACGCGGACGGACGTGTCTGGACAAAGGACGCTGCCGGCGCGAAGATCATGCCGTCCGGATCGACCGGCATCGTCGTCGCGCTTCTTCGCGCGGACCACGTCGTTCACGAGCGCATTTTCGCCGCCAGTTCGATGAGTATCGCACGCATCGTCCGCACGATCACCGAGCACCTGACCGGCTACGCCAACTAGCCCAGACGATCCAGTACGGCGAATACCCGGCGCTCCGCCGCGAGCGCCGCCGCTTCATCGTAGTTCGGATCGTCGAGCAGTGCGAAGCCGTGACGCGCGCCCGGATAACGGTAGATCTCGGTCGTGCCGAACCCTTCGAGAGCGCCCTTGATCGCGCGCACTTCTTCGAACGGCACGCGTTCGTCGTCATCCCCGAAGTGAAACGTCAACGGCTTCTTCGCACGCGGGGCTTCATCCAGATGACGTCCGATGCCGGCGCCATGAAATGCAACGGCCGCGTCCGCGCCGAGGCGCGTCACGGCCAAGAACGCGTACCGTCCGCCAAAGCCGTATCCAACAACGGCAACCTTGCCCGCGCCCAGTGCGGCCATCGCCGACCGCACGGCCTCGAGGCCGCGCTCGACGTCGGCACTCTCCTTGACGTCGGCAAGGAACACAGCGTAACCCCGGGCCGTAAAGCGCTCGATCGTGGAGCTCGCCCCGGCGGCGACGCCGACGAGCACCACACCGAGAGCGCTACTCGGCTGCTGTTCCGTAGACATGACCTCCCTCTTCGCCCTCGGAGGTAATGAACCGTGCGGAGCGCATTATCAAGCCGGAACCTGCAGCAACTGCGCTTCGACGAGGAATGGGGAAACATGGGCAAGACGATTACGGTGACGGCGGCCGATGGCCATACGTTCTCGGCCTACACGGCCGGACCGGACAACGCGACGAAGGGTCTCGTCGTTATCCAAGAGATTTTCGGCGTGAATCACCACATCCGGGACATGGCGGATAAATTCGCCGCCGAGGGCTACAAAGTGATCGCGCCGGCGATGTTCGACCGCGCCCAGAAGGGCGTCGACTTGGGCTATGGGCCCGACGATCGTAAAGTCGGAATCGAACTTCGCGGAAAAGTGTCGGATAAAGATTCGATCGCGGACATCACGGCGGCGGCGAAGGCACTCGGCACGAAGTCGAACGGCATCGTCGGTTATTGCTGGGGCGGAACGTTGGCCTGGTTCGGCGCCACGCGCACCACAGAGTTCGGCGCCGCATCCTGCTGGTACGGCGGCGGCATCGCTGCAACCAAGGACGAGAAACCCAATTGTCCCGTGCAGATGCAGTTCGGTGAAACCGACGGCAGCATTCCGATGACGGACGTCGAGGCGATCAAGGCTGCGCAGCCGAGTGCGGAAGTGTACGTCTATCCGGGCGCCGGACACGGCTTCGGTTGCGACGAACGCGATAGCTGGAATCCCGAGGCCTTCAAAACGGCGCAGCAACGTACGCTAGCGTTCTTTTCGAAGCATTTGAAATAACGTTTACAAGCGCCCGGTTGAGGGGAAGCTTGCTTCGAGAACCACGCACGAAAGGCAGGGCTCATGACGCTTCTCCTCATCATCATCGTGCTGATCATCCTGTTCGGCGGCGGCGGCCATTATTACAATGGCGGAAGCTATCGTACCGGGGGCTTCAGCATCGCCGGGATTCTCGTGATCGTGCTGTTGATCTTGTTTTTGACCGGCAACCTGCACGTCTAGCGAGGATCCGCCGTTAGGCGGGTTCGCTCAGTTGTAAGTCACGTGTCAAACTGCTCGACGGCGACTCGTAGTTGAACGCGAAGTCGTCGGGCGGCACGGGGCCCCACAGGTAGAATCCGTTCTCCGGCGCGTGATGACCGGCTTTCCACGCTGAGCCCAGCGGCACGTAGTCGATGTCGTGCGAGTACTCGCAATAGCTGCCCCACGGATCGCGCACGTAATGAAAATAGTTCGAACCGAGCACGTGCCGGCCGAGGCCCCAGCCGAGACTATGACCGGCGTCGGCCATCTGCATCGCGCCTTGTCCGACATCGTTGAACGATTCGACATCCCAGCTGCAATGGTGGAATCCGGGCGCATCGGATTTCGCGAACGCAACGAGGTGGTGGTCGCTTCCGTGCAGGCCGTGCAAGAACGCGATACCGTCGCCTGCCGTATCGGAGAGACCGAGACCTAAGGCCTCCATATAGAACGTTACGGCGCGCGCGACGTCGCTCGTAAACACGAGCACGTGCGAGAGACGCCGCGGCCGGATGAACGGGGACGCATCGCGCAGCGGCATTGCGGCGACGCCCTCCCCGACGGTCACGTTGTTGGTGATCGCCTTCGCATTCGGCGATGACTTTTCAGCGGCGCGAATCTCGACCAGCGCGCCGTCGAAATCGCGAAACCAGATCCCGGCGCCGTCGGAGCCGGGCGGTGGCGCGAGCAGCACGATGCCGCTCCGTTCGAGGCGTTCGCGAAACGCCGGCACGTCGTCGGCGAACGCACCGAACGACAGATGATCGATCTGCTTGCGCGGGCCTTCGCGGAACGTGCCCCAGCGGTGGTTGTGACCGGTCGTGTGCAGATCGAAGCCGCTCGCCGCATTGCGTACGTCGAGTCCAAACGACGTGTAGAACGCCTGCGCTTTCGCGAGGTCCGGAACGCTCAGACTGAAGTGATCGAGCGAGTGTACGCCGACGATTCCGGCGCGGCGGTGCGTGGCGGCGTGCTGTGCGGAATCTTGCATCGAACGACCTTTCAGCGGATGGACACGGTCTTATAACGTCGGGAGAGCGATCGTCCCTTCCAGCGTTTCACCGCGGGCGAAGCGATCGATATTTCGCTCGTACTGATCGGCCAACCGCCGGCCGGTCGCACGACTCCCGAACGCCGCGATATGCGGGGTGACGATCACGCCCGGCGTGTGCCAGAGCGGATCGCCGGCCGGCAGCGGTTCCGGTTCGGTGACGTCGAGCGCCGCGCCGGCTAGCCGGCCCTCAGCCAGCGCGCGGTGAAGTGCCGCACCGTCCACGACCGGACCGCGCGAAACGTTCACAACAAGCCCGTTCGCCGGCATCACCGCCAAGGCGGCAGCGTCGATCATATGGCGGGTTTCTTCGGTGAAGGACACCGTGAGAATCACGACATCGCTCTGCGCGAGCGCGTCGTGCAGCCGCGTGCTCGCGAACACCTCGTCGACCCGCGCGTCGGCATGACCGGAGCGCGAGACGCCGGAGATCCGTTTTGCGAGCGGACGCAGACGTTCGGCAACCGAGCCGCCGATCGAACCGAGGCCGACGATTGCCACCGTCAGGTCTTCGAGGGATCGCAAGCTGTTCACCATCGCCGGCGAATTCCAGTCGGCGTTCACTTGCGCCGTGATGGCGCGCGGCAACTGGCGCACGAGCGCGAGCAAGAGCGCCACGGCATGTTCCGCAACGGCGGGAGCGTGGACCGTAACGGCATAGGTCATCGTAACGCCGGGCGGCACTCCGGCCCGCAGCAGCACATCGTAGCCCGCGCTCGTCAGGCCGATCCACTTCAGCCGCCCAAGCTCGGCCTTTACCGCCTGCGGCACGGCGGGCTGATAGAATGTCGGCGTAATCCACAGCGCGTCGGCTCCCGGCAATTCCCGCAACAACTCTTGCTCGTCGCGGGCGATGACGAAGTCCAGTCCGCGGCGCCGGGCAAGTTCGTGTATCTCCGCCTCAAAGACCTGACCACGATAGATGACGCGCATCAACGGCCCGAGTTGGACGCCGCGAGCGGATCGTCCCACGCTGCCTAAGGAGAACGAATGGCACGGATCGTTCAGCGCGAACTATTTCTCGACGAGTGCAGCCCGGCGTTCTGCGCGTGGCGCTCGTCGCATTCGGCGGTCTCTCGCAAACGCCGCGATCTGATCGCGTCGGAGATTCGCAACTGGATCGTGGTCGCCGCAGCGATGGAACGCGCCTTCGTTCATTGGGACCCCTAAGCAGGATATGAGGTGAACCTCACAATAATGTGAGGCGTGCTTAAATACGCAGCGATTGCCGCCGCGGTCGTCGTGCTGCTGGTGAGCTGGCGCCCCACGCCCGGGACCGCCGTCCCGATCTTCAGCCACCAATACGACGTCTCGTGCTCGAAGTGCCACGCGGTCATCCCGCACCTGAACCCGTTCGGGGCCGCGTTCATGGCCAGCGGCTACCGCATCCCCGGCGTGAAGCCGGGCCCGGCGTTCCCGATCTCCGTGAAGGCCAACCTGCTCGACTCGAGTGAGAACCAGGGCGACGGGCCGAACGGCACCGGGCTGCCCAAGGCAATCGTCGACGAGGTCGAGATCTTCACGGCCGGCGGCATCGGCGACCGCTCCAGCTACCTCGTCGAGCAGTACGCCGTCGACGGCGGCCAGCACGGCCTGCTGCGCGACGCCTGGGTGATCGATCACCTCAATCCCTGGGATGCCAAAATTCCGGTGCAGATCCAGGCCGGCTCGTTCACCCTGCCGCTGCCCGTCGATCCGGAAACGTTCCGCGAGACCTATGCCGACTATTCGGTCTACACCACCACGGTCGGCACGAATCCGTTCAACTTCTTCGATCCGAAAATCGGTGCGCGGATCCAGGTCGGTGACCCGCTGAAAGGCCTCAACGTCCAGGTCTTCGGCGCTCCCGGGCACGATCGCCAAAGCGGTGTGCCGTCGACCGGTACCGACGTCATGTTCTCCGCGCAAGACAACATCGGCCCGGTCGGGTTGACCGCGTTTCGCTACTCGGGCGTGCGGCCGGCGACCGACGGTTCGCTCGATACGTTCCAACGCACCGGGTACGGCGTCGTGTTCGATCAATGGGGACGTCTCGCGAGCGAGAACGTGCTCGTTAACGGCAACGATACCGATTGCGGCATCGGCGGCGCGTGCCAATCGAGCGGCGGGTTCTCGCAACTGCGCTGGGCGTTCAACCGCCGGCTCTTCGCGCTCGGCAGATACGAAGGAACGATGGATCCCGTCAACGGCTTCACGCGCGACGGCATCCTGTTGCTGGGTTATGGCCCAAGCGAGAACACCCGCGTCACGATCGAAGATGTCATCGCGCACTCGCCGCGGACTACGCATACGATGAACCTCCAGTACACGATCGCCTACTGATGCACGTTCGCGTGCGTGCGCTAGCCCTAGCCGCCACGATCGCCGTCGCGCTCGCGCACGGTCCGGGCGCGCGCGCCGACGAGGCCGTCGCGCATGCGATCGATCCGGCAAAATCCAAGGCGGTATTCAGCGTCGCACACGTCTTCGTCGAGCATGTCGCCGGAACGGTGCCGATCGTTAGCGGTACCGTGGTGCTGCCGCCTGACTCTGCGACGCCCGTGAGCCTGACGGCGGAACTCGATCCGGGCAAGGTTGCCAGCGGCGATCGCGACCGCGATGCATCGCTCGTGAGTTCCGACTTCTTCGACGTGAAAGCCTATCCGGCGTGGACGTTCACGAGCACCAAAATCATCCCGGTAAGCGCGTCGGCATTTGGAGTCGATGGAACGCTGACGCTCCATGGCGTCGCATCCCCGGAGCATCTCGACGTGACCGTTCGCGGCGACGCCGCGCATCGCGTGTATCACGCGGTCGGCCACATCGATCGGCGCGCCTTCCATATGACGGTGACGCGTCTCGATCCGGCCATCGGCAACATCGTCGACGCCACGCTCGATATCACCCTGAAGTAGGGCGCGCGCGCAAAGACGAAGCCTTCGTTCATGAGCAGCGGTGTTCGCGCAGCGCCGGCGGGAGGCGTTGAGGCTCGCCGCATGGTCTTCATCGCGGCGTGCCTGGCGATTTTCATGGTCTCGGTCGAAGCGACGATCGTCGCGACCGCAATCCCCACCATCGTCGGCGACCTCGGCGGGCTGCGGCTCTTCACGTGGGTGTTCGGGATCTATTTCCTGACCCAAGCCGTGGGGATTCCGATTTACGGCCGTCTCGCCGATATCTACGGCCGCAAGAATTTGCTCGTCGTTGCGGTGACGCTCTTTCTCTTGGGCTCGATCCTCAGCGGCTTCGCGCACAACATGGTCATGTTGATCGTCTATCGCGGCTTGCAAGGTCTCGGCGGCGGCGGCGTGCAGCCGCTGGCATCGACGATCGTCGGCGACATCTATACGGGTAAGGAGCGCGCCCGCGTTCAGGGCTACCTATCGAGCGTGTGGGGGATCTCCGCCGTGTCGGGTCCGCTGCTCGGCGCGTTTATCGTGCAGCACGTGGGTTGGCCGACGATCTTCTGGGTGAACGTGCCGTTCGGCATCCTGTGCGCCGCGATCGTCGTACGCTTCTTCGACGAACGGATCGAGCGGCGCCCGCACCGCATCGACTACGCCGGTTCGTTTCTGCTCGCCGCCGGTACCGGCACGCTGATGTTCGTCCTCGTCATGGCCGGCACTCTGCCCGCTATCACGGCGACGTTGCTCGCGGTGCTCGCCGTACTTCTGATCGCAGCATTGATCGCCCACGAGTTGCATACCGCCGAACCGATGATGCCGTTACGCTTGTTTCGGATTCGCGTCATCGCCGTAGCCAACTCCGCGAACTTCGCGATGGGCGCGCTCGCGATGGGAATCACCGCGTTCTTGCCGACCTACGTGCAGGGCGCGATGGGGCTCTCGGCCATCTCGGCGGGCGCGACGCTCGGCGTGATGTCGGCAGCTTGGACCGTGGGTGCGCTGATCGCCTCGCGGCTCTTAGCGTACTCGACGTATCGTGCGACGGCCTTAACCGGCAGCAGCATGCTCGTCGCCGGCAGCGCGTGTCTGATCGGACTCCAGCCGGGGAGCGGGATCTGGTGGGCCATCGCCGGCGCGGCTTTGATCGGCTTAGGTTTCGGCTACGTCAACCTCGTCTTCATCGTGACGACGCAAGCGGTGGTCGGCTGGGAGCAACGCGGTGCGGTCACCGCGTCGAACCTCTTCATGCGCCAGCTCGGTCAAGCGATCGGTACAGCTGCATTCGGCGCCGTCTTCAATCTCGGTCTTTACGCGCGCATTCCCGATGCCGGCGACGTCGTCACGCAAATGATGGAGCCCGTCAAGCGCGCGCAGATGTCAGCCTTCGACGTGCAACGCTATGCCGCGGCAATCGCCGGCTCGCTACACGGCATCTACATCATCCTCGGAATACTCGGGGCGATCGTATTCGCCCTGACGCTCGCACTGCCGGCCAACATGCGGCCCGGCGACGCGTCCGCGGCTCCCTAGCTCGCGCGCTCGTCCAACCAGGCGACGATGTTCTTCACCGTATCGCCGTAGAATATCTCGTAGCTCTCGCGCGTGACGAATCCGACGTGCGAGGTCGCGACGACATTGGGCAGCGTGCGGAACGGATGATCGGCCGGCAGCGGTTCGATCGCAAACACGTCCAACGCCGCGCCGGCGATAACGTTGTTCTGTAACGCCTCGATCAGTGCACCTTCGTCGACGAGCGGACCGCGCGACGTGTTCACGAGCCACGCGCTCCGCTTCATCAGACCGAGTTCGCCGGCACCGATGATGCCGCGCGTGCGCTTGCCCAACACGAGATGCACGGTGACGATATCGGCTTGCCGGAACAGTTCGTCTTTAGTGACGAACCGCGCACCCGCAGCCGCGGCTTTTTCAGGCGTGAGGTTGGGGCTCCAAGCGATCACGTCCATTCCGAATGCGCCCGCAATGCGGGCTCCGGCGGACCCGATGCGGCCGAGGCCTGCGATCCCGAGCGTTCGCCGGGAAAGATCCCCTCCGACTGCGACTTGCCAGCCACCGGCGCGAAACGAGGCCACCTCGGCGGGGATATGCCGGACGGCCGCGAGGATCAGCGCCCACGTCAACTCGATTGCGCCGTGCGAGGTGTAGCCGGTATGCGCGACGGCGACCCTGCGTTCGCGCGCGGCCTCGAGATCGATCGACGCATTTCCCGCGCCCGTTGAGGCAATCAAACGCAGGCGCGGCAGCCGTTCGATGATCTCACGGGTGAGCGGCGTGCGTTCGCGCATCACGCAAACGACGTCGAAAGCGGCGAGCCGCGCGACCAGCGCGCCGGTTTCGCTGAGATGGTCGCGAAACACGACGATCTCGGCACGCCCGTTCAGCGGCGACCAATCGGCCATTGCCGGTGCCACCCCTTGATAGTCATCGAGGATGGCGATCTTTACCGGCCGGGCCGGGCTGTGCTCTTCAGACATCGCCTAGGAGTATACAGCATGGCCGAGCGAGCGGCTTGGCGTATGATTGGCGAATGGGTGATAGAGACGACCATTGCGCAGATTGCGGCCACCTTCTCGAATCGCACGAGCCCGGCCTGGGATGCACCGAACGCGTCCCGGGCACCATGGAGCGGATGCCGGGAACGTGCGACTGCGGCGCCCCGGAAGTTTTGGCAAACATCATACCCTTTCGCAGCCGCAACGAGCGCAACGCCGCCCGCGGCATGAGCGTGCCGGACGAGGGCGCATAGCCGGGCGCTAGCGCGGCGGATGGCTATCGACGAGCACTGCGGTGACGGCGATCACCGCGGTTAACACCAGCACTTCGTAACGGACCGTGCGGGCGACGCCCGCGGCGCCCGCGCTCACGCGCCGGCGCGATTGCAACGCGATCGCCAAGGCGATGACAAACAACGCGATCTTCGCGCAAATTTCGAGACCGTACGCGCTGGTCACGAGCGAACCCAGGGATGCAACGTTCAGTTTGACCTGCACGACCGCCGTGAGGAGCAGGGCGATGACGGCGTACGTCGCGATGTTCGAGGTGCGCCGGACGTCGACGACGCCGGGCGCCATCAACGTTGTCAGCAGTACGCCGATCCACGTCGCCGCAGAGAGCAGGTGGCCGGCATCGAAGAGGACGCCCACGACGGGAACGGCGCCACTTGCCCCATGACCCGATAGCGATTCGGACGCGACGGCGACGATGGCGGCAGTAACGAGCAATTCCCACCGGCGACGGCCCCGGCTCAGGGCAATGACGGCCAGCAACCCGGCGATTGCAATCGTCAGGTGCAGCACGCCATAGCGCGTGCCGAGCACGGCGCCGAGCGACCCGCCGGTGATTTCCCCCTGCACCCACACGTCGACCAATGCCACGAACGCGACGAGGGCCCAGGCCGCAAACTCCAGCATCGAAAGCGGTGCTTCATTCGGAGCGGGCACGATCAGCGCCGCGCCGAGCGCAAGGCCAACGCCGAGCAGCAACCCCGCGAGCAAAAGGAAGCGCAGCACGGCGACGATCGCCGCCGCGCCGGGAAGCGCCGGCGCCTCGGCGCCCGCCGGAAGGACTCCCGCCGGAACGCCGACACCGAACGCAAAGCGGCCGTTTCCGACGTGCCCGTCATCGGCGACGACTTGCCATACGACGATGTATTGACCGCGCGCGAGCGGCGGCGTCCGGACCTCGACGTTGTGCGGGTTGCCGGCCGGGTGATACGGCGCGCCGAGAGCGTGATTTGCGCCGGCAGCATCCAAGACACGCAGCGATCCAAGCGAGATCTCGACGTCATCGTAAAAACGCAGCGTCACGAGCGCGGGTGGTTGCTGCAACTCCGCCCCCGATGGCGGCGTGCTGTCGTCAAACCGGGCATGCGCGCTCGCCGGTAGCGGCACGAACGCGAACAATACACCGAGAACGAAGACCGCAACGGCGGCCGCGCGAGCGATGATTATGCGGCCTTCCCCGGATGGACCGTCCCGCAGTTCGCGCACGTGCGCCGCTCGACGCTGGCATAGAATTGCTCGAAGACCGGCGGCAGGTCGTCGACGATGCTTTGCAGCTGAATCTCCGCCCGGTGGATCCGCTGATGACATGCCGGGCAGTACCACTCGAACGCATCGACCGTGCCGAGCGGGCGCCGGCGTTCGATGACCAAGCCCACGCTGCCGGGCACCGGCCGTTGCGGCGAGTGCCGCACGTGCGGCGGCAACAAGAAAATATCGCCTTCATTGATCGGCACGTCGCGCGGCTTTCCGTCCTCGATGATGCGCAACGTGATGTCGCCGCGAATCTGATAGAAGAACTCTTCGTAGGGGTCGTCGTGATAATCCGTGCGCACGTTCGGGCCGCCCACGACGGTGACGATGAAGTCGGCGTCGCTCCAAATTTGCGCGTTGCCGACCGGCGGCTTGAGCAGTTCCTGATGCTCGTCGATCCAGCGCATGAAATTGAGCGGCAGCAAAATGGGCGGCATCTTCTCCTCCGGAACGGATGCCGCTAGGGTACCACAGGTGCCTCGGGCGAACCTACGACGGATGAGCCAGGACCTCTACGCCGACCGCATCGAGTCGCCGATCGGAACCATCCTCATCATCTCCGACGGCGCGCGGTTGTGCGCGCTCGATTATCGCGGCTACGATCACCGCATGACGGCATTTCTCGCGGCGCGCTACGGCGCCTATCAACTACACGACGCAGAGGATCCCGGCGGTGCGAGCACGGCGGTTCGGGCCTACCTCGACGGCGAGCTAACGGCGCTCGATTCCGTCGCGGCCGAACCGGGCGGCACGCCGTTCCAAGCGCGCGTGTGGGCGGAACTGCGCCGCATTCCCACCGGCACGACCATCACGTACGGCGAACTCGCGCAACGCGTCGGTCAGCCGAATGCAAGCCGCGCCGTGGGCCACGCAAACTCGCTCAATCCGGTTGCCATCGTCGTTCCATGTCATCGCGTAATCGGCGCCGATGCCACGCTGACCGGCTATGCCGGCGGACTCGAACGCAAACGCTGGCTGCTCGAACACGAAGGCGTCCGGTTGCGCGAAGAGCCGCAGCGGCGCAACGACGCGCAGCTTTCACTTCTGAGTTGAGCCGGCCGCCTTAGAGAAATCGGCGATCGCGCGAGCCGGCCCCGTCAGGTCGAGGATGTGCAACCCCGTATTGGCACGGTCGACGATGTAGATATAGCCGCGATCGTCGACCTCCGCATTGTTGGTCTGAACCACCGTCTTGCACACCGGATTCCCACCGATCGTCACGCACCGGCTCTCGGTATTTTTGTTGATCGCCGGAATGTACGATGCAACTTCGGTGGGATGGTAGGGATCGCGCACGTCGACCACGCGGACGCCGGCGTTAAAATATGAAAAGAACATTAGCCGTTTGTAGTAGATCGGGGTCATGTTCTCGTTCGATGAGTGCGCGCCGAAGCGGCCGCCGCGACTGCAATAATTGCCGCTCTTCTCGGGGACGAACCAGCTCGATACGCCCATCGGCGTCGCCTCGTTCGTGACGTCGACCATGAACGTCCACTGCCGCGGCTGCCGGCAGTTGAATTCTTGTTCTTCACCCGTGAGGACGATGAAATCGTGTTTCGGATCGGCTTTGTCGTTCGCGAACTCCGCGACGTCGACGCCCAAGAGCGGGAAGGCCGTGTGCGAACCCTGCGTCGGCGGCAGATCGAGTCGCGAAATCTGCGGATAGAGCAAGTTCTCCGGCGTCGGGTCCTTCGGTCCGTTCAGCAGTTTGCTGCGATCGACGATCTGCAGCACGCCGCGGTCGCCCGACCCCCACGCGAAATAGACGCGATTGCCTTGCGGCCCCGTCGAGATCGGACCGTGCAGCAACGACGGCTCGGGACCCGTCGCGCCCGGCTGCGAACCAACGAGCGCGAAGTTGCGAATGAAGACCGGGTGGGCCGGATCGCTCAAGTCGTAGATCGCGACGCCGCGACTGCGCCAGCCGGCCGGGGTCGCCACGAGGTAGGCGATACCGGTGTCGCACTCCCACCAACTCTTGTGCGTCCGCGAGAACCCGGCGACGCGCCACAGCAACAACGGATTTGCCGGATCGCTAACGTCGTAGACCTCATGCGCCGAATTCCCGAAGCTGCGCAGCAAATAGGTCTTGGAGGGGTCGCCTTTAGGGAGCGTCTTGCCGTCGCAGACGCGCGTCATCTGCGCGCCGCCACGGATATCGATTCCCGGTTCACCGGGAATGTGATGGAGATACTTCGGGTGTCGCGGATCGGTCACGTCGACGATCGACGTTCCGTTGTCCTCGTTCCGGCCGGTAAGCGGATTGAACGGGCGCGGGATCGCAACCGTTCCGCCATGGTGCCCGATGTATGCGATCCAGCGGCCGTTCTGTTCGTGGATCGTCGGCTGATAGGCGCTGCGCCCTTGCAGGTCGTTCGTTCCGAGCAACACCATGTTTTTCGCCTCGGGAACGGTGCCCTCGGCACCCGCGCCGGACGGCACGCCGAGCAGCAACAACGCGCAGACGAATGCAAGACCTACTATCCGAACACGCATGACACGCTCACTTCCGGGTTACGCCCAACTCTTCGAGCGCCGTTACTTGGTCGCGGCCGATCGCACCGGCGGCCCGCTCCACGCGCAGCGGGCGTTCGGTGAAACGCACCGGCGATGCGTACGTCGCGATCGGCGTTCCGTCGTCGTCGCGGGCGTACACGACCGCATTGCGATCCTTGAACTGCGGATTGGCTACGATCTGCGCGACCGACATCACCGGACCCGCCGGCACGCCCGCCTGCGCGAGCACCGCATCGGCGTCGGCTAGGTCGAGCGTTTGCGTCCACGCACCGATCAGCGCATCCAGCAACGCGACGTGTTGGCGCCGGCCTTGATTGGTGGCGAAGCGCTCATCGTCGGCGAGTTCCGGCCGTCCCATGGCGGTGACGAGCCGCCGGAAGATGCCCTGGCCGTTGCCGCCGATTGCGAGCCACTCGCCATCCCGCGTCGGGTAGACGTTGCTCGGCGCCGCGCTGTTGAGCGTGTTGCCGGTCCGGCGCGCGACGCGCCCCGCATGCACGTACTCCGGCAAGGCGCCTTGGAGCAGACTGAACGCGCTCTCGATCAGCGACACGTCGATCGTTTCGCCGACGGCGTCGCGATCGCGGCCACGCAGCGCCGCGAGCACTCCCACCACCGCGTAGAGCGCAGCGATTTCATCGCCGATGCTGATCCCGATGCGCATCGGCGGTCCGTCGCTCTCGCCCGTGATGTAGCGCAACCCGCCCATCGCTTCCGCGATGCTGCCGTAACCCGGCCGATCGGCATACGGACCGCTCTGGCCGTACCCGCTGATCGAGAGATAGATCAGCTCGGGCTTCTGCGCGCGCAAGGTCGCAGCGTCGAGTCCCAGCCGCGCGAGATAGCCGGGCCGAAAATTCTCGAGGACGACGTCGCACGCGAGGGCCATCGATGCGACCGTCGCGACGTCGCCGGCGTTGCGCAGATCGAACGTCAACAAACGCTTGTCGCGGTTGTGCGATTTGAACCACCAGCCCGTGCCGTCGGGTGCGATCGTGCCCCACGTGCGCAATTGGTCGCCGCCGGCGGGCTCGATCTTGTAGACCGCGGCACCCAGATCGGCCAGCAGACGGCACGCCGACGGACCGGCGACCGTGCTGCCCAATTCGAGCACACGAACGCCGGCCAGCGGCGGAAGGAGCGCCATGGTTTAACCGAGTGGACCGAGCAGCGATTCTCCGCCATAGACGTCGGGCTGACCGGCGAGCGCCTCCGGCCACGCATCCGCCCGCACGTTCGGGCGCGCTGCGGACGGCCGGGTTTGTCCGTCCCAGCCGATCTGCTCCATCGAGAAGTACACTTGC
>Ga0182015_10000802_pt1 | contig 43646 bp, 31 predicted proteins | sample 712P3MmetaG_FD_120478 | JGI IMG/M metagenome (GOLD analysis project Ga0182015, IMG submission 120478) | Permafrost microbial communities from Stordalen Mire, Sweden - 712P3M metaG | ecosystem: Environmental > Terrestrial > Soil > Wetlands > Permafrost | place: Sweden: Stordalen | collected...
CCAAGTCCAAGTGTCGCCGCTGACATTTCCTTTGGCCGTGATCAGTTCGCCCCAACTGTCGAATGCGTTGTAGGTGTACATTTTTGTTTCCGGGTCATATCCCAATACGGCCATGATCTTAAAATTACCCACGGGCGATTTGTTGTCCGAATGACCCACAATAAAAAATCCTCCGGACACCCATTCCCACTTTTGGGTTGACGAAATTGGTCCGCTCATACCGTGCGCCATAGACTTGCCTTCTTCCTTCCAGTTGCCCACAAAATATGCGAGCTTTTTTACTTCCGGTCCGGGCTTCGGCGTTCCTTGCGGAGCCTGCGCCTGAATCGAAACTCCCATCAACAAAACACAAATCGCAACCAACCCGATTGTTCGTTTCACGTGAGATCTCCTTATTGTTTGAACCCGCGATGGCGGTCCGACAGACATAACGCATCAACAATTCAGCGCCGGGGCATTTGCCCGGAATGATACATCCGATTAACTTATTTTTGCGCCTCGCGGGAAGAAGGATAAGGCTCGGAAGCACCTGCCTCGTGAGCAGGCGTGCTACGTTCGGACGACTATGGTCGAGGCAGATTGGCACGTGTTTAGGCATTCGCACGCACGGCAAATTCGCACCATCCGGATGTGGATTCGTTTGTCACGCCGCAATTCCCTGCCCGGTGAGCGTCGATAGCGATAGCATGGGCATCCCCGCTGTTTCTGAGGAAGGCGATATTCCCGCGATTGGCTCTCGCTCGGCAACTGACGCCCGATTGTGGGCAGCTGTGCCGTTCAGCTCAAAATGGGACATTCCGCCGCCCTTCTCAAGAGCACGCTGGCAGCAGAGAATTTCGATCTTCATTCGTTGTCTCGCTCGTACCGCAAGAGAGACTCGGTATGCAGGTGGATTTGCCGATGACACGCACTGCACAAAGTGATGAGATTCTCTTCCACATCGTCGCCCAAGTCGCTTCGTCGCTGAATGTGATGGACATGGAGATCCTTCGCGCTTCCGCACTCTTGGCATCGCCAGCGATCGCGCGTGAGCACTTGTTGACAAAGCGCCCGATAGAGATTCTCGTCCAGGCGAAGCCTCGGCCGTCGTGCGCCGGGTGAATTCATGAAGCCTTCGGGATTCGCAGCAAGAACTCCTGCCTCTGCGAATTCGGGAGCAGCAGGTACATTCGATTGAGCGCCAAAAGCAGGACCTCCGGGCCACCTTCAGTGCCCAGCGTTGCGCCGGCCAGAAAGTCTGCGCAAATCATCTCTAGGGAGTAGCCACGGGCCTTCTGTCCACCGAGCATCAACGAAGCGACCTCCAGCGCCTGCTCGATTACGGCCAACTGGCTTTTGTAAAACTTGAAATAGAGAATTTCCCATGGCTCCGTCTCCTTGCCGGTCAGGTATCTCTCCACTTCCCTTTTGAATGCCTCCCTCGGCATCTGCTTCGCCTTGTGCACCCAGGGTGCACAAGCGAAATCTTCCCCTTCCGCTCGGGCCACTTTGACCAGTTCCCGAGCCTTGGTCCATCCCACTTCCCGTAGGTCACCATGAATCTTTCGCGGCAGCTGCTCATGGATGGCCATCAGGTAATAGGCCTTGCGCCGGGAATCAGGAAACTTGCGTTCGAGAAATTCATCGAACGACTTCAAATTGTCGATGCGCCAATACTGACCGGCCCGCACTTCACACAGGTAACGGCCGAGCTCGATGAAACGTGTATCGCGTTCCCCTTCCGTCACGCGCTCCCGCTCCAAAATCTCAGCGATCTTCCCGAGAACCAGCATGGCGCGCCGGTGTTTCAGATCAGGAGCCATAGGGGGCGGTCCGTTAGTCCTCAAGCTGGTCAAGCCAATCAAGGTCGCTTGCTCCTGGACGGCGTATGAGCTTTGCATCCGTCAATTCCTGATTCTCAAGGCATAAGCCGAGATGAGCACAGCTTGTGCAGCCATTCATTGGAAAACGAATCCCGGTGTGTCTTAGGAACTGTCCCGCTTCGATTCGGCCAACTGCTGACTCCACGAGTTCGCCAAATTCCTTCTGCTGGTTTTCCGTGATCGACGCTGTGAGATATTGGATCTCTGGCAGATGTTTCCGCACGAAGACGACCAGAGCCACTTCGCGAATGCCGCTGATCCACGAATAACAGATCAGTTGAGGATCGAGTGACAGCAGCCCTTCGGGCTCTGCTTGATAACGGCTCGAGGTCGTTTTCCAGTCGATTAGAAACCGTTTACCGTCAATCTCTCCAATAGCGTCGATATAGGCTACAAATTCACTGCCATGTGGAAGCGGCCGAAGCATTTTCAACTGGAGATTCTTTTTGGGACGGCGTATCTGGACGCGATTGTCCTGAGCGAGTTTGTGAAGCAGATTGACCCCTTGATGAAGGAGCTTGTCCCAAGAGCCGCCTTTGCCATAATCGAGACATGCGTCTCGGTAATTTCCCCATTCTTTGAACAGCACTGCCACGCTGTCCTCCCGGCAGAAGTAGCCTGCCACGGCCTTCTCAAAGCAGCGGCCAAAGACCATAGCTGCCCGAGTGTCTTTCTCGCGCCAACCGTCGAGATAGCGGTATCGATAGCTCCGCGGGCAGCGCAAATACTGGCTGATTTGGGTATAGCTATAGACCAATGTCGATCACCCGATTTTGTTCCTTCAGTTCCCTGGGGACCGCCACGAGGTCCCATTCCCTTGCGGGTGCGAAAGCGTCAAGATTTTGGAATACCCGGCGACCGCGTATCGTGCGGGAGGTCCGCAGTACTCCCTTAAGTCCGAGGAGGGCCCTCTCATCCACCTCGTCTCGTTCAAACAGATCGTCGTCATATCCAAAATCCCGGAGAAACCAATTGAGCTTCCACATTGCCTTTTGGGTGCAGTACAAGCGGCCTGCGATGCTCTGGCCAACCAGCTGTTCGGGTGCCAGGACTGAAAATCGGAGACCCAAGAATGGCTTGTGGGGATGACAACGGTAGAAGGCCCTGTCAATTCGCACCAGAAACAACCCTTCGAGAAGGCCGTCGCCGTCGGCTCGCTCGAGATGAAGGCCCGGAATATGACGTTTCACGAGCGCACCTCCTCGGGTTTTGCATAGCTGTCGAGCTTCGCAAGAAGGCCTGCATGGTCCCTCGCAGCCCATTCCGCTAGATGCGTGACATACGATTCGACCAACTCTCGGCTAGCATTGCGGAGCTCGTCTGTTCCGCAGAAGTCTGCAGCATATTGTTTGACCAAAGTTGCATCGAGCTGATGCTGGCGGATTAGCAGACAGAGTCGGTCGCGAAGGCGGGGCTGGCCGTTGCCTAAACCATTCCCATTCGATTTAGGCAAAACACTTCCCTTCGGGGTCGCCGGATGAGGCGATGAACACCGATACCCAAGTTCTTCAACGGAGCAGAGCCCGATGCCATACGCCTTACGCAGCGCCCGATTAACTGCCCGCGTTTCGGCTACTCGTATTTCAGCCCCACGGATAAGCAGAGAAACATTCGAAGGATCCGCGTCTCCATACCCGACGAACCCTTTCGATCCGTGAGACTTATAAACTGTCGCCTTGAAAACCCAACGATTTAGAGTCGGGTCACAGCGATGATCTACCATGATGGCTCTTATCCCAGCGCATCGTCTGCGGCACGCTATCCGAAGCAAACCAGCATGTGTGACATACCAAACGCCATCTAACAGCTGAAGGTCGCCCGCGGCGACCGAGACCCGATAATCTTCGGTGAGTTCCTTAAGCCGTCCACGAGCGACGATCGACAGGGCACCCCACAAGGAGCGGGCCAGCCTCACATTCGCTCGCAAAGAATTCCGCGACTGGCCTGCGACAGTGCGATCGACCCGGCGTCTCCTGACATCTGAATTTTCTTTCCATTGCGCTCCGTCTCTCGACAATGTAAAAAGACTGTTCAGGGATTTTTGTAAGCCCTGCGCCTCAATCACACTATACAGATATTATATCGCTATACGGCTTAATGTGTCAAGGGAAAAATTGCCCTGTGAACGCCATGAGGTTGATTGGAAGGCCGTTGGAAGGCGGATTCGCGAGTTGCGTGGGTTTGATCTGACACAGTTAGAATTCGCACGGCGCGTGCGGGTAAGTCAGAACTACCTCTCAACGATGGAGCATGGAAACGTAGAAATTGGGGCGTTAATTCTTTTGAGGATCGGCAGGGAGTTCGGAAAATCGATCGAGTGGCTGCTTACAGGAGAGGGCTAACGATGAACCCGTGCGGCGCGAGGCTTTAGGTAGGTCGGCGCCGCCAGCATGGTGGTTAGCTTGTGGGATGTCGATGGTGCGGCGACCCCGAAGCTTGTGCCACTCTTCTAATCAGAACGTGATTGGGAATAACGTCCGTACCTTGCGACCGGCCCGGCTCGAAATGCTAGCGCGAATCGTTCCCGGCACGACGGCAAAGCTCATGATCGGTATCCGGGGCCAATCGAAGGACTGGATCGTCTTTGGCCGGGCGAATTCATGACGTCTTCGGAACACACAAAAAGAAATCAAGCCTCTGCGAAATCGGGGACAACAGCTGAAGGTTCTCGGCCCCTTCGCACCGACAAGCTCTCTTTCGTGGTCGGTCCTGTCGCCATCATAAGCAGCATGAATCGCGATGGTCTCTCTCTTCATTGGCGCGCTAAATCTCGTCATAGCATCGGCGCGTCGATGTTCCTTCTGTCTGCGCCGAAGTTGCTGCTTCTACTGCCGCAACAGGCGCCGTTTTCGCCGACGCGGATCGCACCAAAGCCCTGTTGACGCGCCGAGCCGCAAATCCAGCGCCAAATGCAAATCGCAAGACCGGCCCGAACGTATTCGCCGCCGCCAGCCCCACGAAATACAGCCCCGGTACGGAGGATTCAAAATCACTCGACAGCACCGGAGCGGACTGTACCACTGTGATATTGCGCCTAATTTCGGCGCTGAGGAATTGCAATTTTTCGATATCCACCTTATAGCCCGTACCGGTAATGATGTGATCGGCGAATACCTCGCGCAGGCTGCCGTCTGCGCTGCGCAGCGTGAGACGTACCTTGCCATCAACCACTTCCGCGCGTTCCGGCGTCATCCCTAGCAGCAGTGGCACGCGTCCGACCACCAGTTTCTTGCTCGTCCAGCCGGCCGAAGGACCCAGCGCGGTGCGCACCAGCTTGAGGCGTAGGCCCTGGGGCAAATGAAAAAACACCGACGCCCAATTAGCAAAAAAGTACGACCTTACTCCCGGACCGAGGCCTGATTTCGGATGGCGAATGCGCTGCCAGAGCGTACGGGGTTTGCCGATGCTCGGAGCACTGTGAAAGTGCAGCTGCTTCCGCCGCGCCACCAGTTGCGGTTCCGCACCGGCTTCGCGCAGCAATCCCGCCAATTCGATCGCGGACGCGCCACCGCCGACGACCACCACGCTGCGCCCGCGAAATGGTTCCAAGTTGTGGTGCTCGTAAGTGTGCGAAACGTATTCCGCACCTAGTCGCGCAAAAATCTGTGGAGTATGTTTGAAGTGCGTGATGCCAACGGCCAAAACCACGCGTCGGGCGCGCACCTCCTCGCCGCTATCCAGTCTCAGCAAAAACCCCTCCGGCAGCCGCGCTACGCTGAGCACATTCTTTTCTTCGAGATTCGGCACCAGGCGCTCGCGAAACGCCGCGCCGTACTTCGCAAAGGCATGCAGGCTTACGGGAACCTCCGTTTGATGATAAGGAATTCCCTGCTCCGCGCAAAAGTTTTGCAACGTATAGGCGCCGTCTGGGTCGTAAAGATTCGAAGCGAACCCATCCGACTTAAGCATCATGCCCTTGGGCATGTGCTCACGCCAAGTTTCCATCGGATGGCCGAAAATTCGAAAGGAAATTCCACTGCGTCGCAGATGCGCTGCGAGCGAAAGTCCGTATGGTCCAGCTCCTATAATCGCTGTGTCTAACATAAGACTGGTTGAAAGCTCCTCAAACTAGTGTGGCGCTCTTGCGGGCCAGCGCAAATCCAGCGCTCGCTCAGCCGTATCGCCGCAGCACGACAATTACCGCATCGAACAAATGGCGAAAACTGACGCCAGTGGTGGCTCCGGGATGGGCGAACTGATCTCGCACTACGCTCATGCAGTTGAGTGACCATTTGCTGGCCACTCTTAACAACCGATGAGGCAGCTGCATTGCCTCGAATCAAGCTAATGTAACCCTATATTTTTGTGTCGAATACGAACCCATCGGCTGGCGGCGGAATGTCATCGCTCCTCCTGTGTTAAAAGTCTTTCGCGCCGACTGGGTCTCACGTACTTTGATGATACGACGACCCTACCCCCTGCGGAAGTACCAAACATATGGCCTGTTTCCGTTCCTAAAACACATCCAGCCGTGCTAGGCCTAACCGCATATCGCGTGATTTGTCCAATTTGGCGAAGCACTTTCTCATGGCGCGATAGATGGTGAGCCGCCGCAACCGCCCATAATACCGGCACCCTTACCTAGGGGATTCGCAAAGGCGCTTCGCCGCCCCACGTCGGGAACAGGTCGAAGACCGCCTGCGCCCATTGCACGTAGTCGACGGTCCCGCGCCGTAAGGCCGTGCATCCAGTCCAGCCGCGACATTCACGGTAAAGCGTACAAAAGAATATCGGCAAATCAGGAACGTCGCGCAATTTTCCATTGCGGAAAAGCTTTTGAAGCTTGTTACGATATTTTATCAACTGGCCGCGAATTCTGAAACGTAATCTACTGGAACCCGCGAATCTTACGGCCTCTTGCATCCTATGAGTGAACACGAAGAAAGGTCCGGACAAAGTTGAAGCCAACCGTCCTGGTCGTAACCACCGCGCGTTGGCTCCCCACGGCTCGCATGGCGGTCGCCTTGGCCAAGGCCGGATTCTCGGTGGAATCTGTCTGTCCCGCCGGTCATCCTATTGCCAAGACCACGGCGGTCAAACACCCATTTCTCTATCGGGGCGTGGCCCCGCTAAAATCCATAGTCGCCGCTATCGCCGCCACAAATCCCGACTTGCTCGTCTGTGGAGACGATCTCGCAGTTAAGCATCTTCATAGCCTTTACGAACAGGATACGCGCGCCGGAAAATCCGGTAAGTCCATTTGCGAGCTGATCGAACGCTCCATCGGAAGACCGGAAAATTTCGCCGTCATCGACGACCGCGCATCCTTTATGCAGGTTGCTCAGGAAGCGGGCGTGCGGGTCCCGGAAACGGCGGCAATCGGCGATCACGAGAACCTCGACCAGTGGATCGCGCAGATTGGCTTTCCGACGGTTTTGAAAGCCAATGGCACCTGGGGCGGGGTGGGCGTTAGAATAGTCCACAATACTGGAGAGGCGCGGCACGAATTGGACAGACTACAAGGGGCCCCGCATCCGTCACGGGCCGTGAAGCGCTTCATCTTCGACCGCGACAGTACGTTGCTAAGACCGTCGATTCTTCGCCACAAGACCGGCATCAACGCGCAATCCTTCATCGCCGGAACGGAGGCGACGAGCGCCGTTGCGTGTTGGAGAGGACAGGTCCTCGCAGGCCTGCACTTTGAAGTGCTGCAAGAAGCTCACCCCGGCGGACCCTCCACCGTCTTGCGCCGTATCGCGCATCCCGAAATGTCCGCCGCAGTCGAAAAAATGGTGCGCCGACTGCAACTCAGCGGATTGCACGGCTTTGACTTCATGCTCGACAGGGAATTTCGCCATGCCTACCTGATCGAAATCAATCCGCGAATCACGCAAGTGGATCATTTGAATTTCGGCGCGAGCCAGGACTTGGCTGGAGCACTGTTCGCCGCCCTTTCTGGTCTGGAGCCCAGTTCATCGACGGCGATCACAGAAAATGACATCATCACACTCTTTCCGAAGGAGTGGCTGAGAGATCCCGAGAGCGCCTATCTTCGTTCCGGCTACCACGATGTTCCCTGGGACCAGCCCGAACTGGTACGCGCTTACGTTCGGAAGCCTGACGGTCAGAGTAAGCGTAAATTGGCGCGTCGAGATCGGCCAAATCGCTAAGTCAATGTTGCAGGAGGTGCCTTTTTTCTGGTTCTTAGCGAAACTAGGTGCTCGAGTCCGAAGTCCGTAGATCCTGGTGTGCCGGAGGAAAGCCGCCGGAACCGAACTCCGAAAATCCTGTGATTCGTTCGCTCGCTCCAGCCGCGAAAGCTGGAAGCGGGTTAGGTGGCCGGGATGGTTGCGGAGTGGGGGTGAGACCGCTCGGAGGGTCGGGCAAGAGCATCCGCTCGCCGAGGGAATCTGGGCACAGGCCGGGCGGTGGTTGGGGGAATCCGGGAATGGCGAATCGTCATGACTAGAAAGGCAGTTAAAGTGCTTTGTTTTGATAACGATTCACAAGTGTTCAGAGTTCGAATTTAGTAACCAATTGATTACCGCAAATTAATGGGTGCCGGGACTCGGCGGAAGTGGAAAGATATGGCTCGGTACAGCTTTCCTTACCACGAAGAAGGCCGGTTCGGGCGACCGGCCCGGGGCATATGGCGCTCGCATAAGTGGGGGAAACGCGCCTGCCTCGCCGACCGAGTCGGCGTAGAACTATTGGGTCTGGCTTCCGACAATGAGAATAGGCTCGTTTCCGATCGTGACCCTATTGGCCGCGATTGAAGACACGGTACTGTTATTAAGGGTCTCGTAGGTAGCGAACGCCGGGCTGACGGTAATGGTCTTTGAGATGGACGCGTTCCAGACAATTTCCGCGGGGTAGCCGCTGGAGAGGGTCAGAGTGCAGGTCCAGGTAGCGTCAGAGCTTTCGGAGCACGGCTGGTTCGGATGAACCGAGCCGATGAGCCAGTCAGCGATACGACTATAGGCGACGCCGGCCGGTTGAACCCCCGCAGTTGAACTCCAAAGAGTCCCGTAACTCGTGGCATCCCAGGCATACCAGTAGTAGCGAGACACCACACCACTCGACCACATCAGCAAATATTCCTGTGCGACGTACGCGGCCTTCTGGGAGTCTGTCATCACGGTATCGTTCGTATCGCCCCAATTGCCTTCTGTGAACCAAATGGGTTTACTGCTGATGCCATAAGCGGACATCAACAATTCCAGCTGGGTGATCGTAGTGGTGATCCCAGCAGGTGACGTTGAGAAGTAGTCCCCATCATACAAGTAGGCATGCATTCCAACGATATCCTGCTGCGTTGCCCCTCCCGCAGCATAGTAGGCGGGCAAGAAATGTACACCCCACTGATTCGCGGTAGACGGAGAGGGTCCGATGACCTTCGCGCTCGGGTCTAACTTATGAATAATGGCGTATGCGTCTGTTGCCATCGTCACGAGCTGCGCGGGGGTTCCTGTCCAGTCCCGTTGCAGGTCGGGTTCGTTCCAAAGCTCGTAGTAGGCTATATGGAGGTTTGGAGAGGACAGAGAATGATTTACCAGCGAAGTGACAAACGCTTTCCACAGATTGTCCCCTGAAGCTATATCCGATGGCGGAGCAGCACATCCCAAGTCCGAAGAAAGGTACGAACAAGCTTCACTAGGCCTCAACGACGCCCAGGTAGGTACAAAGCCAAAAGTGTACATAAGGTCCTTGCCATGGCTTGACAGCATCGAGAGCCACGCATCCAAAGTCACCCAATTGTATGTTCCTTGACTTGTTTCGATCTGAGCCCATGAAGTACCGGTCTCCCATCCTCGAATTCCTTCAAAGGGAACCGTCGGATAATGGGAAGCCTCGAGAGCGCTCCAGCTAAGATTAAAAAACGCCGTGGGAAGTGCCGAGGTACCCGGCGTGGCACTGACGTCGGTCGAATTGGCGCTTTCCCCAGCCGAGTCTACCGCGGAGACGATATAGAAATACGTAACCCCATTCGTGAGACCGACATCGGTGTAGCCATTCCACGAGGGGGCAGCAATCTGCGTATAGGGACCGCCACTGGCATCGGCACGCTGAAGGTGATAGCTCGTAGCGCCCGAAGTGGCTGACCACCTCAGGGCGATTTCAGAGTTTCCTGACGTGGCGGTGAGCCCTGTCGGGGCATTCGAGGCAACCGGCTTAGCGCTAACCTGGGCCGAATTGGCGCTTTCTCCAGCCGCGTCCACCGCCGAAACCACGTAATAATAGGCGACCCCATTCGTAAGGCCGACTTCGGTGTAGCCAGTCCACGTGGGAGCAGCAATCTCCGTATAGGGACCGCCGCTGGCGGTGCCGCGCTTGAGATGATAGCTCGTGGCGCCCGAAGTGGCTGACCACCTCAAGGCGATTTCAGAGTTTCCTGAGGTGGCGGTGAGCCCTGTCGGGGCATTCGAGGCAACCGGCTTAGCGCTGACCTGGGAGGAGTTGGCGCTTTCCCCAGCCGAATCCACTGCCGAAACCACATAGTAATAGGCGACGCCATTCGTACGTCCGACGTCGGTGTAGCCGGCCCACGTGGGGGCAGCAATCTCCGTATAGGGACCGCCGCTGGCGGTGGAGCGCTTTAGGTGATAGCTCGTAGCGCCCGAAGTGGCAGACCACCTCAGCGCGATTTCAGCGTTTCCAGGGGCGGCGGTAAGCCCCGTCGGGGTAGCAGGAACCTGAGCCGCCGCAGCCGAGCAAAATGCCCATGACAGGCTCGTCAACATCAACAGCAGGCCTAGTTTAAATCGATTGCAGATCCCCATCGCACAGCTCCCTTGCGGCCGCCCTAGCGGAAGCGACCACACAAGGAGGATACGGGCCGATGAAGTGCTAAAACAACTGTTCTGGAGGACAGAATTTTGACTGTACTTTTGCTTCCGCCGAACCTGTACTCCTTCACAGTCGCGACTACGGCGGCACGGCGGTGCCTGACGGCAGAGTCCGCAGCCACCTTAGGCACGGAAACGTCCGGTCAATTCCGGGCGGTCCTCCAGTTTTGAATCACTGGTCTTGCGGTGGTAAATAGCAGGGAGGGGATGTTCGAGACCGGGCAGGCGAAGTTCCTGTGGAGGAAGGTGCGATGGCCGCTAAATGTGGGCCAAATTAAGTAAAGGGCTCTCAACTGTTGAGTGAAATGTTACAGGCATAGCGGGGGCTTCGACACGGCCGCGCATTTGTTTCAACGCGAGGCGGACTTCGCTTGGCGCTATCGAAGCTGCGGGGACCTATGCGTTCGATGTGGGGACTCCCGGATCGAAGCTGATGTGCAGCGCTGTCAAACCGCGCAAGCCCGCGTTTTCCCGCCAATTCAATTTATCATCAAGCAAAGCAGGCCGCGAAAGCCGGCGGAGTAGCATGTTGTAAGCGATCTGTCCTTCCATACGTGCTAGAGGCGCGCCGAAACAGAAATGAGCCGCCCAGCCGAACGCCAGATGGCGGTTGTCAGGCCGAAGCAGATCCAGACGGTCTGGATTGGGAAAGCGATTTGGGTCGCGGTTCGCGGCAGCCAGGCCCGCTACAACCCGCGAACCCTTTTGGATGGTCTTTCCACCGAGCTGCATGTCCGCGGGCGCGATGCGAGCGGTGTGCTGGACCGGCGACTCGAAGCGCAGCAGTTCCTCGATTGCGGAGGCAATGATCCCAGGATGAGTCCGCAGTTGTTCGAAAGACTCAGGGTCGTGAAGCAGCGTCAGAAATCCGCTGGCAATCAAATTGGTGGTGGTTTCATGGCCGCCGATAAGCGTGATGATGGTGTTTACGATTACTTCTTCATCGGTGAGGCGGTGGCCGTCAACCTCCGAGGTCATCAGCGCATAAATCAGGCCGTTGGTGGGGCGTTTGCGCTCTTCTTCCATTCGCGCGGCCACGTAGCTCTTGAAGTTTTGCATACTCTGGACGATCTCAGCGACACGGTCGGGATGGTGCTGAAAATTGCCGAGGACCTCAGCCAGATCGATGACCCAGGCGCTAAGTTGTCGATGATCCTCGACGGGAACACCCAGCATGGTCGCCGTAACAATCGCAGGAAAAGGATGGGCGAAGTCCGCAAGCAGATCCATACGTCCAGAGGAGATGACTTTGTCGATGAGTCCGTTGGCGATGGACTCGATCTCCTTGCGCATCGACTCTACCCTGCGCGGTGTGAACGCCGCGGAGCAGATACCGCGCAGACGCGCGTGCATGGGCGGATCCATGAATAACATTTGCTGGCGCATCATGTCAGCGAATGGCTTCATGAAGGAAAGTCCCAGCCGATCCAAGTAATCCGCCGCGGGGGCGCGGTCCGCCGAATAATTCGTCAGCACGGTAATGACTTCCGGATAGCTGGTCACCACCCAGGCGTGCATATAGGGATCCCAGTGCACCGAATCATGTTCGCGCAAAGCACGATAAAGCGCGTACGGATCAGCGGACACAACCGGATCGAGTAGCCGGAGGAGACTTAGGCTTTCGTTGTTCGCTTCTGCAACCGCATTGGCGCGAGGAAGCTGCATTGCTATCTACTCCGTCAAATACGTTTCGACTGCTGCATCAGTCGTTGAGTTCATGACGTCGAAATTGTGTCGTCATTCCCGGCCGCCTTCAATCCTATCAAGATTTAGATGGTCGCGAGGTTCCCGGTTTGCACTGCAGCCAGCGGGTCAGGAGTCCCAGCGCCCCGGACCGAGGACTTGTCGCCGCCTTCAGGCACGAGGTGAGAGGCTATAGCGTTCGCAACACCCCGCGCATTCTCTCCCTTTAGCAGGTCGCGGTGGTGGGCATTCACGTAGTGCGTATGCAAGCTATCAGGAACGACGGCCTGCCATCCGGGCAGGAAATTGTTATGCGGTGGACGTTCGGAAGCCAGCAGCAGCAATACCTTTCCGTCGTACCTTTTGGGTTGGTACTTCACAGCGGCGGCTTCGATGGTCTTTTGACCAATCCTCGTCTCTGTTACATATGATTTTGTTCTGAAGACGCGCTCAAAGTACTTGACGATATGTCCGCGAAAGTACAGGAAGCTTATCCTCGGACCGAGGCGCGTCGCTCTCTGCAGCACATACGGAAGGTAATTAACCGCACGTTTCAGCAAATTATACGGCTCGATGTACGAAGGATTCGGCGGGTCCACTAGCACCAGCAGCGCCACCTCGCGTCCAGCCGCCCGTAATTGAAATGCGATTTCATACGCAAGGATGCCGCCCAGACATAAACCACCAATGGTATAAGGACCAGTCGATTGCGTCGCCAGAATCTTGCGCACCAGGCACGCGGCGATGCTTTGCAGATCGGGCATTTGGCCCAGCGATGGAAAGTCCTCTACGGTGAGTGTGACGTAGAGCAGCGGTTGATCGTCGCCGATCACCTTGGCCAAGTCTAAGCTAAGAATGTGCACCCAGAATATATTATTGCGTATTCCATTCGGCTGTAACGCAGTAACTCCGGGCGGAAGCACCGAGTTATCCGAGTCAGTTCTTTGTGTGAGTTCCACCTGCTGCCGAATGGTGGGACTCTGAAACAAATCAGCAATCGAGATGGATGGGCCAAACTCGGCGGCAATGCGCTGCTGCAACGCTGTAAGCAGCAATGAATGACCACCAAGATCGAAAAAGTTGTCGTCCAGCCCGACTTGTTTTTTCCCCAGCAGATCCTTCCAAATCGCGGCGAGGCGTATCTCCTCGGAAGATGACAGCGTCGATTGAGCAGGCGTGCTTTCGCTGGCGGTGGGCGCGGGGAGACGAGCCCGATCGACCTTGCCATGGGCGGTCAACGGAATCGCAGGCAGTGCGATCACATCAGAGGGAATCATGTACTCCGGCAAGCTGCTCGCGAGAAAAGCTCGCAGTTCAGCGAGATTTGGAACCGGTCCCTGGTTGGCAACCACGTAAACGCTAAGACGCAACTCGCCCGTAGTTTCAGGCCAGGCGCGCGCAGCAGCAGCAGCAACGCGGGGATGCCGCAAAACCGCAGCTTCCACTGCCTCAAGCTCCACGCGGTGGCCGCGCACTTTGACCTGGTTGTCATTACGCCCGAGCACTTCAATGGTTCCGTCGCGCCTCTGCACTGCAACGTCTCCGGTACGATACAGGCGTGCGCCGCCTACCGACGCTACCTTAACGAAGCGATCTGAAGTCTGTTGCGGCTGGCCTCGATAGCCTTTTGCGAGCCCAATTCCCCCAAGGAATAGTTCACCTCGAACCCCGACCGGTACCAATTGCCGCTGCTCATCCAGGATATACGCCTGGGTGTTGGCTATTGGGCGGCCTACCGAGACCGAATCTGCTTCATTCTCCACTCTCTGAGGCACGCGATGTATCAGCGACCAGATCGTGGTTTCCGTCGGCCCATACATATTCCAAAGCTCAACACCGGTTGCGAGGAGCCGGTTGGCGAGTTCGCGAGGCATCGCCTCTCCTCCGCAAAGGACCCGCAGCCCGCGCGATGAGTTGCCTGTCGAGCCCTCCGTCGAGATTTGACGCGCATTGTTCCATCCGGAGAGAAGCAAGGCTCGCCACGTTGCTGGGGTTGCCTGCATTACGGTGCAGCGGGAGTGTCCGATCACTCGCGCCAGCAGGTGCGGATCTTCCGTCTCTTCACGACTGGCGATCACTACGGTTCCTCCGCAGAAGATAGGCAAGAAAAGTTCCAGGGCCGCGATATCAAAGGAGACCGGTGTGACCGCCAAAAACACATCTTCCGGTCCGAAGCCCGGAGCCGTGCGCATCGATGCCAGCAAGTTAACCAGACTGCGCTGCGATATCTCCACGGCCTTCGGTTTACCAGTGGTGCCTGAGGTGTAGATTAGATAGGCGGCGTCTTCAAGATGGTTGGGATCCTGCGTTTTCTCATTTACCGACACATCTGTCGCGAGACAATTTTCGCGCTCACGATCGCCGTCGACGAGCACGATGGCGCTTTCACCGGATGGGATATTCGGCTGCAGAGCGCGCTGGGTGAGAATCGCCGAGGGTTGGGCATCTTCAAGACATTGCGCGATGCGTTCACGCGGCATCCGGATGTCAACCGGCAGGTATGCCGCTCCAGTCTTCAGAACCGCGATGAGTCCCGCCAGCAGGTTCAGTGAACGATCCAGCATGACGGCGACGATCGAACCCCGTGTCACGCCGGCAGCTTTTAGCATTGCAGCTAAAACGTCCGCACGAGAGTTCAACTGTTCGTAGGTCCAGCGTTCATTGCCAAAAGCAGCGGCGCTAGCGTGCGGCGTGGCGCGCGCCTGCTCCTCGAAGAGCGCGTTGAGCGTTGACTGAGGGAAGGCGCGATCTGTATCGTTCCAGCCACCCGATCCCAAAAGCGTGGTGGTCTCATGGGGCGTAAGAATCGCTAGGGCACCGAGGGTAGCATTCGGATCTTGGCAAGCGGATTCTAGCAACGCCACCCAATGCGCCGCCATTGTCTTGATTGTTGCAGCGCCCCTAATGTCAGTGCTGTAGAGAAAGCGCGCCTCAACATGGTCTGGCCGCTCACCCAATTCCAGATGGAGGATGAACTTACTCGTTCCCACTGTGACGTCCATCTGGGAGAGGTTCCATCCCTCCGCAAATGCTGGCATAGGTGGCCGGATGGAAAAGAAAGCTTGGAAAATTGGGTGATGGCGGCTGTCCCGCTTGGGATTGATCTCTTGCACCACACGATCGAACGGGACTTCCGCCGCAGCAAGTCCTCCGAGTACCGCGTCTCGCGTCTGAGCCAAATAGTCCGAGAAGCGTAATTCTGCGGCGGGCCGCGTGCGTATTGCGAATGTATCTAAAAAGTAGCCCATCACCGTTTCCAGTTCCGGGCGTCTCCGAGCGTCGGCTGCGCTGCCAATTATCAGATCATTTTGGCCGCTATATCGAAAGAGCAAGACTTTGAACACGGCTAGGAGCGTCATGTACAGCGTCACGCCCTGTTCGCGGCTCAGCCGGCGCACTTTCGCCACCAGTTCATTCGGAATGTCGAAGCATTCCATCGAACCACGATGGCTTGCAATCGCAGGTCGCGGCCAGTCTTCCGGGAGATGGAGAACTGGTAGTTCGCCGGACAGCTGCTCGACCCAGTATGCGAGATGCTTCTTCAGCGCGGGCGAGTCTATGTGCCGCTCTCGCCAAATGGCATAGTCCCCGTATTGAAGCGCTGGAGGGGAAAGGGGAGATGCCATTCCGTGCTCAAACGACGCGTAAATCGCCGTTAATTCTGGCACGAAAATACGAGAGACCGAGACACCGTCAAAAATGATATGGTGAAAGGTTAGGTACAGACGGTGCTCATCGGCCTTTATACGCACGACTCGCGCTCGGAAGAGAGGCACCGCATCGAGTGGAATCGGCTTCTCCGCGTCCTCGGTAGCGATCCGCAGTGCCTGGGCTTCCCGTTCTGCCGGGTGCAACCCGCTGAGGTCGACTAAGGGCAGAGTCACGGATACGCTGCCGTGAATAACCTCTTCGCCCTCCGGCGTGAAGCTGGTTCGCCAGGCCTCGTGCCGCCGAAGGATTTCATTCATGCTGGCTTCGAGAATCCCAAGGTCGAAACTGCCGTGTCGGTGGATGGTAAAGGGTTCGTTATAGATTGCCAGATCGGGCTGCTGTGAGGCGTGGAACCAAACGCGACGCTGCTCCGCAGAAAGAGGAACTATCGCGCCAGCGGCACGAGGACGAACCTGCTCCGCCATTCGAGGCACAGTCCCGCGTATACGCTGCTCTAGCAGCTTTCGTTTCGCGTCGGACAAGCCGTCCTTCTCTATTCCCACTCCCGCTCCTTGACCTTTGGCGATTTCCATACCGAAATTCTCGTGCTTGGACCAACAATACCGAATCTGATGTTCAGTATCGCTCGGTCACGTAGTCCAGCGTCAGCCCATCTTTTTCTAACCAGAAAATGATCTGCCCGCTAAAAGCGAGAGAACCTGCATCGCCGTCTATTCCGTCAAATGCGTTTTCGCTTCTTCCTCAGTCATCGAATCGATGGAATGGATGAGCATAGTTTCGACTAATGTAGACAAACGTCCAACGGTTGGCGCTTCAAAGAGTTGGCGCAGCGTCAGATCCACACCAAATGTGTCGCGGAGCCGCATCACCAGCTGCATGCCCAGGAGGGAGTGTCCTCCCGCCAAAAAAAAACTGTCTTCCGCTGCAACTGCATTGTTGCCGAGAAGCTCGCGAACCACGGTCAGGAGCTTTTCCTCGATCGGGGAAGCGGGAGTCTTTTCCGCCCTTCCTTCCAGCAGATCCGCGTCAGTCGGCCGCGTTAGCATCGTGAGATCAAGTTTTCCGTTGGGCGATATCGGGAGCGCATGCAATCGCACAAAGACGGCTGGGATCATGTAGGCCGGGAGGCTACGCAGCAGATGGTTTTGAAGTTCGTGCGAAGTGGGAACACACTCATTCTTTTTAGGGAGGACGTAAGCCACAAGTTGGTTCTCTCCCGCTTGCGAGATGCTGGTGATCGCCACGGCAAAATCGACGCTCGGGTGATGTGTGAGAATGCTGCCAATCTCATCCAGTTCGACTCGTTGTCCGCGGATCTTGGTCTGCCGGTCGAGTCGTCCGCGAAATTCGATCTCCCCATCCGGCCGACGAACTCCGCGATCCCCCGTACGATACATACGGGCTCCCGGTTTACCCGCGAACGGATCATGCAGGAAGCATCGATCGGTAACGTCAGCTAGGTTGCGATATCCACGCCCGACACCGTTGCCGCCGATGAAAATTTCGCCGGTACTACCGTCGGGAACTTGCTCGGCGCCTTCGCTTAACAGATAGACACTTGCGCCAGTTATCGGACGGCCGATTGGTGGTGCGCCATGCGACCCTGGTTTAACAACCGAGGATGTGGCAACCACCGTGCATTCGGTGGGTCCGTAGTTGTTGACGACCTCAAAGGGCAACTGGGCGGCCGGAGCGTGGTGCAGCGCATCTCCACCGGTGAGCAGAAAACGTAGTGCGGTGGTGGCCGGCCATTCCATCGCCATCATCGGTGCGGCGTGAACGGTTGGAACGAAGCCGATTGTCACACGTTCGCGAATCATCCACTGTCGGATTAAATCCGGTGATGATCGCACGGTGTCATCCGCGAGGCAGACGGTTGCACCCGCCGAAAGATGTGGCCAAATCTCCCAGACCGCGGCGTCAAATCCTAGACCTGCTAGATGACCGGCGCGGTCTTGAGGCGAGATGCAAAAAGTGTCCTGGTGCCATCGGATTAGGTGACACAGATTGGCGTGCGTAATCTCGACGCCTTTTGGGACACCGGTTGATCCCGAGGTGTAGATTACATAGGCGAGGGTCTCTGGCTCGACCGCTCTGCGTGGTGCTTCAGGAGCAGCAGCGATGGACTTAGCATCACGGCAGGGATCTACACCCCGGGCTCTGACTAGGAGCCGATCGAGGAGCGTTGCTCGGGCCACAAGAACAGAGGCGCCCGAGTCCGCTATGGCGAATCGCACACGGGAATCTGGCCAAGCCGTGTCCAATGGCACATATGCGGCGCCGGCGCGCATAATGCCGAGGGCCGCAACGACCCAATCGAACGATCGTTCCATGCAGATGGCAGCCGTGCCGCCCGACACGGTGCCGAGCTGTATCAAATACGCGGCGAACTGATCCGCCCTGCGATCAAGCTCTTCGTAGCTCAGTTGTTGATCGCCGGCTCGCAAGGCAATCGAGTGGGGATAGTTGCCCCGGAGCTCTGAAATCTGTATAGGAACAGGACGAACATTTGGCGTGAGCGACTCCATGGGATCCGTCTCCACTTCGAAGGCGAAAAAACGAACTGGGAACAAGGAACTCCTGGCATTAAAGGCCAGTGCATCGCGGGGAGATTGCGGTCGCACCCGATCCTTCTGCGCTCGGGACTCACAGGTGCATATTTTACGAGCCGCAAGCGCTTCGTATTATAGCGCAATTCGAAGAATAACTCTGGCCTAAACTTCACTGCATCCCGATGAAAAATTTACTGTGCCTTGATGAATTAAATCGATTATCTGAGTACAAAATTCAGACTTATAAGTACTAGGACCAATCAAATTGATTTTATGGCTTGCGATTTCAGTGCAGCCTAACCAAGCAGAAACTCGGCATCGATCAGCCGTTATTGTCGACAATCAAAACGACCACCATCTCTGAAAGTTTACGTTGAATGACACCCTAAGAAGATTGAATGCCACAGTTCAATGCAGCCTCCTACATTGAGATGAACCGAATTTGCCTAAAGCCGTTATCCTCGCCGTGAAGCTGTTCCTTCAACGCCGAGACCCACGCGTGCGGCTCTATAACAATATTTAAATCACTCGGATTTGAATATCGAGTTTGCGTTCTGCCCTCTTGAATTGCAGACTGGCAAGGCAGTGTTAGCGCGTGTTCCCGATTGGAGCCATGATGAAGATTGCCGTAATTGGTGCGGGGTATGTTGGTTTGGTCTCGGCAGCGTGCTTCGCGGAACTAGGCCATCAAGTCATAACCGTTGATAATGATAGCGAGAAGGTAAAACTATTAATTGCTGGGCAGATCCCCATACATGAAAACCTGCTTCCTGAGTTGGTGAATCGCCATTTAGGCAATCGTTTGCGGTTTTCGGGTGATATCGTTTCCGCCGTTCAGACCTCTGACGTTGTGTTCATTACCGTTGGCACTCCCCCGTCGTCGAACGGCGACGCTGACTTATCGTATGTAGAGGGCGTAGCTCGTGAAGTCGCGCGCTCTTTGAATGGGCGCAAGGTGGTGGTCGAAAAGAGCACCGTTCCTGTGCGCACCTGCGAAGCCTTGCAACGCACGATGGTGCTGAATGGCGCAGACCGAGGCTCGTTTATGATCGCCTCGAATCCCGAGTTCCTTCGCGAAGGCACTGCGGTCTCTGATTTTCTGTATCCCGATCGTATCGTGATTGGTGTTGATTGCCAGCACAGCGCCGATGTGTTGAAAGAAATTTACCTCCCGTTAACGGACGGAAGCTACTATAAGGGCGAGCACGCTCTTCCGGGGCCGTGGGATAGGGCTGCACGGCTGATTGTAACCAGCGTAAAGAGCGCAGAACTCATAAAGCATGCTTCGAACGCCTTCTTAGCGATGAAGATTTCGTTCATAAACGCTGTAGCGAACGTCTGCGAAGGTGTGGGCGCTGACATCCGCCAGGTATGCGAAGGGGTCGGCGCCGATTCGCGCATAGGGCCGAAGTTCCTGGTGCCGGGTATTGGATACGGTGGCTCCTGCTTCCCGAAGGATGTTCTGGCGTTTCGCTCGGTGGCGAAGGGCGTCGGCTACGACTTCGATCTGTTGACAGCGGTCATGGCCGTTAACGAACAGCAGCGCGAGCGTTTCGTAGAGAAAGTGCGTGAGGCTCTTTGGACTCTTCGAGGAAAGCGGCTGGCGGTCCTTGGTCTGGCCTTTAAGGGCGGAACAGACGACGTTCGAGACTCGCCAGCTTTGGATATCGTGAAACGGCTTGCTGACGAAGGTGCTTTCATCGTGGCATATGATCCTGCTGCTATGGAGCGCGCAGCGGCCCAATTATCGGGATTGCGAAACGTGACCTTTGCTGATAGCGCCTACGAAGCGTGCCAAGAGTCAGATGCCTTGCTAATCCTTACCGAATGGCAACAGTTTAAGTCACTCGATCTCGAGCGGGTACGGGAGGAACTCCGTTTGCCGATAGTCATCGATGGCCGGAATTCTCTCGTTGCGGAAGAGGTCGAGGCCGCAGGTCTGGTCTACTACAGCATGGGTCGCCAGACAGCACCGGATCAAGCCAACGCAGGTGTCACCGGCAGAACGCTCGTCTCTACCGCGTCGTTTTAAGATCGTGATCTTCGCGTTCCATGGTTATTCATCCGAGCCTCGGACTGGCAAGACTAAAATACGCAAGAAGGTTCCCTAGGAGGTAAACCCGCTCCGAGCCCCTCCGGCAGTTCGGAACTGATCTTCATGCTGCTGCGGCAGTGACCCTTTCAGTCTTTCGTCCACTCGCCGGGAGCTTTTGACGAACGAAATTCCAATTCCACCGCCCGGATACCAGTGATTCTCAGGCTCCTCGTGAAAGAATAAAAATTCCCGCTTCTGCTCAGCTGAGAAGGTCGCAAGGACATCGTTACAGTGACAGTTGTCTCCCAGTATCACGCCTTCGGGACCAAGCTTGGATATGATCGTCTCGTATTCGCGACGCTCGTAGGATTCCGAATGATCGCTGTCATTGATAAAGCAATCGATCCGCGGGATGGATTGCAATGACAGAATGGAATCCCCATAGAGGATGGAACCTACTCGGTCATATGGCGCCGACAGCAGAAATCCGGCGTCCGGATTGATATCCGTTCCAAAATATCGACCAGGAAATCCTTCCGCTTCGTTACGCATCAATGCGGTACAAAGCAGCACCGCCCCATGCCCTTTGTCAACTCCGGTTTCCACCACGACCGCGGGTTTCAGGATGCGAACAAAAATATACCAGCCTAACCGCCTACCAAACACGCAGCTCTCATCACAAGCGTAGCGCTTGGGGCCTTCTCGAATTCGGCGGACGACATGACGCTTCAGTTCCTCGTCTGCTTCAACTTCGCCAAAGTATCCCATAACCAACGAATGCGGCACTCCTGTCACAACCGAGATGGTGTGGGCGAGATAATTTTTATTTTTTTCTGTTATCGGATAGGTGAAATTGGTTAGTTCTCGCGACTGCAGTGCCCATTTGAAGGCGCGCCCTAACGCTGGGGTGTGGTAGCTCAAGGCCCTACCCAGTCGCATCGGAGTGAGAAGGACGCGTCCCGCGGGCGTTCGCAAAAGGAATCGTTTTATACTTTTTAGGACCATCGATTTCGTCTCCGTAGTGTTTCGCGAACGCCGCGGTTTTGAACCCAGCATCGGCTCGGCGTCGTTATCTGGTTGATCGGATTAGCCATAGTATAAAACGGGGCCGCGAACTACCAGCCTGTAGCTGGTCGGCGCGGTGAGCGCAAAGACCTTCGAACAATTGCGTAAATGACTCGGTTTCGTGTTTTCCGCGCACGAACCGGAGATTCGTTGACCCGTCAGCGGCGGCAGTGGCAGTTCCGAGGTGCCGGTTGCGATTACGGTAATTCGTGGTTGTCGCGCAATCTGCGTGCCAAGAGAACGGATCCATCTTTTGTCAGATGGCCATAATCGGACTGTAGTGGCACGTCTTTCCCCGCATACTCAACGCATGAAGTAGGGCCGCATAAGGTTTTAAAAAACGATATATATTGCACGTTCCACTCATTTGTAGCCATCTTTTCCATATCCGCATCCATTCGCTCATACGAGGCAATGCGATGGTCGTATGGGTTGCTCGGCTCATTGTTCTTAATGGAAGTAGCGAGCAGTCGCGGCAACGGCGAATCGTACTGGAGCATAGGCCCGAAGACGATAACCTTGACCTGCCGCTCCTTCGTCCAGGCTATGGTGCGCGCAAGCCGTGGAAGATCCTCCGGCAGCCAGCGGCCGGCAATCAGCAAAGCGTCAACATGATGAATGGCCAGAAAATCGGAAAACACGTAGTCCATCAAACGCCGACAGCGATCCTCCGAAAAAAAAGTTTGCTCGACCGTAGGTCTGCATCCGGAGGCTGTAGCCTGCATTACATTCACGCCATCGAGGGTGGTTGAAAGCCCATACCAGAGCTGAGCAGCATGGCTGTCCCCGATTAGCAAAAAGTTCTTCTTCGAGATGTCTTCGTGCATGCAAAGTGAGTAATTGAAATCTTTGAAAGCGTACTCAGACGAAATGAAGCAAGAGCCGCTGCGGTATTCGTCGGTCCATTTTTGGTCCAGGTACGATGCCACTTTAACTGCACTGGGGGGATATCGCGATGGAATCCCGTGAGAGGCGAGCATGAAGACGCCAATCGCGGCCACAACTGCCATCCCACCGAACGCGGCCTGGAAAACTGACCCGCCAGTGAGTTTCAACCGGCCACTTCGAAAAGGTACCTCTACAAATTTCCAAGACAGCGTTGCCAAAGCGAACGAAGCTAAAATAAGAATCAACTTTCCGACTCGGTCCGAAACGCCGCTGACCGGCAAAGCACCTACACCATGGAATACGATCAGCGGCCAGTGCCACAGGTAAAGAGAGTAGGAAATCAATCCGACGAAGACCAATGGCTTAAACGACAAAGCTCGGCCAACGAAAGACATACCCGACTGACCTGCGGCAATAACGAGCGCGGCTCCAAGACAGGGCGCCAACGCGGCGACTCCCGGAAACGGTGTAGCCGTCGTGAACCCTATGCCCGCCGCGAAAATCAAAATGACGCCAGTGGCAGCTGCGGTATTCCGCTGCAGTGTCCCTGAAATCTCCGGAAGAAGCTTGAGAGAAAGAATTGTTCCCAGCAACAGCTCCCAAGCTCGGGTGTGCGCCAGATAAAACGTGGAGACCGGGTTGTGAAACGCCCCAATCGCACTCACTACAAACGAAAGAAGTGCAATGACCACAATGGACAATTGCAATCTCTTCGGGAGGAACTTACGCACAAGCACCAGGAATAACGGAAAACAAATGTAGAACTGCTCTTCAACCCCGAGCGACCAAGTGTGCAGCAGCGGCTTCATGGCGGCGGGGGCGTCGAAATATCCAGATTGACGCCAAAAGTACACGTTAGAAACTGAAAAAGTCGCCGCAAGAAGTGACTTGGCGTAATCGATCAGTTCTGTGGGCAGGAAATACTCGTATGCTAGAAGGCTGGTGACCAGCAACATGAAGATCAACGCTGGGAAAATGCGTCGAATCCGACGTTCGTAAAACCTGAATAAAGAAAACTTGGCCACCGAAATTTCAGCAAGAATCACGGAACTGATCAAAAATCCTGAGATCACAAAAAAGACATCTACGCCGACGAAACCCCCGGAAAGGAAGAACCGCCCGTGAAATCTCAAAATTTCGAGGTGATAAGCCAAAACAAGCAGGACGGCGACTCCGCGCAGCCCGTCAATATCCGCGCGATAGGCGAGAATCGAATGTTTTTGTGGAACCTCAGTCACGAATGTCTCCGGGAAACGGGCGTTTGTGCTCGGTGTCGTGTGTTGGTCATGTAGGAATGGGCTTGATCGTAACCACGTTTGACGCGTCGCGGTTTCCGATTTTGCAGGCGATGTGCAAATACGCTAACTTGATTTTCAGGGCTCCCAGAATTGCGTATCCGTTAGTTTGAGAATCGCGTACTTACGGTGAAGGGGACCGGTCAGGAGTTACGGCGTCGGAGTTATTTTTGTGGCGGACCCAGACGCTGCTTGACATTGCCCAAGGAAATTCTCCATTCCAGTTACGAACCACGGGCCGTGCTTGTGATCAAGAATTCGTCTCGCGTTCAGTGAGGATGCAAACGCGAGAAGTAATCGTGGGGCTCAAATTCCAGCATGTTCGGACTGGACCGCAGGGACCTTGGTGTCACACTCTGGCGCAGTTTCCGCCCCCGCGGCGTCAACAGCGTGGCGATATGGGTTCTCCGGCAGAGCCAGCACCGCGAATCCACGCTGCTTCAGTCGCGACGTGAGTCTGACGTTGGGGCCCTCCTTGAAGCAGATAATCGCAGCAAGACCGTAATTTAGGAGTCTCAGTCGCGCCAGTAAATTCTGGACGCCGATCCCAAGGCGCGTCCCGACGGCTCCGAAAGAAGATTTACCAAAGTCCGCAGCTGCGAAGGGTGGATACCAAAAGTCGTTTATTCCCTTCCATGCGAGACTGGGATAACCCAGCGCTGCTAGCATCTTAAATGCTTCCCGAATACTGACACGATAAATGAAGTTACCAGAGGGTTCAAACTGATCTGACGAATCGCCGCGCAGGGCGCGCTTCGTAAGGTTTTTGATGGCGGTCAGAGGTTTTTGGGAACCCTCTATCGGCTCGATCAAAACAATGCCCTTACGGGCGATTCGCAGCATCTCGTAAAAGCCCACAGCCGGCCTCGGAAAGTGATGCAAAGACTCCTTGCATAACACGAAATCCACCGTATTGTCGGGAAAGTCAAAAGCTTCGGCGTTCTGCGCTGTGTATTTCTGTATGTAGCCTCGCGAACGCGCCACTTCCAAAGTGTGCGACGAAATACTGGTGGCGGTCACATCGATACCCCGGCTCTGGAGAAAGAATGCGTCGGAACCAAATTTGCCGTCTCCCACCGTGAGCCACTTTGAATCTGGAAACTCCTCGATTAGCGGGAGCGTGGACTCTAACATTCTTCGATGTCTCCATGCGTCGACTGAATTGGGGAGGACGTAGCATGAGGGCAGGTCAGACCTTTCCGCATGTTCCATCTCCTCTGCTTTATGTCGATCGTAGCTCCACATAAGATACCTCCTCAGCACGTGGTGGAATTCTGTTCGGAAATAAACGGTCGCTCTCTAACGTACAGCCAATGGCGCTATTGACTTGTGACCAACACGGGAATAGGTCCGGCATCAAAAGTCGAACTCGCAAGCGCGCTCGGTTCGCCCAGCAGGGGAGCAATGTTTTTCGCGTGCCCGAGCGACCGTAGCGTAACTGTTTTTGTTCCGTCAGGATTCCAGACGATCCATTGCGGCGTGCCATCGCGCTCCAACTGACATGTCCAGGTTCCATCTCCAGCTCTGTCGCACCAATCCATTGTGGTGCCAGACAACCATTGCTGGATGACTCCGTATGCGAGTCCCGCTGGCCTTAGAGTTTGACTGTCTTGCAAAGTTGTTTCTATGGACACCCACCCATGGTCATCCCACGAAAACCAATAGAGCCGCTCGACGCCAGCCGCCCAGCTAAGAATGTAAGCTCGAGCCAGATACGCTGCTGCCAGGTCATCCGATGGGAATGGTTTGGGTTCCGCCCAACCAACCTCCGTACACCAAAGCGGTTTGTCTCCCGCCCCGTTACTGGACATCGTTTGCTTAATTCTTTGGATTAATCCCACCATCGCTTCAGGCGTCTGTGGATGGACGTAGAAGTGGTATCCCACTACGTCTATGTATTTCGAACCACCTTTCCCCAGGAACTCAGCGAGCCAGCCTACCCCACTGCTTGTTGTTGCAGAGGGAGAAACGATGATCGCCGTTGGATCGATTTCCTTAATGATATCGTGAGCTTCGCGTGTAAGTGCAATCAGTTGGTCGGGACTACCGATCCAGTATTGCTTGAGGTTGGGTTCGTTCCATATTTCATACTCATGGACGCGTCCCTTGCAGTGCGTCGCCACTTTTCTAACATAATCGCGCCAGTCATTAATGTCTTTCGGCTCCGCCGTGAGGCCGGGCTGTTGCCAACCAGATCGCACATCAGGCTGCGCCGACGCCCATTGAGGCGTAACCGCAAGCGGAAGCAAGACTTCGGTGTTGTGCGACTCGGCCATTGTCAGGTATTTATCGAGAAGATCAAACCGCCATTGTCCTTTACTTGGCTCGATATCGGGCCATCGGACTTGCACGTCCCATAGTCGCCACGCCGGTACGGACACATTGGGCCAGGGAGTAAGAACACCCGTTCGACTGGGAAAAGCTAACTTGTGAATATGCATGCCGAAAAAGGTCGGAGGTATCGGGCGCGACCAAGGTTTTAGTTGGACTGCCGCTCGGGAATCGGAGAGGCTCAGAAGAACCAACATACAAAGTACCACGGTGCCGAGTTTTTTCATTTCAGATCCTCACTTCCCACTGGGCGCATTGCGTGGACTTGTCTGCTTACCGAGCCTTCTATGGCACAAATTATTCGATTCGCGATCTCGCGTGTACTTTTAATTCGCGAGCGGTCGGACTTTGGCAGCCTACCAGCCACGACTTCACCCAGCTTGTACGTGAACTCGGCGAGATCTTCCGGGTCAAAAATGCTTTCCTCAGAAAAGAGCTCCTGCGCACATCCCGCATACTTTGAACAAAGGACCGGGATGCCAGAGAGGATCGCTTCGTTGGCCACCAGACCCCATACGTCCTCCCGCGTGGGAAAGACCAGGACGTCGGCGCTGCGGTAAACGGAAGGCATTTTGTCCGGAGTCTGCGCCGGGCGAAAGTGTACGTTTTTCAAACCGAGGGTCTTCGCGCGCTCTTCGAGGGACGATTTGTCGCGGCCGTCGCCAACCAGCAACAGCGAGTATTCGCAGCCTCGTTGCTGGACGATAGCGGCTGCTTCCAGAAGCGAGCCAGGACCTTTGCGTTCGATGAATTGGCCGGTGTACAGCACAACGGGACGCGGGTGAATTGACCATGCAGGTTGCGCGTCCGCCTGAAACTGCTCCTCGTTAATCCCATTTTGCGATTCCAAAATCCGTTCACTTTTCACACCCAAATGGAGCAAGTACTCTGTGGACGACTGACCGTAGCTAATCCAGTGTTTGGCCCAGTGCGAAATGACCTTCCGAATCGTATTCCGCAATCGTCCGGCGCCGCGCTCCGTATGCAACGTTCCGCCCCACCACACCCATACCGGTTTGTGGAAAAAGGTTCCGTAAGTCAGCGCAATTAACGTTCGAAAACCCATCTCATTACTGATGACCGCATCCGGGCGGAAACGCAAAAGGCCCCAGGCGAAGCCGGGGGTCACATGGACGAACTTTTCGTCGAATACCTCCCCCTCTACCTTTTTTGCATAGTGAATCTGCCAGCCCCACGCGCGCATCACTCGAGCGTTTGGCAGCGCCTTCTCAAGTCCTTTCCACGACTCACGGTTCGCTTCCGTTCCACCGTGCAAAACCATAAAATCGAAGTGATCCGCCAGCGCGGAATAAAGGCTTAGCCGCGAGGGTGCGATGATGTTCAGCAGCAAAGCGATTTTTGTCTTACGGATTGGCGCACTCATTTGCTAGTTCTTTGACAATCGACTGGACGAGTTGGACCTGCGCCGTGCAGGCGATACGGCAAACGGAACTTCATATTCCGTCGGTGCTGGAGGCGGAAGCGCATGTGCTAGCGGAAACGCGAGCGGTTACTCGGCTGTACATGGATAAAGTGTCGCGCGCAATGCGGGACCAGTCAAATTCTGCCAAATTTGCCCGAGGTGCGCGGTTTGAGTTTCGCGACCACGCTATTCCTTCTGTGAGTTCGGCAACGTCCAGTTCCCCTGGATAGGTGCGCACCCAATCCGAGCCTACTCGCGACTGCAACTCAGGTAGCGAGCCGCGTGCCGGGACTAACACCGGCCTATCGAATGATAGTGCAAGGATCGCTGACCCCGAATTCGTGATTTCCAGAAAAGGAAGTACTACGAGATTAGCGGCGGCGAAAAATACTTGTACTTCTTCCCTAGGAATGTGCCTGAGGTGCAGTTGGACACAATCGCTTCCGCCAACGGCGTCCTTCAGATGCTGTTCATCTTCTGGGCTCGAAGCCGAACCAGCAATCACGAGAGTTGAATGTGCTAGAGCTGCGCGCCGAAACGTCTCCGCTAAATGAGGAACGTTCTTATACGAGCTAATCCCTCCAAAAAATAACACGACGCTATCATCAGCTGTGATCCCTAACTGCCGACGTGCGTCAGGCTTGCTGATCGTCGCTGGGTAGCTACTGCGGTAATCTCCGTGCTGAATTACGGAACAGGAAGTTGATCGCAACGCCGAAAATTGTGCGCGTGCCTGAGCCATAGAAGTTTCGCTGAGGCCGATGCATCCATCGAGCATAGACGTCAAAATTCGCCAGAACCAGCGTTCTGCTCTCGGATACAACCTCGTGTGACTATGGAGATTGTGTACTGTCCACACGATACGGGTGCCGCGCAATCGCAGCCACAGAACAATCAATAAAAGCCCCAACGCGCCCACGAATGCCTTCGGGGGGCGCTGGCTCAAATAATATTCAGGCCAATGCAGATGGAAGACGTTGTACGTACCCCAAATAGCTCGCATCGGAGTAAATGCTACCAAAACAACTCCAAGTTTCTCCATGTTGCGGTAAAGCAAGTCGCAATATGGATTGTCCATCTTCGGCCCATCGCTTGGGAAGATCAACGCACGCATATCACACTCATTTCACAATCACGGAGAAGGAACTACCGGCTCTTCTCATACCAGCCAGTGAGTGCCCCCAGTCAAAGGTGGCATCACTCTTGGAAACCTTAGACTTTATTCTATCGGTTCAAGCATCACATGCGCATGTTCTGAAAAAATATCGGTCTGTTTTTCCACAGCAGATACCGTGTAGTTCAATTCGGCCAACTGAGCCGCAGCCCAGTGCGGATCAATTCCAAGGGCGGGCCAATTCATAGGATGTAACTCGATAAGAACCGAAGGACGAAACTCCTTCAGCGTGTTTCTCGCCCCATTCAGAACACTAAATTCGAATCCCTCGACGTCGATCTTTATCAAAGAAGGTTTAATGTTGAGCGAACGACAATAAGCGTCTATGGTTGTAACAGGAACTTGAAACTGCTCCGCTTCACGTCCGATATTTACGTTCGACAGCGCACTTTTGCCGGAGATACCAACGGCATAGAACATAGTTTCGCCTTCTACATCGCTTAACGCCAAAGGACACACTGTTACCCTGCTTGAGACCCCATTTAGACGAAGGTGTTCGATCAGGATTTGCTTGGGAGTCGGGCTGGGTTCGAAGGCGTGAACATGCCCTCCAGGGCCAGCCCATCGTGCCATGAATATCGCAAGAACGCCCACATTGGCGCCGACATCCAATATCACAGATCCTGGCTTGATAGTTCGCTTCAGAAGGCTAAACACCGCGGGTTCATACTCCTCCGGTATGAGTCGGGCGCACGGCAATAAGCGAATTGGCTCCTCTCCATGAATAGTCCGCGACAGTCCGCTGCGACCGTACAGCTGTTGGAGCACGGAGTCATATCGCGGGCGAATTGCGCAAACCAATGGAGAGTCGTCTGAGAGGTTCAATGCTTGCTTGGTGCGGCGCGCCACAACTTCGATCAAATTCATCTCTTACCTTTCATCTCAAAAGTTAGGAGGACACTAAACGCCTGATGCTAAAGGTCTGTTGGCACAAGTAATGACTACCTTGTCGCAAACGAGTTCCAGGGCTCCGACGCAGGATGGCTCATCCGCGCCCGCCAATGCTTGCCGTTACGACCAGCACATTTTGCGCCTGGCGAGAAAGCACGAACGCGGCTACGCCACTCCCGCACGCCAGAAGGCCATCCGACGCTATGCTGGACCAGGCGGCGCCGCGCCACGAATAAGCAGGGATAAGCCAGAGATTAATGAGCACGTTGAACACCGCCACGCCCGCTTGAATGCGAGCGCGCAATGCCTGGTATCCGGCTCCCGTCAGCGCGTTCGTGAAAAAGTAGTGTAGTGCCTTTAGTATTGGCAGCACGGAAAGCCAACGCAGAGCCTCCACGGTACGCGCATACTCCGCGCCAAGGATGTAGGGCACCATCCCGGCACAAGTCAATAGAATGGCGGTTGCGAGGAAAGAATATAAGAGGGCACGCAACAGCAGCGGCTTCGCGTAGGAAAGAATCGCGGAGATGCCTGCGGTTCCAGCGCGAAAGAAGTTAGAAAACGAAGCCGCCACCAGCGACGAAACCGGCACGAAGCTAACATCAATGAGGCGGTAGGCGGCGCCATAAATCCCAGTAGCTTCCAATGTTCCCATACGCGCGAGCATCGCCTTATCAAGGTTGTTATAGATCGTCTGGGCGCTGAGGCTTGCGGAGAAGTACAAACCTTCGCGGCTTTCACCCGGGGCCGATTGCCAACGGAAGCGCGGCGCTCCAAGCTTCGCAAAGACCAGCAGAGCCCCCACGATGGCCACTACGACGGTGCTGCAAAAGTATGCGTAACTCCACTGCAAGGGCGACGGATGCCGGTACATTCCAACCAGGATAAGCGCTACAGCCAGCCGGCCTATACTGAGCATCACGTTGATTGCGGCGGTCCAATCCAGTCGATCAAAAGCCTGAAAGGACAGCGCGCAAATGGTGATAATGTTGAGTCCGAGAAGATCGGATCCAGACACCAACAGCACCAGCGTTAGCGGAATTCCCAAAGGCAGCGTGAAGTGCGATAGCGCCAGCACAGCCAAGAAAAGCGCCGAACTGGCAGCGGCGGTCGTGACGAGCGCCGTCCCCAAGTAAGAGGGGAACAAGCTCTTATCACGCGAAACGTTTTTTACCAGCAGGCACCCGCTGCCCAAGTCTCCGAAGGGAGAAACAATCGCGACCAGGGCAACGACCCCGATAAAGGCCCCGTAACCGCTAACGCCCAAGGATCGAGCGATTACAACAAAATACAACGCTTGAATAACCAGTCGTAACCCTTGGCCAAGGAGCATCCAAAGCGTGTTCTTGGCTAGCACACTCCCAATGTAACGTCTTTTTACAATTTGCAGGCGAACAAGCAGACTTGCAAACATATACCTCGATTCCAGCGGGGAGTTAGAGCGTGCCTCCATCGTGAACGGCGAGAACACGGGGTCCCAAGGATGTCGCCCCTACTTCTCTTTCGCTAACTCGTCACACTGCACCGGAACCTTTCAAAACGGCGGGAATGGTGCGCGCCAAAATCTTCACATCCAGCCAAAGCGACCACTCGTCCATGTATTGCAGGTCCAGCTGCATCCATTTCTCAAAAGAGATTGAACTCCGGCCATTGATCTGCCACAGGCATGTAATCCCAGGCCGAATGCTAAAGCGCCGGCGTTGCCAATCCTCATTGAAACCCTCGAAGTCGCGCGTCGGGAGGGGTCGGGGCCCGACGAGACTCATATCACCTTTCAGAACGTTGAACAATTGAGGCAATTCATCAATGCTGGCCCGCCTTAACAGTTTTCCGAACCGCGTGCAACGCGGGTCATTCTTGATTTTGAAAACAGGACCCGCGACCTCATTTAACATTTCCAATTCGGACATCATTTTGTCTGCGCCCTGTATCATGGTGCGAAACTTGTAAATCAGGAACCTTCTCTTATTGAGTCCTATCCGTTCCTGGCGGAATAATACCTGCCCTCCCGATTCCAATTTGATCAGCAGTGCGACTGCTGCGAAGAGCGGAGCCAGCATAACTAACAGAACGAACGAAATGCCAATATCCAATGTACGTTTTATGAGGATCGGCCAGCCATCCGGTGACCCCGAGGAGGCTGTGATGTGGGTGTCTCCCTCCAGGTCTGCTACGTAACCCCTCGCGATCTTCAGATTGAAGACATCCGAGGCCAAGCGCACCATGATTCCGTGCTGTTCACACAACACCGCAGCTTGATGAGCGTGTTCGTAGTACGACCGCAACGGAAGGTAAATAGCGACCTCATCGATCACATTTCGTCGCAGGTATTCAGAAAGGCCTTTGGAGTCACAGCGTATTTCGTATCCGCTGCATAGAAATTCGGGAGTCCCATCCCAATCGTCGTCTACAAATCCGAGCACGCGGTAGCCGAGATCTTGCTTCTCCTCGATTCTTCTTGCAAATTCGATGGCGCGCGAGTTCGTTCCGAGAATGAGCACGTGCCGCAGATCGTGTCCGCGCACACGAATCCTGCCCAATAGATACCGCACGGTAACTCGCGCGATGACGACCACGGAGGTGCTCAGCAGCCAAAATATAACAACGAAGTTAGGCGCCACCATGGTGACCGTGAATATTTTCGACATGACCATAAGTGAGACCGATGCCAGCGTGGTGGCTTTCGCTGCATCGCTGATTAGCGAGGACTGACTGGAGAGCCGTTTCGATTGATAGAAACCGCACAACGAAAAAATGAGATGCCACACGAATAGCATCGCGGCAAAAAGGACGAAGTTCGCAAGCTTAATCCTCATAGATAGGAATTCCGAGAGACTGACGCCCCGGTATCCGTGCGAAACAACGAATGCGGTTGTCAGCCCGAAACACAACAGCATCAGGCCTGCATAAAACAACTTTAGTGTCGCCAGGAGAAACCTGCGCTTAGCGGTATTCACGAGAGCCCCCGGAATAGACTTCTCTTCTTTCGATCCGTTGCATCGATCAAAACACTGCGCCAAAGTACGAACCGCCATTCCAGCTGAGATGTAGCGCTGTGGACGGCTGATTGCCTCGCGGCCAAGCCCATCCGTCACAGGAAGATTTACGTAACGCTCCTACTCACTTCCAACTGCGAATCGAGCACTGCTTGAGATTCATGTGCGGCTACCGTCTGTTCATAGATGCCCATCAGCAGTGAATAGTTCTTCTCCGCTGTGTAATCCCGTTCGTATTTGCGTCGGCCCGCTCGGCCCATCTCGGCGAGTTCCTCCGGATGCCGCCATGCCCATTTCACTTTGCTGGCCAGGTCTTCCGCATCGCCGGGCGTAAAATGGAGCCCGTCGCAGCGGTCAGTGACGATCTCTGCCATCGCACCCAGTCGAGAGCACACGACGGGAGTTCCGCACGCGAAGGATTCGGCGATGCACATACCGAATGTTTCGTACCAGGTGCTCGGAACGACCGTGAACCGTGCGTTCTTTACGGCCGCAATCGCATCTGCGCGTGAGAGCAGTCCTCGGAACGTTATTCCGGACAGCCCCCAGTCCCGTACTCTAGCTTCAAGCATCGCGCGCTCGGGCCCATCTCCCACAATCTGCAAGGGATACTGGCCACCGACTCGCTTCCATGCATCCAAAAGAACGCCAAGTCCTTTATCTTCCGCCAGGCGCCCAACATATACGGCGTATTCGCCGGATCCACTGCGTTCGCCGGGATCGGGGTCCACGAAGTTTGGTTTGACCACGAATTTGTTGGACGGAAATCCGGCAGCAATAAATCTCTGCCTAGCAAACTCCGTCAACGTGATGAAGCAGGTGACACATTCCCGCCAGGTATTCAATTGCCGATGAACCGCGATCATCAGCGCAACTCCTGCCGTCGCCTCTCGCGAATGGCGATAGCAACCGTAGCGCACACTTCGCAGCAATCCATGCTCCACGCATTCCTCACAAACTCTGCCGTCGCGATAAAAATTTGATGCTGGGCAGAGCAACCGGTAGTTGTGGAGCGTCTGGACGACGGGAATCCCTCGTTCTCGGCAAGCCGAATAAATCGAAGGCGAAATCACCATGAACGTGTTGTGGATGTGCACGATCTCAGGGTGTTCTTCGTCGAGGACCGCGGCAAAATCACGGCGCGAGTCCGAAGACCACAACATTTGCGAGACGATCGCGATGCGGCCTAGGCCAGAAACGCTTGCCAGTTCCTTATTGCTGCGCACGTACGGAACCACGTGATGGCCCGCCCGTTCAAGCAAACGCTTTTCGCTTTCGAAGACGACGTCTTCGCCCCCCGGCTGCTGATACGTATTATGAACTAAGACAATCTTCATCGTTTTACCGCAGAACCTATTCCAGGTTTGTAAGAGGTCGCGTAGACGTTGAGCTTTCATTCCAGCGCGTCGCGATAAATGATTCTTGTCCTTGGATGTCGTCCTTAAGTATCTCCATCCGCAGACTCTTTCTCTCAAAACGCAAAATTTCCGCAGCGCCCAAAATGGTCAGAAAAAAAAGCGGTGGATGGGTGACCAAATCGCCCGACTCAAAAGAGCTCACCAGAATTATGATGAACGCCATAAACATTTCGAGTGCCAAACTGGAGTCGACTCGGGACAACTCGGAACCATCTATTGATCTAAGTAAACTCCAGCCCACGGCGAATACTACAATGAAAAGAATCACGGGACCCCATAAACCAATGTTGAGCGCACTGTCGATATAGCTATTCAAGCTACTCGCCCCGATGCTATTTTGGGAAAATACCGCGAACCGCGCTCCAGCGAATCCCCCGTATCCCAACCAGGGATGTTCCAGTATTTTGGAAAATGAATCCTGCCAAATTTCACCGCGACCTGAAATTCCGCTTGCCTGATCAACACTTTGTCCACGAAGAAGAAAGTTCTCGGCTGCCTTGCCAAAGTTGGTAAACAACAGCAGGGCCGAACCAACTAATGCAGAACTAATTCCCACAACTGCAGCGAAACGGTATCGACGTGTGAGAATGAAGAGCAAGAATAGACCGATTAGAAAGGCGGCATAAGCTCCGCGTGTTTGTGTGATAAGGAGCGTCAAGACGGCCGCAACGAGCAGCAGGCGATACCAGCCTTTCTTATTTTGAGCTTCCGGATCTACGAATAGTCGGCACAGAGCGACCAAGGCCAAAACTGCACTGATTGCGCTTAGTTCATTGCACGCCACAACCGGGATCACTCCGACAAGCCTTGCGGGAAGCGCCCAGATTCGAATGGTCGGATCTGAAAAGAGCGCGTCCGCAGGATCCACAATTGCGCCTACCCAAGCAGAAGCAACCAAAAGTCCGAGCAATATCCAAGTCCAGTTTACAAGCTTGGCATACGCTCGCGCGGTTCGCAGGGTTGCCACAATCACGGCCAACAGAAAAACGTCCGTCAAGAACTCTAGGGACTTATACAGTGTCCACGGAGGACGAACCGACCAGGCGGTTGAAATAAGAGAAATCAGTGGGTAGAGGACGAAAACTCCAATAACACCCGAGAAGAGGGTAGATGGCCAGCGAGTCCTTCTCAGGCAGATCCGAAGAAACAATACGAGGGCAACCATCAATACAAGCCCAATCCGGAACAGAGCCCAGGCGTCCACAGGATCCTCGTTAATGTCCGCTTGCGTGCGCGCTCGAAAAACAAACCCACTCATGAATAGCAGAACCCACAGCGTCTGCCACCAAGAGAACGGAAATCGCACTAATTGCTCCCCAGGGTGCTAACCATGAGACAACTCTTCGACCGGACGTTGTCCATCGGTAGCAAAACGAGATAGCCGAAGCGCCTGCAGTAACACCAGGAACATATACAGCGGATTTAGATAAACGTACCGGCGCCACAGACGTCGGGGCTCCGAGCACAATCGAAAGAGCCATTCGAGCCCCGCGGCTTGCATCCAAGATGGAGCTTGCGCTAACTTGCCCGCCAAAAAGGGAAAGGCAGCTCCTACAGCAAGAATCGGCATCTTCAGTATGTCGCGAAACTCGAACGCAAACATCTCCTGTTTTGGACAACCTAAACCAACAAACACGATCGAAGCCCCCGACATGCGAATACGATCCGCGAGCTCGACCTTTTCTTCGGCCGTAAGCCGACGAAATTTGGATGGCTCCATTCCCGCGACTTGGAGCGTTGGAAAGGTTTTCGATAGATTTTCGCGCAGTGACACAAGTGTGTCCGTCGTACTACCATAAAAATAGATTGGAGTGCCCTCTGTTGCAGCGCGGGCGCATATCTTCAGAGTCAGGTTTGGTCCGTAAACGCGGTCTACGAGCTCTACCTTATAGAGCAGGTTCAGCGCCCACCTGACTGGTTGCCCATCTGGTACCAGAAGATCGAAATGATTCAGGCGAAATTTATGCTCGCGATTGACGGCCCCGGACATTAATCCGTGTACCGCTAAAGCCGAAATAGCGCAGTCGCGCTTTTCACGAGCCGCCAGAAAAACAAACTCGGTCGCGGCGTCGTAATCCACTGCATCGATCAGGATACCGAGGACATTGTGCTTGCCTGCATTTCGCACGAATTCCTCCAGCGATCGTTATTGACCTCGAATATTTCCCGCAGGATTTGAGGAACATTATATTCAAGCTTCCACTCGGGATAGTGCTCCTGAAAACGAGAAAGGTCACTAATCCACCAAATGTGATCTCCTCGCCGGTTTTCGTCGACGTATCGCGAATTAAGAGGCTTTCCGGAGATCTGCTCGCATATCTCGATGGCTTCCAACATGGAACAGTTGCTGAATCGGCCGCCGCCCATGTTATAGACCTCGCCGCTACGAGGTTTTTTAAAAAACTCGTGGAAAACCCGAATCAGATCCGCACTGTGAATGTTGTCGCGGACTTGTTTTTTCTTGTATCCGAAAATCGTATAAGGCGCGCCGGTTACTGCACATTTCATCAAATAGGCAAGGAATCCGTGTAACTGCGTGCCAGCATGATTCGGCCCAGTCAGGCAACCTCCCCGGAAACAACCAGTTTTCATGCCGAAGTAGCGACCATATTCCTGGACGAGAACATCCGCCGCGACCTTCGACACGCCAAATAAACTGTGCATGGTGCGATCAATCGACATCGTCTCGGGAATACCGTTCTTCGCATAGGGATGGCTCGTCTCGATTTCCCATCGACTTTCCTGCTCGATCAAAGGTAAATAGTTTGGAAGATCACCGTACACTTTGTTCGTAGACATGAAAATGAATACCGCATCCGGAGCGAACTTGCGTGTGGCCTCCAGCAGAACGGAAGTTCCGTTCGCGTTCACAGTGAAATCCACGGTGGGATTACTCGCCGCCCAATCATGTGATGGTTGAGCCGCGGTGTGGATGATCAGCGAGATCTTGTTCCCGTATTGCTCGAACACACGGTCAATACTTTCCGCATCCCGGATATCCACTTCGTAATGACGATAACCAGGAACGTCTCGAGTCAACTGGTCGCGCACCCACTGCGTGGATGCGTCCGGGCCAAAAAACTGGGCCCTCATTCCGTTATCGATCCCCACCACATCCATTCCTAACGAGGCAAAATAGGCAACGGCTTCTGAGCCAACTAAGCCAGCCGAACCCGTGATAATTGCAACACTCATTTAACGTCTCCCGATATCCCTACTAGGTTTTGGGAAGCCAGTCCAATTCATGCCCCGTTGGCTTGGTTCGGATAAGTCCACCCAAGTCGAATGATAATATTTCCGTTCGAGGTGGCGCATTCAGCGCCGTCCGCTCGATAATCTTTCCGGAGGTTTCGGCCCAACCCCGGGTGTTAGCAACAAAAACGACGCGTCGCATGCACCCAACCTCACTCGTGATTAACGGCGCACTTTCCAAAACGTCTGGCGCGCACTGCGAGTAATTTAGGCTAGATCGCTCGCTTCGGCACACAGGCCAGGACTGGAATGCCCAGAACTTCGAACACTTCCGCTGGAGTCCGGAAAGAAGAGTCAAGATACTCCATCACGAATACGCCGCAGATGCTCAGGAACGCTGCCAGAAAGCATCCCACCGCTAAGACGACGATAGGGCTATAGGCAGGCAAGATGGGCATAACTGGGGGCACAGCAATGGCGACGTTCCCGATTCTCTTCTCATCCAGCGCGTCTGAGGTACGTTCTTGTTCTCTCTTCGACAGATAGAGGAGGTAATTACCCTCGTCGGCTTTCACTTCACGGAGCAAGTCGGCCTGCTTCAGCGCCTTCTGATCTAGGCTCACCATCTCCTCTTGCATACTCTTTATACTTTGTTGCAGAGCAGTGGCAGTGGCCTTTTGGGATGATAAATCCGCTTGCGTTTTGGCTGTGTCTTCTCTCACTAGCTCATACGTTGGGTCTCGATCCGTGGTTTGATTTATGAATTGGGTCTTTTGGGCGTCTGCGATGGAGGCCTGGGTCTGCGCAATTTCCTGGTCCGCTTCCTGGACCAGCGGATAACTCGGGTCGTACTTCAACACAAGCTGCGATCGCTTGAGCCGTGCCGCCAATAGACTTTGTTCAAGTTGCTGTAAAAGCAAGTTCGCTGAATTGGACACCTCCTGCGTCGAGGATCTCGCAGGCATTTCTTTCATCTTGGCTTCCTCGTGGCTGATGCGCTGCTCATCTGCAGCAATGGCCTGTTGCGCCTGATGAAAAGCTGCTACCGAGTTCATAGCTGCCTGAGCCAAATCCGCGCGTTCGACATCAGGAGCCACAACACCTTCCGCCTTGCCGAAACCCGCGAGACGCGCCTCTGAGTCCGCCAACGCTTGCTTATATTTGTCCGTTTCCTTCGCGAAGAACTCATATGAACCTGTAGGACGGTGTACCGTTAAATGCTTCTGCATGTACAAGTCCGCCAGTTTGTCCAGGACTCCAAAAGCAATCTTTGGATCTTTTGACTTATACGACACTTCAATCATGTTCGTCTTTTTTACAACATCAATGTTCAATGTCTGGCCGAGGTGTTTGACTGCACTTGCGATATACCAATCGTCTGGCCGTCCCCGATGAAGCACAGCGGAGACCATGGTTTTCTCGCGGTCCTGAAGGTCGTTGGCAAGCACCACCTGCCTCAACAAGTCAGGACTTAAAAGGAGCTCAGCCTCGGAATTAATTTCTTCCTCTGTCAAGGGAAGTGCGACCACCGGTGTTTGACTCGTGGCCTCGGAGCTAACGGACGGATCCATACGTTCGCGGTCAACCAGGATCTCCATCCTACACTTGTAAGTACCAGCCAATAACACCGTCGCCGCGATGACAACGAGCGCAAGCCCGACGAAAGAACCGCGCAAGAGGCGTTTACGGCGGAATAAAGGTGTCACCACGTCTCGCAGGGTGATATTCGCCGGCGCTGTCCGCTGTGAATTCTGATGGATAAGTTCGTTCATAATATTTTTCTCTCCCTGTCGTCGTGCAAAACCGGTCCGCGTTCCACGAGTTTAGAAACTCGCCGGATTCGCATATATTCCGGCGGTGTACGGGACGTATTTCTTGAAATTCGTGATAAATTTTTCGGGAACGAAAACCATATCCCCGGGCTGCATCTGAATATCCTCGTTTATGTTCTTCCCGTTCAGAAGATCTTTCAAACTCAGCTTTTTTACCTCGAGCCACCCGGAATTAATACGGTGATAGACAAACACCTGCGTCTTGGCGGTCGGGAGGAATCCACCCGCAATTGCCACCGCCTCAGAAACCGTGGTGTCGTGTCGCAACTCGTATTGTCCCGGCTTGCCAACCTGGCCCGAAACCATGAAGTAAGGCTTCTGAAAATCCGTGAGGTCCACATCGATCATTGGATCGTGAAGAACTTTTGCGTACGTTTTCTTTAGGGCCTCCACAACCTCCGGAACGGTCATTCCCAAAATGAAGACGCTCCCGACGTTCTGCAAAGTAATGTACCCGTCAGGCTGCACGGTAACCTTTTGATTGAATTCTGGCACCAGCGGGAACGTGAGACTCAAGACATCATCCCTCGTCACTTGGTATCGCGGATATCGATGCTGCAGCGCCGGCCTGTCCGGGCCCGCTTGCGGATCATAAGGACGTGCCGCGGTTTTTGCCGCTTCCGGGGTAGCACTCGGTTCCAGTTGATTCGTCTGGGCAAACGCAACGCTCGACATGCCCAGGAGAATAGCCATCAATCGAATTCCAAATCTTCCCAACTTACTCATACCAGCCTCCTGGAATATCGTCGCCCATCTCTGTACCGTCGAGTTCATGCGTCTCGCCCGGTTCGTAAAATTTGCCAAACCGCGCTTCCCGCTTTATGCTTCTAGATCTCGCTGACGTACTCAAGCTGCCTCGATCTCGTATCCCTCAATTCGCATCGCGATAGATCTTTGAATGAGATTCACGGAAACGATCAAGCTTCGGTCGCCATTGATTGCGGTCAGAACACCGCTGACACCGTCGAGACACCCGCCGCGAACATACACTCGTTGTCCGAGTTGCAGATGCGGATAAAGCTCGAATCTCACCCCACCCCCGAGGACCTTTCGTACCGCATCAATCTCGCAATCGGGAATTGGAATACCCATGTTACGGATACCCACAAAGTTGACCACGCCGTTGGTATGGAGCACCAAAACTCGCTCCGTTACCGACGGAACGATCCGCACGAAGACGTAACCGGGAAATACTGGCATCTGCAGCAAACGACGCCGATCACTCCATTGATGTGTGGCAGAAAAAAGCGGTAAAAATGCATTGACGCCTTTCTCTCTCAGCTCGACAGTAACTTTCTTCTCATATCGGGGACGCGTCTGCACTGCAAACCACGAGCATTGATCGCGCGTGGCTTCAGAACCGGGTAGCAATGATTTAAAGGTACTAAGTTGTATTGCGCACATTCGCAAGGCTCCGCCAAATTGAGTCACATCCGAGTTTACTATTGCGTAGAGAGCGTGCTCCCAAGAGTCTTGAGGCCCCTCCGCATTTCTACAGCAGGTGGTAACAAAAGTCCGGAATCGGAAACGTGCGCTTATTCAGAACCGCGCCCAAGACCTTGATCTGCGCTGCCCGCAAACCATGAGCGACCTTCAGCGCCGCTTCCCGTCGCGTTGCATTTGCTTCCAGGACCAAGATCAATCCATCGGAAAGTTGCCCGAGAACGATGCCGTCCGAATAGCGATTAAGCGCCGGCGAATCGATCAACACGTAATCAAACTCCTTGCGTAACTCCGCGATACGCATCTTCATCAACCCGGAATTAATTAGCGTCGAAGAATCCGCCGCCAGCGAACCACAGGTAAGCAGCCACAAATTGTCGGGCCGCATCTTCTTGGCGAACTCTCGGATCGTGCCAGTGGTTCGCAGCGAGTCCGTTAGCCCATGGTGATTTGTGACCCCGAAAAACTCCGGCAAGGAAGGAGTTCGCAAATTGGCATCCACCAGGCAAACCGAGCCTTTCACGTTGTTTGCCAGAGACTCCGCTGCTTGCACGCAGACATGGCTGCATCCGTTACCCGAATCGATACCGGCAAACATAACCACGCGCGGCGAATCCGCCGCGGGTCCTAGAAACGTGGCCTGCACAAGTCGCAGAGATTCTTCCTCCGCAATGCGATCAAGGTCCAGCCGTTCGGCGCGACCTTTGCCTTGGCCATTCCCGTGGCCGTTGGCCTTCCCGTATCGCAACGCCGTCAGTCGTGGCGCTTCCATCGAGGGGACGGGACCGCCGTTCGACCCCGCTTGCTGCAATAGCTCGAAGTTCTTGCTCATGGTTTTTTTGCCTCCACGGCCGAAGTGTTTTCATATCCTTCTGCAGAAACAGTTGCTCGTGCCAGCACACTCCTCGGGGTCGGAATGCGAATTTCTTGCCCAACCTGAAGTCGGCGCGGATTTCCGAATCCAGGGTTGAGTTCGCGAATCATCTTTACGACTTCATCGTCGTACCTTCCAAGATTCTCCACGCAGATTTCATACAACGTGTCCTGTCGCCCAACGCGAATCACCACCGATTGCATCGCGGGATTTTCAATTCGCTCGCGAAGAACGGCGGCACTCGGAGAGTTCGCGATCGCGCTCGAGCTATCCGCTACGTTCACATTTTTAGCGTCACGCACGCGATCGGCAACTGGCGTGACATCACCGACCTGCTCTTGCGTAATCGAGGCTGCCGCAATCGGTGGCGCAATAACAGCATTGGTACCAGCCGCCTCGTTGTGTGGGTTCCGGGCCACCACCGTCAAGCCGATTCCCGCCATCAGCGCCAGCAGCGACGCAAGTCCTACCCGCACCCTCCAGGCCTTCGGGAAAATTGTCCCCAACTTCTCGGCAACGCTTCGTGTCCCGATTGCGTTGGCCGCACTTGCACTATATTCGGCAACCTGCACTCGAGTGCTCAAAGGCTTCAGATCCAGATCCCTGAGCACTTCCTCGACGGCTGCGGCGTGAATGGTCTTCCGCCGCATGACGCAGCCAAGGGACATCGCGTTGAAGCAAATATTGTTTATGTTCCGTGGAATTCCTCCGGAATACTCGGCGATCAAAGCGAAGGCTCGATCTGTGAAAAGCGGCATCTCCTCGCGATAACCGGCCACGCTCAAGCGATGCTCGATGTATGCGCGCGTCCCTTCGGCGTTGAACGGTTTCATGTGCGCCACGATCGATACGCGCTGCCGCAGTTGCTTCAATTGCGGCGAGGCCAACTTCTCCGCCAGCTGCGGCTGCCCCGCCAGGATGATGTGCATCAGCTTCTCGCTCGGCGTCTCAAAATTCGAGAGCATACGCACCACTTCCAGCACCGGCTCGTCCAGGTTCTGCGCTTCGTCGATAACGACAACGAAATACTTTCCCTGACTCGTCTCATGCACCAGGCATTCGTTCAGTTTCACCTGCATGCGCACCAAATCCTGCCCATCGTCTTCAATGCCCAAATCCAGCAGCAAATTTCTCAGAAAATTTCGCGGATTGTCGTGCGACTGAAATAAAAACGCCGTCTTGGCCATGCCCTCCAGCTGCTGCAGCAAGTTGAACAGCACCGTGGTCTTGCCCATGCCTGGTTCGGCGATCAACGCTGTGAATCCGCGCCCCGACTTGACACTGTGAAGCACGGATGCAATGGCTTCGCGGTGCGTCGGACTGGAATACAGGAACCGCGGGTCCGGCGTGACCCCGAACGGCTGTTCAGCGAGTTTGTAATAGTTCAAGAGCATGTAGTTCCAATTTTCGACTCTAATCCTACCCAAGCACGCTCGCTAACTCTTCTTAAATTTGCCAAGCGTGTGTCTTCACCACTTCTGGAATTCCAGGCTGGGGCGCGGCGGGGAGGCTGCATCTACACCCGATCTTTCTAACGTCCGTGTAGTAGGAACCAACACGTAAGTCATTGAAAAGTTTCGAGCAAGCGCATCATATCGCAAAATGGTATAAGTTCTAACGCAAACTTTGCCGTTTCCCGATGAATTAATTCAATGCCTCTACGGCTGAACCTCCCGTCCAGTTTTATACGTACTGGGACAAAGGTACTGAGCCTCATTTAGCATACCTCTGCCGAACCGGGCAGGGGTACCGGGCACCATATCTTGCACTTTGCGGGCCGTCGATACCGCAATCGCTGTATGACAGCAATTCGTACAAATTAGCAGGAAAACACTGGGTTTTTTCGCGTGCCAGGACTGGGAAATGCTCACCGCAAGATAGCTATCTTACACCAAGTCAGGCTTAGGGCGGGACAATAAAGTACACTGAAAATCCAAATCAATGGACAAACGATTCTAGCCGCGAAAGTCCGTCCCGGAAGTGGCGTCCTCTCCCGCCTCCGGGGTGACCGGCTAGCCTCGAACCGTGCTCGAATAAAGTCATAGCCAGCGACACAATTGTGTTCTGTCTGGGAGGCCAATTCCTTGCACGATGACCCACGTCCCTAGTGTAGGCCGGATCGTTGCTGACCTTGAAGCTTTCTACGCGATGGGGCTTGAGTCCATGGGCGCGCCAAATGCGGCCGACGCTGGAGTCGGAGATTCCCGCCTCGCGGGCCATCGTGCTGCGCGACC
>Ga0182015_10000804_pt1 | contig 43616 bp, 38 predicted proteins | sample 712P3MmetaG_FD_120478 | JGI IMG/M metagenome (GOLD analysis project Ga0182015, IMG submission 120478) | Permafrost microbial communities from Stordalen Mire, Sweden - 712P3M metaG | ecosystem: Environmental > Terrestrial > Soil > Wetlands > Permafrost | place: Sweden: Stordalen | collected...
ATAGGTAACAGTTGCTGCCGATCGATGGGTTGCTGGGTTAACTCCGCGGCCACGATGATCTGAGCCTGCGAGTCCACTGCGATCTGTGCGTTGTAAGCCTGCACAAATCCTCTCTCCCCACTGTCTTTCATCACCCGCGAATCCGGGTCGACGAAGTTATATTGCCGGCTGGGCGCGGCGGCGTTCTTTCTCGCTCGCAGACGCTGCTTCTTGTCCTTATCCTGCTGGCGGCGACTCTTCGGTGGCTGGCTTGACTGCTCCGCTTTGCTATGGGGACCGCGTTTGCCCGGAGGGAGATTCTCCAGAGTAGCCTTTAGTTTTGCTTGTGCTTCCTGTTCTAACGCCGCCTTCGCTTGCTGCAGCCGCTCAAGGCGCTTCTGAGCATTTGCTAACTCGTCGGGCAGTTGGTTGGCCGCTTGGTCCTGGCCGGCGCGCCGCTCTTCTTCACGGTCGGTCTGCTGCGCTTGACTCAGCAATCGCGCGACCTCGGCACGCCAGTGTTGTTCCCGTTCGCTGATCCTTTCATACCTTGCGGAACGTCGGGTGCTGGCGTTGGCCTTCATCTTAGTGCCGTCGATCGACACATTGCCCAACTTCACTAAGCCAGCCTTCTGACATAGCCTCAAGGCTTGTACGAACAAATCCGCCAGCGCCTCCACGTGTTCCTGGCGAAAGAAAGCTAAGGTATCGTGGTCGGGATGTTGGTCGGCGGCCAAATAGCGAAACGCCACGCTATCGTAAGTAGCCTGCTCGATCTTGCGCGAGCTCGTGATTCCGATGCAGTAACCGTAAAGCAATAACCGCGCCATGAGTACAGGATGGTACGCTGACAAACCTCGCCCATCACTGCGTTCATACCTGGCGTAAATAGAGGACAAATCCAACTCGTTCATCACGTCGGCTACGAATCGCGCCAGGTGATTCTCGGGCAGCCAGTCCTGCAGAGAGGGGGGAAGCAAAAACGGCTGATCATGACTACAAAATCGAAAACGTTTGTTCACCAGGCAATCCTACGAGATTCTGCTCCGGGGACCGCACAATTTTGGTGCAATTCTCACATCTATCTCCGACACACTGCTACAATGTCCACGGCATTTTGGTAAATCCCAAATACACCGGATTGAACTTATATAACCGCAGCTCTGGCAAACTGAAGCAGAAGCGGGTCCGGAATCCTCCGGAGATGTGGATTCAGTGCGTAGACGCGTTTGAACGGGTCGTCTCAACGGAAGAATTCCAAAAAGTGCAGGCGATTGTCGATGCTCGGAAACGCCAGTGGGCTGATCATGAAATGCTGGATGGCTTGCGCGATCTTATCAAAGCCCATGGGAAACTTTCCACTGACATAATCGACAACGCAGGCTCAACACTGCGCAGTCAAGCCTATGCGAAGAGATTCGGCGGTCTTTCACGTACATACGCTTTGATTGGGTGGAGACCCGAACGCGGTTACAGTTATTTTGAGGCTAATCGAATCGGCGGACGTCTCGTCGAATCGATTGTGAATGACATCAAAAGTGCCGGCGCGACGATCGATCTTTGTGGCCGAAGGAGCTTGATGCTAATCAATCATGAATTTACCGCATCCATCCGAGTAGCTCCCTGTTATGAAAGATCTAACGGGCACCAGTGGCAAATCAGGCTCGATCCTTCCCGATACTCCGACGTCTCACTCGTAGCGAGAATGAGCCCTGAAAACAACGACTCCATATTGGACTACTACTTATTCCCCTCTTGCGAACTCCATGGTCAGCGGCTTTCTCTAAGGCGAACCAATCCGCCAGCTCTGGATGCTTATCGATTCGACAACCTGAGTTTCTTCGTGGACCTATGTAAGCGACGTCCGCTCGAAAGTGCCTCGTGAACCAACAAGAGATCGTTGACGTACCCATCGCAGAGATCCTCGTCGCGAACCCGCGGAATCGAAGCCGCGCTAAGTGGTTGGAGATTGTTGCGAGTATTCGTGCAGTGGGGTTAAAGCGCCCCATCACGGTTTCGCGGAGACGAGAACCGACTGCGGACGGTAAACAGTTCGACCTGGTTTGCGGGCAGGGTAGGATTCAAGCTCTAGTGGAACTGGGGGAGACGAGAATCCCCGCAATCGTCAAAGATGTCTCGCGAGAGGATCAATTCCTTATGAGTCTCGTCGAGAACCTTGCAAGAAGACCGCCCTCTAATCGCGCAATCCTGCGTGAAGTGAGGGTTTTGCGTGAGCGCGGGTATGGTCCTGACCTCATAGCCAAGAAATTGGGGGTGGACCGCACCCTCACCTATGGGGTAGTACACCTCATAGAACGCGGAGAAGAAAGCCTTGTGGAGCAGGTCGAAGCAGGCAGGCTGCCCATTAGCGTGGCGATCGAAATTGCTCGGGGGGATGACCACGCGGTGTCTGCGGCCCTATCCGAGGCATATCAGAGCGGCCAGCTACGCGGCGCGAAGCTCGCGGTTGTGCGAAAGCTTGTAGCAGCGCGTGCTTCTAAACTGGACTCAAAGAGCAAGGGACGTGAGGGTGGACGACAGCTCACGCCGCGTGGGCTCGTGAAGGAATATGAGAAAACTGTTCGGGAGCAGCGCGCGCTCATGGCAAGAGCCGAAATGGCCAAGAATCGCCTGTTGCTACTATCCTCCGCGTTCCGGCAATTACTGGCTGACGACAGCTTTGTTAGCCTCTTGCAGGCCGAGAACCTTGCCAATATGCCCGAGAAGCTTGCCGAACGACTGAAATAAGGCAATAAGAATGAGACCTACGAAAAGCGCCTTTGGACGATATGTCGTTACACTACCTGTTTCGCAGATCATCGCACAGACACAGCCGACCGTCGCGATGAGGGAAAGAGCTTGCTTTAAACAGATAGCTGTATCGCTGGAGCACATCGGCTTGATTGAACCGCTTGTCGTCTTTGAACAGTCTCCTGGACAGTTCTTGCTCGTAGACGGGCATACCCGACTCGCAATCCTTAAAGCCACAGGTGTTGACGAAGCACCCTGTATTTTGGCGCGAGATGACGAGAGCTACACCTACAATCGAAGGGTCAGCCATGTTTCTCCAATAATGCAGCACTTTATGCTTCTTCGCGTACTGGAGAATGGTGTTTCGGAGGAGCGGATTGCTGCTGCGCTCAATATCGATGTCCGCTCTGTTCGTCGCAAGAGAGATATGCTGAAGGGAATTTGCCCGGAGGCCGTTGGCCTGCTTGAAGGGCGCCGATTAGGCGTCAGATCGTTTTCGGTGCTTCGCAAGATGAAGCCGTTACGGCAGGTCGAATCTGCCGAGCACATGATTGCAATTAACAACTTTACGTTGCCGTTCTTGAGAGCGATCCTCCTCGTCACGAAATCCGATATGTTGGCTAGCAAGGATTCAAAGGGGACGAATACCGTTGAACATTCCCAGCTAGAACGAGAGCATGGGGATTTAGTACGCGACCTGAAGGCCGTGGAAAAGTCGTTTGGGATTGACATGCTCACTCTAGCTGTCTCGCTCAAGTACCTGGAGCGCATCATGAGAAACTCCAAAGCCAGGAGGTACCTGGAGCGGTCGTGCCCTGAAACGTTTCTCGTGCTGACCGGATTGTTGCGAGAATCACATTCAGCCAATCCCGGGACCGCTTAGCCCTTGCGGGGTCAAGTGCCCTGTCACAGTCGGGAATGCGTCAGGCTGGGGTTCGTGGCGCGGATGGTGACACTTGTTCAATCAGATCAAACGCCGGATCCAATGATCCAGTTCGAGCCAACTACATCCGTGGAGTACAACTCGATGTAGCGGCACCGCGGGCAGTGATATGGCTGAACCACTATACCCCTGAAGGGAGGATTTGGACTATAAGAGACGGGGACGTGCTGTTCGGGAACTATACAGACCGGCGTTCTCTCCAATATCGCGCTGCATTTCGGGCAAGGTTTTGTCTCTTCGGTCACGCGTTCAATTATGCACCAAATAAATGCTGGCGGCCGCGCCGCTCAGCCGATCAGGGCATCGTTAACTATGTTTAATGTCTAGGCCAAGGGTCGTTCAGCTTTGCCTGCTAAATTCCATAGATCATGGATCAGCGCCTACGACCTTTACTCCAAAGTCCTCCCCACAAGCTAAATCAGTATTGCAATCGCAGACGAAAAGCGTATTCATTTCGGGCTTAACGGCCCTCGTTCTTTGCCAGAATGCGAATCGTACCCAACTGAGAAGCGGGGGTCCTATTAATGACGGGATTCCCGATTCACTTAGGCTGTTCTCGACCGTTGGTCTCGGCAACAAACAAGACGGAGCCTCCATGCAGTGTGCCAATCCCCAGTGCTCCAAAGAGCTGGTCTATTTTCGGGAAGGTAGGCTCGAATTGCTCGAATTGGAATTAGATTCCGACGAATCAGTACGGCCAGACGATAGCGCATTCGCGATGAGGTCCTTACCCCGCAAGTCCTTTTGGCTTTGTGGCGACTGTGCGAAAACACACATCATCAAACGATGGACAAGCTCCGGCTCCGTCCTGGTGTTTCAGCAAGCAGCACCTGGCGCCCAGCTATCCGACACAAAATTAGCCTGCGACTGAAGCGAAAGAGTGACGACGCGCGCCACAAAAGCGGCTGATAGCTAGACTAATCCACACCCCGATCCACCTCGTGGGTCGCACGTTGTTCGTCAAGAATCAGCCGAGAACCTTTCACGACACCGAGCGGCGGTTGAAACTCCTATCCGCCTGGGGCGATACGCGCAGCGCCTTAACAGTCTTACAACACTCACGCACGTTACGAGTCACGCTTCCATCGATAATCATCCAAACGAAGTTCGCAGCGCTCCTTTCTTTGCACAAGCCTCAGCTGACCGCCTTCATCAATAGAGAACCACGTTTGTGCGAAGTGATGGTAATTCGCATCCGAGTGAAGCTGTTCCCAGGAATGTCCTGTAGGCAGCCAACCACTTTGGCCTCCAGACATGTATACATGGGCCTCGGGTCCGGTGCTACTCCGCTCGTGGTTCGCGCTTGCGGGCCTAACATCGTCGCCCGTGCCATAATAGTCCGTCTCGTGGGACCCAAATATCCTTGCGCGGAGATGGAGAAAAGCCGACGCGTTGAGGCGTGTGAACGTGGATTCGTTTATGTCGAGTGTCAAAAGGAGCTCCATGTCGCTCAAGCTCTCGCAGTACCGCAGCGAAACGACTAGAGCCTCGCGCTCTGGTAAGAGCCTAATGGCATTCATAAACAGCTTTAGCATTTCAGATCTCAGGCAGCAGAAGACCGCAGAGTCCAGTCCTCCACTCACCCAAACCACACCCGGGTCTCCTGGGTCATCCCTCGCCGGGAAATCCCGTATCGCGATCTCCCTCTCGATATCATTTAGCAGAGTCAGTGCTTCGTGATAGTGGACGACGCTGAGGCGTAACTCCTTAGCGATCTCCACATCCGTGGGTGTGCGTTTTAACGTGATCAGAAGGGTCCGGATGGCTCGCTCTATTTCTGGAGCGGAAACGATCCAGCTGGCTCCCCCAGACGACGGTACGGCTGCCGCCAGTCGCCTTGGAGCATCAGCTGCCTGAGGACTTCTGTGGTCAAAGAATGGGCCAGGACCAAATTGCGGCCATTGCTGGCTATCACGCTCGTGGATATTTCTCGTGGCTGAACCCAAAACGTCTTCATTTGCAATTTTCTGTTCATCGGCGAACGGTTGGAGATCTAGCTCCTCTTCTTCGTGACTCCCCGCGCGCACTGACTGAATCGATCGCGCTTCTTCGAGATTGGACACCCGCCAGGGGGGAGCGCTCCTGCTTCTTATCTCGACACGCTGTGCGTTCCGGTTATTTTCTCGCATAGGTCACCGCTCCTTCCACCCGAACCCTTGGGCCCGATTACCTCTTGAGCGAAGTGCAGACAGGGTGATCTACTGCTCGGCAATCCCCTTTTTGGGCGGACGAAGAACCCCGAGATCACCTACTGTGAGGATGGGTGAATGGCCGCGTATAAATGCGGCCATTTACGTCGCCACCACTATTACGAGTTGATACCGGAGAGAATACGTGACTGCAAGTGAGCCAAGCCAACAGCGCCCTAGAGTCGGAGAAGAGAATTCTCATGGACCAAAATATACAACGGGTTCTTATAGAAACCCAATTAATTGCGTATCATCTCGGGCGGCTATTAGCTGAGAAAAGGATGACGCTTTGTGGATATCATTTAAGCGACCGCTACAGTTCAGCAAAAAGGCCCAGGCGAATTTTGTGGAAAACTTGGCGAAAAGCCCAGATATTGATGCCGAATCGACTGCGATAGTGGCAAATCGGAATTTTGCGCTTGACGTCTGAAAGATCCCCTGGGCTGGCGCACCAGCCGCTCTCGTCTCCCGGCCCCGTGCCAGTCTGCCCGATTGTCGGTCAGCTTCTCACTACCCAGAAAGGAGTTCGGGTCACGAATCACACATCCGCAATCCCTGCTGTAGTGATGCAGTTAATTCCCAGAATGGGCAAAGCGTCTCAGATCGGTTCACCCGCCAAGAAAACCGTAGCATTCTCCTCCATTGCCGGTAACTACGTACCCAATGTGTGCCGAAAACATGCACAGGCGAGCGCGATTCCGCCGAGGAGACACAAATCGATGATCATTCTTTTTCTTGCAGTAGCACTCGCGCGGGTTCAGCACACTGGATCAACCCCACTACGTCAACCTCTGTCAATGTTGGCGGCTGCCGAGAAGGCAACGCCAGGCCCCCCAACGGCGAGTCGGATCGCCAGCGCCAGCCCCGAGAACAATGTTGTGATCACCTGGGCTGCACCCACTGCGATCAAGTATGGAACGGCACTCAGTACCGTCCAATTGAATGCAACCGCAAACGTACCAGGAAGCTTCAAGTATTCACCACCGAACGGGACTCTATTGAATGGGGGCGGCCACACGCTTGTAACGACGTTCGTTCCCTCAGACGCTGGTCATTACTCTAATGCCACGGCGAGCGTTGGGATTGATGTTTCCAGAGCGACTCCTATAGTCACCTGGGTGCCTTCCCCCAGCATGGTCCAGGGCTCGACGCTAGGTGCAGCGCAACTGGACGCTGAAGCCAACGTACCTGGGACCTTCACCTACAATCCACCCGTCGGGACAATTCTGTCACAAGGCACCCAGCGGTTGGCGGTCAGCTTCTCACCAAAGGATTCGATAGACTACTCCTCGGTTACGACCTATCGATCGGTAAGCGTAATTCCTTCCACGCCGATTCCGACGGGATGCGGAGGACCGACCATCAACTTAAATAATGGGATGGGCCAGAGCACGCTTCAGAACGCGATTAGTAGTGCCCCAAACTGTTCACTCATTGTGTTTGAGTCCGGAATCTATGACATCACCGCACCCCTTCAGATCCCTTGCAACAATTTGCAAATAACGGGACTGGTGGCATTGCCCCCTAAGGCGCTCCTGGCGGCCTCATATACCGGAGCCACTATTTTCTCTTATGGTGGCGGGTGTGCGAGCTTAGGTGGGGTTACCTATCTACAATTCGCAAACACCGGCGCCGTTTATATTGGGATTGGAAACAACAGTAACTTTAAATTCCAATTCAATCTGATGACGAATTTGCCAGCCATCGTGAGCGCAGCAGGTGGGGTTTATAGTACAAGCGAGTCGGGCGTTTTCATTGACGGCAGTCTTTCGAACACGACTAGCAATGTGCTAATTGAGTACAACTCCTTTGGAGATGTGAGTTCTTGTGCGGCTGCCTTTAGCGCCCCAGCAGACCAAGGTGGAAGCTGTGCTGGAGTTCTCACACACACTGGTGTGATGGAAAACCTTACCATCAATTACAATCGGTTCAATCACGTCGAGGAAGGTATTCACCTGCTCCCAATCGGCGGTTTTAATCCTGGGGGACCGCAAAGTGTATGCATTTCTTGCAACATCGAATATAACTACATCTGGAATTATCACCGTATAGGAGCAGAGATCCAGGTTGGAACACCAACCAGTCCGATTCTGTTTGAGCACAACGCAATCGTTGATCCCGTGAATTCTTACTGGAGCACCTATGCCACCTCCTTTGCTTGCTGTCAGACCGGCGTTACCTATGGCGCACCTGGGTCTTCTCCAGGAGCCATCATCAACGACAACGTGCTCGTCTCAACTTTGCCGATCGGGACTAGCGGCTGGCCACCACCTTTCGGAATCGAATTCTGGGGCACCGGTACTATTGGCGAGCGCAATCTCGTTCAGGGAACGTTTAGCGATGGGATTGTTTGGGGCTTCGGCGGGGGATCATGGCAGATCAGCAACAACTATATCTGCGGGTCCTATATGGCGGCCAGCAACAGCTACATATTAAACGAAGAAGGCACGACAGACCCTCCTACCCAGTTGGCTAACGTGACTGCCCCAGTCTGCGGAGCAACAATCAGCAAACCTCCTGTCATCTCTTCTTCTGGCGGGTTTAGGTCGCAGGTCGTTACCCTGACAGATCCCGGGGAAAATACCGGTATCTGGTACACCACGGACGGAAGTACCCCCGTCCCCGGCTCCGGGACCGCACGTTACTATACTGCGCCCTTCACCGTCACTGCCACCACGACCGTCAAGGCGGTGGGCATGTGGGGAACAGCCAGCCAGCCGGTTAGCTACCCTGCTGGCTACGGTTATGTACCGAGCAACGTGGTGAATGCGTCGTTCACCTCTGGCTCGGTCGTCAAGCGGCCAGGGCCCCAGGTCAGTTCAACCCGCGGTGGCAACGAAACACAAGTCGAGAACCCAAGCCACGCCGCGGGCAGCGGGCAGGCAGCCACTCTGCAGGCGTTGACCATCGCCCCTTCGGCGCCGGTGCTGGCGATCGGAGGTACGGCCCAGTTGAAGGCCGTCGCTACCTTCAGCGATGGTTCCACGCGAGATGTCACCTCGGAAGTCGCTTGGAAAGCTTCCGATACGCGCACCATCGTGGCTGCTTCTTCCGGCGCTTTCACCGCCTTGGCCAGCGGACAGGCGCTGCTCACCGGTTCCTGGCGAGGACAGCAGACCGCTGTGTTGGCCTCAAGCTCAGTCGGCGAATTCGAGTGGAGTGCCCCAATCGTCATTACGCAAGGCGGCGTTTATTCTGGCAACTGGCAAAGCACCGACAGAAACACACCGGCGGTTACCGTCGCGACCACCGATCCGGTCATCATTCAGGGCGCGCATATTCGTAGCACCAGCGACTTGATCAAGGTGAAAGTGCAAGGTGCTGACCTGACAGTACGTAACAGTCTTGGCGTGGCACTCAACGGGGCGGCAAAAGGACAACCCAACGGAGTCTTCCTCGACGCTGCCGCGCCTGCACGGCTCGATGTAGAGAACAACTACATGGAGAATGTGCGCGACGGTGTGCTGGTGAATGGGTACTCCGGTAGCCGAAATGAAATGGAGACACTCGTCATCCGCGGCAATCGAGCCCGCAATCTCAATGGAATGCTGAGTGACGGAGCTGGCGGCTACCTGCCTGGCGAGGGCGTCAACCACAGTTCGTCGCGCTTCATTGAGCTTGACAATATGCAATCCATTCCTGGGATTGACCTGGGCTGGAACGAAGTCATCAATTACCCGACCAAGAGTCTGGTAAGCGACGTCATCAACGTCTATCGGTCAAGTGGAACGGCCAACCAGCCGCTGGAAATCCATGACACCTATATCCAGGGGGCGTACCCGTACAAGCCCGCGCAGGATGAGTACCAGAGCGGCGGCATTAGGACCGATGGGGCCGATGACGACACTGTGCAAAACGCGCCGGCGTTCACCTATATTCATGACAATCAAGTGGTCGGCGCCGTGGGCTATGGCATCGCGTTCAATGCCGGCCACGACAACGTCGCCACCAACAACCGTGTAATTTCGAGCGGGCTGCTAGCGGACGGCACCAGGATCCGGAAACAGCAGAATGCTCTGAGTAGTGCAGGTGAGCACGGTAACAGTACAAGGAGTGTATACAACAACACGATGTACGACAATCTTGTCGGCTGGACGTGTTTGAAATCAACTTGTACCGAGGAGGGATTCGGTAAGGCATTTTCCTTCCCAGCCTCCCCCGGCGATTACTCAAGCAACTCGATGGTGCCAGCCAAACAGATCACCTTGGAGATGGAAGAAGGCGAGTACCGGATTTGGCTGAACAAGATCGCATCTGTTGGCATCAAGCTCGGTCCAAGCTTTTAACCGATAACCAACCAAAGGTTGAGGCGAGCGGGCTAACCCCTGAAACGGTCTTAGCCCGTAAGCACGCTTAACCTGCTCAAGGATCACTAGCATTAAGGAGGCTACTGCGCCTGCCGACAATGCTTTCACTTTGGATCCGATTGGCGAGCATGGCATGCCCAACGGAGAAGGATTACGAATCGCGAAGGCCATTAGAACAAACGAACGTGTAGCCATTTCCTCGAAGAGTCTGAATTAACTTTGGCTCGAAGTCGCGATCGATTTTGCTGCGTAAGGCGCTGATATACACTTCGACTACATTCGCCAAACCATCGAAGGAAGAACCCCACACGCGCTCTAGGATCATTGCTCGCGAGACTGGCCGGTTGACGTTCCTCATGAGATATTCGAGTAGCAGGAACTCTTTGGGCCGCAGGGCGATTGGTTTGCCGGAACGGCGCACCGTGCGCAGCACTAGATCCAGCTCAAGATCGCAAGCGCGAAGCACAGTGAGCGCAGCGGGCGTCGCTGCTTGCCGTAGCCGTATCGAAAGGCCAAGGCGCGTGACGACTTCCGATCCAAAGAATGGTCCAATGATGCAATTATCAGCACCAGCATGCAGTAGTTTTAACCGTTGCTCCAGATCCAAGTAGCGCGCAAACACAAACACCGCTGCGTTAGAGTTCTCTTGGCGAAGCATCTCCACTAGCAAGACGGTATCCCTAAACCTAAGCGCATCGGAATCTACGAGGAAACCTTCGTACCCCCCTAAGCGAGAAAGCTGCATGCACTCATATTCGGATGCCGCATTCTGCATCGTAACCTGAGCCAGCATCAGCGCCCCTTCGAGTTTTTTTTGAAGCTTTAGGCGGGGCAAGACACTGAGTACGTTCATGTCCGACTCAATGATGCGGCAATAGCCCATTCGGATGGATTTACCGCGTAAGCAGAGGTCTGAGGGTCAAACGATTGTAAGAGTTCGAACGCTTGAGTCGATTCACCTCTGACATTTGAGCACCACTTCACAGCAAACGTCTTTGCATGGTACGTCTTCCAGGGATTCATACTTTATGCAGCACACTACAGGACATGCGTAAGAAAAATGAGTAGATCTGCATTAAATATTTTTTATCGTTTTCTATGCCTAGGCGAAAAGACGCATTGCAAGTCATCACTGTTTTGGAATAGAAGCTCCACCTTTGGATGGCTCAGGTGTTTTCCGAGTGGCGCATGGGTGTAGAGATCCATCGCCTTTCAGGTTCGGGAAAACGGTTTGCACGGGTCTTGTGAGGCAAGGGTGCAAGCGGCCATCGCAATGTGGAGCGCCTCGCCCCGCACCTGCAGCGGGGCCTTTCGCGCGCGTAGCCTCAGCAACTACCTTACCGATCGCAGGGTGCCCGTAGCACTCAACGGTTCGTTGCTGCAGGTCACTGCACCGACATCCGCAAGATAATAACCTGGTTCTAGGTTTAACGATACGACTATGTTGTTTTCCGCACCGACGATCTGGAGATATTGTCCATTCTGCACAATGCCGTTGCCCCTGAATTCGTTGACAATGACACCCTGCCCAACTTTCATCAGTCTGAAGTTTGTCATGCTTGAAGCTCTCCTTAAGATTTATACCGCTGTTCGAATATGCTACGTTTTGGGGTCTAAAGAGCGAGGAATTTGACTGATGTGATCGTCCGCGTCCCAGAAGCGGAAGCTCGTCCCGAATCGGCCCTCAGCGTTTGCGATCCGAGCCCGCACGACATAGTCTGATGCGGAGCGGCCGGCGGTGGTAGCCCTTCCCCGGGCGCGCATGTCCGCTCAATAATCCGGATAGCCATCAACCTATGCACAAAAGAGTTGTCATTGCCGCATGCAACGCCGCGGTCATGAAGTGATAACGTATGGCCGCGTTTGGGTGACCGCAAAGGACATTGCAGAGATCGCCGGGGGCGGCGGCGACAAAATGCCCGGAGTTTCTTCATTTGGGGTTTGCAACAGCGCCGGTTCCCGCGTTTAGATCAATTTAACGTTGCTGACCGCGTACCTTTAAGGTTCCCACCCTAGACTCTAGTCATCCCTGCGCAGCCGCTTGGTCGCCTTGTGAGTTTAAATATCGATGTCCTGCACCAGGAGGATCAAAACATGTTCTTTCTATATTTTGCTATCGCACTTACAAATTCCCAGCAAATGCACCACGACGACACCGAACGGGCGATATACCAGCGAATTGAGACAAGCAAGGAAACGATCTCTTATATTTGGCGGCCGAATACGAAGTTGCTGTCGGACTACGGAAGAGCAAGAAGCTGCTACATAAAGTTTCACCTCTATAAGGTAATCAACTGCGACGCGGAACTCGCCCAAGTTGAAGCCGATCTGGGAAATATGGCGCTAACCCGTTCTGACGGATATTCTCCACCTAAGCACTAAGCGGCATGGAGCCATCATTGACCGCCAGCAGTCTAGCGTGGTTCGTTTCCCGTCGGTACTAAGCGAAGCTCACATCGGGTCGAGTCATCGAATTGTGAACAGCGTTTGTGCTGCAAGAGAACCCTAAGCTGGCTCGTAAACCGTGAACGAAGTGTGCTGTATTATCCGGCGTCATCCGCATTTGGCTATAAAAATCATGTCGTACAGCCGCAAGTTTCCCGAGCAGGAGCGCGCCATCGAAGCGGTTTTACGACTGATGCGCCTCCACCCGGAAGGGTTGACCGTCAACGAACTGAATGAACTGAGGCGCTCACAAAGCGACGAAATTCGCGGCGAAATTGCCTGGTTTCATTCCATTGATGTGCTGATCGACGAGGGCAAAGTTTGTTCCTGCGCAAAGTGGCGAGAAAACGGTTATCTCGAGTCTCTCAAGCTGTTTGCCAAGTAACTAGCCGCATCGGCGCCGTCGGCCCTTCGACTCCTGGCAGCCAGATCAAGAGTTCCAAGCAACAAAACCACGGGCCACAATCTTGAGTGCCATGCCCCAGGCTGATCCCGAAGAGGTCACGGTACTACTCGGGCCAGCACATGAAACAAGGTGAATGCGGGCCGATCATGCGAAGTCCTTCAGTGATCGTCAGCAAAAGCTACAATCACGGCTTGATGAACAGACTTTTTCGGGGCGAACACGGCTCAACGCCAAAGCGTCGCCTGCCATAATATGCTCCCCCTCGCAAATTTCGCGCTGGGCGCTCATTTCTATCGTTAAAGACATGGAAAGAGCGTTCGCGAGGAAATGTCTTGCTTGACTCGATTGATCTGCGGACCAAGTTGGAACAGTTACTACCCTCCGCAGGAGTGTCCGACCGTAAGCAGTTGGTCGTCAGTTGTCGGCAAGCATGCGTGATGGCATCCCCGTATACCCTCGGTACCATCAGAACATTAAGGTTAATTAATGATGAGTTCGGAAGCTGGTTCGTTATATAGTCGCTTTCACGGGCAGCCTGCTAGCGGGCATAGGGTTCACGTCACGCTGATTACTGCTTGCACGTTGGTCTCGTGGATCAGGTATGTAGAGAACGACAATCGTTGCGGCCGACGTGGTCTTTTGGTGGCACCAACTCAAGCGTCGGCCCAGAGGGCTACGATAGCGAATACGGGTTGAGTAAAGTTAGCCGGATTGATTGCAACAAGCAGAGAATCTCATGACCGAGCAACGAACGATCGTGGGCACAATAGCCCTTGAGCAGGCGATTCGTACGGTAGTCCATGACCCTCGAATTCCCAAGAAGCTGCGCACCGACCTTGCTGTTTATCAAGATCAACGGACGGATCTGGACAACCGTGAGACCGACATGCTGGGGGAAGGGCGGACGGATCCTACCTGCCTGCCTGAGACGATCCTCTATAGCCTGGCGGATGTCTACCGACCCGGCAACTCACGAAGCGGCCGGCGCGAACAGAGCCGTATTCTGAATTGTGAGCCCGCTACCATAGAGCAGGAAATCAAGATTTGCCTCTGGCACAACGACGAGTCGCTCGACTGGTCCACCGAAATCAATGGTCAGCGCCACGAGCACGTTACGAGCGAAATCGTGGAGGCGCTTGTCGAGTGCGCGCTGATCCTTGCGCAAATATCATTAACAAGAGCCTTCGCGCACCAACCGCAATAGGCGGTGTAGGTGGAACCTAAACTGCTGCGCAGTCGGCAAAGACGGGAAAAAACGTTTCCGCCGAGAGCCAGGTGAGAGGTCCGCGCGATTCGTTCATCAGCTTCTCACTACTTTACGAAGTCTAGCCGATGCGTACTCGTTTGCTCCAGAAATGTCTTATTTGGAATAAAGACTTCGTGTCCTTCAATTCGCAGGACAGTGTGAGTGGGAGTAATTGCCGCTAGTGTGCCGGTATGTCCGGCAATCGTTAGACTCTCGCCGATCGTGAGGAGCTTCCGGGCATAGAATCCGGTCACCAAATTCCGAATGATATCCCATGTACCGAATCCAAATGCAATCCCGAAGCAAAGTGCCGCAGCTCCAAGAACAAAGATGGTCACGATTCGGACCATCTCTGTGTCAATCTTCAACTGACCGATCGCCATCATCGCGACGAGAAAGATTATCAACGCGGAGACTAGCTTCCCCAATGCGGGGGCAGACTCCAATCCCCAACTCTTAGCGGCCTGCGTTACCGTCTGGCCTGTGAACTGGCCAATTGTAGTGCCCAATATCAACAACAGAAGGGCTGCAAGGACGTTCACCAGATACGAGGAGAAGGCTCCGATTGCGTTGGAGATCGCGTTCAAGCCAAGGGCGTCGCTTGCGGTCTTGGCCAAGAGGAAGATAACAACGAAGTAGGCGAGCTTCGGAAACAGGAGGCTTAGTTGCTGACGCACTCCGATCTTTTTCAATGCCTTGGCAACACTGGCTCTTTCCATCAGACTGTCAAAGCGCATCCGGGTGAGCGTCGTGCGAAGGGCAACCTCAATGAGCTTGGCGATAACCAAGCCGAGCGTGATCAAAAGAATTCCGACGACTATCTTGGGGATTGCTGAAGCAAGCGAATTGCCGAGAGCCACAAAAGCGTCAAGAAGTTTTTTCTCCATCATCGGCATCCTTTCGTATGCCTTTTGGATTGGGTCGAGTTGTCAACATTGACCATAACTCTCTAAGCACTAGCAGCGGAATGCTCAGCGAGAAAGACGCGAGTTGGCTTAAAGTGGTTCTGCGCTGAACCGTACGCCGAATCCGGTTGACGAAGCGGGTCGAAACGTCTTGCTCCAATCCCGCCAGCGCCGAAATGGGCTCTCCTGGATCAGTGTCCTGATCATCTCGCATTTCGGACTCTTTGCGTTCATTGCTCATGTTGCTCTATAGCCGTCGCTGCACATTGAACCTTCTGGTATCGCTCGCGAAAGAGCTCGCGGGCACGTTTGATCCTCATCTTGGTCGCCGATAGGCTGACCCCTAGAGATTCCGAGACCTCCTCATACGACATCTGATCCATGTCGCAGAGAATTAGGGGAATTCTGAGGGTGTTTGGTATTGAGTCCAACACCTCGCTGATCAATTGCCGATTGCTGATGACCTCCGCCATGTCGTCCGCTGTTGTGAGGTCCTTGAGTTGATCGAACTCGTGGACATCTTGCTCTTCGATTCCAACGAACGACCGATGGGCTTGCTTCCTCAGGTAGTCCAAGCAGTGGTTAAGTTTTATTCGCTGGAGCCAGTTCGCAAACGAAGATCTCCCCTCGAATCCGCGAAGTCCAAAAAAGACCTTGACCATCACCTCCTGAGCGAGATCCTCGGCGTTGTTCTGGTCACGGGTAATGTACCGACAGTTGGCTACAACCCGTCTCTGATAACGCACGACCAGCTGCTCGAACGCCCTCAGATCGCCCTCTGGGGCTTTATGAGCTTCCCGCAAAAGGTCGACATCCGGATCGGCCGGGGTAGAGCGTGACCATTTGTTAGCAGGGTAGTTCATACGGCTTTCAGCATCTCATACCAACCGCGTTTCCGAAAATGTGACTTTCGCACCCGAGCCTCCGTCTTCATCTGTAACTGCATTAAATGCAGACCAATCACGGAGTGATCTCAAGAGCTGTTACCGCTTCGAGATCATTAGGCTTGACTTCCCCTTTTTGTCAAGGGGTTTGGTACCAATGTTTCTGCTCTCGGGTTTGTTTGTAGAATCTCCGACTTACTGGCAGCGAGAAGACTTGCGTTAGCGCGGGCTCTGGAATACTGCGGCAAAGGCGGTTGCCTTCTCCGGAGTGATCAGTCTTGAGTGGTGGCGTGCCGACGGGCGCGTAGTTGTGCCTTGGCGGCTTTGAGGACAGCGCGGTCATATGATGGGTGACGAGCGAGATGACGTTGTTAAAAGGGTGTTGAGAGAATATTGGGGCACCAAGGAAGCCTTGGCCGCTCTCGAAGCCTCCTTGGAGGAAATAGCCACAAGCTCTTCGATGACGACTGAGGACGGATATTTGATGTATTCACCGCTCGGTGTTCGCTTGCTCGATACCGGTTACGTCAGGGAACAAGTCAGGCGATACCATGCAGAAAAGGAACATATGGAGACCATTCGGAAACGCCTCATCGACCTCGGGGAGCTTGACCCCGGGTAGCGATTTCTGAGTTCTGCCCCCGTGCAAGTGTTATTTGGCAGCGTTGCTTATACGCAACAGCATTTGCTTACGAAGGAAATGAAGTCGGCTATCTCACAGCAATCGCCAAGTTTCAGCTATGGGGCAAATTCCCTCAAAAGTTTGGTCAAGGTGCGGTCGAGTGCGGGGTCGCTGCGCCGCAGTTCCTGGATCCTGGCTATCGAATGCATCACGGTTGTGTGGTGGCGACCCCCAAAATGTCGCCCGATATCGGATAGAGAAGCGTCAGTCAACTGCTTGGTCAAGAACATGGCGATCTGACGTGGTACGACGACTACCCGGGAGTTGTTTTCTTGTCTGAGTTCTTCCACGGGTACGCCGAACAGATGAGCGACGGCTTCCTGGATTGATTTGATCATGTTCTCGCGGAGTCGTGGCTCATTCATACAACCGGATGATACGCATCACGCTGCAGTCTTGGGGAATAACCACGTTCGCCTCAAGGAAGTCTTCAAGCATGGCTTCATTTACCGAGAATCAGAAGGCGCTGCCGTAATACAGAAGCTATTGGATGACTCATTAACAAGGCTACCTTAACAGTTATCACACCCTGATCACCTCGCCGAGGACAACTGACATTCTCTCCTCGCCTGGAGTAGTCTGGGAGCCTATAAAACAGACACGACTACGAAAGGCACGACAAATGAAGCTCTCTATTGCGATGGTTCTCTGTGTTTTGATGCCGCTGTCTGCGCTGGCCGAAGCGGCCGGTTACAAGGTCTCGTACGATGGCGGTTCCATTAACGAAAAGGTCGGAACTGGGGTCTACCTGTATATAGAGGCCAATCAGATTCGACTGACTCAGAAATCAGAAGTCCTGGCGACAATCCCGGCAGCCTCGGTGACCGAGATCAGCTACGGTCAAGACGTACACCGTAGGGTGGGCGCGGCCATCGGGCTCGCAGTCGTCACTCTTGGGTTGGGCGCTCTGATGGCACTCACAAAATCGAAGAAGCATTTCGTAGGCATCACCTGGGTTGACGGTGAAAAGAAGGGCGGTTTTGTCATGCAGTGCGACAAGAACGACTATCGAGGCATTCTTCTGGGCCTTGAAGGGGTGACAGGGAAGAAGGCGGTGGATTCGGACGCGATGACGGTTAAGAATTAATGTTGAGTCCGGTACCAATGGGCACTGGGATCGCAACCCTTTAGGGCAAGCAAAGCGGCGAGAACAATATGCGTGGACCGACGGGGTCTGGGCGAGCCCCTACTCGCTACGGGAACCTGGACGAATACCACCTATGGTAATGGTCCAGGCGATCAAATCGATCGGCCCTGGTTCCACTCTCACATGTACTTCGCTGACGGCTGGTGATCAAGCTGTATACGCCAGATATTTTGCACAGGACGGCCTCACGGCTACTGCGACCTTTGCGATTGATGCGTACAGGCCGATGACATTGCCATTCAAAAGGGCACCACACAGACAGCCTTTGCTTCGCGCTATGCGCTGATTCGCAGTGGATCACACCACCCTACAAAGTCACCGTAGGCACGGGGGGTACTGGCAATGCGTTCACGGTGCTTTGGCTGGGCAGCCCGGCTCCGCAGACGCCTACATCGTATGGGGGCATCACACAGAATCCCCCTCGCCTGGCTCTGGCCGGTGGTCGATTACACGATGTTCCAGAGAGCGGTAACCGGTAACTGACCAAAGGCAACCCGCTTTGTCCGACTGATTCTGCAATGGGCACCTCGGCTCGTCCTGCCCTTTCGCCGCGGCTTTCCGGTCCAGACCTCAGCGGCGCCTGGTGCTTGTATGATTGTGCCTATGGCGAGAACAAAATGGAAATTTTATACGTCCAACGAGGCGGTGAAGCGAAATCGGGCCTAATCATCCTTGGCGACCTTTCGATTGACTCTGAAGGGCCTCCCGCGCTTATTGCCGCCGAGAACATAGGCGAGGTTCAAATCCTCGACCTGCCAAATAGAAAGTGCACTGGGCACCAAGATCATAGTCACCCTCAAATTGCTCAGCGGGATGCCCGATCCTCAATTCGAGGAAATAAACAAAAGCGGTATCTTGAAGTAGCAGGAAGTTCGCAGATCTGGCTGAGTCAAGTCGAGGGGTCATTGGCCTCAGATCACATCGAAGCGGCCGAGCAGTCTTCCAGTGACTATTGCTACCGCAAGCTCTTCCGCAATTTTGTCGCGGGTCCAACCTTGATCGACGTGGCGCAGGGCGACCAAGTACGGGTAGGTGTCAGTGTTAACCCATCCCTGAGTTCCGGTCCGATTAGTTGCGGCTCGAAGGTCAGCCCGTAGTCCGTTCACATACTCATCTGTGACAGTTTTATGGCGTGGCATGGATCAAAGATAGCAGCGCATTCAGACCGACCTCCTCAGCCTGGCGTACTGCTCCGGCGGTCAGCCTCGGGAACACTCCGCCTCTGCCCGTCTCGATCGCGTGCTCCAACATCTGCCAGCCTTGGCGCGCGAACAACGTCATGTAGACCCGACGGCTCGGACGATCGTAGCGTGACATGTGGAGAGTATAGGCGAAGTAGAGAAGAAGATATTCATAAGACCAAAAATGGGACGGGCAGGGCGCTGGATGCAAGGACTCCGGTCAACTATTTTCATCTCGGTTTCTCACCAACCTTGCGCAAGTCCTCCAAATATTTTTCACGGCTCGCGTCGCTCTCACCTTGTATGCCCAGCACCGTCCACATGTAGCACACATCAAGGGGGAGTCGCCGGTTGCGAAAGTCTTTATAGCATTCATTGATGCCGTCCGTGAGTTGCGCCAGTGGGTATTTATCGCCGCTAAATGGATCCTCTTTTTTCGCAACGGTTGTTCGTATGCCTTTCGCCCCCGGAACGTCCGCGAAAGCCTCCAATGCCGCGAACTTACCTAAGCTGAACCCGGAGCGTCGACCGTCTATGTAACCCTGAACGGCGATCAGTCTTTCTTGCTCGGTCAAAAGTGGCCAGGCCGAACCGTCCATCATGTTGATGGTTCTTTCCTGCGGAAGGGCGGACCGGACGCTGACTTCAGAGACGAGAACTGCCGGTATCGCTAACGAATAAGTTATCCCTTTGCCGAGGATCATGTTTCCTCCTGATCACAAAATGACAATGCGCCCGTAATCCACAGATCGTACCGACCTGGCCGGCCTTAAGTCGGCATATCATCGGGCATGGCAGATAAATACGTGTATCACATCCAAACGGCAGGCGAAATTGAGGCGGAACCTTTCGAGCGAAAAGCAGAGGGCCCGGATGATCCGGTTTTCAAAGCTCTCTTCCAAAAGATCGCGGCAAGGATTCGCTACTCAAATCCTCGGCTGGTTCGGATCTGGGAGAAGGAGTCGGTGCCGAAGGGGCGTGTGGGTGGAGAAGGTATATAGGGTGGTTTTTTATTTTTCCGGCATCAAACGGCCCCGTGAAGGAGCAGAACTCTGGTGTGAGGCATCTGGAGACGCTGGCTGCGGAGATTTTAGCCAGTCTGAAGCTCTTCCAGGTTAGTGAATGCCGAGCCATGCGGCAAGCGCGGCGATACAGAACAACACCTCAAAAATTAGACCCCACACTAGATACCGCACGCAACGTAGCTTATCTTCATGCTCGGTACATTTAACCCTTGTCTGGAACGCAATTGGCGTATCTTGCCACTTCATCTTCCTTGACGACACGATTGAATACACATTGTGAGCCATGTCGGGACCTCTTGGCTTCAACACACTACCCTACCAAGATGAATCGTTCGTTTGCAGGATGATTAAGGACACTTAATGGAAGTGATTCACATGAATGGGTATTCCGCTAGCTGATTCACTGAGCCAATGGAGGCTTTGGCTGCCGCTCAGTCGGACGTTCCGGATCTACTGATATCCGATGTGGAGATGCCGGGTCATTCAGGAGTCGATCTCGCAATTCAAATGAGAGCGCAATATGCCAAATGCAAAATACTGCTCTTCTCAGGATAGGCGGCCACCCTGGAGTTTACTCGAACATGCCCGCGCTCAAGGTCATGACTTCCATTTAATTCAGAAGCCCGTACTCCCTTCGGAGCCCCTCGCTGAGGGGATCTGCGCGACGAAGAAGCTCCCGCCAAAACCGCGCTTCTCTCGACATAGGTGACGAGCCTAAGCCCACAACGCATGAACCTGTGCTTGCACCTTCTCGCCGCGCGCCGGCCGGAGGTGGCGAATGGTCGATGCCAGGTCACAGCGTGCCTGAGACGGCCTTGACGCGATCACTTTAATACAGACCAGAGATCCCGACCACTGCCATTCCACAATTGCAGCTACCAACCAAAAAGTCATGGAACGGACTTCCCCCTAGTGTGACCCATACCAGGCCAGCACCTCTACCCCACATAGCCGCTTCAAAGGAGTGGACCGTAACCACGCCACGTTGCGGGCAGAAACTTCGCGCCAGGATGCCTAAGAACTGCAGCTGACACCGCGGATTGCCTGAGGTACCTTCCAATTGCAGCGGCTTAGTGCCTGAAGGCTCGGCCTCAATGGCGCGACGATATAATAAAGCTATGAACATAGAAGAAATTGTGGACGCAATCGACGCGGAGATTCGGCGCCTTCAACAGGCTAGGGCACTGCTCTGCGGGATGGCGACCGCCCCAAGGGCTGAAGGTGGTAGCAGCGTAGGCAACGGAAAGCGCGTCATGAGCGCGGAGGGCCGGGCACGGGTTGCGGCGGCGCAGCGGGCGCGGTGGGCCAAGGTGAAGAGGGTAGGGAAGTAGGCATACTCTATGACCGATCCCCCTTTATCCGCGGTTGACGCTGCCGTCCGGAAAGCGGTCGAAGATACGACGATGTTTTACCAGGTCCTCATCGATCTGAAAGCGTTCGATAAGAAATTTATACGCCCGGTGATTAGCTCTCAACTTGGACTTACCGATCGGGCAAACTGCTTTTTGGCTTCCTATCACAAGGCAGCCTTGGATTTAAATTCGGCGATCGCTTGGTTGCCTTCCAGCGTCTGGAGCGCCTGAAGGCCGCAAAAAAAGCTGTCGCATTTGCTTCCAGTCACACCCTCGAATTCCCGTTTGACCTCACCCCGTACCAATCGTTCATTGCTGCAAACCAAGTTGTAATTGAGGCGGAGGCTATGAAGTTCTGGGGCGGCCTGAAAGTGTCTCATTGGTCTGAAAAAAACCTCTCTCAGCGAGCAGTGCTTCTCGGGAAGCCCTTCGAGGAGATTTTTGAGTCTCTCTACAAGATTTTCAGCTGGCATATCCATCCTGGGATGGCGGGAATCGTGAACATGAAACCCGAAACTTTCACGCATCTGTTCGGCATTAGCTGCCAAATCGCCGCGAGGAGCTACGAGGAGATTCTGCGTTCAGTAATAAAGGAATTCAAAATATATGCTAGTACGCCAACCATCCAGGAGGAATCGACGTTCGCGAAGCTCCAGGCCGGGAGCGAAGGTGATCTCGAATTGGAATCGAGGATCAGAAAAGAACTACGCTTGAGCTGATCGACGTCTCGACTACGCGAGACTATTAGCTCGTGAACGGCTGCTGACACATGCCTTGCCGGGCTTGGCGTGGCGATGCCGCCGAGAGACGAGGTTATCGCTAAGCCCCACAACACCTCGACCTGTGCTTGTACCTTCTCGCCGTGTGCCGGCCGCAGGCAGCGTATGGTCGACGAGGGGTGTGTGCGATCCAGGATTGCACCGTCCTGAGATCAATCCCTGTCGATCGGTCACCCACGGCCCGCCGGACCCCGAGTGCGAGTTGTGCCGTTTACCACAGGATGCCAGTCCGTCTGGGTGCGATTGCGGTTGGGGTTCAAGACCTCTGCCGTCGAGAAAGACGGTCTGACGAGATCAAAAGGGGGGCACAAACGAGGGCACTATCGCCAAGTAACTCAGCGTATCCTCCTGTACCAGACGATCCTTTCTGTGCCCAAAATTAACCCGTAACTCCATGATTCCTTTGGCCTTGTCCTTCTGTCGCAGCAGAAGTAGCGGGATAGTTCGCGGATGAGGAATCGTCGAATCGGCAGAGTTCAAAACAACGGAATAATAGACAGGTCGAAGCGGTTCGAGAAGGTTCGATTTCATCCGCCAAAATGTTGGGGTACATAAAGGGGTATGTTCGCGGTATCAATATGCAAATCATCTGGAATCAGTACATATGACTGCCTGGGGGGCAACCAGATAACTCTATTATTTTCAATAATTTGCATTGCAATAGGCCCATATTCCGTCGGCGTTCAAACGTCGGGGTCGTCGTCTTGAAGTGCGGTCCCGTGCGAAGGGGTGCGGCGGGAGCCGCGTCTTTATGGGGATACTGACGTTCTTGCGGTAACAGCATTTCTCTTGTTTACCCGCAACGTGACTACCTAAGAGGCAGTCTTTTGCTCATTACCGTTTCCCAGTAGTTCTCTTGTCCGAAAGTCGGCTTTTCGTCCGTATGATCGCCCTTGATTTGCCATTAAAGACTGTTGGTTCCTACCGAGGGCGATTCACATGTGCCGCAATACCCAATCGAAAAAAATCGACGTGCTGATAGTTGCGTACGTTAAGGGTGCAGTAATGGCTTCAGATCAAAAACACTCCAGAAATACAGGAAAAGCACAAGATCGTCTCATCATTAGCGAAAAACGAAATCAGCACGTCGCGACCCCCAGCAGTCCTTGCGGATACGTCTCCGAGAACTGGCCGGCAGCCGTGCGCTGGCTACAGATGGTAGACCGTGCTGTTGAAGCGAGCGCGGCACCAAGCGGATATACCAATTCAATACTTGCGCTATTCGGTTCCAGTGGCAAACTGCTCGCACAGTTCTCGTTGCAAGATTGCTAACATCGAGACGAGTCAGTTTGGCCCTTGGGGTCGCGGTGGGCGTTCAACCTTCGCCCGGGCAATTCGCACTGTGTCTGATTGAGGGGACCGTCGGCTTATGTCAGTTGTGGCTCAGCTCCCAGACTGGACGTCCGTCGCTACGATGTTGGAATGCAATGCGGAGCGATTTGCATCGAATGCGGCGATCCTCGGTGAGGGTGGGGTATGTCTTTCGCATGGCGAGTTGTATACGCGCATTGTTTGGATGGTGCGGGCCCTGAATCATCTAGGTTTCGGGCGAGATGATCGCGTAGCAATTGTTCTGCCTCCCGGCCCCGACTTAGCCGTGGCCTTTCTCGCCGTGGCGGCCGGGGCGACTTCAGCCCCGTTGAACCATTCCTATTTACAAAAGGACTTCGAGTTTTACCTACGCGATTTCTCCGCCCGCGCCTTACTCGTTCTGCGGGGCGACGACTCGCCGGCGCGTGCGGCTGCCGAGATATTGCATGTTCCGGTCGTAGAACTCACTCCCTTGAAAGAAGGCGGGGGCATAGTCGGCGTTTTCGACTCACTCCCGCCCGGACATCACTTCGCCGGAGCAGACGACATAGCTCTTGTGCTGCACACTTCGGGAACGACATCGCGTCCTAAGAGGGTGCCTCTCAGTCACCAGAACATATGCGCTTCGGCGCGGCATATCGCGGCTACCCTGCAATTGCAGCCTAACGACATCAGCCTTTCGGTCATGCCGCTCTTTCACATCCACGGCCTGGGCTGTCTGCTGGCAGCGATCAGTGCAGGCGGTAGCTGCGTATGTGCCCCTTCGTTCCGGCCCGATCAGGTTTCCACCTGGCTTGAATCATTCAAGCCGACATGGATTTCAGCGGTCCCCACCATGCTCCAGGCCTGTTTGGATCTCCCACGAGGCTCCCTGCGCGCTGGTGCATTGCGATTTATACGCTCTTCCTCCGCGGCCTTGCCGTCGACCGTCCTGGACGGCACCGAAAGGCTCTTCCGCGTGCCTGTGATCGAAGCCTACGGCATGACCGAGGCTGCTCATCAGATGGCTAGCAATCGTCTGACACCCCCCGCGCGAAAGCCTGGTTCCGTTGGTTTGCCTGCCGGGCCGCTGGTGGCGATTTTAGATGAACACGGCGCGCCATCCCTGGGCGTCGGCGAAGTGTGCATCATGGGCCCGAATGTGACACGAGGATACGAAGACAATCCTGAAGCCAATGCGGCTGCATTCTGCTCTGGCTGGTTTCGGACAGGAGATCAGGGCTACTTCGACGAGGATGGCTATCTTTTCATCACTGGCCGGCTGAAAGAACAAATTAATCGGGGTGGTGAGAAGATTGCGCCGCGAGAAATCGATGAAGCGCTAATGGCTTATCCTGCAGTGCACCAGGCAGTTGCTTTTGCCGTGCCGCACGCGTCGCTCGGCGAAGATATCGCCGCCGCAGTCGTCCTGCGTGCCAATTCCTCTTGTAGTGAAGCCGAGTTGCGTACGTTCCTGCTCGATCGCATTCCGGCATTCAAGGTGCCAACTCGAATCATCTTCGTGGATGACGTGCCCAAAGGACCAACTGGCAAGATTCAGCGAATCGGCCTGGCCGATCGTCTCGCGCCATTCCTGGCGTTTGTCTACGAACCCCCGGTCACCCAGATGGAAAAATGCATAGCGAAGACAATGGAGGAGATTCTTGGTCGCGAGGGTCTCGGGCGTCAGGACAATTTTTTTGCGTTGGGCGGCGACTCTTTGCGGGCGACACAAGTAATCACAAGACTTCAGCAAACGCTGGCGATGGAACTGCCATTGCCCTTGCTCTTCCGTTTGCCCACACCCGCGTTGCTGGGAACACACCTGGACCAGCTTATCGATGCTCGCGCGACGGATATGCTCGCTGCCGACCTGGCCGCGCTTCCCCCTGAAGAACAGGCGAGGCTACTCGAAGAAGCGCTGCGGACGCCTCTGGGCCATCCACGCGAGAACAGCGACGATAGCTGATTTGTGTAGTAGCCACGTTGCCCGAGCGGATGGACCATTGATTCATTTCGACACCTTCGATACGAGGAGAACCGTTGGCGGACCAGGGGGACGATCAATCTCAAGCCAATAATTCTCGGGACATCGAATCGATAAAACAACGCCTGTCTTCTTTGAACCCAGCTCAGCGTGACCTGCTGGCCCGCAGACTCGCGAATCGAAAACCTGTACCGCAAGCGTCTGCCGAGGAAGCTCCCGTCTTTGGAACTCCAGCGAGACCCTCACCCGTCATAGCGAAGGACCCGCCGCACCGCATAGTGGTAGACGCGGAAGGTAGACAGTCTGCCTGGTATCCCGCTTCGAATGGCCAGCAGCGGATGTGGTTTCTTCATCAATACAGGCCCGATTCCCCGGTCTACAATTCTCCCGCTGCCTTCCATCTGCACGGTCCTCTGCAAATAGCTCTACTCGAGTCGGTCTTCCATCGCGTGGTTGAGCGCCATGCAAGCCTGCGGACGACCTTTGCCATGGAGGAGGGCGAGCTGATGCAACGCATCGCGTCTCTTGGCAGGTTTGAGCTCGAGCAGGTGCAGATTCCGCAATCACTTCCGGCAGACCGAAGGGCGGTAGCTGAGCAATGGATAGAGGATGCGGCGCGTACTATCTTCGACCTTGGCGCCACGCCGCCCTTTCGCGCACTGCTATTCTCGCTTGAACCGGACGAGCACCTGCTATTAGTGGTGATGCACCACATCATCACAGACGGCTGGTCGCTTTCGAATCTCTGGCGGGAACTTTCGATTCTTTATTCATCCTTGGCCACGGGGGCATCCGCCGGCCTTCCCGCACTCGACGTGCAATTTACCGACTATTCGGCATGGCAACGGCGCCGGCTCAACAGCAGCGCCTTTGAGCAGCAAGCGACTTACTGGAAGAGCAAGCTGGCTGGAGAGCCCGAGCCGCTGGACCTTCCGCTTGACGGGCGTCGCTCAGCGACGGAGTCGTTCCGCGGTGCAAACTGTTCCTTGCAGATCGATGAGCGGCTGGTTACTGCGCTCAAGGCGTGGACGATGACACGGCGAGCTACGTTTTTTATGGTCCTGCTGGCGGCTTTCAAGGTATTGCTGTATCGCTATACCGGGCAGGCGGATCTGCTTGTCGGCGTACCGATCGCAAACCGGCAGAGACCTGAGGTCGAAGGACTGATTGGCTTATTTACGAATACGCTCGTGATGCGCACAGCCGTCACAGGGGAGATGTCCTTCGAGCAACTCCTGCAACAGGTCAGAGAGACTGCTCTTGAGGCATACGAGCATCAGGATATGCCTTTGGAGCAGCTGTTACAGCTCCTGGAGTTGCGGCGGGATATCAGCAGGAGCCCCCTGTTTCAAGCTACATTCGCATTGCAGGATTTCCCCGAGGCCATCCTGGTTTTGCATGGCATCGAGGTAGAGGCCGCGCCAGTGAGCACGCGGACATCGAAATTCGATTTGAGTCTGGCAGTGAGACAGACCTCCTCCGGCTTGACCGCAATCCTGGAATTCAACACAGACATTATCTCGCCCGGCCGCGCGGAGCAAATGTTGGATCACTGGAACGCAGTGCTGGAGGAAGTCGCCGCCGATCCAGCTCAGAAAATAAAGGATATTTCGCTGCTATCCGCAGATGAAAGACATTGCCTGCTGGTGCGATGGAATCAAACCGCGCGACCGTATCCATCCGATCAATGCATTCACGAGTTGTTTGTGGAGCAGGCCACGTGCATGCCTGACGCGATTGCTGTTTCCTACGGAAGGCAGTCGTTCACCTATCGCGAGCTCGATGATCGATCGACTCAACTCGCGAATAGATTGCGAGAACTGGGTGTTGGGCAGGGGATGCTTGTAGGGGTGTGCCTGGAGCGTTCGCTCGAGATGGTAGTGGCGCTCCTGGGTGTGCTGAAAGCGGGTGCAGCGTATGTTCCACTCAGTCCGCATTTCCCCGCGAGCCGACTGGCCATGATGATCGAGGACGCGAGAATTTATCTGCTGTTGACTCAGCGTTCCCTTGCGGGCCTCTGCGGGGATTCTGCAGGCAACCGCCTCTTACTCGATGAATGGAATCCGAGCGAAGATTCTTCGGCCCGTTGTGAGAAGGTCTGCCCAACCAACGCTGCCTATGTGATGTATACCTCCGGATCTACGGGCCGCCCCAAGGGAGTCGTGGTCCAGCATCGATCGGCAGTCAACCTGCTTCACTTCATGAAGCAGCAGCCGGGCATCGACTCACAGGATGTGTTGCTTGCCGTCACGTCGACGTCATTCGACATCTCAGTGGTTGAATTATTCCTTCCGCTGAGCGTCGGCGCCCGCGTCGTGATCGCCCCCGACGAAGTCCGCGGCGACGGTGCGGCTCTGGCTGCACTCCTCACAGAGAACGCAGCCACGATCTTTCAGGCGACGCCCGCCACCTGGCAGATGCTTGTGCTCGCCGGCTGGACGGGTACTGCAAAACTAAAGGCGCTGACCGGCGGCGATGTGCTATCTCCCCAATTGGCCGGGCAGCTCCTCGAGCGCTGTGCAGAGCTGTGGAATCTTTACGGTCCCACTGAGACAACCATCTATTCGCACGGAGCGCGCATCGGCAAAGCCGACGCTATCACTATAGGCAAGCCGCTGGCCAACGTGTTGTGCTACGTCGTCGACCGGAATGGCCACCTGGCGCCCATCGGGGTGCCAGGAGAGTTGTGGATCGGCGGCATCGGGGTAGCCCGTGGCTACATCGGGCGCCCCGACCTGAGCAGAGAACGCTTTATCGCGAACCCCTTTTCGACTAACCCCGATGACCGTATCTATAAGAGTGGCGATCTCGTCCGATGGACGCTCGACGGCAACGTCGAATTCCTGGGAAGAATGGACTCGCAGGTAAAGATTCGCGGCTTCCGAATCGAGTTGGCGGAAATCGAAGCCTCTTTAGGAGCCCACCCCGAAGTGTCATCCTGTGTGGTTACAACAGAAGAGAGTAGTGACGCCAAAACGCTGTTGGCTTTTGTAGGCAATCGCGAAGGAGCGGAGTTGTCGGCCAATTCGCTGCGGCTGTGGCTGAGGCAGAGTCTGCCGGATTATATGATCCCGTCGCGGTTTGTGAATGTGCCCGCCCTGCCTTTGAACCAGAGCGGCAAAGTGGACATCAAGGCGCTGAAGAAGCTGGACCGGGGGGAACTGGAATCGGGCACGTCCTATATTGTCCCGCGCACTCGACGAGAGCGCGAACTAACAGAGATCTGGCAGGCCGTGCTGGGACGGCAGCAAATCGGAATTCGCGACAATTTTTTTGACCTCGGCGGACATTCCATCCTGGCGGTCCTGATGTCTTTGCGGATCGCCGACCATTTGGGTGTGGAGTTGCCTTTACGCTCGTTGTTGGAACATCCAACCATTCAAGAGATGGCTCAACTATTGGAATCTTCCACTGAAGATATGCGCGGCACCAATGCCCTCCAAAAGGTCGACCGCGGGAAACCAATACCGATGTCGTTTGGACAGCAGCAGATGTGGATGTTGCAACAGACAATGGCAGATCCGGCCACTTACAACCAGCCCATCGCGTGGCGTCTCTCCGGTCGAGTGGACCGAGCGAAAATAAAACGCGCGTTGCAGTCGATGCAGCAGCGCCACGAGGTTTTGCGGACAGCGCTCATACGACGAGAGGAAGGACTGTTCCAGGAGGTTACTCCGTCCGACGAAGCTGTATTACTGTGGAAAGAGATCGACCTGCCTCCCTCAGACCGGCAGCAATCCGCGTTGGTGGCCCTGATGCTGGAGGAGGCGCGCACTCCCTTTGATCTGGCTGCGGCTCCGTTGTGGCGAACAGCATGGATCGAACTCGCCGAGGACGATCACGTACTTGCGTTATCGTTCCAACACAGCATCATTGACGAATGGTCAGTGCAGATCTTCTTCCATGAACTGGAGGCCTTCTACGCGAGCAACGGAGACGTCCTTCAGACAAGTCTTCCCGAGCTCCCGTTTCAGTATGCCGATTACTCCGTTTGGCAGAGAAGCGAACTTACCGGGCCCCTTCGTGAACAGCTGCGAGATTACTGGATAAAGCAACTGCGGGATTTGTCTCCAGTGCTCGAACTTCCCAACGATCTTCCCCGAAATCCCCAATTCGGCGGCCGAGGCGCCATTTATGAATTTCAGTTCGCCGATCCTGGAGAATCAAGGCTTGGAGCCGCGGTAACAAACCGGTTTCGCTCGCTTGCTCGCCAGGAACGAACCACCCTGTTCACGGTAGTCCTTGCCGCGTTTCAGGTCTGGCTGTATCGCTACACAGGGCAACGCGATCTGGCGGTAGCGACCCCAATCGCCAACCGCGACAGGCCAGAGGCGAAAGCCTTGCTCGGCTATTTCCTCAACACCCTCCCTATTCGCACACGGCTGGATGGAAGCCTGAATTTTATCGAAGTTATACGGCAGGTTCGCCAGTCCGCTTTGGACGCCTTCGCGCACGCACGGCTGCCTTTCGAAGAGATCGCCGGATTGGCTGCGACGCACACCGACCCGGAACACCGATTGTTGAATCACCTGAATCAAGTAATGTTTGTCCTCGTGGAGGAAGACGTTGCGCCCATCCGTCTCGATCAGGCCCAGAGCCGGTTGCTGACCACGGAGACCGGGACGAGCAAGAACGATCTGACTTTGCACGTCCGCGCCAGCGGCGGATCCATGGTTTGCCGGTGGCAATACGCGACTGACCTGTTCACTGCGGACCGCGCCGAAACAATGGCGCGGCACTTAGCCGAATTGTTTCGCTCCATCGCAAACGATCCTCAGCAACCTATCAGCGAGTTGCCTCTCGTGCCGAAATTGGAGCGCGATCAAATTCTCATTCAATGGAACCGCACCGAGCGGGACTATCCCCGTGACAAGTGCATTCATGAAATCTTCGAAGAACAGGTGAACCGCACCCCGGACGCGGTCGCGGTTTCGTTTCAAAGTCACTCGCTAAGCTACAGGGATCTCAACACTCAGGCTGGCCAGCTTGCGCAACACCTGTGGGCCCTGGGCGTGGGAGCGAATGCAATCGTCGCGCTTCATGTTGAACGATCGTTCGAGATGTTGATTGGGCTGCTGGGCATTCTCAAAGCTGGCGCCGCTTACTGGGCGATCGAGGAAAACTTGCCCGCCAGCCGCCTGCAGAGGATGATTTCCGATGCGCGGCCTCGGGTACTGCTCTTCCAAAAGAACTCGGCCAGGCCTCTGCCCAGCCTTATCCCAGAGCTGAAACTCGAGTTCATAACAGAGGCACTCGTACTTGTCGCAATCGAAGACCTCTTATCGCTCGAAGCCGTCTCTGGATGTTCTCTGGGAGCGGCGGCGCCGCCTCCCAACCCTGCCACTGCCACCGATCCGGCTTACGTCAGCTACACTTCAGGGTCCACCGGCGAACCCAAAGGTGTCGTGGTGCCGCATCGAGCGGTGGTACGACTGGTCAAGGGAACTGATTACGTTGATCTCAACGAACGCGAAACGTTCTTGCATCTCTCCCCGCTGTCCTTCGATGCGTCTACATTCGAGTTGTGGGGCGCACTGCTCAACGGCGGCCGGGTGGTGCTGCTGCCGCCAGGGTTGCCCACGCCTGCAGAGCTGGGAAGCGCCATACAACAGCATCGCGTAACCACCCTGTGGCTCACCGCAAGTTTGTTTCATCTCATGGTCGATGAAGGTCTCGACGATTTGAAATCCCTGCGGCAACTGCTGGCAGGCGGCGATGTACTGTCCCCTGAGAAGGTGCGCAAGGCTCGTCACGCTCTACCCAGTTGTCGCATCATCAACGGTTATGGCCCGACGGAAAACACAACCTTCACTTGCTGCTACACGGTGACGGACGACGAAGAATGGATTCGCGGTCTTCCGATTGGCCGTCCCATTGCGAATACAAAAGTCTACATTCTGGATGAAGCGGGGCAGCCGGTACCGCTTGGCGTAATGGGTGAGCTCTATACGGGCGGTGACGGTCTCGCGCGCGGCTATCTCAATCAGCCGCAACTGACAGCAGAGAAATTCGTTCCCGATCCTTTCAGCGGCCTGCCCGAAGCCAGACTTTATCGAACCGGCGACCTGACTCGCTGGCGGTCAGACGGTAATATCGAATTCCTCGGACGCCGGGATTCGCAAGTCAAGATTCGCGGCTTTCGCGTCGAGTTGGGCGAAATTGAAGCCGCGCTTCTGGCTCTGCCCGGCGTGCGCGAGGCCGCGGTCGTCGCTTGCCCATCCTCCCTGGGCAATCTACAGGTAGTCGCTTACATCGTCTGTGACTCCAGAGAAATGCGTGACGCACAAACCCTGCGCGCACCGCTCGCAGAAAAGTTGCCCGACTACATGTTGCCCGCCGCATTCGTCTGGCTCGACCAGCTTCCCATGACTCCGAATGGCAAGGTGGATCGCAAGTCTCTTCCACCGCCGCAAACAGGAAGAGAGGCTGGTCCCCTGCCGGCGAGCTTGCCTCTCAATCTCCTTGAACTTGAGCTGCAACGCATCTGGATGCGGCTCTTTCAACGTGACGATATTGAGCGTACCGACAATTTCTTTGCCCTGGGCGGCCATTCCCTCGCAGCCATACAATTAGCCGCCGAAATTGAAAAACTGCTGAACCATAAATTGCCCGTCGCGACGTTGTTCCAATCGCCCACAATTGAGTCACTGGCTCTCCGCTTGAAGGATCAGGCCTGGATGCCGGCCTGGAGTTCGCTGGTTCCACTGCAGCCGCAGGGATCCAGGCCACCGCTGTTTTTTATTCACGGCACGGGAGGAGACGTTTTCGGCGTTTTGGATCTGGCCAGAATGCTGGGACCTGACCAACCTTGCTACGGCATGCAGGCCATCGGATTAGACGGCGCGGCCGGACGGCATGGCACCGTCGAAGAGATGGCGGCACATTATGTAAGAGAAATCCTCTCGTTCCAGCCGCAGGGTTCATACTACCTGGCGGGCTACTCCCTCGGTGGTGTGCTGGCCTACGAAGTTGCACAACATTTGTATAGCCTTGGGAAGAGAACCTCAATGCTTGCGCTCCTGGATAGCCAACCAATTGCGGGAATTCCACGGTTTTTCTACGGGCTTGCCATGGCCACACACTTTTCTCGCCGCAGCGTCGGCCATCTGCGGCATTGGTGGAAACTGCCGCGTGGCGAACGACGCCAATATGTGCGGGGGCTCTGGGCAACGTTCCGCCGCATGATCTTCGAGAACGACCATCCGGAACGAGCGGCCACCTATGGTTACAGGCCAGGACATGAAGCGAACCATCTAAGTGACTACTTCTTCCTGATTGCGCGCGCCTACCGCCTGCGATCCTACCCTGGCTCGATCGACGTCTTCTTCAGTGAAGTGGCTAAATCCGGATATCGCTGGTACTGGAGTTATCTGGCAAAGGGAGGGGCCAGCTTCCACCGGATTTCGGGGGCTCATGAACAGATCATTCGCTCCCCGCAGCACATTCAAGGACTGGCAACATCGCTGACCGTCGTACTCCAACGGAGGCAGAGGAGCGAACGAGTAGGCTGAGTAACGCGACGGCCAAAATCTCGAAACGTTGACTAGGTATCCTCAGCCATTTCAAGAAAGGAGTAAGAGTGCGTCGGGTCAGAGACATGGTAAGAGTGAATATGCCTGTACAGGTGTGTCATGAAGCTCGCGCGCGATAAGGCGCCGCTCCTGTCATCGAGATCAGGCAGGCTCCTGATACTAGTGAGCCTGTCGAAATAGGGTCACGCTGTCAATCGGCAGACGCGGGCTCCGACAGCGGATACAGCTTGGTCTGGAAATGTTTCGAGCAAAACGAACTTGAAGAGTTCACTTCAAGTGGAAGCTGACGTGCAAGTCAGTGGGCGTGACCTTAGATCCGATCGCCCCTGCCGTTCAGACACTGCGTTAGGCCCGTTGCTCAGCGATTCGGCAGGGAACTCCGGACCGTGAATCGCCTGCGGCCTTATTCAGAGATACCGAGATCGAGCGACCCATAAAACGCGGAGTTCGAAAAGAGGCTAATAAATGGATTGGGCAAATCTGGAGTCAAAATCGTTCATTCGGATGAGCTTGATTTGAATACGCCACAGACATCGGGCATGACGCGCGCTGCCGCCATCACCCATGCGAGAGCTGGAGCAAACAGATTGTGGGCCGGTACTATGTTGGTTCAGCCCGATGCCAAGACCGGGCCGCATCACCATGGAGAACTGGAGACTGTTCTCTACGTCGTCAAGGGCCGAGTTCGAATGCGCTGGGGCGACCAACTGGAATTTACGGAGGAAGCCAGGCCCGGGGACTTTATTTACGTTCCACCTTACGTGCCGCACCAGGAGATCAATGCAAGTCCAGATCAAATTTGCGAAGCTGTAGTTGTGAGAGACGGACAGGATCCGATTGTTGTCAATTTGGATATGCGCACTCCAGAACCCGCCAGTGCGGGTCATCCCGGCATGCCGTTTCATCCCGATCACTGAGTATTATTCGGAGAGGGCGCTCCCTTTCTTTTGGAGGATACGGTGGATCTGAAGCTAACTAAAAAGGTTGCGTTGGTAACCGGATCGACGGCAGGAATTGGGTTCGCGATTGCCCAGGCGCTTGCTATCGAAGGTGCGCATGTGTATGTGAACGGACGCACGCAGGAGCGCGTGGATACGGCGATGGCAGCGATACGATCGCATGCTGCAACGATCAAAGTCGATGGTATCGTAGCGGATTTTTCTAGTTCGGCCGGAGCGGAAGCGGTGATTGCGAGGCTGCCTGTAGTGGATGTGCTGGTAAACAACGTTGGCATCTTCGAGCCGAAGCCGTTTGCCGAGATTCCCGATGCGGACTGGTACCGCTTCTTCGAGGTCAACGTCATGAGCGGAGTGCGGCTCGCTCGGCACTACCTAGCGGGAATGCTGAGGGAGAACTGGGGACGAATTCTCTTCATTTCGAGCGAGTCGGCGGTACAGATCCCGCCTGAGATGGTGACCTACCTGGCAGGCGAACTTTCTTCGGCTACCAACGGCGGCGCATTGCGGGTAGACGGCGGCGTCGTGAAAGCAATTCTCTGAGATGAGAAATTCCTCGAACTGATTTTTAGGACCGCGGCGAGCCCTGATTAGGAAATTTCGACAGTGTGTCAAAAGTTCGACAGCCCTCGCGCCTTGACTTCTCGGGCGATCGGAGTCGACGACGACTGTTCAAGCAGTTTCCAGCTGTCCAATTGTTCTCTTCCTTAACGGCAAATTGGATTTGTCTGGATATCCCTGTCGATCGGACAGGCACACCAGGGAAAGAAATCCCGCCATGGTTTCTCGGATTCAGATTGGCCCTACAAGTGCTATCAAGCAATGTCAGAACCGATAGTGGATCGGGCGGTAAGGCTGATAAAAGACCAGGAATTCTGGCAGTGCTATGACGATCTAGAGCAATCCGTGGCTTGAAACCAAGAGGTGAAATATGCTGCAACCAATGCATTTTGTCGAGGAAAGAGCAACACCCTACCCTACTGTGGCCGATTTTCTCAGAGCCTTTAATGAAGAGATGCACGGTCTGTACCTGCTCTCGTTCCTGCTAACCGCCGACCACGATAAAGCTGAGCAATGTCTTGTTTCTGCCATGGGAGAATGCGTAGAGGGGATCGGTGTTTTCACGGATGGGGCGCATTCGTTGACTCGGGCAGCGGTTCTAAAACACGCGATCCAGATGATCAAGCCCGCACCGGAGCACACGGACTATCTATCGTTCACCAGCCTCAAGAGGTCGGCTGCGGCGGCAGAAACCAACCCTTTTGCGGCGATCCTCTTACTGGATGTCTTCGAGCGCTTTGTCTTCGTCATGTCGATTCTGGAAGAACAGTCCGATGAAGAATGCGCGACTCTTTTGAGGTGCTCGCGCCGCGATGTCATGATGGCCCGCTTGCTGGCGCTTAAGTGCCAGGCGAGGACTGATGCGCTAACCGAGGAGATCCTGCAGTCCTGACGGATTGTGATCCCGCAAGTCGCATCTGTACTTAAATGTTCACCTACAGGCGGTTCTGGCATTGCAAATGCTTTTCGACTATCGGCAATTGCTGCCAAGAAGCACAACAACGAACAGAGAACGAGGAATTAACGTGATGGTCATGCCGGTAAACATACTCGATAAACGCACTGTCCAAATTGGATTCATTGGCCTGGGACTTATGGGAAGCCGGCTTACGCAGCGGTTGCATTCAGCAGGTTGGAACGTTCACGCATGGAATCGTAGTTCCGGGCCTTCAGATGTGCTGAGGCGAGAGGGTGTGGTGATTGCCGCATCAGTGGCGCAGCTCGTCGTTCATTCGGACGTGGTTCTATCTTCCTTGGCCAATGATGACGCAGTTCACTCCGTGTATTTCGGTAAGGGCGGCGTCTTTTCTGCGGCAAAACGAGGAACCATCATCCTTGAAATGAGCACCATCTCGCCGGAACTATCGCGCCTGCTCCATCGGCAGGCGTGCAGCCTTGGCATCAGCTTCCTCGATCTGGCAGTCTCCGGATCAACGCCGGCGGTCGAGGCAGGGACGATCACACTGCTCGCGGGGGGCGACCAGAAGACCTTCGAGCAATGTGCACCCATTTACGAGTCCATCGCAAAGCAGTGGTTTTTGATCGGACCTGGGTCGTCAGGCGTCCGGATGAAACTGGTCGTCAATCTTCTCCTGGGTCTGGATATGCAGGCGATCGCGGAAGCGGTCTCTTTAGGAGAGCACCTCAAAATCGATCGCAACATTCTGCTCGATGTCCTATCCAAGACGGCGGTGATACCTCCGGCGTTTGTGGGGAAATTCCAGAAAATAAAGAACGGCGACTACTCTCCGGAATTCCCCTTGCGGCTGATGAGCAAAGACATGGATCTGGCGATGAATGCCGCGAGGAGCTCGGGTGCTGTATTGCCTGCGGGAACTGCCGCGCAATCCGTGCTTGCCTCCAATCTCTCCGCAAGTGGAGATCTGGACCTCGCCGCGATAACGCCGTTTGTCATCTCTCAAAGAGCCAACGGCTAGATTGCTGCCCGATGAGATAGCGCCAACGATGAGGAGGTTTCTGTTCAGATGTGGATAGTCAAAATTGCACTCGACCGACCCTACACGTTCATCATCCTGGCGCTGCTGATACTCCTGCTCAGCCCGGTCATTATTCTGCGTACGCCGGTGGACATTTTTCCTGACATAAATATTCCTGTAATAGCCATTTCATGGACTTACACGGGTCTGAACCCAGAGGAGTTCGAGGGCCGGGTTACCCTGCCTTACGAAAAGGCCCTAACCACGTCGGTAGACAACATTGAGCATATTGAATCCACAACGTACAACGGCCTCAATGTCGTCAAGGTTTACCTTCAGCCAGGGGCAAGCGTCGATACAGCGAACGCCCAAATCACGGCGGTATCGCAGTTCATTCTCAGGCAACTTCCGCCGGGGGAACAGCCGCCGCAGATCATCAACTACAGCGCCTCGAGCGTGCCCGTTCTGCAGCTTGGAGTCTCCGGCAAGGGACTAAACGAGCAGCAGCTGAACGATTACAGTTTGAACTTCATTCGTCCCCAGCTCATCACGGTGAATGGCGCCGTTGTACCTTCTCCCTATGGTGGCAAACAGCGTCAGATCATGGTCAACCTGGACCAGCGGCTTATGCAAGCCAAAGGAATCTCCCCGAGTGATGTCCTGGGGGCGCTGACTGCACAAAGCACGGTACTGCCTTCAGGCACGGCAAAGATCGGGCAAAGCGAGTACGACATTCTCAATAATGTAGCTCCGCGCACGATTGAGGAACTGAACAATATCCCCATCAAGCAGATAGACGGAGCCACGATCTACATGCGTGATGTTTCTACCGTAGCCGATGGCTTCCAAGTGCAGACCAACATCGTTCGCCAGGATGGCCATCGCGGTGTGTTGATCTCTATTCTGAAGGCGGGCAATGCTTCGACCCTGAATGTCGTCAAGGGTGTGCGTGCCATGCTGCCTTTTATCGCCACCATAGTCCCATCGCAACTTCGTATGGTCCCCCTTTCAGATCAATCGATCTTCGTCCGCGCGGCAGTTACCGGAGTGATCCGCGAAACCGTTATCGCCGCCGCGCTGACGGCGCTCATGATCATGCTCTTTCTAGGCAGCTGGCGAAGTACGATCATTATCGCCATTTCGATTCCCTTGTCGATTCTCAGTTCGGTGATCATTCTGAGCCTGCTGGGAGAGACGATCAACACCATGACTCTCGGCGGCCTCGCTTTGGCCGTTGGCATCCTGGTGGACGATGCCACGGTCACAATTGAGAATATTGAGCGGTTTCGCGAAGAGGGGCATGGCCAACGTGAGGCCATCCTCGATGGCGCTGCTCAAATCGCGGTGCCGGCCCTGGTCTCGACACTCTGCATCTGTATAGTCTTCCTCCCCATGTTCTTCCTGGGCGGAGTGGCTCGCTATCTGTTTGTTCCCCTCGCTGAGGCGGTAGTCTTTGCCATGCTTGCCTCTTATATCCTCTCCCGCACTCTTGTCCCCACGCTGGCAATGTATCTCCTAAGAGCGGGGGATGAAGGCTACACAGTGAACGTCTTTGCCCGTTTTCAGCGCGGATTCGAGCGTGGATTTGAACGTGTGCGAAATGGATATCATCTGTTACTGACCAGGTTAGTTCTTGCCCGTCGCAGGTTTGTGCCGATCTTCCTTTTAGGTTGCCTTTCTGCATTCACGCTGGTGCCATGGCTGGGTCAGGATTTCTTTCCCAGCACGGATGGCGGTAACTTCATTTTGCATGTTCGCGGGAAGTCGGGACTGCGAATCGAGGAGACAGCCCGGCTATGTGACCTGGTTGAGCAATCCATCCGTCAAAAGATTCCCGTCAGTGAGCTCGACAATATCCTCGACAACATCGGTCTACCCTACAGCGGTATGAACACAATGCACCTCACCTCAGGCATAATCGGGGCGGGTGATGCCGATGTCATGGTGACACTGAAGCAGCATCACCATCCCACCGCAAACTATGTGCGTGATTTACGCGCCCGCCTGCCGCGGGAGTTTCCTAGTGCGACCTTCTATTTCCTTCCCGCCGATATCACCACACAGATTTTGAACTTTGGGCTTCCCGCGCCCATTGATGTTCAGTTCCGCGGAAACGATGTGAGGACGAGTGCGAAGCTCGCCGCCGACCTTGCAGCCCAGTTGCGTCAGGTTCCCGGCTTGGTCGATCTTCGCGTGCAACAACCGATGGACTATCCGACATATCGAGTCGATATCGACCGAACCAAGGCTGAGCAGGGCGGATACGCCGCGCGCGATGTGGGCCAAAGCATGCTCAACAGTCTCAGCGGTAGCTTCCAGATTAGCCCTATGTTCTTTTTGAACTGGAAGAACGGCGTCGACTATCAGATGGCCGCGCAAACGCCGCAGTACAGGATGCAGTCCATCCAGGATCTGCAAAATATTCCGATCGATATACCCGGCTACAGGAACCCCGAAATCCTGGCAGATTTGGCGTCGATCAACCGCGGAGACGAGATGGCAGTCGTCTCCGAGTACAACATGCGTCGCATCATCGATATTTATGGCGCGGTGCAGGGGCGCGACCTGGGAGGAGTCAGCCGGGATATCCAACGGATCGTAAATGCTTTTAACACTCACCTGCCAAGGGGGACCTCCATCGCGATTCTTGGGCAGGTGGACACGATGCGTAGCTCCTATGTTTCTCTTCTGGGTGGTCTGGTCTTTTCGATCGTGCTTGTATACATGCTGATCGTGGTCAACTTTCAGTCGTGGCTTGACCCTTTCATTATCATCACCGCCTTGCCTGCGGCGCTCGCCGGCATCGTCTTGTTTCTTTTCTATACCCACACGACGCTCAGCGTTCCCGCTCTGATGGGGGCCATCATGTGCATGGGGGTGGCTACGGCCAACAGTATTCTTGTCGTCTCTTTTGCCAAGACTCGTTACGAGGAGCATCAGGATGCTGTACTTGCAGCGATCGAGGCGGGACTGACTCGCTTCCGGCCTGTCTGCATGACCGCTCTGGCCATGATGATCGGCATGGTTCCAATGGCTCTCGGGCTGGGGGATGGCGGGGAACAGAATACGCCGCTGGGGCGCGCCGTGATCGGCGGCCTCATGTTTGCCACCGTCGCGACCCTGGTCTTTGTGCCGTCCGTCTATGCCCTCATACACGGACGCAAGCCGGAAGGCAAACAACCGCTTGCCGCGAGAAGCGAGAGTGAGCCACTACACGCGTGAAACGGAGCGAAGTCTCATGGAAACCCTTGAACCAGCGAGGAATGCCGAAACCAGTGCCGACGGTGCGTCTGCTCTGGGCGAGAACGGGCGTGGCTTTGGCCGCGTAGCAGTTGGTGCCGTCGTATTGATCGCTCTTTTAGCCGGCTTGCTGACGTTTCAGGGTAGCCGTGCCAGATCGGCCGCGAAAGCCGCACTGGCGCAGGCCGCACAGAAGGCTGCAATTCCATCGGTAGATGTCGTTCATCCCTCACTGGGCGCCGCCTCATCGGAGGTCATCCTGCCGGCCAGCGTTCAGGGCTTTATCGATAGTCCGGTCTACGCGCGCACCAGCGGTTATCTCCTTCACTGGACTGCCGATATCGGGACACATGTGAAGAAGGGTGAGTTACTCGCCGAGATCCAGACTCCCGAGCTCGATCAGCAGGTGCAACAAGGGCAATCTGACCTTGCAACGGCGCAGGCCAATTATCAATTGGCGGAGATTACAGCGGAACGCTGGCAGAAGCTGCTGCAAAAGAACGCTGTCTCGAAGCAGGAGACGGATCAGGCCACGAGTGAATCGAATGCCCGGCGGGCTGCGCTTTCTGCTCAGCAGGCAAACGTCCGGCGCCTGCAGCAGTTGCAGAGCTTCGAGAAAATCTATGCCCCTTTTGATGGCGTCATCACGGCTCGAAATACTGACATCGGGGACCTGATTCAGGCAGGAGAAAATACCACTCCGCAAGAGCTGTTTCACCTGAGTGCCATCAATCGGCTGCGTGTATTCGTTCCTGTGCCTGAGGTTTATCAAAGCGTTCTTAAGTCCGTAAGGACGGTGAGTATTTCCTCCGACGCTTACCCCAGGGAGCGCTTCACGGGGGCGATCGCGAGAAGCTCCGACGCTATCGATCCCCTTTCGCGCACACTGAGAGTCGAGGTGGACATCGACAACCCGAATGCGTTGCTGCTTCCGGGCGCCTATGTCTTTGTGCATTTGCCATTGCCTGCCGAAGTTGCGTCCCTGACCATTCCTTCGAACGCGCTGCTCTTTCGTCAGGAAGGCTTGCGTGTGGGTATGGTTCGTGATGAGCGCGTGCAACTCGTCCCCATCAGCATCGGCCATGACTATGGAGACACGGTTGAGGTCACTGCTGGGCTCACTCGTACGGACCAGGTCGTGCTCAATCCATCAGATTCGCTGGTGAGTGGCACTCGCGTCCAAATAGACTCCAACGCCGCGAGGGAGGCAGCCGAATGAGATGGATCCATAACCTCGCTCCTCCGGTTGCGTCATGCGCGCTCGTTCTGCTGAGCGGTTGCATGGTGGGTCCCAACTACAGCAGGCCTTCCGTTCCCATGGCTCCTGCATTTAAAGAAGCGCCGCCGGCATCGTTCAAGGAAGCTGACGGCTGGAAGGTCATTCAGCCGAGCGACGCCCAACTCAAAGGAGACTGGTGGGAGTTGTTTGGGGATCCCCAACTAAACGCTCTGGAAGCGAAGGTGGACGGAGCCAATCAGACGCTAAAGATGGCAGATGCAAACTTCCGTGCCGCACGTGCCAATATCGGCTACTACCGCGCCGCGGAAGCGCCGACGATCGGCGTCGCTCCCAGCATATCTGGAGTGCGTGACTCTGCGAATCAACCTTATCTCTCCAAAACCATTGTCAACAATGGCGAGGGAAATTTTACCTTTCCCCTGGAACTCGACTACGAGATCGATCTCTGGGGCCGCATTCATCGACAGGTAACTGCTGTCCGGGAAAAAGCACAAGCCAGTGCCGCCGATCTTGCCAACACGAGGCTTAGCCTACATGCGGAGCTAGCTATCGACTATATGGAGGTGCGGGGCGCCGACGCACAGCTCCAATTGCTGAACGATACCGTCAAGGCGTATACAGAGTCCGTCTCTCTCACGAGCGATCGATACGAGGGTGGGGTTGCGCCGCTTTCTGATCTTACCCAGGCACGTACGCAACTCGACACTGCCCGTGTTCTTGAAACGGATATTGCAGTGGCACGCGCTCAGTACGAACACGCCATAGCTATCCTGATCGGGGTACCACCGGCGGAATTTACTATGCCGCCCACGCCGCTGAATCTGAATTCACCAAAGATGCCTGACGTCCCTGGAAGCCTGCCTTCGCAGCTCCTGGAGAGAAGGCCCGACATTGCCGCGAGCGAGCGACAGATGGCTGCTGCCAATGAGCAAATCGGTATTGCCCAGGCGGCCTTTTATCCCACACTCGGTCTGAGTGCCGTGGCGGGCTTGCAGGGCACCTCCGCATTGAACTGGTTCAGCTGGCCGAGCCGCTTCTGGGCGGTTGGTCCCACTTTCAAAGAGACCCTCTTCGACGCAGGACGCCGCCGCGCCGTAAAAACGGTGGCGTCTGCAAACTACGATGCCGCCGTTGCCAATTACCGGCAAACGACACTCACGGCATTCCAACAGGTGGAGGATAATCTCGCCGCCTTGCGCATTCTGGAAGTAGAAGCTCAGCAACAGCACGAGTCAACGGACTCCGCGGAGCAGTCATTGGACCTTTCACAAACCCGCTACGAAGGTGGAGCCGATACTTATCTGCAGGTAATTACATGGCAGACCGCCGCCCTGAGTAATGAGCGAAATGATATCGACATTATGCGCCGCCGTATGGAGGCAAGCGTGGTCCTCATCAAAGCAGTCGGCGGAGGATGGAACACCACGCAACTCCCTCGGCTCTGACCCTCTCAATCCCTGGAAACCTATCTGACAACCAGCATTGGCGTAATGAACTTCGACGTGTGGAACCTATTCGTCTGACGTAATAGTGTCGTATGTTCTGTCGGCCTCCGTCGGGATTTCGACTCGCATTTCGGATGTTTTTCAAACATTCTTCAGCGTCCTCAGAAGATCCCTGAATTCAGCTATATCGCAGGATATTTCAATTGCCCCGTTTTGGCATTGTGAATGCATTAAGGATATCTAGGGTAAAGGAAAGAGGTAGCGAGTGAGTGTAGGAGACAGCAAAGAAGGATTTAGCAGAAGAAAGTTTCTCGGCCATAGTTCCGCGCTTCTAGCGGCTGTAACGAGCATGCCGATGGTCGCCGCGGCGCAACAGACGGTCGACAAAAGTGGTGACAACCACACCGGTGTCAACGAGCAGCAGCCTGGTCCCATCAATAGGACCCTCGACTCGGCGGAACCGGATTCCGTTTTCCCGCCAGAGACCGACTCCGGGGGGCAGCCCCCTTTCAAATACCCGTTTAGCTATGCCCACAAGCGAATCGAAGCCGGCGGATGGACGCGCCAGGTCACGGTCCGCGATTTACCCATCTCCAAGAAAGTGGCGGGCGTGGAGATGCGCCTGATCGCCGGCGGCATTCGCGAACTTCACTGGCACGTGGGTTCTGAGTGGGCCATCATGACCGCCGGGAGCGCCCGCATTACGGCGGTCGACCAGAAGGGCCGGGGCTTTGTCGAAGATGTCCATGAAGGCGATCTGTGGCTCTTCCCCGGCGGCCTTCCCCACTCGATCCAAGGCCTCGGCCCCGACGGCTGCCAGTTTCTCCTGGTCTTCAACGACGGCAACTTCAACGAGTTTCAGACTTTCCTGCTCACGGATTGGCTGCACCACACGCCCAGGGAAATACTCGCCAAGAACTTCAACACGCCGGAAGCTACTTTTAACAACATTCCCGACCGCGAACTCTTCATCTTTCCGCGCGCTCTCCCGCGCCCCCTTGAAGATGAGAAAAGGGAAGTCTATGCGGTGAATGGCCCGGTGCCGAACAGCTTCGCTTTCTTCACCAACAAAATGCAGCCTAGCAAAGTCACGGCGGGTGGCAGCGTCAAGATCGTTGATCGTTCCAATTTTCCAGCTACGGATATAGCAGCAGCCATTGTTACGCTGAAGCCGGGAGGACTGCGCGAGCTCCACTGGCACCCCAAC
>Ga0182015_10000805_pt1 | contig 43583 bp, 37 predicted proteins | sample 712P3MmetaG_FD_120478 | JGI IMG/M metagenome (GOLD analysis project Ga0182015, IMG submission 120478) | Permafrost microbial communities from Stordalen Mire, Sweden - 712P3M metaG | ecosystem: Environmental > Terrestrial > Soil > Wetlands > Permafrost | place: Sweden: Stordalen | collected...
AAGCGGCGGCCCTCAGCATCGAACGCGTAGGGTCCTTCGCCTCGCGCGCACACGAACGGCGCGCCGCCGACCGGGCGGCCGGCGCGCACCGGCGAACTGACTCCGGCGGCCAGCGCTTCATCGGTGGTTACGGTCACGTCAAAAATCGCTTTACGCCTCCGCGCGGGGATTCCCACCGCGCCCTCGCGCCCTCGCGCTCAACCATCGTTTGCTCCAAGGTGTCGAGAGAAGCGGATATGCCGACACCGACCGACCTCATGCCGCAGACCAACATCAGCGAACTCGTGGCTGCCTTTCCGCTCGCCGAGGAAGTCCTGACCGCTTTCGGCCTGCACTGCTCGGGCTGCGGCGTCAACAAGTACGAGACGCTCGAGAAAGGCGCCGCGGCCCATGGCCTGCGCGTCGAGCCGATCATCGCCGCGCTCAGCCAGGCCCGGCTCTCCGGACGCGTGCCGACGATCATGAACGAAGACAAGACGCCGCAGCGGCGTGCGCCCGGTCCGTTCGGGCGCCGCGCGCGCTTTGGCCGCGTGATCGCCGTAATGTCCGGCAAGGGCGGGGTCGGCAAGTCGCTCACGACCGCCCTGCTGGCGATCGGCCTGCGGCGGGCCGGGAAAACGGTCGGCATCCTCGACGCGGACATCACCGGCCCCTCGATCCCGCGCCTGTTCGGGCTGACCACGCCGCTCGGGCTGGAGTCCGACCCCAACACGCCGCCCGGCCAGCAGCCCAAGCCGCTGATGACGCCGGCCAAATCACGCTCGGCGATCGAAATCGTCAGCTCGAACCTGCTCACCGACAAAGAAGACACCGCGATGATCTGGCGCGGGCCGATCCTCTCGGGCGTCATCCGGCAGTTCTACGAACAGGTGCTCTGGAGCGACCTCGACTACATCCTGATCGATCTTCCGCCGGGGACGTCCGACGCGCCGCTCACCGTGCTGCAGTCGCTGACGATCGACGGCGTGGTGCTGGTGACGATGCCGCAGCGCCTCGCTACGATGATCGTGCGCAAGGCCGCGAACCTCGTCCACCAGCTGAAGAAACCAATCGTCGGCGTGGTCGAGAACATGGCCTATTTCACCGCCCCCGACACCGGCAAGCGGTACGAGATCTTCGGGCCGTCGTACGCCGATCAAGTGGCGGAACTCGCGGGCGCACCGCTGTTTGCGCGGCTGCCGCTCGATCCCGCACTGGTCGCACTCGCCGACACCGGCCGCGTCGAGGAGATCGACGATCCGCTGGTCGACGTGCTCGCCGCCGCGCTGATGAACGCGATGGCCGCGCTGCCGGCGAAGCCCGCCGAGACGATCTCGCTGATCTAAAGAAAAGCCCGGCCGGCGGAGTTCATCCGCCGCCGGGCTCGTTCGGTCGCCGCGCTTACTTCCGGCGAACGCTCAGCGGCTTCTTCGCGACGTTCGAGATCGTGATCGTGGTGCTGATTTGGGTTGCGCCAATCGCCGTCGCGGTGATCACGGTCGGGCCTGAGCCGGCCGCCGCAGGCTGCCAGTACACGACGGATGGTGTGGTCGTGTTCGGCACCACGAGCGTTGGTGTTCCGCCCGGATTCGGAATCGGCTGCCCGGCGATGTCGGTGCAGTTTTCACCGGCCGGCGGCGGGGCCGGCGCGACTCCGGACGTCGCCGTCGAGAAGCCGCTCGTATACAAATTCGACGTCGACAGCGTGATCGGATTCGCGTACGCCTGCCCGATGATCTGGGCGCCCGTGCTGTCGAATGCGGTGACCAACAGCAGATAGGCGCCGCAGGTGCCGCCCGTGGTTGGAACCTCACCATCCCAGGCGAGCGCGATGGTCGCAACAATGTTCGACGTGGCGCCCGTGCCGCTGCCCGTCGTCGAATTGGCGATCTGATAGTAGAAGTTTCCGGTGTTTCCGTGGTTGTCGGTGAACGTCACCGTCTCTTCACTGGTCGAGTAACCGCCGGCGAACGCGAACGGCGAACAGGGATTGACCGCCGGAGTACTGGACTGCGTCGCGCCGTTGTCGGCGGTAAACTGGAACACGTTCGTCCCCGGCAGCAGGTGCGGCTCGAAACAGGGAACGTTCCCGGGCGCGGTCCAGGCGGTGATCCGCACGTTTGGCGGGCCGCTCAGGTGCGGCTCCGTCACCTGGATCGCAAAACTGCCGCCCGACACGATGAACGGGTTGGCCAGCGACGTGGTGAGCACTTTACCGGACTGCTGGCTGGTTACGACAAAGCCGCCCGACGGCTGCGGATTGAGGCCGAACGGTCCATTGGCTCCGCACGAACTGAGCGCGAGCGCACCCAACAACGCGAGACCGGCACGAGTGAAACGCATGAGCACTCCCGAGACGACGCGGTAAACGCAAAACCCGGTCCATCGTTTCGAATCCGAGGCGACGGAACCGCGAAAGGGCCGACGCCGACTGCTGTCGGCGACGTTCCTGGTCCGGCACCCTTGACTACCCGGGGGAGAGGCCCCTTCGGGGCCCCGCTAAGTTTCTGTTACGTCGACCCCGTCGCGCCAGGTCGCGGCGACCTGCACGCCGTCGAACGACCCCGCCCCGAGGGGGTCGCCGTCAAGCAGGACGACGTCGGCCGCGAAGCCGGGCGCGAGCCGCCCCGTCGCTCGTTCGGCATGCCCGAAACGAGCGGCATCGTACGTATACATCAGCAGCGCGTCCGCGATCCCTAGCCGCTCGTCGGCGACATGGTGCGCGGCGGCCGCGCGCATCCCGTCGAGCGGCGAGAGCGGGCAGACCGGGCTGTCATCGCCGCCCACCAGCACCGCACCCGCCCGCTTCAGCGAGCCTAGCGCGTTCATCCCGCGAGCCCGCTCAGGGCCGAGCCGCGTCTCGTACATCCCCCCCGGGTGGCCCCAGGCGGCATCAAATTGAGGCTGCATCGAGACGAAGATGCCGAGCTGGGCGCAGCGGGCGATCTGGTCGGGCGACGCGATCTCGAAGTGTTCGATGAAATGCCGGTTCGCCGGCGAGGGGCGTCCGCCGAGCACCGTCTCCCACGCGCGCAGGCACTGCTCGATCGCCCGGTCACCGATGGCGTGCACGCCGGCGCTGATCCCCAAACGCTCCGCGGCGGCGAAATACGCCTCGACGTCTGCATCCGGGTGCATCAGGGTGCCGCAACCCGCGCGGTCGCGGTACGGCTCGTTCAGCGCCGCCGTGCCGCTGCCGAGCGAACCGTCGAGGAAGACGTCGCCTCCGATGTAGGGTAAGCCCAGATCCTTCGCCAGCTGCGGATCGGGCTCGCAGACTTTGGGGTACCACTTGGCGGCTCCAGCCGCCGTCAGCGCCGCGATTTCTTCGGCATACGCTTGCGGCGACGGCAATCCGACCAGCTGCACGTGCAGGTGCAGCGCCCCGGCCCGCAGCGCCAGGTCGGTCGCGCGCCGGTCCGCGGCCCGCTTCTCGGCGGCGGGCAGCGCGTTGAGCACCGCTGCCTGCGCCCGCCAGTTGGCTTCGAGAAAGAGCCGCCCGGTCGGCGTGCCCTCCGGGTCGCGTTCGATGCCTTCGACCTCGAGTGCGAAATCGAGCCAGGCCAACGTGCGGCGATTCACCACGCACGAGTGTCCGTCGACGCGGACGGCCATGGCGATCGCGTCGGGGTGCGCGTACTCCAGCGGCGCCGCGCCGGCGGTACCGCCATCGGTCCAGCGCGACTCGTCGTAGTTCGAAGCCAGCACGAACCCCGAACGCGGAAGGCCGGCGAGCGCTCGCGCATACGCCGTCGCCGTACGCACCGCGCTCAAATCGCGCGCGCCGAGAAAGAGCCCGGTGTCGGTCAGGTGGAGGTGACAGTCGGCGAAAGCCGGGTACGCGGCGCGGCCGGCCAGATCGATCCGCCGTATCCCGGCGCCGGCGTCGTCGGCGCGCAGCGATGCGATCCGCCCATCGCACATTACGAACCCGTCGAACGTTTGCCAGATACGGCTCGACGGATCGTACGAGTAACAGGGTCCTCCCCACACCGCGAACGTCGCCCCGTCCATGGAGATTTCGCATGCGCCATCCCACGACTCTCGCCCTCGCGCTGCTGCTCGTATTGGGCGCGACCGCGTCTGCCGATCCCGGCGAGCGCGTCAGTACCTTGGCCGACCAGAACGGCGTCGGCATCACGATCTACAACGCCGACCTCGCCCTGGTGCGCGACCGCCGAAAGGTCGATTTGCCGCAGGGTGAATCGCGGCTCGCACTGCGCGACGTCAGCGCGCGGATCCAGCCCGAGACGGCGCTGCTGCAGAGCGTCGGGGCGCCCCAGCGCCTGACCGTGCTCGAGCAGAACTTCGACTACGACCTGCTCTCGCCGCAGAAGCTGCTCCAAAAATACGTCGGACGCGACGTCGACGTGATCCGTTACGACCCGCGCACCGGCGAGCGTCACGCCGAGCGCGCCCGCGTTCTGGCGACGAACGACGGCGTCGTGCTCCGCTACGCCGACCGGATCGAGACCTCGGTGAACGGTCAGCTGTCGTTCCCCTCGCTGCCGCCCGACTTGCGCGATCGCCCGACCCTGGTCAGCGATCTCTCGAACACCGCCGGCGGATCGCAGGAGATCGAGCTGACGTACCTCTCGGGTGGGCTGAGCTGGAAGGCCGACTACACCGCGCTGCTCGCGCCCGGCGACGACCGGCTCGATCTGCGCGGCCTGATCACGCTGCAGAACTCCAGCGGCACGACGTTCCGCAACGCCGACGTGCAGCTGGTCGCCGGTGACGTGAACATCGTGCGCCCGCAGCCTCAAATGATCGGCGCGGTGATGACGCGGGCTGCGGCGGACCGCGCGCAGGTCACCGAACAGGCGCTCTTCGAGTACCATCTGTACACGCTGCCCCGGCGCACGACGGTAGCCGACAATCAGACCAAACAAGTCGAGCTGTTGAGCGCCGCCAACGTTGCCGTGACCAAAACGCTGGAGCTGCGCGGCCAGCCGTACTACTACCGTCAGCAGAGCCCCGATCTCGGTGCGCGGCTCAAGATCGGAACCTACGTCAGCTTCCGCAACCAGGGCGGCGATCTCGGGATTGCGCTCCCGGCCGGCACGATCCGCGTGTACAAGCGCGATACGGCTGGGACGGCGCAATTCATCGGCTCCGATCAAATCGACCACACGCCGAAAGGCGAGTTCGTGCGTTTGCACCTCGGCGACTCGTTCGACGTGACCGCGAACAAAAAGCAGACCGACTTTCACGTCGTCGGCGGGAACACGTACGAAAGCGCCTACCAGATCGTGCTCCGCAACGCCAAGAAAAATGCCGAGACGGTCCTGGTCGTGGAACCCGTCCCAGGCGACTGGACGATGCTCGAATCCTCGGCGCCGTCCACGAAGTCGTCCTCGTCGACCGCGTCGTGGACTTTGCGCGTGCCGCCGGAGGGTTCGACCACGCTGACCTACCGGGTGCGTACGGTGTTCTGATCTCCGGGAGCGGGACGGCGCGAACCTCGCTGGCCGCGAAAATCGCGCCGTCCTGCCGGAACCTAGCTTGGAGAGAGCGTGCCCGAGAACCCGGACAGGCCGACGTTGCTCGATACCCGATTACTCCCAAACGTCAGCACTTGTCCGCCGCTGTCGAACAAGACGCCGTTGACGTTGTTGTCGGTGATCGACGAGTTGGCGACCCGGATGATACCGGCGGCCGTCGCGTGGATTCCGCCGAACTGATTCCCCGAGATCGTCGAATAGTCGACGTTCATCTCCGCTGCGGTAGCATTGGCAATGAGCGCGTAGTCGCCGCCGCCGCCGACGCCGCCTTCGCTGACGACGACGTGGTCGAGTTGCACCTTCGAGTTTCTCCCGGCGGTAACACCGGAGATGTTGGTGCTGACGGTGACGTTGCGCAGCGTGGCCCGGTTGATGCCGCCGGTCGACGCCGGGGTCGCGACGATGATGCCCCCGCCGAACGCACCACCGCCGAAGGTCCCGTTCCCCTCGACCGTGGTGTCGACCACGGTCAGCACCGCCCGAATCGACGGCTGAAAATTGATCCCGTAGCTGTTGAACCCGAAGATGTCACAGTTCTCGACGAGCAGCGACAGCCCGGAGTTGAACGCGATCCCGTTCGTACCGCCTGAGCCGGTTAGGCTGATGCCGTCCAAGCGAAGGTTCCGTATAACGACGCGGTCGTTCGGACCGGCACTGACGTTGATACCGGGGGTGCCCGCAACGAGCACGGAGGCGACTTGGCCGCCGCCCCCGTCGAGCGTGATCGCTTTGGTGATCGTGAGCGCTCCGAATCCGCCCGGGTCGAGCGCGTCGATCTCACCTCCGGCTGCGGTCTTGGAGATCGCGCCGGCGAACGTCTTGCAGGGAGCGGTACGGCTGCACGGATTCGCGTCGTCACCCACGCCCGAAATCCAGGAGCGGGTGGCTTGTGCCTGCGCCTGTGAGGTCATCGCGGTAAGACACAGTGCCGCAAAAAACAGAATGATGAGACTTCGATACATGGCTTGCCTCTCGTGAAATGGGGAAGGGGGCGGGAGGCTTCCGCACCCTAGGTTGTAGCCCTGCACAAGTTTACCGAAAGCTTGCATTGCGCGAAAGAACGACAAGTCCGGAAGGAACGGAAGCGGCCCAGCGCAAGCGTGCGGGATGCCGCCCGGCCGCGTTTTCGTCGTGGGACCGTACACACCGAACGGGGGCACGCACATGGCGTACCACGCGGCCCGCATCATCCAAGAGAGCTTCGGGTATGCCGCCATAGCGGTAACCGTCGCCGACGAAACACCCGCTCACGGCATGTTTCGGTACGATTCCATCTTTCCGTCGGTCACGATCGACGAGCTGGAGCGCAGCATCACCGCAAACGATCTGCTGTTCGCGAACGCGGGACACTCGCGCTTCGCATTCGGCCCACGGCTTCCCGGCCGCAAGCTGATGTACGTGCAAGGCTTCATCACGCCGCGCCCGCTCGATCGGAATTACGATGCGTACATCGCGGTCAGCGGCTTCGTCCAGCGATTCTTGAAGAACGTCTACGACGTCGCGGCACCCGTCATTCCCGCCTTCGTCCAGATCGACGATGTTCCGGCGCTCGCGGAATGGGACGACCGCGCCCCCGGCTCGGTCCTCGTGCACCACAAGGGCCACACCGGCGATCTCGCTGCATTGACGCGGGCGGTCGCCGAACGCGACCCCGGCATCGACTTGTCGTCTTCGCTGCCGTACGTCCCGCACTCGCAGCTCAAGGCAACGCTCGGCGCGGTTCGGTACCTCATCAGCGTCGCGCCGGCCGAAGGCTTCGGACTGGTCCCGCTCGAGGCCATGGCGGTTGGGACGACGGTGGTTGGGTTTGACGGCTACGGCGGCCGCGAATACATGCGCGATGGGGTCAACTGCGCATGCACGCACCACGGGGACTTTAGCGGGCTGTCCCAACGCGTCGTGACGACGGTCCGCGACCCCGAGGCATCAAAGCGCCTAGCGGACGCCGGTCGTCGCACCGCGGCCCGTTTCGACTACCGTTCGTTTCGCAAACGGTGGATCGATGAAGTGGCTCGCTTTCTCGAACTGCCCTGAGTTCAGGCTTCGCACCACGCGGTGTACAGCCTGATGTCGTCCTTCCGGATCGAAGCGAGTTCGCGGCGTAGGTTCGGATCGCTCCACTCGGGCGCGGCAGGCTGTGGTCCGAGGTTCATGCTCGGGACCTCGAGCGGCACCCCAAGCAAACGAGAGAGCCTGCCGCTATCGCGTTCGAGCTGCTCCACGGAACCGACAAAATCGAACGTGCTTCGATCGACGCCCGCGAAATAGACCCGCTCGTAGAAGTATTGAATGTACGGCAGCCTGGCGAACTCGAGCAGGGTCAAGTCGTTGTCGAGCATGTAATTCTGCAGCGCGTGTCCCGCCCGCGGCAGGCGCCGCCAGAAGTGGTAGAGCGAGATCGTGTGGTCGACCGGATGCCGCAGGAACGCGATGCGAGCGCACGGTGCGGGATATGCGTCGTACTTCCGGATGTGGAAGTGACCGTGCACGACGCGTTTTCCCGTCATCCAGGGGTACCCGCTCGACGACGCGGCCGCGAAAAACTCATCGGGACGCAGGTTCATCGCCGAGCCGGGATCGGCGATGCGGTCGTCATAATCCAGGTAGACGGCGTCGACGCCGTACGCGCGCTGCAGCGCGTGCCGGAACGACGTTCCCGCGCACTTCGCGACGTGAACCGAAATGACGTCGATCATACGCGCGCCGCCGAAAGGTGCCGCCTCACGTCATCGTCCCGTCGAAAACGTGCAGCCGCGGGTCACCCTGGTGGATCGCGAGCACGTCGAAGAATGGCCCGCCGTCCTCGAGCCGCCGGAGCTTCGCGACGTCGAAGCTGTCAGACACCGCGTTGCGCGCGCCGACGTTCCGAAACATCCGGTAGCCGGCCGAATCGAAGAATCGGGCCAGGACGTCGACCGAGGCGCCTGCGCGCTCGAGGAGCGCGGGCGACACCTCGACGTACATGACCGGCTTTCGCTCGCGGACCATCAGCGACGGGAGCAGGACGCGCGCCTCGAGACCTTCGAGATCGATCTTGAGGACGTCCGGCACGAACGTTTCTGCGACGAGCTCGTCAAGCGTGACCGCTGCATCCACGCCGGTAGACGATTCTCGAAAGAACGTTGCGCCGGTATTGCCGGCAGCGCCGACCGCCTCGTACGTTCCGGGCGGCGCCACGATGACGTTGCGGATCTGAACCCGGTCGGCCACATCGTTCAAGGCGACGTTTCGCATCGCGAGCGCGCAGGTTTCAGCCACTCCTTCTATCGCCAGCACGCGTCCGCTGGGCCCGACCCGTTTCGCCAACGGCACGGTGAAGGTTCCGATGTGCGCGCCCAGGTCGAAGATCCGATCGCCTTCGCGGACGACGCTCAGCAAGAACGCCAACTCAGGGCGGGTGTGCGCACCGAAGTCGGTCAGGTGTCGTGTGACCAAGTCATCGGGAAACGCGAACATCGGTCCAAACGCCGTTTCGACGCGGATCGGAAGGCGACTCAATCGCAACCGCGCGGCGTCTGCCGTCGGAACCGTCGTCCACGCAAGCTCTTCGGCGGGCGCCGCGTCACCGCGCGTTGTTCGTCGATCGCGGGGGCGCGGCCTCGCACGAGGACTCGAAGCGATGGGCACGGCAAGAGCGTCCCGTGAACAAGCTCGGTGCGGCAGCGCGCGATGCGATCTTCATCGTCGGTATGGGCCGGAGCGGCTCGTCCGCTATTGCGCGCGTGATTGCGCTGTGCGGGGGCGCTCTTCCGCTGCACATGCTGCCGCCGAACCACGGAAATCCGACCGGCTACTGGGAACCGCAGCACGCGCTCGAGATCAACGATGCCTTCTTGCTGGCGCATTCTTCATCGTGGTACGATCCCGGCCTCGCGCTGCAGCTCAATCCGCCCGGTGCAGCCGTATCCCGGCTTGTAACGGACATCGCTGCATTTCTCCCATCGGGCTTCGGCGACGGTCCGATCGTTCTCAAGGAGCCGCGGATCTCCGGCTTGCTGCCCTACTGGACCCAGGGCGCGCGCGAGTGCGGTTTCACGGTAAAGGTCATTCACATCTTCCGCAACCCAGGCGATGTTGCGTCATCGCTGGCTGCCCGCGACGGGCTTTCCGCAGCCGACTCGTGGGCGCTTTGGCTCAAGTACAACTTGCTCGCGGAGCGAGATACCCGCCACGAGCCGCGCATCTTCATCGCGTACGAAGACCTCATGAGCGATTGGGAAAGCGTCACCAGCAGCTGCATCCGGCGACTTCGGCTCGAGGCTGCTATCGACGATCAGACGCGGGATTCCGTCGCCCGGTTTCTCTCGCGGGACCTTCAACATCATCGCGCGACGACGCCCGCAGCACTCGCCGTCGATCCGGTTCTCCTGGGGCGCGTCCAGCGCGTGTACGAACTCCTGCTGGAGGCGCGCTCGGATGCGATCCGCAGCGCCGAGCTGGATGCCATCTTCGCCGGTTTCGCCGAATCCTGGCTTACCGAAAACCGCCCCGTACTCTGAACGTTCGGGCGAGAGTCTCGCCCGTTCGCGACTATTCTTCGGCCGTGGCGGCGCGTTCGTCGATCCAACGCACGAACGGCGCGGTGATGCGGATCGCGTCACGAAAGGTCGCGAACGCGCCGCGCTCGAGCAGTTCCCGATCGGCAATCTCACGTCCGATCAGCAGGTTGCGGGAGCGCAGCAGCGCCGCGCGCGGATGCTCTTTGGAGAAACCACGCGGCATCACGCGCAGCGGCGCCGTTTCGAGCGGCAGATACGGCCGGATCGTTTTGCCGGCCAACAGCCGGTCGAAGCGGCGCGTCGCGGCGGGGTCGCCGGCGAAGGTCGCCCGCAGCGCGTGCAGCGCCGGTTTCGTCGGCACGTAGATCCCGGCCGAAAAGTGCGACGCGCCCGGGCTCAGGTGCAGATAATAGCCGGCATAGGCGCCGTTTTTTTCGCCCGGCGAAAGCCAGGCCGAAAGCCACGTCTTGTAGGGCGCTTTCCCAGTGTGGAAGCGCGTGTCGTTGGCGAGCCGGAAGAGGCAGGCGCGCGGATCGGCATGCCGCAGGCGCGGATCGGCCTGCGCGCTCGCGAGCATCAGCATCGTGACGAGGTCCTCGAAGGCATGCCGAACGTGTGCGTCCCAGTCGGCGCGGTGCGCGTGGAACCAGGCGCGCTCGTTGTTCCGGCGCAGCGCCGTCAAAAAGCGCAGCGTGCGGCGGACGTCGAGCGGGTCAGAGCGCGGCGACGACATCGATCATGCGTGCAGCGATCGCGTCCCAGGTGCGCGCTCGGGCATAGTCGAGGCCGCGCGCGATGCGCGCCGGCGGCGGATCGAGCGCGAGCCGGACCGCGTCGACGAACGCGTTCGGGCCCTCGGCGATGAAGGCCGCGTCGGAAAACTCCGCCGCGACATCGGCGATCGGCGTCGAAACGACCGGTTTACGGGCCGCGAAGTATTCCAGCGTCTTCGTCGGCGAGATCGACGCGGTGGCGCGGTTCTGGGCGAAGGGCATCAGCGCGACGTCGAATCCGGCCAGCCACGACGGGAGCGCGTCGTAGGGCACGGGCCCGGTGAGGTGGACGTTCGCACGGCGCGGGAGTCGTGCCGGGTCGAGCTTGAACACCGGCCCCACCAGGACGATGTGGCCGTCGGGAAACGCGTCGGCCAGCGTTTCGATCAGCCCGACGTCGAGACGTTCGTCGATGACGCCGACGTACCCGAACACCGGCCCGCGCAATTGCGATGGGAGCGGATGCGGCGCGACGTCGGCGGCAAAGCGCTCGAACTCGACCCCGCTCGGTTCGCAGCGAACCTTGTCCCCCAAGCCGGCGCGCGACGCATACAGCGACCGTCCGCCGGTGAACACGACCTGCGCGCGCGCCAGCGTCTCGCGCTCGGCGTCGACGAGCCCCGCCGGCACGATATCGAAGTTGGCCAGTTCGTCCATGATGTCGTAGACCAGCGGCTTCGCGTCGAACGCGTCGGCCAGCGGCAGCATGATCGGCGTCGAGAGCCAGACTCCGACCGGGGCCTCGCCGGCGTGGCGACGCGCGGTTGCGATCGTGTGCTCGTCGAGCCACGGCGGCGACCAGCCGCGGCGGCGCAGCGGCCGCACGATGGTGACGTCTCCGTCGCGACGCACCTCATCGCGGTCCTCACCTGCCGCAAACGGCTCCTCGACGACGACGACCGGGACCCGCAGGGCCAACCGCGAGAGCAGATGATGCGGGCGCTGCCGCACGCCGTCCCAGCGCAGGTGAAGCCCCGCGACGAAGGTCCGCGGGATCACCGCGCGGCTGCGAGCCGGTGCGGGATGTGATCGCCTTCGGGTTCGCCGCGCGCGTTTCGCGCCGCCAGTTCGTGCGGATCGACGTACCGGTCGGCGCGTTCCCACCAGCCGCGGATGCCGTCGTCGGCGAGCGTGCCGTCGCGTGCCAAGGTCGCGAGCGCGGCGCTGACTGCGGTCGGTTGCGGCGTTTCCGCCGGACCGGCGAAGGTGTAGATTCCGTCCTCGTCCACGCCCGTCTCGCGACGCAGCAGGCTGTGCCAGTCGCGCATCCCGAACGCGGCCCAAGCGCCGACGGCGCGCAGATCGAGCCCCGCGTTACGCAGCATCCGGACGTCGTCGACGTGCTGCGCGAGCCATCGTACCCGTTCTGCGGCGGGCGCGTGTACGTGCACCTCGCCCAGCGCGAGCGGCAGCTCGAGGCGGTCGGATGCGCGCCGCAACGGTCCGGCAGCAGACGGCGGGTCGAGGCCGCGGACGTACACCGACGGCACGTCGGCGATCGAGCCGTCCTGGCCGGTGAAGAGATAGCGTTCGGAATGCGGATAGTGGTTGAACGCGACCAAGTCCGGCGCCACGGCGCGGGCACGAATCTCGGCGAGTTCGGCCGGCAGCACGCCGCAGCGCTCGGTCAGGAATCGCGCCAGCGGATGGGCCGCGGTGACGCGGCCGGCCACGAGCTCGATGCTGAGGTACATCCGCTCGCGCAGAAACAGCGCGTATGGCCGTGCGCCTTCATCGCCGTCGACGAACTGCTGGAGGTCTTCGGTGATTACGAGCTGCGCCTGCGGCGCGTGCAGGCGGATGCGCGCGAAGCCCATCAGGATCGCGAGCGTCTGGTGGACCAGCGCGCGACCGAAGGCGAGGTCATCGCGCAGATTCGGATACCAATGACCGTAGAGGGTCGAGAAGCGCGCCGTCGTCAGCGGCTCGTTGATCGGCGTCCAGCGGCGAATCCAGGGAAACGCGCGCGCAACGCATTCCGCAAACGCAGCGAAGCGGGCCGGGAATTCCGGGTCGAGCAGGCTGGTGAAGCGCGGACCGCTCCCGTGATGCAGCAGCGTGACGATCGGCTCGACGCCGGCTTCGGCAAATAGCCGCAGCCGGCGGCGCGCCCAGCCGAGTTCGATCCGGGCCGGATCGTCGGACACGCAGCGCTCCCAAAGGACCGGTACGCGCGACGCATCAACCCCGAGCGCGGCGAGCCGGGCGACGTCGCCGTCGCGCCCGTCGTGGCCCGTCAGTGCGAGCTGATCGACGATTCGCGCGGCGTCCACGCGGGCGACGGTCGCTTCCGGCGACGCCCACAGCTCGAAACCGCGGGCGGCCGCGCCCGCGGTGACCGCCCTCAAACCGTGACGACCGGAGACGGCCGCGTCCCGAGCCAACTCGCGAGATCGGTCTTCACGTCGACGTGCGTGCCGTCGCGCAGCTCGCGGCGGAACTCCCCGAACAGCCCGAATGCTTCGGCGAAGGCATCGTGCTTGTGAATCGACTCGTAGTTCACCTGACTGGCGCCGACGTACGTACTGTCGGGAAAGTCGGCGTAGACGTCAAGCGCGCGGGCCAGAATGCCGCGCACGACGTCTTCGACGAACTTCGGATTGTGATGCGCCTTGTTGACGATGAAGAACTCGTCCGGACGCTTGAGCAAGTCGTAGGTCTCGCTCGACATCGACGACTCGACGATCTCGACCAGATCTTCGGCCCGCACGTCGTCGGCCGCCGCGCCTTCGACGCCGATGTACAGCGCGCCGCGCCCGCGCTGGTTGTGGGTAGCGACGGGCAGAGCATCGAGAGCGCGGGCCGCGTCGGCGCTGCTGAACCCCGCTTCCATCAGCTCACGCGTCGCGTGCTCGCGAACCATCGACTGCGCGCACGGACAGGCGGTCATGCCCTCGGCCTCGACGCCGATGACGCGCCGCGTGCCGTGCGCGTCGGCGTGCGCGATCCCGATCAGCGTATACGTTTCCTCGGTGCGCTTCCCGCTGACCGGCGTCCAGCGCTCGAGCCCGAACTCAGCCCGCAGCCGGACGTCGGCGCGCAGCGCGCCCTGCGAGCCGACGATCTCGCGCGCGATCTGCTCGGTCAGATCCTCGATGCGCGACGGTTTGTCGCTCCGGCCTAGGACATCCAGCGTCGCCGCTTCGAGCAGTTCGGAGAAGCGCGACATGTGCACGCCCGCCTTGTCGGGCGCCAGGTCGGCGACCATCGTGAAGTCGCCGTGGAACACACGCTCCGCCCCGCCGACGTTGAGCCGGATGATGTGCTTCACCGACGACACGCCGACGCGGTTCAGCGACAGCCGCACCTCGGGCGTTTCTTCCTGACGGTTGGCGACGAAGTGCACCGCCCGCGCCTTCGGCACGATCCCCGCGCGATCGACCGCGGCCGCCAGCGCCGCGATCGTCTGGCCGCTGCGCGGCTCGATCACCTCAGGCGCGATCTCCGCCAGCGGGACCAGGTTGAACGCCCGCGTCGCGAGGTAGGGGTGCGGGACTTCGAAGCGTCCGTAGTCGGCGATCTGATCGTCGACCAGCAGGATGTCGATGTCGATCGGCCGGGCCGCCAGCGGGCCGCGTGCCTGCCGGCCGATCGCGGTCTCCACGCTGCGTACGAAACGTTCGAACGCCGCCGGCTCCAGCGCGGTGGTCAGTTTGGCGGCGATGTTGAGGAAGGCCGGCCCGGCCACACCGTTGGCCGGCGGGGTCTCGTAGTACGACGAGACCGCTTCGACGTGCGCTTGCGGACGCAGGCGTTGGAGCGCCGTCAGAATCGTACTCTGGCGTTCGCCCAGATTCGCGCCGACGCCGATGTAGACGGTGTGCATGCCAACGATTAGACCGCGCGGACGTCCGGCGAGTTGCCCGGCGCCGCGGGCGTGCCGGGCATTCGGGCGGCAACCTGCAGCGCCCGGCGCCGGCGCGGCGTCGCAGCCGCCAGCATCCGCGCCAGCTGGACCGTCTCCCGCACGTCGTGAACGCGCAGCAGCCGCGCCCCGGCGGCGATCCCGATGGCCGCGGTGGCGAGCGACGGAACCAGCAGATCGCGCGCCGGACGATCGAAGATCCGCCCGATGAAGCTCTTGCGCGAGCTCGCGAAGAGAATCGGGTAACCGAGCGCGCGCAGCTCGCCGAAGCGATCGAGGATCTCGAGATCGGTGGCGGGCTCCTTGCCGAATTCGAGCCCGGGATCGACGGCGATCGCGTCGCGCGCGACGCCGAGCGCGACCGCGCGTTCCGTTCTCTCGTGCAGAAATGCCACGATCTCCGCCAGCGCGTCATCGTACCGGTACGCACCGGGATCGCGCTCGTTGAGCACGCCCTTCAGGTGCATCACGACCAGCCCGGCGTCGTGTGCGGCGACCGTCTCGGCGAGCGCGGGCTCCGAGAGACCGCTGCAATCGTTGATCAGATGCGCGCCGGCGTCGAGCGCCGCCGACGCGACCGACGCGCGCACGGTGTCGACGGAGAGCGCGACGTCGATCCCCGCCGCGGCTATCGCGGCGATCGCCGGCACGACGCGCGCGCGCTCATCGTCGGCCGAGATGCGTGCGTTCCAATGCGCGTAGGACTGCCCCCCGACGTCGACCAGCGCCGCGCCGTCGGCCGCCATCGCCGCCGCCTTCGCGACCGCGGCATCGACGCCGGCGACGCGATCGTAGAACGAATCGGGGGTGACGTTGACGATCCCCATCACGCACGCTTCGTCGCGCAGGTCGAGGCTGCGTTCGCGCATCCGCAGCCGCGGCGCGGGAGCGGCGGCGCGCCGCAGCGCTTCGGACAATGCATCGAGCACCGCGCGCGCAGCCGGCGTTTGGGCGGCGATCTCGGCCAGGAGCGTCCGCGTGGTTGCCAAGACGCTCGCCGTCCCGATCTTCACCACGGTCGCTCCGCCCGCGCGCAAAGCGCCGGCGAGGCCGTCCGCCAGACCGTCGACGACCAGAATGCGCGCCTCGGCGACCGCGGAGAGTGCTTCGGCGTCGTGCTCGGAGAGCGCGCCTCCGAAGCGCGCGCGCAGGTCATCGGCGTCGCTCGCGGCTAGAAAACGAACGTTCACGAGGGCCCGCAGTCGCGGTTAGATCGAGCGGAGGTTCTGCGCGTGCAGCATCCCGCGGACGCGGACGCGCAGATCGACCAGGTGCGCGCGCGTCCCCTCGTCCCGCGCGACCGCGACCGCGCGGTCGAGCCGCGCATCGAGCTTCATCAGGTTGTAGCGCGCGAGCGATTGCGTTTCGCGGGGCAGATCGAGCAGATCGACATAGGCGACCGGGAGCGAGACGATCTGCATCTCCAGGTCGGCGAAGCGTCGCTGCAGTTCGCGGTGCGCCGGCGCGATGCTCGGACGGCCGACGTCGTCGTAGATCGACGCATTGGTCCAGGCGAACAGGTCGGCCATCGTCATCGTATCGCCCGGCCGGCGCACTTTGAGTTCTTGGTCGCCGATGCGGGCCAAATTGATCGGCGAGAACATCTCGCCGATCACGTCGTCCTGCACCTCGGCGATCACCTCACGGATCGGGAAGTCCGGGCGGCTGATGCGGTCGGCGCCCCAGTGGATGCCGTAGCGGTTCGGAGCGGCGGAGTTGAGCAGGTCGGGAGAAAACCGGAACGCGCGCGAGGACAGGACCCAACGATCGATCAGGTCGAACGCGCGCCGCTGCTCGGCGCGTGAGATCGAGCGAAACGGCAGCGTTCCGCCCGGCTCGTCGCGGTGCGCGCGCGAGCTGTAGATGCCGCCGACGTACTTGGCGGCCAGCAGCGCCGCGTTGACCTCACTATTGAGGACCGTGATCAGCCCGGAGCGCAGATCTTGGAACGAGCGCGTGTCGCCGGGATAGCGGTGCATGAGCCGGCTCGCGACGTCATCATCGATGCGGAACTGCTCGTCATCGTAGGCGAGCGGATCGTTCGAAAGATCGAATCGCTGGATCCGCGGATCGATCGAGATCGACGATGCGTCCTCGTCGGTTCCGTACGCCAGCCCCGGTTCGGTCGAACGCGACGCAATGCGCGAGAGCGCGATGCGCTCGTCGGCCGAAGTGCGCACGTTGGGGAAGGTCCGATACCCGTACTCGATCGCCCATTCGTCATAGACGCCGAGCCGGGTCGGGAAATAGTCGGCTTGCCGTTCGCCCGGAGCGGCCAGGTTGACGGGGGTATAGTCCATCACCGACGCGGTCGTGCCGTGCGCGCGCGTGAAGGCGGGATTGTGGAGATCGCGATACGAGAATGCGGTCGAACCTTGGAAGTTGTGCCGCAGGCCGAGGGTGTGCCCGACCTCGTGAATCACGGTGCTGAACAGCCATTCCTGGGCGTAGCGCTCGCGGTCCCGGGCGGTCACCCGCGGGTTCTGCTGCAGCAGCAGCGTACCGAGCGCGGCGGCCGCGGCCGCATCTTCCTGGTACGAGCACGCATCGTCGTTACCATCGGCATCGGCATCGCTGCCGCCGGAGGTCGCGTACGCGTTGTGGTTGGCACGCTCGGCCGGCAGGATGCGCAGAACGTAGCCGCGCTTGATCGCGCGCAGGGATTCACCGTCGATCACGAGCGTCGCCTTGATGATCTGACCGGTATCGGGATCGCTGACGTGCGGACTGTAGGCTGCGAAGTCCGGCTGATCGGACGTGATCCAGCGCACCACGCTGTAGCGCGCGTCATCGGGATCCCAGCTGGGATCCTCGGGCGGGTCCTTCACCACGATCGCGTTGGGATGGCCTGCCTTGGCAAAGGCTTCGTTCCAGCTCAGGATCGCGCGCCGGACCGTCGCCCGGTATTCGGCCGGGATCTCGTTGGTCAGGTAAAAGGTGATCGGCCCGTCATCGAGGTTCCAACGCTCGATGATGCGCTCGAACGGCGACGTCGCCGCATCGTTGCCGTAGCGTTTGCGGGCGGTGATGAAATAGCCGATGCGGTCGTCCGCGAACCGCGGCACGAAACGCGGATCGCGCTCGGGCGGCGCGACGACGCTGTAGTGCATCGCGATCTGGACGCCGCGGCCGTCGGGAACGGTCGGCACGGCGTTCGCCGGGCCGTTGAAGGCGAGGTTGACGCTGACCTCGTCGTTGCGCGGAAAGCCCTTCGTCGAGCCGTAATACGACTTCGCCGGATCGACGGCGAAGCTCGGTCGCGCGACCAGCAGCAGCAGTCCCGGCAGCGACGGCGGCGAGTTTCCGCGTCCGAGGTCCGCGCCGACACCTTCGAAATCGGTCAAGAACAGGGTGGGCGCGACGACGACGTGGGTCTTGTCGGTGTCCTCGGCGACGATGGGCGTGGAGAGGATCACCGAGTCCGCGACGCTGAGCGCGAGCGAATTCGCCGCGGCGGTCCCCTTGTCGGCGAGGTAGCGCGTGTTGGGCGTGATCCAGAGGACGCGTTTGCCGACGCGCTTGAACGTGATTGCGATCGGATCGTACACGCGGCCGGCGAAGGCGCCGCCTCCGACGCCGCGTTCGATCGACGGCAGAATGACGTAGGCGTGGTTGAAGTTCTCCGGCTTGAGGTCGAAGTAGAGCTCGTCGTCCTTGCGCAGGAGGTCGATCACGCCGGGCTGATGCGTCGCGCCTTTGACGAAGGCGGCGTAACTTTGCATCGGCGCCGCGGAGCCGAGCAAGTTGAAAATTCCCGGCGGCAGGCTCGCCGCCGCTCGCGGCTGGCTCGGCGCAGCGGAAGGCTCGCCGGGCGGCGTGCCCAGCGAGGGCGCCGGGACCGGTGTTACGGGCGCGGTCGACGCGACCGGTGCGGGCGACGGCGCTTGCGCGGCCGCGAGCGAGGCCGTGCCGACGAACGCAGCGAGCAGGACGAACGTAAAGCGCCGAATCATGGGCCCGTCTGGTTCCCCGCGGCGCACATCAAGGCCCCTCTCCGAAGAGCGGGCGCACGGTTCGTTCGCCCCGGTGAAGATACGCCACGCCGTTCATCCACGACGGCCGCGGCGCTCCCTTGAGCCAGTAATCGAACCATTCGTCGAGGTGAACCGTCCAGTACTTCTGCGCCTCGCGCCCGCGCAGGTTGTGATCTTCACCATCGAAGGAAAACAGATACGCGACCTTGCCCAGCCTGCGCATCGCGGTGATGTATTCGATCCCTTGGAATTGCGGCACCGCGCCATCGAGATCGTTGTGGATGGTGAGGTACGGCGTGGTGACGTTCCTGATGCCGAACAGGCCGGAGTTCTCGTAGTAGAGATCGGGACGGTCCCAGGGCGTCGCACCGATGCGCGATTGGCCGCGTTCGTACTGCGACTCGCGGACGAAGCCGCTTTCGAGCCGGATCCCGCCGTAGGCGCCGAACATGTCGTCGACGGCCGCGCCGGCCTCGACGGCGCGAAACCTGTGCGTGCGGGTGATCAGATAGTTGATCTGGTAGGCCGCCCACGAGTGCCCCGCGACGCCCATGCGATGCTCGTCCACGTAGCCCGTTCGCAGCGCGGCGTCCACGGCCGGCAGCAGCGAGTCGACCGCACTGGGTCCGGGATGACCGGGCCGATAGTGGATGTCGGGCAGCAGCACGACGTAGCCGTTGGAGACGTACCGTGTCAGGTTGGGGCTGGTTCCGGGCGCCGGCGTGCGGTAGACGTGGAGCGTGTCGCTCTCGCGCTCGTAGAAGTAGACCAGCAACGGCGCGCGGCGATCGGGGCGCAGGCCGTCCGGCAGGAGCAGGACCGCGTGCAGCGGGGTGCCGTCGGCACTGCGATAGCTGATGAGGCGCTCGCTGCCCCACCGGTAGCGCGGCTGCTGGGGGTTGGCGTCGCTCACTTGCACGACGTGCGCGAACGTGCGGTCGGTGCTCCACAGGTTGCGAAAGCGCCGGAACGTCTCGCGTGAGAAGACATACCGATCGGCGCCGCGCGCGCTGATCGGCGGCCGGGCCAGATCGTGCAGACCGCCGGAGGTTTGCAGCCGAAACCCGTTCACGACCTCGTCGCGCTTGAAGAGGACGCGCGGCTGGACTCCGCCGGCGTCGACCTGCGCGTAGCCGCTTGCGAATGACCGTTCGTCGAGCATCGAGAGCAGCAGCGGAGCGTGCGCCGCGAAGGCGTCGGCGTCGCGGTCCGGCTGCACGGGACTATACACCGTGTGCGCGCGACGCCCGGCGCCGCGCGTCAGCAGCGTCGCGACGCCGGTTGCCGGCGAGGCTAGCCACACGTCGTACCGGTCGTAGAGCAGCACGCCGCGATCGCCGGCCAGCCAGCCGCCGGTGCCGTACGGCTGCGGCGGCGCCGGATGGTCGTCATCTTCCAGATCGAACCGCACGGGCGCGTGCGCCGCCAACACGACCCGCCTGCCGGTCGCGGTGGAGATCGCGACCCAATGCCGCAGCCTCGCATCCCAAGCAAGCGCGTAGCGGCCGGCCGGCGACAGGCTCTCGTGCTCCGCACCACGCGCGAGGACCCGGCGCGAACCGCCGCTCAGCGGCAGCGCATACAGATCGGCCCGTTCTTCGCCCAGCCACGACTCGGCCCGACGGTAGCGGCGCGGGTCGATGCCGAGCGCAACGCGCGGGTTGTCGTTGATCATCGTGGTCGGCATCTCCGGCGAGCCCAGCTGAACGAACCGCGCGGCGCGCAGATCGTAGACGGCGGCGTACGTTCGCTTGCGCTCCGCCTCGGCGTCGTGCTTCTGCTGCGATTGCAGCACCGCGTCGTTCCAGCTCCAGAGATCGACCTTCATCGGTTCCGGCGTGTTCGAGGGCGCGGGCGTCGGCACGGCCGCGGTGCCGGCGAAGACGCGCCGGCCGTCGCGGGAGAAGTGCAGGTCGCGATTCGCGCTGAGCGTCGTTCGCGGCGGCAGGCCGGGGCTGCCGGCGTCGACCGCAGGGTGCGCAACGGGTGTTTGCGCGCGCAGGTCGACGACGTACAGCGCGTCATGCGGGACGTCGCCGGCGTAGCTCGTGGTGTCGCTCAGGAAGGCCAGCGCCGATCCGTCCGGCGCAAAAGCTAGGTTGCGATACCGTCCTGCACCCGTCAAGAGGTCGCGCGTCGTCGCGCGCGTCGCGTCGAAGACGTGCAGCCCGTCGCCGCCGCCGCTCTTGGTCTCGGTCGCGTACGCGATCCAGCGATCGTCGTCGGAGATCGCGTACGCGGTCACGTCGGGCACGCTGACCGTCGTTCCGGCGATCAGATCGCGGATCGTCAGCAGCGCACCGGTTTCCTTGGTCTTGTCGGCCTTCGGCGACGGCGACGCCGACGGCGCGGCTGACGGCGTCCCGCCGGGCGACGGCGACGCCGACGGTGATGGTGACGGTGACGGTGACGCACTCGCGGTAGGCGAGGGTTCGGCGCGGAAGGCGATCACCGGGCCGCCGTCCTTCGCGACCCGGAAGCTCGCGACGCGTTCGACGATCGCGACCGCGCCGGCGGCGTTCAGATCGAGGATGCCCAGACCGTCCTTCGGCATCTGATCGGCCGGCTTTTTCGCCTTTTTGGCGGCGTCGACGTCGCGCTTCGCGGCGACGTGGGTGAAGATGACGAAGCGGCCCTGCGCCGCGAACAACGGCGCGGCGCCGCGCGCTTCACGCCGCTCGCCGCCTCCGGCCAGATCGCGCACGACGAGCGTCGGATCGCCGTCCTCGGGCGTCAGCGCGTAGGCGAGGTGCCGGCCATCGTCGGAGAGGACCGGCGAACGGATCGCATTCCAGCCGTCATACGCGCGGTAGTCGAGCGGACGCGGTGCGTCCGCAGCGGCGGCGAGCCGTCCCGGCAGCAGTGCGGTCGCGAGCACCAGCGCGAGTGCGGGACGGGCACCGGACATGCCGGTGCGTACCGCCGCGCTGCTTAGGACACCTGCGTCAACCAGGGGCCGGGCGCGTCGCGAACGCCGCGCACGACATCGTGGTAGGCGACGCGCAAGCGCGCGGTGATCGGCCCTTCTGCTTCAAAAATGCGCTCGTCGACGCGCGAGATCGGGACGACTTCGGCGGCGGTGCCGGTGAAGAACGCTTCTTCGCAAAGCTGGAGATCCTCGAGGGTGAGCGGACGCACGCGGGTGGTGATCCCGGCTTCGCGCGCCAGGGCGAGGACGCTCGCGCGCGTGATGCCCGGCAGAATGTCGGCGTCGGTGTCGTTGGTGATCAGCACGCCGTCACGGACGACGAAGATGTTCTCGCCCGAACCTTCGGCGACGTCGCCGCGGTCGTTGCGCAGGATTGTCTCATCGAAGCCGCGTTTGTGCGCTTCGGCCAAGGCTCGGATCGAATTCGTATAGTGCCCGCCGGCCTTCACGGTCGACGGAAGCGACCGCGACGGCGTTTTCATGAACGGCGAGATCGTCGCGCTGAGCTTCGCGACGCCGCCGACGAACAGGCCCTCGAACGGCAGCACGGCGATGAGCACATGCGCCGCGCACTCGCGGCCGGGGTTGAGGCGAACGGTCTCGCCGCCGAAGAAGACCAGCGGGCGGACATAGGCGGCGTCACGTCCGCTGGCACGCACCGTGTCGATGATCGCCTTCGAGAGCGCGTCGGCGTCATAGGGAAGTTCCATGCCGTACGCCTGCGCGCCGGTGACGAGCCGGTCGACGTGCTCGCGCAGACGGAAGATCGCCGGTCCGCGCGGGGTCGGATAGACGCGGATCCCCTCGAACACCGACGAGCCGTAGTGCAGCGCGTGCGTGAGCGCGTGCAGATGCAGCTGATCGTCGTCGAGCAGGTGGCCGTCGAACCACACCGTGGTGGCAGTCCGGGTCATCACGAACGGAGCTCCTCGAGAAAGACGAACGCCCCGGCCGAAGCGGCCGGAGCGTTCGTGGCGGTTGCGTCTGGTGCAGCCTACGCGAACGACGATCCGGCCGGCGGGCGAAGCCCGACGAGAATCGGAAAAATCGGAAGGACGTAGCGCGGCGCCATGCAGGCGGAACCGTAGCACGGCGCCGCGGTCGGGGTCAAGCCGACGCCGCCACGGCGGGATTTTCCAGCACGCCCACCCGCTCGATCGAAACCCGCACGCGTTCGCCGGGCCGGATCCAGCGCCGCGGGTTGCGCGACGTGCCGACGCCGGCGGGGGTTCCGGTCGCCACCAGATCGCCGGGCTCCAGCGTCATGACGGCGCTCAATTCCGCGACCAGCTTCGGGATGCCGAACACCATCTGCGAGGTCGACGAGTTCTGCAGGCGTTCGCCGTCGATCGAGCACTCGATGCGCAGCGCTTGCGGGTCGGGGACCTCGTCGCGCGTGACCAGCACCGGCCCGCAGGGTCCGTGCGTGTCGAAGACCTTGCCCAGCGTCCACTGCGACGTGCGGTTTTGGTAGTCCCGAACGCTGACGTCGTTGAAGCACGTGTAACCCGCGATGTACTTGTAGGCATCCGCTTCGGGAACATGCCGCGCGGAACGGCCGATGACGAAAGCCAGCTCGGCCTCGTAGTCGACCCGATGCGATTCGGACGGAATCACGATCGGTTCGCCGTCCCCGATCAGGGTATTGGGCCACTTCGCGAACACGGTCACGTACTCGGGAAGCGGCAGGTTGACTTCGGCGGCGTGGTCGCGATAGTTGAGCCCGATGCAGACGATCTTCGATGGTCGCGGAACCGGCGCGAGGAGCGTGACTCCCTCGCGCGCGACGGCTGGTCCGCGGGCCGCCGCGGCCTGCGCGCGCTCCAGTCCGGCCTCGCCGAGCATCAGCACTTCGATGACGGAGGCCGGAAGGCTCGCGTCGACCGCTGCCAGGTCGACGATCCCGCGTTCGGTCCACACGCCGGCTCGCGGCGGACCGTCGCCGATGCGAAAGGTGCAGAGTTTCACCGCAAGGGCTTCCGCGCTTCGCTGGGAGAAGCCCTGGCCGGCAGATGTGACGGCTCCGGCGCAGGGATCAGCGGTCGCCCGCGGGCATACAACGAGCCCGCCCCATGCAGCGGGAGGAGTCCGCATGACGACGTCCGACCAAGCTGTTCGCCCGCGCGCCGCTGAGCGCGGCCGGCTTACGCTGGAGGAAGACGAGCTGCGCTGGGCGCTCTCCGCGTCCACGGCTCGCGATGGCCTTCGCTGGCGTCGCGCCTTCCGGAACTACTTGGAAGCGTACGGGGATCCGGCCAGTGATTTCGATGCTGCCGAGGCGGTATACGGCGAACTGGTCGGCAACTGCGTCCATCACGCGCCGGGCGCGATCCGGGTCGAGTTTCGCTGGAACGATGCGACGCTGGTCGTCATCGACGCCTGCGAACGCTTGCGTACGTGGCCCTTTTCACCGGCGGACACCGCTGCCGAGATGACGCATCACACGTACGCGATCCTCAGCGCGCTGAGCGGGCGCGTGCATCTCAAACGTGAAGCCGAAGGCGGTACCCGCGCCAGTGTCCCGCTGCCGGTGAGACGCGGCGTTACGCGGAGCCGGTAAGCACCGCCGCGGCGTTGCGAAACCCGACCCTCACGCGCGTCCCGCCGAGCGGTGAACGCGTGATGGTGAGCTGGTCGGAGATCGCGCGCACCAGCTCGAGGCCGCGGCCGGATTCCGCGTAGGGCTCGCTGGCGCACTCCGGCGGCGTGAAACCCTCCCCGGAGTCGTCCAGCGACAGCGCGGCGCCGTCGTGCGCGTCCCAGGTCGCCCGAACCGTGACCGGTCCCGGCGCGTGCCGGACCGCGTTGGCGATCAATTCGCCGAACACCAGCTCGCCGGCGAAACCCACGTCGGGCCGACCCGTGCGCTCGCCGAGCAGGTCGCCGAGTTCGCGCCGGATCAGCGCGGCCGTCCGGGCGTCGCCGCTGGAGAACCGCCATTCGCGCAGTTCGTGCGGCAGCGGATCGGTGAAGCGGCGTATCGCCAGGGTGAGGATTGCGATATCGTCGGTCGGTTCGTCGTCCCCGAGGACTTCCTTCATCAGAACCGTTGCCAGGTGTTCGATATCCTCGCGCGCGAGGGTGCGGATCGCCGCCTCGATCCGGCGCTCACCTTCGTCGAGGTCGCGCGCGAACTCCATCAGCCCGTCGGTGAACAGCACCAGCGTCACCGGGGCCTGCAGGCTGCGCGCGAAGTCGACGCCTTCGTCGTCGCGCAGGCCGATCGGCAGGCCGCCGGTCGGCAGCCGGCGCAGCGTGGTGCCGTCGTCGATCAGCGGCGCCGGATGTCCCGCGCTGGCATAGGCGAAAACGCCGCTGGCCGGATCGAGAATGCCGAAGATCGCGGTGACGAATACGCTTCGCCCGCTCGCGATGAGCAGGCGGCTGGCACGATCCAAAATCGCCGCCGGTTCGGCGGACTCGAACGCGGCCGCTCGGAGCGCTTGCCGGATCTCCCCCATGATCACCGCCGCTTCCAGTCCGTGGCCGGTGACGTCGCCGATCGTCAGCGCGACGCGGCCGTCGGGCAGCACGAACGCATCGTAGAAATCGCCGCCCACCCGCTGCGACTCCGACGCCGCCGAGTACGACGCCGAGAAGCGCATGTCGGGGAGTTGCGGCAGCATCGCCGGCAGCATCGCGCGCTGCAGCGCGTCGGCAGTTCTCTGTTCGCGTTCGTAGAGCCGGCCGTGATCGAGGGCGAGCGCCGCGCGGCGGCCGAAATCGCGCAGCAGCGTGATGTCCCCGCGGTCGTACGGCTGCGCGGCGCCGCGCAGAACGATCAGCGCGCCGATTGGCGATTCGGCGTGGACGAGCGGAACGATCAGGGCGGCGTTCGCGGCGCCGTACAGCAGCGCGTCGCCGTCGCGGGCCGCTTCGCTAACGGCGACCGGCTCGGTACCGTGCAGCGCCGCCGCCAGGGCGTCGTGCAGCGCGGGTCCGACCGGAAGACCGCGCATGACATAGCGGCTGTCTTCCTCGATCAACGCCACCTGCAGCCGCTCCGCCAGCCGCGGGATCAGCAGTTCTTCGATCGCCTCGACGGTCGCGCCGACGTTGAGGGACGCCCCGAGCCGTTCGGAGGCGCGGGCCAGAAACGCGTCGCGCTCTTCGTGGTGTTTCTGCGCGTCGATGTCGGTGCAGGTGCCGATCCAGGCCACGACGGATTCGCTCGCATCCCGCACCGGCACCGCATTGCCTAGGAACCAGCAATAGCGCGCGGCCGCATTGCGCAGGCGATATTCGGCCGCAAACGGCGTGCCGGTGCTGAGGCTGCGGCGCCAGCGCGCGAAAGCCTCGCCGTCATGCGGATGCAGCAGATCGGCCCAGCCGCCGCCGCGCGACGCCTCGAGATCGCGGCCGGTATACTCGACCCAGCGGTCGTTGACGTACTCGAAATTTCCCCGCGCATTCGTCGTCCAGATCAGCTGCGGCACGATGTTCGCGAGCGACGCGTAGCGTGCTTCGCCGGCGGCGAGCGCCTCGGCGGTCGACCGGTTGCGCGCCGCCAGCCGCAGAATCAGCTCATTGATCTTGACCAGGAATACCCCCAGCACGACGACCGCGCCCAGCAGTTCCTCGAGCCGCGCCGCGTACCAACCGAGCGAAAAACGCTGCGACGCGATCTCGCTGGCACTCAGAATCGCGACCGCGCGCGTGAGCAGCACGACCGAGAGCCAGACCTCGGTTACCGTCTGCAGTCGCCCCGCAACCACGACGATCGCGAGGACGCACAGGAGCGCCAGCAGCGGCGCGACGATCAGATACCAGAGCGGCTGGTACGTCGTGCCGATCGTCATTGCGGGAAACGGAAAGTGCCCGGCGGTCCCGACCAGGACGAAGACGAGCAGCACCAGCGCCGCCAGCACCGCCCAGGCGCGAATCCCGGTGCGCGACACGCGCCATTTCGCGCGCCAGGCGACGGCTTGCACGATCAGCAGCGACGCAAAGCCGGCTTGCGAGAGCGCGTAGGTCGCTGACGCCATCGTCGGCCCGGCGCCGAACAACTGGCCGGATCCGAACGCGCCGGGGAAGGTGAGCAGATACACCAGTTGGGTCATTGCGGCCCAGGCGTAGGCCAGCGCCAAGAAGCCCAAGCGCAGATCGCGTGCGATGCGGTACTGGACGTAGAGGAGCACCGCGACCAGCACCAGCGCGACGATCGCGGCGCCGTCGACGGTCGGTAAGAACGACGGGATCTGCCCCAGCGCCAGACGCGCGAACGGGATCGACAGCGCGAACATCGCCAGGACGGCCGCGGCCACACCCGCCGCCCAGCGGCGGTCGCCAGCGGTCGCGGGCGCGCTCGCGATGTTCTCGATCGCGCGGGAGTCAAGCACCGTCATGCCGCCGCCGCAGCTGCAAGACCGAGCTCGGAACGTTCACCGACCGGCGGTTCGCGGCACGGGACCGGGGTGCCTCGGCGCAACCCCGTTCCCGACGGAGGCCTTGCTAACAGCGATGTCTGAGCTCTTCTCACCGATCGCCTTGCGCGGCCTCACGCTGCGCAATCGCGTCGCGGTTTCGCCGATGTGCGAGTACTCGTCGGACGACGGCTTCGCGAACGATTGGCATGTCGTCCACCTCGGCAGCCGCGCGGTCGGCGGCGCCGGACTCGTGTTGACGGAAGCGATCGCCGTCACCGCCGAGGGCCGTATTTCGCCGCACGATCTCGGCATCTGGAAAGACGCGCACATCGAGCAGCTGGCGCGCATCGCGCGCTTCTGCGGTGAGCGTGGAGCGGCGTTCGGGACGCAGTTGGCGCACGCCGGACGAAAAGCGTCGACGAAGCGGCCGTGGGAAGGCAGCGGTGCCGTGGAAACGGGCGGCTGGACACCGGTCTCCTCCACGACGGAGCCGTTCGACCCCAGTTATCCGATCCCAACCGCGCTCGATGAGGCAGGCATCGCCGCGATCGTGCGCGCGTTCGCGGATGCGGCGCGCCGCACGCGGGACGCCGGCGGAAGCGTGATCGAGATTCACTCGGCGCACGGCTACCTGCTGCATCAGTTTCTTTCGCCGCTCGTCAACCGGCGCAGCGATCGCTGGGGCGGTTCGTTCGAGAATCGCACTCGCTTGGTGCGCGAAGTCGTGCGCGCCGTGCGGAGCGTGTGGCCGGAGCAGCTGCCGCTCTTCGTCCGCATCTCGGCAACCGACTACGTTGCCGGCGGCTGGGATCTCGACTCGTCGGTCGCGCTGGCCGGCGCACTGCTTGACGACGGTGCCGACCTCATCGACGTCAGCTCGGGCGGCGCGGTGCCGGTGCCGGCGGGCACGATTCCCATCGGGCCGCTGTATCAGACGGCCTTCGCCGAGCGGATTCGCCGCGAAGCCGGCATTGCGACCGGCGCGGTCGGCATGATCGTCGAACCGGTCGATGCCGAGGCGATCGTTGCCGGCGGACGCGCCGATCTGGTCTTCCTGGCGCGCGAACTGCTGCGCGATCCCTACTGGCCGCTGTTCGCGGCGCGCACGCTCGGCGCCGAAGCCCCGTGGCCACCGCAGTACCAGCGCGCGGTCGGGCCGCGCGCGACGATGCACGAGCCCGCGCACGTCTGACTAATACGAACGCGGCAGCCCCAGGACGTGCTCCGCAACATAGCTGAGGATCAGGTTGGTCGAGATCGGGGCGACCTGATAGAGGCGCGTCTCGCGAAACTTCCGCTCGATGTCGTACTCGGTGGCAAAGCCGTACCCGCCGTGCGTCTGCAGACACACGTTCGCCGCTTCCCACGACGCGTCGGCGGCCAGCAATTTCGCCATGTTGGCTTCGGCGCCGCACGGTTCGTGGGCCATGAACCTGGCCGTCGCATGGCGCCGCATCAGGTCGGCGGCCTCGACGTTGACGTTCGCGCGGGCGAGCGGGAACGCGACCCCTTGGTTCGCGCCGATCGGCCGGCCGAAGACTTCCCGCTCGCGCGCGTACCGCGTTCCGCGTTCGATGAACCAACGGCCGTCGCCGACGCATTCGGCCGCGATCAGGATGCGTTCGGCGTTCATCCCGTCCAGGATGTACCGGAAGCCGCGCCCTTCGTCGCCGATCAGGTTCTCCGCCGGCACCTCGAGCCCGTCGAAGAACAGCTCGGTCGTGGCGTGATTTATCATCGTCTCGATCGGGCGAATGGTCAGTCCGTGACCGACCGCGGCGCGCATGTCGACCAGAAACACGCTGAGCCCGTCACTCTTCTTCCGTACCTGCTCGATCGGCGTCGTGCGGGCCAGCAGGATCATCAGGTCGGAGTGCTCGGCACGGGAGATCCAGACTTTCTGTCCGTCGACCCGATAGACGTCGCCGTGCCGCACGGCGGTCGTGCGGATCTTGGTGGTGTCGGTTCCCGCGGTCGGTTCGGTGACGCCGAACGCCTGCAGCCGCAGCGCACCGCTCGCGATCTGCGGCAGATACATCGCTTTCTGCGCCGCGCTGCCGTGCCGCAGCAAGGTCCCCATCGTATACATCTGGGCGTGGCAGACCGCCGCATTGCCGCCCGACCGGTTGATCTCTTCGAGGATCAGCGCGGCGGCGTCGAGTCCCAGACCGGCGCCGCCGTACTCTTCGGGGATCAGCGCACCGAGAAAACCCGCCTCGGTCAGCGCGGCGACGAAGCGGTCGGGGTAGGCCCGCGCGCGGTCGAGGTCGCGCCAGTACGCATCGCCGAATGCGGCGCACACGTTGCGCACCGCGTCGCGCAGCGGGCGCTCTTCGAGCTGCACCGCTTCCACCGTGCTCATGCGGCGCTCGGTGGCCGTGCGAGCGCGAAACGCCGCAGCATCAGCGACGGCTGATAGCGCTCGGCGCCGAGCACGCGACTCAGGTTTTCCAGCACGGTCAGCAGGCGTTCCCAGCCGATGCGGCGCGCCCAGCTGACGGGACCGAGCGGGTAATTCGTCCCGAGGGTCATGGCGAGATCGATCGCATCATCGGATACACCTTCGGCGAGCATGCCGGCGGCCTCGTTCGCCAGGGCCGCCACCGTGCGCATCACGATCAGCCCGGGAAAGTCCGGCAGAATCGAGACGCGTTTGCCGAGCGTTTGGAAGAACCCCGCGGCAGCCGCCGCCGCGTCACCGTCGCCGTCGGCGGAACCGATCACGATGCGCGTGCAGGCCGCGTAGTCGAGCGCCAGATCGAACAGCACGGTCGGGCGGACGCGGCTGTGCTCGGCGGCCAGCGCGCCGTCGGTCAGCCGCAGCGCGACGCCGTCGACGTCGATGGACGGCTCGAGCGAATCGACGCGCTGCAGCGTGACGCCCCGCGCGGCGGCGAGGTCGCACAGCGGTGAGGCCACGCCGAGATCGCCGTGCACGACGATGCGCGAAGGCCGCGGTCCGGCGGCGGCGTCGCGCGCGCCCGGCGGCAGCGCTCCCGGCGCGTAGTCATAGAACCCGCGACCGCTCTTGCGGCCCAGCCAGCCGGCGTCGACCAGCGCCTGCTGTGCGAGCGAGGGTGCAAAACGGCGTTCGAACGCGAACGCGTCGAACACCGAGCGCGTCACGGCAGCGTTGACGTCGTTCCCGATCAGGTCCATCACCCCGAACGGGCCCATGCGGAAGCCGCCCGATTCGGTCAGCGCCGCGTCGACATCCGCCACGCCGGCCGGTGCAGCAAGCGTTCTCAATGCTTCGGCGTAGAACGGACGCGCCACGCGATTGACGACGAATCCCGGCGTCGAGGGGACGATCAGGGCACGCTTTCCCCACGCTTGCGCGGTGCGAAACGCGGTCTGTACGACGGCCTCCGACGCCGTGAGCGGCCGCACGATTTCGACCAGTTTCATCAGCGGCGCGGGGTTGAAGAAGTGGATACCGACGCAGCGCTCGGGCCGGCGCAGACCGCCGGCCAGCGCGGTGACCGAGAGCGACGACGTGTTGGTCGCGAGGATGGCGTCGGCGGCGACGATTTCCTCGAGTTCACGGAAGAGGGCGCGCTTGGCCGAGAGTTCTTCGACGATCGCTTCGATGACCAGTCGGGCCGGTGCCGCTTCGGCAAGCGTCGCGAGCACGCGGATGCAGCCGGTCAGCGCGGCGGCTGCGTCGCGCGAGAGCTTGCCCCGCGCGACCTGCCGCGACAGGTCGGCGGTCAGGCTGACCACCGCATCGCGCGCCGCGCCTTCGCGCGCGTCGTAGAGCAGGACCGGATGCCCGGCAGCAGCCGCGACGCGCGCGATACCCGCGCCCATCGTGCCGGCACCGATCACCGCTACTGCCGCGTCGGTCGGGAGTGCCGTCCCTTCGGCGAACGCCGGATCGGCGTCGCTCACGCCGCTGGCCTCAGTACGCGATCCCCCGGATGATCAGCGTGCGATCGCCGGCCGGCCGGTGCCACACGACCGTGTCGCCGACGCGCTGGCCGACCAGCGCTTCGGCCAGCGGCGAGCCCATCCCGATCCGGCCTGCGGCCGGATCGGCTTCGACATCCCCGACCAGCGTGAAGGTCTGCCGGCTCGGGGCCGCGCCGTCGACACTGACGGTCGCGCCGAACCCGACCGTGCTGCGATCGTCGGGCGGTCCGACGACCTGAGCCTCCTCCAGCACGCGGGCCAGGCGTGCGCGTTCGGCATCGCCGGCGGCAGCTTCGAACTGGGCGCGCAGTGCGGCCAGTCCGGCAGCCGTGATCTGCACCGGGCCGACCCGTTCGACGACCAGCGCGGGTTCCGCCAGGTCGTCGCGTTCCTTCATGAATGCACGGCTCATCGTTGGAGGCCTCCCTCGTGCGACGACCAAGGTAGCTCCGCGGTCTGGCCGTCGCGGGTAGTTATCCAGTACCCCGAAGCTCGATCTCCTACTGACCTCGGTAAGAATGGGCAAAAAACGATTTGGTGTACGACTACCTGATCGTCGGCGCAGGGCTGGCGGGCAGCACGATGGCGGAGCGGCTCGCCGGGCAGCTCGACGCGCGCGTGCTCGTCGTCGACAAGCGGCCGCACGTAGCCGGAAACGCGCACGACCCCGTCACCGCCGAGGGTCTACAGTACCATCAGTACGGACCGCATATCTTCCACACCAACAGTTCGGCGGTGGCCGACTACCTGAGTGCGTTCACGGCTTGGCGGCCCTACGAACACCGCGTCCTCGCGCGCCTCGGTGAGCGCCTGGTCCCGATCCCGATCAACCGCGCGACGATCAATGCCCTGTACGCGACCAACCTCGACGAAGCCGGCGCGGCGCAGTTTCTTGCCGCCCGGGCCGAGCGCCGCGCGCACATCCGTACCTCCGAAGATCTGATCCTCTCGCGGGTCGGCCGCGAGTTATACGAGACGTTCTTCCGCGGCTACACGCGCAAGCAGTGGGGCCTCGATCCGTCGGAACTCGACGCGTCGGTGTGCGGCCGCATTCCGACCCGCACCGGCGATGACGATCGCTACTTCACCGACGCGTTTCAGGCGATTCCGGCGGGCGGCTTCACCGCGATGATCGCAGCGATGCTCGCGCATCCCAACATCGAGGTCGAGCTCGGATGTGATTTCGCGACGATCGCGGATCGCGTCCGATTCAACCACCTGATCTACACCGGTCCGATCGACGAATACTTCGACTGGAAGTTCGGACCTCTGCCGTACCGTTCGCTGCGGATCGAGTTCGAAGTCCGGGACGTCGCGTGGGCACAGCCGGCCGGCTGTATCAACGAACCGTCGTTCGACGTTCCGTTCACCCGGTCGACCGAGTACAAGCACCTCACCGGTCAATCGCATGCGCGGACCATCCTTTCTCGTGAGTACCCGACGGCGGACGGCGAGCCGTACTACCCGATCCCGCGGCCTGACAATCGCGAGCTGTACCGCAAATACGCGGCGCTCGCCGCGGCCCAGCGGGCCGTGACGTTCGTGGGCCGGCTGGCCGAATACCGCTACTACAATATGGATCAGGTGGTCGCGTCGGCGCTGTCGCGCTTCGAAGGGCTCGCACGGGGCCGAGCCGTGGCCTAGCGCCCCGCGGGCGCGACCAACGTGCTAGCTGCCGACGAGCGGCGCGTTCGTTTCGCCTTTGCGCCGGCGCGGATGAGCGCTCGCGGCGTAGATCTGCTCGAGCGTCTTGACGCAAGGACAGTTTCGCAAACGCCCGTCGATCCGCTCCGGAACGCGGCAGCCCCGGACGCCGTGGGAAAAGGCCGTGTGACCGCAGGCACAAATCAGATGGTGCAAGCTGGCATAGCTGGTTGCGCCGATGGCGGACGTGACGCGCTCGGTTTCACCGGCGTCATCGCCTGCCTTCTTGGCGGCCTTGTCGCGGTACAGCGCTTGATCGGCCGCTTCGAGCAGCATCGCCGCGTTCGTCCCGTCCGACGGGAAGACAGCCGTGCCCGCACTCACGCCGATGCGAACGGTCGTCTTTTCGAGCGGAAACGGTTCTTCGACCGACGCGCACAAGCGCTGCCGGATCATCTCGGCATCCTCGACGTTGGTGATCTCCGGCTGCAGCACCACGAATTCGTCGCCGCCGACGCGGGCCAGCGTGTCGCTCTCACGGAGCACTTTTGCCATTGCGGCGGCAGCTTTGATGAGCAGCTCGTCGCCGGCCGCGTGCCCGAATTGATCGTTGACTTGCTTGAAATCGTCGAAGTCGAGAAAGTGCAGCGCGAAAGACCGCTTGTAGCGGCGGCTTTGCAGCAGCGTTTGGTCGAGGCGGTCGAGCAGGAGCGCGCGATTCGGAAGCCCGGTCAGAGGATCTTGATGTGCCAAATCGGTCAGGCGCTGATATTGCAGATCGCGCTCGATCGCGGAGGCGATCAGCGCGCCGATCGCAGCGATGTACTCCCGATCGGTACCCTCCAGCGAGAGCCGCCGCGCCCGGGTGGCGAAACCGGCGACCCCGTAGGGCTGGCCGGCAACATGGAGAGCGACGGCGGCGAAGCCGGTCCAGCTCTCGTGGCGTCGCGAGACGTCCTCGTTCCAGGGCGGGACGGTCAAGTCGCTAACCACCAGCGGCTCGTCGGTCGCAACGACCAGCCGCAGCAGCGTCTCTTCGACGGGGGCCGTGGTCCGCGGTTCGAAACCCGGGTCGCCGACGCTGTGATCGATGTTGACCATGCCGTCCCGCAGCCGCGCCACGTAGGCGAAGTCGGCGTTGAGCTGCACCATGCCGTCGCGCAACGCGCGGTCGATGCGTTGGCGCGCCGTCGTCCCGGTTGACGAAGCGATCTGATACAGATGCCGCATGCGCTCGCCGTCACGGATCAGCTGCGCTTCGTAGTGGCGCTTCGCGGTCACATCCTTGACGACGTTGAACGCCCCTTGCAGCACCCCGTCGACGCGGATCGGAATCGTCGTGCCCTCGATGGCAAGAGGGCGGTCGTCCCCGCGGACGACCGAGGTTTCGTAATCGATGGAGCGGCCTTCGCGAATGGCGTTGCGCAAGAATTCGAACCGCTGCTGATTCGTCGGATCGAACAGTTCGCCGGTCGTCTTGCCGCGGTACTCGGCGGCCGAAAAGCCGGAAAAGACCTCCGCGGCCCGGTTCACCATCTGATAGCGTCCTTCGACGTCGACCACCGAGATCGAGTCGGGGTGGTTTTCGAACAGCGTGAGGAGCCGCTGCTGGCTCTGATGCATCTCGCGCTCGAATTGCTTGCGCGGGGTCACGTCGCGCGCGACCCCGTAGATCGCGACCATGACGCCGTCGAGGTGCGCCGGCATCAGCAGAATCTCGACGTTCAGCTTCACGCCGTTCGGCATCGAGAAGACGCTCTCGCCGGTAATGGGCTTGCCGGTTCGGACGACCTCGCCGAACTCGCGCAGCGCCGTTGCACGCTCTTGCGGATCCATGTGCGCCAAGAAATTACTGCCCGCGAGGTCGACGTCACCGGAGAGTGAGCGCGCGATCTTGTTTCCGCTGACGAGCGTGCCGTCGAGCCGGTAAATAGCAATCGCATCCCACGACTGAAAATACAGGTCGGGGATGCGGCGGATCAGTTCGACGAGCGACGCGAGTCCCGACTCGTCCGGGTCAGTGCTCACGGCAAACCTGGGCTGCGGTCTACGGCAGGTACCTCGCTGGCAGGGTACCGCCGTATGCGCGGGGATTCCTGGATTCGCGCGGGTGAAGCGGCGTCGTTACGAAGCGACTGCTCGCTGCGCGCGGCCCTCGTCATCGGCGACGAGCGCATGCGCGTCGCCGGTGATTTTCGGCGACAGTTGGTCTGCGTTCTCCGTGACCCATTGTTGCAGAGCGTTCAATATCGGCAACAGCGTGCGACCCGATCGCGTCAAGGAGTACTCCACCCGCGGCGGCACCTGGGCATAGGCCGTGCGCAGGACCAGACCGTCGGCCTCGAGGCTCCGCAACTGCCGCGCCATCACCTTCGGTGCGATCCCATCGAGCGACCCAAGCAGCTCGCCGAAACGCCAGGTGCGCTCTTGCAGCGTAAGGATCAGCAAGATCTTCCATTTGTCGGCCAGCGCCGCGACGGCTCGATTGACCGGGCAGGTCAGGCGCGTCTCCGAGCTCATCGGCAGCCCATAGTGACAAATAGGTACTTAGGTGACATTTTGGTCACTACTATCTTTTGGACCATTTAGGGCGTAGTATACCGCATGTGTCGCTTTTCCGCAAATCCGGGACCCCGCTGCCGACGCTCTATCTGCCGCACGGCGGCGGTCCGTGCTTCTTCATGGACTGGCCGCCGGGGCTTGCGGGGGCATGGGACCCGCTGGCCGCGTGGCTGCGCGGGATCGCCGCCTCGCTGCCCGCAGAGCCGCGGGCGATCGTGGTCGTTTCGGCTCATTGGGAAGCCCCCCGCCCAACCGTCACCACGCGACCCGATCCACCGCTGATCTACGACTACTCGGGTTTTCCGGCGCATACGTACGCGCTGCGGTACGCCGCGCCGGGTGCACCGGATGTTGCAGCGCGCGTACAGAGCTTACTCCGCGGCGCCGGCATTCCGGCCGTGGCCGACGAACAGCGCGGCTTCGATCATGGCGTGTTCGTCCCGTTTCTGCTCGTTGCGCCGAACGCCGACGTCCCGATCGTGCAGTTGTCGCTCGTCGAAGGGCTCGACCCGGCGGCACATCTCGCGATCGGCCGTGCGCTGGAACCGCTGCGGCACGAAGGCGTGCTTCTAGTCGGCAGCGGGATGAGCTACCACAATCTGGATGCCTTCATGCGGCCCGGCGCTTCTCCCGGTGCCGAGTCGTTCGACACCTGGCTGCATGAGACGCTGACCGCAGACGGGGACGCACGGCAGGCGCGGCTGTCAGCTTGGGAACGGGCTCCCAGCGCGCGGCTCGCTCACCCGCGCGAAGAGCATCTGCTGCCCCTGATGGTCGCGGCCGGCGCCGCGCCGTCGGACCCGGGCGCGCGCACGTTCCACGATCGCATCTGGGGCACGCCGATCTCCGGTTACCAATTCGGTTGAACGCTTCCGTCACACAACTCTCAAATCAGCAAAGGAACTCATCACCACCATGACCGCTATCGCATCGACGCGCACGTACGCTATCGACCCCGCCCATTCCAGCGTGCACTTCTCCGTCCGCCACCTGATGATCTCGAAGGTCCGCGGGACCTTCGACAAGCTGTCCGGCACGATCGAACTCCCAGCCGATAGCAACATTCCGCGCTCGATCACCGTGACCGTCGACGCCACGTCGGTCAATACGCGCGAACCGCAGCGGGACGGGCATCTCCGGTCGGCAGATTTCCTCGACGTCGAACACCACGCCAGCCTGACCTTCGACAGTACGTCCGTCACGCCGAAGGGCAGCGATGCCTTCGTCGTTACCGGACAGCTCGAAATTCACGGAACCAAACGCGAAGTCACTCTCAACGCCAGCCTGAGCGGCGCGGGCAAAGACCCTTGGGGCAACGATCGGGTCGCCTACGAAGGCACGACCAAGATCAACCGCAAGGACTTCGGCCTGACCTGGAACCAGGCGCTCGAGGCCGGCGGCGTGGCGGTCGGCGAAGACATCGACATCACCATAGACGTCGAAGCGATCCCGGCCCCGCCGACTACAGCAGCCTAAAGCCGCGTCGGCGGGCGTCAAATGCGGTGCTGCCGCGCTCAGTCGTCTTCGGGCGTCGTGAAGCGCGCGAGCGTCTCGATGGCGGGCACGAGGTAATACGATCCCGTCAGCGGGGTGGTGTAACGGGTGAGCGCGTCGCGCGGGCCGCCGTCGAGACCCGCCATCTGCTCCAGCATGCGCTGCATCCGTCCCTGATCGGCGCTGAAACCGACGAACAGCGTGCCGTGGTCGCTGACGGTTCCGTAGGGGACGTTGCGGCGGAAAATGTCGAACTCACGCCCGTCGCGCACGACTTTGGTGCGCGAGACGTGCGAGTCGGCCGGCATCGCGGCGCCGGTGAGTTCGATGCTGTCGGGCTTGGTGCGCCCTATGACGCGCTCTTGGGCGGTCTGCGAGAGCGCGCGGAAGGCGTCCGTATCATGGCGCCATTGCTGGAACAGCAGAACGCTGCCGCCTGCCCCCGGAGCGTCCGCGCCGATCAGTGCGATTGCCGGCGCTTCGTAGAGGTTCGGATTTTCGGTACCGTCCTCGAAGCCGGTCAGATCGCGGCTGTGCCGGTACGACCAGCCGGTGAACTCGCGGGTCAGCGTCGCGAGCGGCGCCAACGCATCGCGCGTCTCCAGCCCGAGATCGAACACGATGTCGTACGCCGCCGCTGCGAGCCACACAAAGAGATCGGCCTGGGTCGCCGGCATCGTGTAGCCGTCGACGCCGACCAGCGGCAGGTTGAAGCCCGTGACGCCGGGCGGCGTATCCCCGGGATCGACGCGCTGCCACAACTCGGGACGAAAACCGACCACCAGGTTCACCCCGCCGACGGTCGTGTGCGGCGGCCGCAGATCGGCGACGGCGCGCACCAGCGCCTCCGCGTCGGCGCCTGCCCGCAACGTGTACTCGAAGAATCCGTGCGCCGCATCGCCGAGCGCAAAGATCCCCGTTTGCCCCGTCACGCGCAATTCTTAGGGCGCCGCACCCAACACGAGCGAGGTCGCGCTGAGCGCCGCCTGATACTTTGCCTGTTTGGATTTGACGAAGACGTCGGACGACGGAACGTCGGCCGCCATCCACTCCTGCGGATACATCTCGAGAATCTGCGTATTGTTGTCGAGCGCATAGAGCAGCAAGTTCGTGATGTCCAAGACGCTGCCGTCGGAGGTGAGGCTCGTGGTTGGGTCGATCGGTTGGAACTGGAACGGCACCTCACCCAGATGCCGCGTGAAGGCTTGGCACCAGTACAGATCGGGCTTCGCTTCGCTGGTCGGATCGCACGCGGCCGGCACCGACTTCGGCGTCGCGACGCCCGCGATACCCAGATTCTCGGTGCCGAAGCCGATATGGTAAGAAGCCGCCAGGAACGAGATATCGTCTGAGGGCTGGTAGATCGTCGAGGGAACCGGGAGAACGGTGTTCAACGCGATCATGAGCTGCTTGTCGGTGCGCAGGCTCCCCATCGCGTTGACGATGTTGCGTTCGTGCTGCACCCACCGGTCGTAGGAGTAGCGGGCCACGTTTTGCCACTGCGTCATGCAGTTGCCCTCGTCCAAATGGCCGGGGATCGCCTCGACGCCGAAACCGATCGCAAACCGCATGTACCCGATCTGCGATGCGATCGATGAGGGCGCGAAGGGTGGGCTCGCGGCCGGTGCGTCCGCCTGCCCGGGGTCGCTGAATTCGTACACGGCGGCCGCAATGAAGGTTTCCCAGTCGGCTTCGAACGTGGGGCTCAAGTAATCCGGTGCGGGTGGCTCGACCGGAGGCGCCGAGGTCGTGTTCATGCACTGCACGATCGGCACGTTGTCCCCGCTCGCGCTCGTCACCCACGACGGCGTGATCGGATTTTGCGCCCCGCGTTCGGGACCGTCTTCGAAGAGCAGGTTCACCGTCAAACCGGCGTTCACATACGGCATCGCCTGCTGGACGATGTAGCCCCAGTTGAATGTTCCGCCGCCGGCGGTGACCTTTTGGGGCTCGATATCGGCCCACGGGATGACCAGGCTGACGCCGCACAGCGTCTTGTCCCGCTTTAACGGATTTGACGTATTAATCACCGTCGACTCCATCATCGCTTCGTAGCCGCCCTTGGTGCCCGACAAGTCGGAGACCGTGTAGGGATTCCACACGAACATGCCGTGCGGCGCGGTCGGAACGGCGACGCGCGAATCGGTGTGGCTGCACGACGGGGCCGTGGCCGCCGTGAGCGTCGGCGGCGGCGCGCCCAGCACGCTGCTGATCGCGATCGTTATGCGTTGGGAGGGCGTGCCGCCGTCGGTCAGCACGATCTTATTGCAATCGAGACCTTGCGTCGGCAGCAGACCGTCGAAGGTCACGGATGCGGTCGGTCCGGCTTCGCGCGCGGCGACGGTTCCGTCGCCGGTCAGCATCCGCATTGCTCCGTCGAACACGATTGCGCATGACTGTTTCACCTTTGGGCCGTCGGCGATCGTGAAGGATGGGGTCCCGGCTTCGCTGAGCACGACCGGCTGATTCGTCTGACAGTGCTTGGGCAGCGTGAAGCCGACACAGCCGAATTGCGCCACGCTCGGCGCGACCGAGAAGCGCGCCAGAGCTCCGATCGCGAGGCTCACCGGAATCGCAACATGACTGCCGGTCGTGTCGGCGATGGTGACGGTGCAGGTTTTCTGAACCGAGCCCTGTCCGTACGGCGCGACGACGATCGTTCCCGTGCCCGCGATCGTCTTCGGGTTGACGGAGATGCCGCCTTGGCCGGCGGGACAGGTCGCAGTCGCGGTTGCCGTGCCGGTAAAGCCGGTCGCCGTCAGCGACATCACCTGATTTGACGCCGCGAAGCTCAGCGTCCCCGGCAAAACACCCGGGCTGACCGAACGCGTTGCCCGGTGTGCGGACGAGACGGCTGCGACTTCGTCCGTCACGTCGATGCTGCCGAATTGCCCGTTCGGACCGCTGAGGGTGATCGCGCAGGTTGCGGGCGGCGTACCGAACGCATACACGAGAAACATCAGCGGCGCAGATGCGACGTCCGTTTGAGCCTGCCCGTCGCCCGCGACGGCGATGCCGCCCGATGCGGTTCGACAACTCGGATCGGCGCTCGGCGTATAGTTCGAGCCCGGCGTGTCGTTCTGCACGGTAAAATCGTCGGCGGGGGTGTCGGAGCTCAGCTCCAGCGGCTCCGGCGAGAGTACCAGCGTGCCGGCACTTGCGATCACCGCTCCCGGAAGTGGAACCGTCCCGTAGCGTTGCGCGCACGCGACGAGCAGACCGCTCGCAAGCAGCAAGAGGGCAACGCGCAGACGCAGCGGCGAGTTCACCATGCGATCGATTCGCCCACCGAACACGACTCTCCCCGGACCGAAGAAGAGATGCCCCTTAGTGGAGATGCTCCATCAGGTATGCCCGCGCGGCTGCCGCGTCGGCTTCGTTGAGAAATTGCAGCGAGACTTCGTCGACCTGGTTCCTCTGGATGCTGTTGACCGACGGAAGCGTGTCTACTTCCGTCGCCTTCGGGTTCAGTTTCAAATCGATCAGCCAATTCTTGTTTGTGTAGAGATAGGGCTTCGTGATCGACGTGATCGATTTCAAAGGAACGACCGTGTGAATGCTGTTCTGCGAGAACACGCTATCGATCGTCAGCGTGCTCGATGTAAGCGTGACTTTCTGCGTGCTCTTCCCCGGAGCGGCAGGCAGGGTGACGTTCCAATGCGGCACGGCCTGCGCAACGGCGGCCACGGGCACCGCGACCGCAGTCAGAAGTGCGAGAAACAAAGACCGGATCATCATGCCGGCCCCTTCGCCTACCCCGCCCCACAGCCATTTGCATCCCGCGTCTGACGTCCACACTTCGGGCGCTGATTGCACTAGCGTACACCGTGTCGAGCCGGCACCTGTGTACCGTGCCGGCGCGAGCGTTGCATAGCGGCAATGCCGCTGCCTTCCCAAGCAGAGGCTCCGGGTTCGATTCCCGGCGCTCGCACCATCGACACGGCGGCGTCAGTCGACGCTGATCACGATCTCTCCCGGTCCATGGGATTGCTCGACGGCCTGCTGTGCCTCGCGCGCCTGTTCGAGCGGGAACGTCTTGCTGACGTGCACCTTCAGTTGGCCGGCGTCGAACAGGGCGCGCAGCGCATCCAGGCGCGCTGCGCTGGGCCTGGATTGAATGTGATGGACTGTGATGTTCCGCTCGTCGGGCAAATCCTGACCCGTGAGTTCGGCCAGCCGTCCGCCGTCTTTCACGGCTCGCACGGTTTCCTTGGAGTGCTCGCCGCCGACGGCGTCGAGCGCGGCGTCGACGCCGTTGCCGGTCGTGATCTCGCGCACAGCCTTCACCACGTCGCTGCGCTCGTAATCGATCAGGTTGGCGCGTAATACGCCGAGTGACTCGAGATATTCGAAATCTTCCGCTCGAGCGCTGGCGATCACGCGCGCGCCGATGAGGGTGGCCATCTGGACTGCCATCGCTCCGACGCCGCCGGCGCCGCCCGCCACGTACATCCACTCGTTGGGCTGGAGCCTGATCGCATCGACAAGCGCTTGGTGCGCGGTGATCGCGATGACGGGGACGCCTGCCGCCTCGAGATACGACAGCGAGGTGGGCTTGAGGGCGACGAAGTTGGCCTTCACGGCGACGTACTGCGCGTACGCGCCTTGCTTGCCCCAAAAGTACGTGTACACCGCTTGCTTCTCGTGGAGGGTCGTGACGCCGGATCCGATCCGCTCAATATCACCGGCGCACTCGGCCCCGAGCACGAGCGGGAACTGCGCCTCATCGACCGGCCTCTCGCCTGAGCGCTGTTTGCTGTCCCAAATGCCGACGCCGGCTCCGCGAACGCGGATGAGCACCTCATCGGCCGCCGGCTCGGGCTTCGCGAGATCGTAGACCTTCAGTTCGTCGAGTCCGCCGAGTCGCCCGATCGCGACCGCGTGCATCTTTTCTGCTACCGCATGTGCCATGCGGAGGTGGTACCCGCGAAAGCGCGTTTTACGCGGAGCGGTAGGTGCCATTGACGACGGGAGACAGCAGCTTCGGAGATGGGCCGCCTCCCGGGGTGCCGAATGACCGGACGGCATACGCTCGCTCGAGCTTGGAGGCGCGCCATGAACACGACGACGGAAACAGCCATTCTCGCCGGTGGTTGCTTTTGGGGGGTCCAGGACCTCATCCGCAAATTGCCGGGCGTTCTGTCGACGCGTGTCGGCTATACCGGCGGCGACGTCCCGAACGCGACCTATCGCAATCATGGCACGCACGCCGAGGCCATCGAAATCCAGTTCGATCCGACCAAGATCAGCTATCGTACGCTGCTCGAGTTCTTCTTTCAGATCCACGATCCGACGACGCTGAACCGTCAAGGCAACGATCGGGGCCTCAGCTATCGCTCAGCCATCTCCTATACGTCCGACGAGCAGCGCCGCGTCGCAGAAGACACCATCGCCGACGTGAACGCCTCGGGGATCTGGCCCGGCAAAGTGGTCACCGAAGTTGCTCCGGCGTCGGCGTTCTGGGAAGCCGAGCCGGAACACCAAGACTACCTCGAGCGCATCCCCAACGGCTACACCTGCCACTTCGTACGGCCGAATTGGAAACTGCCGCAACGCGCAAGCGCACACTCCGGCTGAACCGCGGCCCCTGATGTCACGCATGAACGACGTCGGCGGGATGCATGGATTCGGCCCGATCGATACCGGGGACGACGCGACGACCTTCCATCACGAGTGGGAGGCCCGCATTTTTGCGATCAATCGGCTGCTGTTGGAGGCCGGCCTCTACAATCTCGACGAGTTCCGCGACGCGATCGAGCGTATGGAGCCTGCACGCTATCTCGATGCCTCGTATTACGAGCGCTGGTTAGTGGGGGTCGAACGTCTGCTGGCCGAAAAAGGCATCACGAGCGATGTTTGAGACCGGTGAATTCATACGAACACGCGTCATGAACCCGGATGGGCATACGCGCATCCCGGCGTACCTGCGCGGCCGTCCCGGCCGCATCCTAAACTGCGCCGGCACGTTTCTGTTCAGCGATGCTCGCGCTAGCAGCAGATCCGATGTCGTGGAGCCGCTGTACACCGTCCTGTTCGCTGCGCGCGATTTGTGGGGCGCCGATGCCGATGTCACGGGGAGCCTTGTAGCCGATCTGTTCGAGAGCTATTTGGAAAAGCGCACGTGACGCATTCCCACGAGCACGACCATGATGCGAGCGCCGCAATCTCCAATCGTGTCAAGCAACTCATCGGTACGCTCGAACGCCGTGGAATCCTGACCGAAGATCAGGTCGATGCCACGATTCGTACCTTTCTGAGCAGCGCGCGTCCGGCGAACGGCTTTAGCGTGGTCGCGCGGGCGTGGGTCGATGCGGCGTTCAAGCAACGGCTGCTGGCGGACGCGACATCGGCCGTGGGCGAAATCGGCGTTGACCTCAGTCACTGGGCTCCGGTGAGGATTCGCGCCGTCGAGAACACGCCCGTACTGCACAACGTCATCGTGTGTACGCTGTGTTCGTGCTACCCGCTGTCGCTACTCGGACCATCGCCGGCGTGGTATAAGAGCGAGGCCTACCGCTCCCGAGTCGTTCGTGACCCGCGCGGTGTCCTCAACGAGTTCGGCGTACACCTGGCACCAGACAAAGAGGTGCGCGTGTGGGATTCGACTTCCGAAGTGCGCTATCTCGTGGTTCCGGAACGGCCGGCCGGAACTGACGGACTGAGTGAAGCGGAGCTGTCAGGACTGGTATCCACGAACGGCCTGATCGGGACGGCCTTGGTATGAAGCAGCTAGCGTCCATGTGTCGATCGTCGGCCAGGGACCGTTGTGGTATTGAGTGGAGCGCGAATGACTGATTCTATGATGTCCGACGGTTTCTGCCGATGATCGCCGTGCTTGGAGTCGGCATCATGGGGTCCGCACTCGCCCACGACGCCGCTCGTGCTGGGCTGCCTACTGCTGCTTGGGATCGGGACCCCCAGCACGGCGCATCCTTAAGCGGCGATAATCTCAGATTTACGACGAGCCTCACGGACGCCGTAGCGAACGCCGATGTTGTCGTGACCATGGTCCCCGACGCCGATGCTGCCATGAACGTCATGCAAGATCTCGGTGGATTCGCAGCGATGAAAAGCGGCGCCAG
>Ga0182015_10000806_pt1 | contig 43555 bp, 31 predicted proteins | sample 712P3MmetaG_FD_120478 | JGI IMG/M metagenome (GOLD analysis project Ga0182015, IMG submission 120478) | Permafrost microbial communities from Stordalen Mire, Sweden - 712P3M metaG | ecosystem: Environmental > Terrestrial > Soil > Wetlands > Permafrost | place: Sweden: Stordalen | collected...
AAGAGGACATCACTTCCTTCCGTTATCTTCGTTCGCTTGAGCAAGTTGAAGTCTTCGCTCAGATAAGGCGCCATTCGAACCGCTCCGTCGACGCGCGCGATCGTTCCGAAAGCATAGGCCCCACCCCGAGCCGCGAGGTTGCCGGCAGTATTCGGGTCAGACAATGCGGCGGGGTTAAACGCCGAATCCGTGATTGGGTTGAAGTGCCCGCTCGACCAGGCACTGCTGTACAACGACTGTCCCGGCACCTGATTGTAACGGATGCAATCGTTGTAGGCGGGCACTCCTGTAGCGCAAGCGAAGGCGATCGGCTGGCCGCTCTCGTAACGCTGGATGCCACTGACTGACCATCCGCCCACCACTTCGTTGGCGAGAGTTCCGTGCGACAGAAATCTCTTGTTCTTGCCAAAGGGAAGTTCATAGATATAACTGAGAACAAAATTCTGGGGGAGGTCCTGGTTGCTGATGGCCTTATCGCTGCTCCTGTCGAAGACGTTTTGTGGAGCGCCGCCCTGGTGCAACGTAGCAAAGAAGGGTAGCGCAGAGTCGGCGTCCGTCAACGTCTTGGACCATGTATAGGAAGCCATCAGGTTAAGGCCATTGTGGAAGCGCCGGGTTAGCTGGGCTTCCAGGGCATTGTAAGTTGATTGGCCGAGGTTCTCTAAAGCTCCGTCAGTGTTAAAACCGTAGTACTGAGGAAATGGGAGTAAGGCTTGCGCAACAATGGCACCTGTGGGAAACGTGGGGTAGGGGAGTGGAACGGTACTCTGCGCTCCCATTTGTTCGCTCAGTAGACCTCCCAACGCGAAATACTTCGGGTTGAGCGTGTTCACGGCGTCATAGTTCGAGCGAAGACTCACGGAATGCTCGCCGACGTACGCAATGCTCATGATCAGATCGGACGCCAACTGATGCTGGATTTCGAAGCTCCAATTCTGAATCATCGGCGGACGGCCGTAGGAAGGATCGGTGTATTGCGGCCCCGTGAAGTTCAGCTGCGTTGGATCAAGATTGGGAGGAGCGGGATATGATGGCAATCCCGAATCAATCTTAAGTGCGGGATCGAAGCCATTGACGCTGTTGAAAGAGGGGTTGGCCTGGAATCCGGTGAGGTTGAAGGCGCCAAAATCCGCATATTGCAGGTTGCCGTAGAGAATGCCGTACCCGCCGCGGAAAATGGTATTGCCTTTCAGCACGGACGGCGCCCACGAAAAGCCGACGCGCGGACCGAAATCCTTCTTCCAGATCTTGGCCCAACGCTCGCTCACATCGCCATTTCTTCCTGGCCCTACTCCGGCAAAGACCAGCACGCCCGGCAGATTACCGGCGCCTGGATTGAGACCCGTCAAGCTGATGTTGGAAGTATTTCCTCCAGCTTCCCTTTGTGGCTCGTCGATCTCATATCGAAAACCGACATTAAGAGTCAAAGTGGGGGTCGCCTTTATACTGTCCTGAATGAAACCCGCAAAGTAGCTGCGCAACCACTTCGCCTGAGTGGCATAGGCAGTGAGGTTTGCGGTACTGAGTTCTCCCAGCAGCAAGCTGGCAATTCCATTTCCACTGGTACTGGCGGTAACCGGGTCAGCAGCAGTCTGGGCGCGACCAAAGTCAAAGGTTCCGCTTTGGTTGTCATAATCGAGGGGAGAGTACTGTTGATACCACTGCTCGTAGCCGATTTTGAACTCGTTGCGCCCCTTCACCCAGGTTACGGCGTCATTCAATCGAAAGCCGTTGTCGATCGTATCCCCGTCAACGCTGTCGCCAAAGCTCGCGGTCGTGGCTTCTGCCACATTGATCGCCGGGAACATGAGGCCACTGGCTCCAGTGATGCCGAGTTTGGAGTCCCAGTCGGCGCCCCCACCCAGACCTACGCCCGCGCCGATATTGGCGCTGTTGGTGCGGTTGTAGCCCAGGTTGAAATGGTTCAGGATCGTTGGAGTAATGGTGTAGTCGTATCCGAAACGGATGAAGTGAGTCGTAAAAGTCTGGTTTCGACCATATCCCGCGGGCCCTCCCCATTCTGGATTGGTAGAAATGCGGTTATTGGTCCGGGAGTTATACGTGAAGTAAGCTTTGCTCTTCGAGCTGATGTTCTGGTCGATACGAACCGTCATCGACGTGTCGAGTTGCGGCCAACTGTAAGGGAACGTGTAGTTGTTGATCAAGTTGCTGTTTTGTGGCGTGGGATAGTAGGAAAGAAGGGTTTGCCCCACGGCGGAGAACCGACTTGCGGGGATAGCGTTTCCAGCATTTCCCGGTTCATTCATGAAAGCGGTTCTGCACTCCACGCCGCCAACCGTCTGCGTAGTGGCCGGATCGTAGATTTCCCCCTGGTACACTTGCAGGCCAGTACAGGGATTGATGACCGGAGCGCCGCCGGGTTCGGTCAGACCCGGCCCGAGCTGCGCATTGAAATTGCCGGCAAGTTCGTCGGTGGTAGGGATGGACGAGGTCGTAGTGCCACCGTTCGTTTGACGGTACTGTTCCCACGAAAAGAAGAAGAACGTTCTGTCCTTTCCATTGTAGAGGTGCGGGATTATGACCGGGCCACCGAAGGTTCCACCGTAGTCGTTCTGCCTGTCCGCTGGCGTCGGAAGACCAAGATAGTCGTTCCCCCAGTTATTGGCGTCAAGTGCCGTGTTGCGAAAAAGATCGTAGATTTCGCCGTGATATCTGTTCGTCCCAGCCTTGGTGCTGAAACTCTCGACGCCTCCCGTGGTACGGCCGAACTCCGCCGGAAGGGTGGAGGTAATGACTTTGAACTCGCCGATCGCGTCCACGGAAGGTGCAGTTTCGTCGAAGGACGATCCGTTTTCGGAGCGAGTTGAGGCAGAGCCGTCGAGAAGCACCTCGGTCGCGTAATTCTGGCCGCCGGTAATCTTGGATTCGAAGGTACCGCCGTTGCCTGAGTCGGAACCGGGGCCGACCGCTCCAGGCGTCAGAAAGACAAACGCCTCGGGAGACCGCATGGCCTGAACTGTGCTGCCGAGAGCCAGCGGGAGGTCGAGAATCTGCTTGGCCCCTACCACCGTGCCAATGTCTGAAGTCTCCGACTCCAAGGTTGGGGCGTCCGCTTCAACCGTGATGTTTTCATTACTTCCGCCCGCAGTCAGTTTGATGTCGACCGCGGCAGTCGTCGCGATTTGAACTTCAATGCCGGTGAGTGTCGGCGATTTGAAGCCCGTGGCATTGACGGTGAGGTCGTAGATTCCAATGCGAACGTTCGGAAACCGATATGAGCCCGCACTGGTTGTGACCGCGTGATAGACGGTTCCAGAGGATTTCTCGGTGGCGGTTAATTTTGCGTTGGGCACGACGGCGCCGGTGGAATCTTCCACCACGCCAGCGATGGCGCCTTGATTCGCCTGGCCGACGGCAACCGAAGAGAAAGTCACAATGGCCAAAGCCATCAGTAGACTGCCGACGAGTGCCTTTACTGCCTGCTGCAGATGCATGGTCGTCTCCAGAAAACTGAAAAAAATTAACTTCGCGGTTAACTTCTCCGAGCTCCGGCGGATCCCGAGCACTCGAATGTCCAGCAACGTTGCGTCCGATCCGAGTCTTGCAAAATGTGGAATGAGTAAGCGTTTTCTAGAGCTTACTCATTCATTCTTATCTCGTTACAAAGATCACAGTTACAACTTACGCAAACTTTTACTCGCCTTGGACAAAAATCGTGTCTCATCGCGCTTCCTGTTGTGCCTCCGGCGACCGCTTCAGTTTGTCCTGCAGCTTCTGCGCCTGTGCCGCGTCCGCTTCCTGCTTAAGCTTCATGAATGAATCCAGGGCAGCCTTGGATTCCTCGGGACGCTGCGCTCTCCGGTAGAGTTGGGCCAACTGATAATACGATTGGCGCCTGGCCTCGCTGTCGGTCTGTCGCTTGTCGGCCAGCACCGCACTAAAGCTTGCAATCGCAGCGTTCACCTGACCGAGCTGCGCTTCGGCTCTTCCCAATTGATATTGCGCACCCGGATATTCAGGCGAACGATGCAGCAAATTCTGCAACAAGGAAGCTGTAACTTCGGGCTTGGAGCGTTCCAGGCTCACCACCGCCAGTTTGTAGATGGAGGAAAGGCTTTCGTCATCAATCTGCAATTCCTCTTTAAACGTTGCTTCCGCCTTTTCGAGCTGGTTCTGCTTCCAGTAAATATCCCCAAGTTCCTCATGGAGGCCCGGTTCATGCGGCCGCAGCTGAACTGCGATCTCACACTCCTTCGCAGCGTCTTCCAAGCGTTCCGCTTCAACAAATGACTGTGCCAGAGCCTGGTGCACTCGCCAGGACTGCGGATCGGCTTGGTACATCTGCTCGTAGCTTTCCTTCGAAACGAGCATGTGTGCACGCCCTCGGTGGTAGAGAATGTCGACGTCGCCTGGGTTCAGTTTTGCGGCCTCATCAAGACTCGCGCTGGCCGCTTCGGCGTCGCCCGCGCCTAGCTGCACCACTCCGAGCCACATAAGAGCCTGCGCATTCCGTGGGTCGAGTTGAACTTCGCGCTTCAACGCCGCAGTGGCGCCTGGATAGTCGTTCTTGCGATAGCGTGCTATGCCCAGAAACAGATTGGCACCCCGCAGCTTCGGCGCCAAAGTGGCCGCGCGACTTAGAGCCGTCACGGCGTCATCCAAGCGGCCTTGTTGCAAGCGCGACAGTCCTAGGTTCAAATAGGCCGGCGCTGAGGCTGGGTTCAGAGTTGTGGCTTTCGTAAAAGCCTGTGCCGCTTCTTCCCACTGACCGCTGCGCGTCGCTTCGGTACCTCGCTGAAACGATTTCTCAAACTCTGTGCTTTGAGCTACCAAGGCTACAGTACCGGCCAGAACGACCAGCCAGCAAATGGCCATCTCCGCCCGAAACATTCTGAGCGAAAGAGCGATATTGGGCTTAGGAACCAAGGCGATGCGGAGTTTAGTATTAAACAATTATGCTTGTCAACAAATTTTTCGAGCAAGGGGTTGCGCTTCTAGCGAACGTTTACCCGAATCTCCAGTTTTTTGTAGATTCCAGGGAAGGACGTCAGGAAAAGCCCACGAATCGCGACCACTGCCTCGGAAGAGTGAGGATCAAGGAAGTTACTGAAGGGGGAGCTGGGGCAAAAAGAAAAACGCGGCTCGGTCTCGCTCCGGGGCTATCTCGGGTTTGGGCTCGAAGGCGGTCCATTCGTCGCCTTCGGGTCCAGCGCGCCGGCAACGATCCCTCGACCTTCTTCGACAGAATAATAGCGGTCGACTGCCGGCAAGCTCAGCCGCTCCACGGCTCCACTCGGCCAATGGATCTCGACCTGATCCACCTTAGCCGCCTCACCCAGCCCGAAGTGCAAGCGGAAGTCATTCGAAGAGGCGTAGCTGCCGCCGCTGATGACGTCCCCCCTCTGGCGGATGCCACCTGCAGTCAGATAAACAGTCGCGCCGATCGCGTCGCGCGGGCTCTTCTGTCCTCCGACCAGTTTGAGGCCGACCCAGTGATTCCTATCAGAATTTACGTTGCGAAGAAGTGCCGGAACGTTATTCAGCTGGTTGATGACGACATCAATTTTCCCGTCGTTAAAAAGATCTCCGAACGCGGCGCCCCGGGCGGTCAACACTGAGGCCAACCCCGTTCCCTTGACGGGCGGGACGACCTCGAACTTGCCATTCCGTAAATTGTGAAATAACAGCGGACGCTCGGCAAACGTCGTGCCCCAGTCGCTCTGATCGACTCCCGGATACACATGTCCGTTCGCCGCCAACAGGTCCTTCCAGCCATCGTTGTCGTAATCGAGAAAACCCGTTCCCCAACCAAGAAATGGGATGGTCACCTCGGCGATACCAGCCTGATAGCTGACGTCGGAAAAGTTCGCGCCACCCTCATTCTTGTAAAGCGGATTATAGTCGTCCGAGAAAACGGTATTGTAGAGATCCAACAATCCATTGTTCAGGTAGTCTCCGACCGCAATGCCCATCGACGCGGTCTCGCTGCCATTCTCGTTCAGCGCATAGCCGGACGCGTAACTGGCGTCCTCGAAGGTGCCGTTGCCCTTGTTCACATACAGGTAGTTGGGCGTGGAGTCATTCGCCACCATCAAGTCGACTTTGCCATCGTTGTTTACGTCGGCAAATACAGCGGTGAGACCGTAGTAGCGATTGGAGTCGGCGACCCCCGCCCGTTCACTGACATCGGTGAAGGTGCCATCACCATTGTTGTGAAAAAGATGATCGGGCTCGCCCTGCAATCCGCGGGGACCGCACATCACCTTCAGTCCGCGAAATTCGCAAGTCGAAAACGCGACGACTGGCGAGCCTGGCACCGGCGGATGGTCGAGATCGTAGTGTACGTAGCCGGGGACAAACAGGTCGAGCCGACCATCGCCGTCATAGTCGCCAAACGTAGCGCCAGTCGACCAGTTGCCCAACGCTACCCCGGCTTTCTCAGCAACGTCGGTGAAAGTGCCATTGTGATTATTGTGATAGAGGCGATTCTTGCCAAAATTCGTTACGTACAGGTCGGGCCATCCGTCGTTGTCATAATCACCGACGGCAACCCCGAACCCCCAGCGGTCATTCGTAACCCCGGCTTGCTGAGCAACATCAGTGAAGGTGCCATCGTGATTGTTATGGAACAGAGCGGCATGAGGCGGCGAGGCCTTCCCTGTCATTGCGTCATAGGTCGATCCATTGACTAGGTATATATCCAACCATCCGTCGTTGTCGTAGTCAAGTAAGGCGACGCCGGAGCCTACGGTCTCGAGAATAAAACGCGGTTCCTTGGATCCCATCACATGCTGCCAGTGAGTCAATCCAGCCTTCTCGGCCACTTCCTGAAAGACGACGGGCCCGTGGTCCACGAAGCCCCCGGCGGTGATGGGGCGCTTCTCGCTGTCCAGCACCGCCGCATGAGCGCCGCCCGTCGAGACCGCGCCTTGCGTCTGTGGAGCGGGTGTGGGGGAGGGCGGACTGGCTTCCTGTTGCTGCGAGAAAGCCAACGGTTCGGTCCACCAAAGACTAACAATGCCCAGCGCCACGAACCCGATCGTCCTCAAAGGTTCATTTCGCATATTAACGGCCGGCCGCGTTCGCTCCGGTTAATCGCCGGATCAACTCGACTTCCTTCGCATCGAAGGGCGTACCGTCTGCGCGGAAAATATCGTGAAACCAAACCGCCGGTTCGGCACTATAAGGTTTCTCCCAAGAGTCCCACGGATAGATCGTCTGAGACTTTCCATTTACGAATCCCCAGTTATAGGCGCCGACGTTCTCTTTTTTCAGCAGTGGCAGAATTGATTCAAACGTGCTGCCCCGCGGGCGCGCCATATATTCCGTGCATACCACAGGACGATTGTAGCGGCGCAATGAGGTAATCCGGCGTTGAATCTCTTCGGGTGGATCGTAACTATGAAAGGTAATAACGTCCGAGTTCTGCAACTGGAAGCGTGCCATCTCGTCCAGAGAAGAATCGCTCGACCAGTCTCCTTTCCAGACGCCGCTGGTGAGCGGCTGCGAGGGATTGATGCTGCGTGCCCATGCCCATTCCTCGCGCAAAAGTTTTAGCGCCCGAACTCCCTTGTCAGGAAGCTCGGTAGCCTTATAGGCAGGGTTCTCGTTGTCCGGTTCATTCATCAGGTCCCACATCATGACTCGTTTGTCGTCGCGAAAACGGTCGAGCACTCCGATGATGTAGGGCTTCAGTTCCGTGTTCCAGCGCGATTCGTCCTTCAAAAGATCGGCCCCCGGGGCCTGCACCCAACCGGAGTTGTGGACGTGCGGTTTAGGAGCGGGTTGCTTCCCGAGGTGTGGATGTGGATCCCAAACTGAGTCCAGCAGCACAAACAAGATTCGGATGTGATGTCGATCGGCCACCTCCAGGAACTGATCCATGCGGCGAAGGAACCCCGGCGAGTCCTGCTGCCACAAAAGATTGTGAAGAAACACACGCATGGTATTCATGCCCAGGGCCTGGGCCCAACCCAGTTCACGATCGATGGTCGGTAAGTCAAACGTGTCAGGCTGCCACATTTCCAGTTCGTTAATGGCCGTGCTCGAGATGTAGTTGCTGCCTGCCAGCCACGGTTGTTGCGAATACCATTGGCTGGCTTGGTCAGGCGACCACTGGTAGCCTGCAGCGGGCTTGTTCTGTGCAGACGCGCACATACAGAAAAAAGCTGTGCCCAGTAGAACCAGCACACAGTGAATCGCGCAGTTCCTGTAATTTGTTCGCATGCCTCTCCCGCCCCCATTATGTTTCGAATGCCGTGCTTGAGTTCAACGATGACAGATTCCCAGCCGCGACCCTTTGAGTCAAGGCTGAATCTGGGGCCAGTCGTTCGGCCAAGTCAGTGGATTGACGAAAAGATACGCGGCTCCATCGGGCAGCTGAATCGCGTGAAAAACGATGATGTCGCCATTCTCCGAATCGAGATGTGCCGTCTGGCCGCCCGGACCGCTCCAGGTGACGTCGTTGCCGGCTAGTAATTGCGTGCCGCCACCCTGCATCATGTCAGTCCCGTTCATGTCGGTGAACGGTCCCTGCGGACTGGTCCCCCGCCCAACCATGATGCGGTAAGTGTCCTGATAGGGATTGGCGTCACAGCAGTTATCGAAGGATACGAACAGATAGTAGTAGTTCCCCTTGTGCACCAGGGAAGATGCTTCGATCGGATCGTATTGCACGTTTGGCCGAGTGGCTAAAGAGTAGACCGTCGGATTCGACGCCAGCAGAAACCCTGTAGTCGGATCGATCTGAGACTGCTTGATCCCGCTCCAATAGCTGCCGTAGGTTAACCAGACGCTCCCGTCGGTATCCGCCAGTATGTTGGGGTCGAGCGCATTGAAATCGTCGGTGGACACCGATCCCAGCACTTCGCCTTGATCGACCCACTGGTAATTGGGATCGGTTTGATCAAGAGTCGTGTTGGCAGCGAGGCCAATCACCGACGTATTGGAACCAAAAGTCGAACCGGCATAATAAACATGATACAAGCCGTTGAAATACGAAATGTCGGGAGCCCATAGCCCAACGATCCCTGGCACCTGCGTCGTGACCCATTGAGGAATCTGGCTGAACACATAGCCGCATGAAGTCCACGCCACCAGGTCGGTTGAGCACACGATCGGCAGAGAGCCATTCACGGGCGGTCCATCGGCATCGGTCCCAAAAACATAGTACGTGCTGCCCTGCCGCATCACGCTGGGATCGCGAAATGGGGTGATGGCGCCGGTAAGATCGTAGCTGCTGAAAACTGTGGGTGCGCTCGTGCCAGAGCCGCCAGAGTTGCTACCCCCGCCACAAGTAGTCAACAAAAGCGCCAGACCCAGAATCGCCAACGCCAGAACCAGAGGGATTGTCGCGGTTTGCCTGCGCGACTTGAACACCCGTGACTTGAACAAGAATGACCTCCAACTAACCGGCTGCCGATGATTCTGGCAACAGTTGTAACCCGCCAACCGCACAATGATCCCAGCGCTGCCGTGCCCTCGAAATCTATGCCAGAGTCAACGCCAGCTTGCTCACCGAAGCCGGAGGAAATACGTAGTTGAGAGTTCTCCCCGCAATATCCAGAGTTTTCGCCTCTGGGATCACAACGTTTCTCTGGTCAAATGTGTTGTGCGCATGAATGTCGGAATTTGTAAGCACCGTAGCCGATCCCGACTTGATCGCTGCGCCTCGAATAGCAATTTCGGCTTCGCGCGAGTCGCTCACGTGTGGGTTCACAACGGTCAAAGTCAATTCCTTCTCGCGCAAAGAAGCAGAGCCCTTGAGCCCCCAGAACGAGGCAGGTTTTCCGTCGCGGTCATAGTCGATGGTGGGCGCTGAGAAAATCGTCCGCAACGCCTGACCGCCCTGGTGCGCCGCGTACATCGCGAACACGTGGCCTACAGGCGTGACCGCGAACTTGTCCTCATGCGCCAGATATAGGCTATTCAAACAGTTGATCAACTGCGCGCAATTCGCCATTGCGATCTTTTCCGGATGGCGATTGAACAGATCCAGCGTCATTCCGCTGAAGACCCCGTCGCGCAGCGTCGGTATCTGTTCCAGTTGATCTCCGGGAGTCGCCTCGCTTCCAGGGCGATACCACGGGCCCCATTCGTCGACGACCAGCTTAACCCAGTGTTCCGGGTCTTCCTCGGACATCACCTGCCAATGGCCGTTAATCAGGCCCTCCATGCGATCGCCTTCGCGCAGCAACTCATACCAATCGACGCTGTCGAACTTGAGTGCGTCGCCTTTTCCTTGAACCCAATCGCGCGTACGGCCGCGACTCAAGTTCCAGGCGTAGTGATGAAGCGCCCAGCCATAAATTCCACGCAGTTGCCAGCGTCCCTTCTTAGCGATCTCCTCGAAGAAGCCTCTTGTCCATGACCAGTCGTCCACATTGGGGCCCGAACCGATGAATGACAATTCATTTTCCTTGCCGAAACGCGGAACCCAGGTTGTGAAACGCCGGAATTCTACGGCGTATTCCTGGGCCGTAAAATTTCCGCCGCAACCCCACGATTCATTGCCCACTCCCCAGAAGCGAACCTTGAAAGGATCTTTGAAGCCGGCAGCGGCGCGAGCGTCGGCCAGAGTCGTACTTGCCGCGGGAGAATTGCAGTACTCGATCCAACGAGAGAATTCTTCCGCCGGAAGGCTCCGCAAATCCGCTGCCAGGTAGGGCTCGCTGCCAATCAGTTTGCAGAAGTGCGCGAATTCGTTGGTGCCGAATTGATTGGGATCATAGCGGTGGCTGGCCGGAGCTGCGTCCGTTTCTCCCCCGTTCCAGAAATTTGTCCGGCGGGGCCTTTTGTCGGGCGGGCCGATACCGTCGCGCCAGTCGTAGCTGTCCGCGAAACAACCGCCGGGAAAGCGCACGACGGGGGGTTTGATTTTGCGCATCTCGTCAATGAGCTCTTTGCGGATGCCGTCGACGTTTGGCACCTTGGAGTTCGGGCCTACCCAGATTCCGTCATAGATGACGCCGCTCAGGTTCTCGGCAAAGTGTCCATAGATGTTCGGCGAAATCGTTCCGAGAGGTTCGCCGGTGAGCACTTCGATGCGCGAATCGACGGATTTGGACTCGGCCCAGGCAAAAGATGAGGAAGCTCTGGCGGCGAGAACAAAAGCGGCACCGCGGAGACTATTGTGGAGAAACTCTCGGCGTCCGATCATAATTGTCGTGGGCAGCAGAAATGCCGCCCACATAGTAAACGCTTACTGGCCGGAGTGCTATAGTTTTCTGAACTCGCCGCGTCGCGAGCCAGCCTGACTCGTGGCATGATTGAACCGGCGTCAGATTCTGCAGTCGAGGACACGGATGAGGATTCCATGGCTTGCCGGCTCCTGTGATGTTCTTGCTGCGAGCTTCAGGGCCCTCGTCTATGCAGTCCTCGTCATACTTCCAGCCATACTTGTAACGGTCGCCGGTATTGCTTCGGCGCAGGACGCTTCGAACGCTGTCGAGCTGCGAATCATTGTCGTGGATTCGGCGGCCAAGGCCGATCGCATCGTCGAGCGCTTGAAGGGCGGCGAGGATTTTGCTGCTCTCGCGCGGGAATTGTCCATCGATCCAACTTCGTCCGACGGCGGTTCCATGGGACGGGTGGATCCTTCCGCCTTACGTTCTGAACTGCGTGACGCGCTGAAAGGAATAGCTACAGGACAAATCACCCACGTCGTGCGGCTTCCCTCCGGTTACGCGATCCTGAAAGTCGTCCCGCCAGGAAGCCCGGACACCTTGCAAAATACCAGCCCGGCCCGGATTCTTCCGTCGGCATCCACGGGAGCGATTCGCTATGCCCCCAACGTCGGAGGAAAGGGAGAAGCTGACCTCGCTTTTCGCAACTTCTCCAAACCTGAGGGCTGGAGCCAGGACTTGCATGCCCTGTGTCAGATTCGCCAGCAGTCGATGGCCTCGGCGATCGACACAGTCAAGAAGAGCCTGGATCCCGCAAACCCAGAGGGCGTCGCTCACGGCAGCCCTTTGGACATCATCCAGATGCACTACGCCCTTGCCAACTTATACTCGTACCAGGGACAAATGGAGGAAGCAATCGGAGAATGGCAGGCCGCTTATCAAGTCGCGGCCTCTCAATTGGCGGGAGCGATGCCCGAGTTAGAGGAGGTACTCGGCACCGCATATCTGCATAAGTCAGAAATGGACAACGATGTCTATCGTCATCCCGGTGACCGATGCATTTTCCCTCCACGGTCGAACCAGAGCTATGCAAAGCCCGCTGCTTCGGAGAAAGCGATCGAATACCTTCTGAAGTATTTGCAGCGTAACCCCGGCGCGTTGGACGTCAAGTGGCTGCTTAATCTTGCTTACATGACGCTCGGGAAATATCCCGCGGGAGTGCCGCAACAGTATCTGATTCCGCCTTCGAGTTTTGAATCGACCGAAGATGTGGGACGCTTCACCGACGTTGCTCCCGCCGCGGGCATTAATCTCTATTCGATGTCTGGAGGCCTGATCGTCGATGACTTCGAACGCAATGGCCTATTCGACATAGTCACGTCGGACTACGGCCAGTGTGCCCCCATGCATTACTTCCACAACAATGGCGACGGCACGTTCAGCGATCGTACTCAGCAGGCTGGTCTAAGCGATCAACTGGGTGGACTAAATCTGATTCAGACTGACTACAATAACGATGGCTGTCTTGACATTCTGGTGATGCGCGGCGCCTGGGAGTTTCCTCAACGCAAATCGCTATTGCGAAACAATTGTGACGGTACCTTCACCGATGTCACCGCTGCCAGTGGCCTGGCTGAACCCGCCACCGACACCCAGACCGCGGTTTGGGCTGATATTGATAACGACGGCTATCTCGATTTGTTTGTAGGCAACGAAAATAAACCAAGCCAGCTCTTTCACAATCGCGGCGACGGAACGTTCGAAGACATCTCCCATTCTGCCGGAATTAACCGCATCGCTTTCACCAAGGGCGTCGTCGCGGCCGACTATGACAACGATGGCTATGTGGACTTCTACGTTTCCAATCTGAACGGCGACAACTTTCTTTATCACAACAACCACGACAAGACGTTTACCGAGGTCGCGAAGCAGGCTCGCGTGCAGAAGCCAGCGCAAAGCTTTGCCGCCTGGTTCTTCGATTACGATAATGATGGCTGGCCCGATCTCTTTGTTACCAGTTACTACGTCTCCGTGGATGAGTCCGTGCGCAGCTATCTCGGCCTGCCTCCCAATGCGGAAACGCTGAAGCTTTATAAGAATCTCGGCAACGGAACGTTTCGCGACGTGACGGCAGAAGTTGGTCTGGACAAGGTTTTCATGCCCATGGGTGGCAACTTCGGAGATATCGACAATGATGGATTCCTGGATATGTATCTTGGCACCGGCAATCCAAGTTATGCCTCGCTGCTGCCCAACGTGATGCTTCATAACCATGAAGGCAAGTTTTTCACCGATGTAACCGCGTCTTCTGGAACGGGCGAGCTGCACAAAGGACATGCAGTGGCCTTCGCCGACATCGACAACGACGGCGACGAAGATCTGCTCACCGAGATTGGCGGAGCGGTCCCGGGCGACAGTCACGCCTTTCGGTTGTTCGAAAACCCTGGCAACGGCAACGATTGGATCAGCCTGCACCTCGTGGGTGTAAAGACAAACCGGCCTGCAATTGGCGCGCGCATCAAGGTCACGGTCCAAAATGACAAGACGACGCGTTCTATCTATCGCACCGTGAGCAGCGGAGGATCCTTTGGTGCGTCTCCTCTTACTCAGCATATCGGCTTGGGGAAATCGGCGCACATCGTAGATTTGGAGATCTGGTGGCCCGCGAGCAACTCGCGGCAAAACTTCGCTAACGTTGCTCCCAACCAGTTCCTGGAGATCAAGGAGTTCGCCAAGGATTACACCAAGTTAGAGCGGCATCCGTTCCACTTAGGAGGCCCGGCAAGAGACACGAAGATTTCATCGGTACAAAGTACGGCGAATGCCGGTGAAAATAAGACTAAGAACTAGAGAGTAAGTAGGACGAATCGTGAATAGCTCGGTCAATACGTCGGCGAAGGGTCTCAAGAAAACGGTAGGAACGCTTTCGCTGATCATTTTCGTTGCTGCTCACTTATGGGCGGCGGAGAAACATAATTTTACGGGTGTGCTCCTACAGCTTGATCGGCAGCACCAGAGTATGTCCGTATCGTGCAGGGAGATTCCCGGCTACATGAGCGCCATGATCATGGACTTTCCGGTCCAGGATCCCAAGGTGTTCGAAAGATTGGAACCGGGCATGACCATCGACTTCTCGCTGGTGGCTGACAAGGACTCGTCTCATGCGGAAAACATCCGCGCACACCCTTTCGAGAGTCTGGAGTTGGATCCGACCGAAGCCCGTCGTTACAAGATGATGGAACAGGCGATGGCGACGAGTTCAGCGGCTCACGTTCTCCACGTGGGCCAGAGAGTGCCCGATTTCTCTTTGACGGACCAGAATCGCCAGCGCGTTTCGCTTTCCCAGTTCGCCGGAAAGGTGGTGGCGATCACTTTCATCTATACTCGTTGTCCGCGCCCCGATTACTGTGTTCGACTATCCAATAACTTCGGGCTTCTGCAGAGGCGCTTTCAAAACCGCATGGGCCAGGATCTGGTGCTGCTCACGGTAGTCATCGACCCTGCCAACGATCAACCGGAAACACTTTCGACCTATGCCCGCACCTGGAAGGCCGATGCCCGTACGTGGCATTTCCTGACCGGTCCACTGTCCGACATTCAGCAACTGTGTCGTAATTTTGATATGCACTTTTATCCTGATGAAGCTCTCCTGGTCCATTCCTTCCACACCGTAGTCATCGATCGAAAAGGCAGGCTGGCCGCCAATCTGGAAGGCAACGACTTCACCTCTCAGGAACTGGGAGACGTGGTGCAGACGGTGATGACGCCGCCACAGGATATTAGCTCCAAGTAAACGATTTCTGCTATCGTACAGCTGGCAAATATTTCAAAGGTTGGTATTCCCGCGAAAGGCGCCTCGCGAATGCGAAACAAAACTGCGGTCTTGATTGTCATTGCTCTTTCGATTTGCTTCTTCACCACGGCATCTGGGTTCGGACAAGAAAATCAGCAGAACACCCCACAGGTCGTAAAGGTTGAAGGCGACGTGGAATATGTCCATGATCCATCCATCGCCAAAGATGGCGACACATGGTATTTGTTTGGCACCGCCAACGGGCAAATCCGCGACGGAGAGCTGCCTATTCGTTGCTCGCAGGATTTGCGTGTCTGGAAGCGATGCGGCAATGTGTTCGACAAGGTTCCGGACTGGATCAAAAAAGAAAGTCCAGCGACGAAAGAGCTATGGGCTCCTGACATTTCATATTTCAATGGTGAATTTCATCTGTACTACGCTTTTTCAGTGTTCGGCAAGAACACCTCGGGAATTGCGCTGCTCACAAACAAGACGCTGAACCCGAAGAGCCCTGATTTTCACTGGGTCGATCACGGCCTGGTGTTGCGATCGCGCCTGGAAGATGATTTCAATGCGATTGATCCGAACCTGGTGCTCGACGACAAAGGACAACCATGGTTGTCCTTCGGCAGTTTCTGGACAGGCATCAAGATGCGGCGCCTTGACGCAAAGACCGGCTTGCTGTCGTCCGAAGACACCAAGGTATATTCCATCGCGACGCGCAAGCGCCCCGCCAACCCTCCGCCAAATCCCCCAGGCCTTCCCGGCGATTGGCAAGCGGTGGAGGCGCCGTTCATCATCCATCACGCCGACTTTTACTACCTCTTTGTGTCGTTAGACCTGTGCTGCCGCGGAACCAAGAGCAACTACAAAACCATGGTGGCGCGCTCCCCCTCCGTGACCGGCCCTTATGTCGACGCCGCGGGAACGCCAATGGTGGAGGGAGGCGGCACGCCGTTGCTCTTAGGAAACAGCCGCTGGTTCGGACCGGGCGGCGAGTCGCTGCTGCAACAGAAGGACGGAGACATTATCGTATTCCACGCGTATGACGGCACAACCGGACATGCGTACCTGCAGATCTCCACGATTGCGTGGGTCGATGGCTGGCCCAAGGTTGCACTCGAAGGCGGAAATCCCGCGAATAAATAAGTAGAATGTCCGGGGCATGTTGGCGAGATACAACGCTACTTTTCGCTGGTGGCGGCAGGGTTCGTGTCGATGATCCTGATCAGGTTCTGATGTCGTTCTACTTCTTCGTGCTCGATCCGGTTCGCAAGCGCCAGTTCTTTGTCGGAGTCCTCTTTACGATTCACGCGTGCGTAGGTCATTCCCAGATAGTAGTGCGCCTCTCGGAGGGAAGCATCGGCAGCGACGGCCTTGCCCAGTAAATCAAGCGCCTGCGCGTAGTCTTTTTGTTGAAACTTAAGGCGTCCCTCTCCGGCCAACGCTCCGGCATGATGCGGATCTCTGTTCAGCACGCGATTAAATTGCTCATCGGCGGCGCCAAGCTCACCCGCTTCCAGCTCCATCCGCCCCAGTTGGAAATAAGATTCCGTTTGTGCGGGCTGCAATTCAATCGATCTCTCGAACTGGCTCCGAGCCTCCGCCCCGCGTTGAAGAGCCTCCAGGGTCACGCCCAAAGCATAGTGGCCCGACGCATCCGATGGATGTAGCCCACCATAGCGATCGAAGGAGGCTCGTGCGTCCTCATATTTCGCCAACGCTATTTGCGTTCTGCCCAACGCGTAGAGAGCGTTGGCATCGTCCTTCCGTAGGTCCAGCGTTTCCTTAAAAGCCTGGAGCGCGTCGGGAAACAACGACATGCTTAGCGCCACCATGCCGAACTCATAGGCCACATCAGCATCCTTCAGACTGGTTTTGCGTGCCTGCAGCAGCAACGACAACGCCTTCTCCGGATCGTTCTTGCGAACCGCTGCGTGGGCCTGATCGCGCCATACGCTGACCAGGGAGTTCCGCGCATCCACACGGCCTGAATCAAGCTGCAGCGCGTCCTGGAACTGAGGAATTGCGTCGTCCGGCTTCGACATCTGCACGTACAACATTCCCAGGCTGACGTGGGCACTGGCAAAATCTGGTTTGAGCTCGAGTGCCCGCTTGAAGAGTTTTTCTGCGTCAAGTTCCCGATGCTGCTCAGCCCGAACGATCCCTAAGAGATTCAGGGCGCGAAAATCATCGGGCGCCGTTCCCAGGACAACGTTCAATGTGCTCTCGGCCTGCTCCAAATCACCCGCCGCAAGCGATCGAGCCGCACTCTGAATGAGTGACAGATTTCCGTCTGAAGGCACGCCGCTCTGGGCCAGGACCACACCGGACGCCAGAAGGAGCACCAGCGTGCCGCAGGAAGTGAGGGCTTTTCGGAATCGCAATCTCATTAATTGTCAGGGTACGGTCTGGCAAAGATCGCGGCAAGGCCAGGACCGATCACCGGTGCTTATTAGAGCTGGGCATCTCATAGAACGCAATTTGCTCTCCCTCGAGCACCGCCAGTTGGTGACCGTCCGGCGAGAGCACAAACGTCTGCACCGTCGGCGCAGGCGAAGGGACAGCGACCGCGAACAGTCTCTCCCCGTTCTCGGTGCGGTACACGGCGATTCGCTCACTCTGAAGATCAGCGGCGGAAAAGGCTGAAGTGGCGGCGATCGATTTTGCCGCCTCTGCCATCCCAATCGTAAACTCACCGCCGGTTGCGATGCCGTTCGCCATTTGCTCCAGTTCCGCTGAGGTAGACAATCCTTTCAGCACTGGTTTCCCATCGGGACGGAGCACGCGGTACCACTTGCCGGTGGTTTGACGGTCGCAACCAACGACGAACAAAAGATCCGGCGGCAAGGTTGTCGTTTCCGGCGGGCAACTAGAGTTCACATCGGCCAACACGCGTTTTTGTGTGTCCCAAGCCTCCTCCCCGATCCGCCAACGGTTCTTGCTTATGCTTGTTACCTGAATTTCTCCGTTCTCTGACAATACCGGGGGAGCGGCTCTCGACGATCGCACCACCGTCGCCAGAATGTGAAGATCGCCATCGAGAATTCTGACCTCAAGGTCTTCTTCGGGATCTCGCTCTTCGGCCTCTACCAATTGCCGATGCGTCGCTTCGGAATGACGCTCCCGGATCACGCCCACCGCAAAATACCTGGATGATGGAGACGTGCGCAAAAACGCGAGCGGCCCGTTGAGCGCAAGGCGTTGCTCCAGCTTCAGGCCGGCGCCATACAGTCTCAACTCCCGGCCTACGTGGACCAGTACACGGTCCCCACCGATCGACCATAGATATTGCCGCGCATCCGGTACTTTCCACTCCACAGTCTTGATCACCTTCTTTTCCTGAATATTGATCAAGACGGCGCGCATGATATGCAGCATGGGAAATTCAGATTCCGTGCCCGTGCGCGAAATCAGGATATGCGGATTGAAGGTGAACAACAGCTCGGTCGCGCCCAGGTAAGAAATGGCTGAGCCGTAATCGAAGCTGTACATTCCGCGGTCCGACCGGATCGGCGTATAGCCCAGATCCTTTACCGACAACGTCACCCCAGCGGCCGTAGTCTTGATATCCGCTACGCTCGGCGCGAGCGCCACGCTGCACTCGGGAGGCAAGCAAACCTCGGTTTCATCATTCGGAACAGACTCTAGAGCAACGTTCGGAGCAGAGTTCGGAGTAGAGTTCAGAACACCGTTCGCAGCGGTCCCGTCCGGTGCGCTTGTAGTCACCGGGCCGCCCGCGGACGCTGGGACGGAAGGTGTTGTCGCTGCCACGGGCGTTGCGGCATTCAGATTTGTACTAAGGACGAACTGAGAACCGGCCTCGAGACGCAGATTGTGGCCGGAAATTGAAAGTACCGAGCTACCTTCCGGACCGCCGCCAACATTCAGCGTCACACCTCGGATGCCAATTACCTGTCCTGGCATGATTGCGGTCGGGCCCTTATATACAGGCGGTGAAACATAAACAGTTGCAGCTGCCTGCGAGAAGCTTCTCATGCCGCCGGATGAACCGTTAATCCCATTGGGACCGGGACTGCTCCCTAATCCGACGCCGACCGCGTCGCTCAGCGGCTGGTTTTCATACTGACTCTTGTCTCGGTTGGGATCCATTGCCAGCACGGCGGCCACGGTCATGGCCAGCGGCTTCATGTCGGGCCCGCCGCATTGAGCGCTATCGAATAGCAACGCCAGCTGCGAGATTTTCTCGGTCTTGGAATGGACGGTCTGAGCAACGACCCGGCCGTTAACTATTGCTCCCTCCCGAAGCGTGCACTGCGAATCCTGCCATTTCACTACAACCTTGGCGAGAACTGGATCGCCTGCTTTGACCCGCCCCGCATCGACGGCGCGCACCAACTCAACCTGCAGTGCAACGTGCTCCGGGCCGCCGGCATGGCCAAAGGAAGAGAGGAGAATGAATGGCAACCACAGCTGAAGTCTGAACCCTGAGAGAATACGTCTACTCATGACTTAGGACTCGTTCCCGGCAAAGACTTTACCACGGATCGACCGCCGAAGTTGGAGCTAAAGTTCGGATTATCGATCGGACAGGCGATACAGAACGCAAGCATGGGAAGCCAGCTTCAAGTCGATCGATTTCCATAACCCAAGATCCTTGTGTTCCCATAGATCCCGAACCTGGTAGCTGGCCGAACCGAGGCCTAAGTCCTTCCAGCCCAAGTCAATTCTTTGAGCACTCGGTGAGATATTGAACACAGCCACATAGTATCCGTCACCCGATGCCGGTCGCGACAGCCACGCGACCGTCGTTCCGGTCGCGATCACTGGACGGCTCTCCACCGAATACTGATCCACTTCGATGACCTCGGGATTCGTAAGCAAGGCGATTGTCCACTCAGCATCGGAGTTCAGACTGGAGTTCAAATCTCCACCGATCATGAGAGGCGACCGAAAGATCGACCATAACGTAAGTAGGGTTCTCTGCTCGTCGTGTGTGAGTCTGGTTTCCCGTGGCTTTCCCCAGCCGGGGTCGGGTCCGAGATAGCCAACCGGCAGCATATCTGCATCGGGCCAGTGTCCTGGTTGGGATACGTCGGCCCACTTCGCCACATTGGCGAACTGGTCTCCGACCCCCTGAGGGTAGGCGACGCTGCTATGCCACAAATCCCAGATATCATCCGAGATTCGCCACATCTGCGCATACTTCCGCATCTCATCCGTTTTTTCCACGGGTGCTGGGCCGGGAGACAGACTCAGTACGATAGGGCGGTTGACCTTGTCGAGCGCCTCGCGCAACATGCGGATTTCGTCGCCTTTGTAAGGATGACTGCTGATGCAATCCACTTTGATCAAATCGATCTGCCAGCTTGCATAAAGCCGCGCGAGCGAATCGTAATAGGCTTGCCCCGCCGGCTTGTTTCCGTCAATCCCATAGTTATCAAAGTTCCAGGGACAGGTATCGGCCGTAACGGCGGCATCGACGGCGTGATAGGTCGAGCCTTCAATCGGAAGATTCTGCTCCACAGCTTGCCTGGGAATTCCGCGAAGAATGTGAATGCCAAATTTCAGACCGAGAGAGTGAACATAATTAGCCAGCGGTTTGAAGCCCTCACCACCCGTGGCCGACGGGAACCGGCTGGCAGGAGGCAAGTAACGGCCATAACCATCGATAACATAGTTGAAAGTTTTCGAATTGCCTTCCGCCACTGGATTGGTTACAAACCAATCCGCATCGATCACCACGTATTGCCAGCCATACGGTTTCAGGTGTTTTGCAAACCACTCGACATTAGTTTCGAAATCAGCCTCGTTGATCGTAGTTCCATAGCCGTCCCAGCTGTTCCAACCCATCGGCGGAGTGCTCGCCAAAGAAACCGATTGGTCCACTGCCGTGTCGCGATCCGTGGCATTCAGCACGCTCGCAAGCACCAGCACTGACACACAGTATCCAAATGCCAGTCTAAAGCTAGTCATTGCTTCGCCTTTTCTTGCAATCAAGGTTAATACACCGAATTTCCTCCCCCCACGGCCGCCTTGAACCCGACATCCGTGCAACATCTATCGGGGATAGTGATGACCCGTCCTTCACCGCCCTGTTCGATCGATAATACGCAGGCTAGCGTGACATCAGAAATTCGACCTGCTGCTCAATTTCAGCGATCGCGATGGGAGTAAGGTTGGCCTCACGCAGTTGCTGGTTCAGTTGCGCTAATGTCGTTTGCTTGAATTGGGTCCACTCGGCGATGCGCACTTTTATGCGCTGGCTTGACTCCTGGTAAACCGCGATCGCCTGTGACGGCACGGCACGATCCCCGCCTTCGACAACCCGGAGAGCTGACGCCAGGCCCGTGTAGGCGCCCTGCAGCCCGGGGCTGCCATCGTCATCACCCGCATGTTCCTTGTTCGTAAGAATCTTGTCGATTCCTGATCGAGCTCTCGCTAGCGCCGACTTGAGCTGTGTATTTGGTGCGCCGGTTTTCAACTGAATGTCCGTCAGCTGCTTCTGCACCGAGCCGATCTCGGCCATTGCGCGGCGCGCTTCTTTGGTTTCGCCAAACATCAGTTGTCCCAATTCCAACTGTTGTGCGAGCGTCTCGGGAGTCGCGGGCGAACGCGGATCCATGATGATCTTCAGTGACTGGTTCTGCACTTTGCCGTCGACGGTCAGTCGAACCTGGTAGTTTCCCGGTACAACCCTCGGCCCGCTTGGATTGCCGTTATCTTCGTCCGCGTTCAGGCCGCCGGAACTGCCCCACGCAAGGTCCCAGACGAAGCGGTGCATTCCGGTTGTCTTTTCGAGGACTTCAGGCTTGGGGAACCAGCGCTCGGCGATGGGTAACGGCGGATGCTTCGGCGCGCTCGGATCTTCCGAAGAAAACTTTCTAACGAGCTTCTGTTGCGCATCGAACACTTCCAGCCGCACGGCGCTTGCAGCCGACGGGAGCAAATAATCAATCATCGCGCCGTCGGGAGGATTTTCTGCCGTGGGTTCCTCGGGCGGAAGGGGTGTGCCCGGAAATTCGTCGTTATCGATGCGAACAGTTGTAGCCGGACGATAAAACCATGGACCATCCGCTCTCCTCGCTTCAGTCACCTGGCGAAGGGGCGTGATGTTATCGAGAATCCAGAATGAACGCCCGTGCGTGGCAATGACCAAGTCATCCCCGTGAATCGTCAGATCGCGGACTGAACTGACAGGCAGGTTCAATTGCAAGGGCTGCCAGTGATCTCCGTCATCAAAAGAAACGTAGACTCCAAATTCGGTACCGGCGAAGAGGAGCCCCTTGATCTGCGGGTCCTCTCGAATCGCGCGCAAGAATGCCGGGGCAGCAATCCCGTTCGAGATTGGTTGCCAGGTAGCGCCGTAGTCCCGCGTTCGATAGATATAAGGTGTCTGATCGTCGAGACGCGCGCGGTCGACGGCCGCATAGGCGACGGCCTGATCGAAATGAGAAGCTTCGATCATCGAAATTTTGCTCCAGTCACTCAGTCCTTGCGGGGTGACGCCGGTCCAGTTCTTTCCACCATCGCGGGTCAAGTGAATTAATCCCGAGTCACTTCCCGCCCAGATCAGATCGCGGTTGAGGGGCGATGGCGCGATCGTAAACACGACACCATAACCGGCGCTCTCAGCGTTGGCGACGGACGGGGTATCGTCAGCCGAAGAACTAGACGATTTCTTGTCTTTCGGATTGTGGGCGTCCCGCGTCTGCGGGCGGGCGCCGGTGAGGTCGGGACTGATGACCTCCCAGTGCAGACCACCATCAACGGTCTTCATCACATACTGTGTTCCGAGATAGAGCGCTGTCGGGTCAATCGGCGAAAGGACCAGCGGCGGGGTCCAGGGGTCACGATACTTGCGCGTATTGATTTCGGTCTCAAATGAAAATGCAGGCCATGGAGTAACTAACTGAGTCAATCCCGTCCGTTTGTTGAAGCGCTCAACCGTACCGTAAGTCCCACTCAAATAAATGATGTTGGGGTCATTCGGATCGACCACAAGATATCCGCTCTCACTTCCGCCGGGGAGAAACCAGTCGCGGGGCGTGATCTGACCATGGTCGGTACGGCTTGGGACCGCGGCACTGCCGCTATCCTGTTGCGCGCCATAGACGACGTAAGGAAACTGGTTGTCGGTGATTACATGATAGAACTGCGCCGTGGGCTGGTTGTACCAAGTGCTCCAGGTCCGGCCGCGGTTGAGGCTGACCGAGGTTCCCTGGTCCGTTCCTAAAACCATGCTGGCGGAATTTGCAGGATCGATCCAGAGTTGGTGATAATCGTCTCCACCGGGCGCGCCACGAACCACCGAAATTGTTTTGCCGGCGTCTTCCGACCGGTAGAGAGCGACATTCGGCACGTAGATCACATCGCGATTGCGCGGATCGATGGTTACGCGATTAAAGTAAAAGGCCCGATCGGTCAGGCGAGAATCGGTATTGGCAAGGACCCAGGTATTGCCTCCATCGTCGGAGCGATAGAGGCCGGATTTCTTCCCTTCGGTTTTTTCTGCGTCGGATTTCACTCCGGATTTCACTTCTATCAGTGCGTACACGCGCCGGCCGTCCGGCGCAACGTCTACGCCAACCCGTCCCCAATTGCCCGCTGGCAGGCCGTTTCCGCTGAGACGAGACCACGTCTTGCCGGCATCTTGCGATCGATAAAGGCCGGTGCCGGGTCCGTCAACCGGAGCATAGTTGCTCCAGGGCTGACGCCATGTTTGCCACGCGCCGGCAAACAATATCTGCGGAGCCGAGGAACTTATCGACAGATCTGAAATTCCGGTTTTGTTCCCGAGATCGAGAACGCGCGTCCAGTGCGCACCTCCGTCGACAGATTTGTAAACGCCACGTTCTTCGTTGGGAGCATACACATGCCCCAGAGCGCCAACATAAACGACATTCGCATTCTGCGGATCAATTACGATCCGGCTGATTTGACGCGTGTCTTCCAATCCGATGTGAGTCCAGGTCGCGCCGCTATCAGTGGATTTGTAAACTCCGTTGCCGGAAGAGAGGTCCTCACGAATGTCGGACTCGCCGGTCCCGGCATAAATAACTTTAGGATCGGAGGGAGCGACGGCAAGCGCACCGATCGAGCCCACCGACTGGCCATCAAAAATCGGCGTCCAGACAACTCCCGCATCGATTGTTTTCCAGATCCCCCCATTGACCCCGCCGAAATAAAAAGTTGTGGAGTCGCCCGGCACTCCGGCGACGGTAACCACGCGTCCGCCACGGAAAGGACCGATCATGCGCCATTTAAGTCCATTTACGAATTGTGGAGGAACCGGCTGAGCAAGCGCTACTCCAGCCAAGAATAGAAACAGGCAAGCAAGGAAACAACCGTTCAAACACGATCTGAGTTTCAACAAGTAGCGGACCCTCGTTTTCGTTCTTCTGTTAGTACAGATATTATGCCCGAGTCCCCGGTTACGCATCGAGACGCACGCGATTTGCCGCGCGTGTGGCCGCTGAGGTTTAATGTCCCATGCATTGGAATGACGCTGCGGTTCTTCTTCTAATCCTGTTGGTGATGGTCGTGCTGTTGCTCTGGCTGCTTCATCGCACTCGCCTGGGCTCATTTGTACACGAGCATATCGCCGACCGTCCTCGCCGCAGGCTTTTTGTCGCATCCATCAGTTTTTTTCTGACGTTCGCTATTGTGCGGGGAATGGTGTTTTGCATTCGCCACCAGATTCCGCCGTTTCACTACATTATTTATGACGGCCGGCACATCCATCACCTGGTGCCGGGCATTTTGATTCTGCTGGCGGTCGGTTATGGCTGGCTCTGTGAATTTGGTAACGGCAGCGACGTGTCGTCGCTTTTCGTCGGTAGGTTGATGGCGGTGCTTTACGGAGTGGGTGCCGCGCTGACACTCGATGAGTTCGCCCTCTGGCTCAATCTGAAGGATGTTTACTTCGTGCGCGAAGGACGGTCCAGCATCGACGCTGTCATCCTGTTTGGCTCGTTGCTCGCCATCGGAGGATGGGGCGCGCCGCTGTTCGCCGCCCTCGCAAAAGGCAAGACGAAGCGGAGGGGCTAGCAGAATCCCGTGCAGTGCTACCATCAATTGCTTTAGCCATTTTCCCCAACAGGTATCGCGCCATGACTCGATCCGCCCGCTCCGTCGCGTCGCCCCGTGTAGTAAGTATCGCGGACTTTCGTACGCTCGCCCGTCGCCGCGTGGCCAGAGCCGTCTTTGACTATCTTGATGGCGGCGCCGAAGGTGAGGTTACTCTCCGGGAAAGTTGCCGCGTATATGAGGATGTCACTTTCCGTCCACGCCATGCGGTAGCGTTCGCCGATTGCAATTTGCGTACCCGCGTTCTCGGCTGCGATCTTGCTTTGCCATTCCTGCTGGCTCCGGTTGGCTACAGCCGGCTGATGCACCCCGACGGCGAGATGGGGGCGGCGCGCGCCGCCGGCAACGCGGGCACCGCGTACATTCTTTCCACCATCTCAGGACACAAGCTGGAGAATGTCAAAGCGGCCTCGGCCGGACCCGTCTTCTATCAGCTGTATCTGATGGGCGGCCGCGCGGCCGCGGAGGGCTCGATTGAACGCGCGCGGCTGGCTGGATTTTCCGCGCTCGTCGTCACCATCGACACTCCCGTCTCCGGAGTCCGCGAGCGCGATTACCGCAACGGAATGAGGGAGCTGGTCAGCGGCAGTTTCTTCGAAAAACTTCCATATCTTCCACAAGTGCTCTCGCGCCCGGGATGGCTCGCGAGTTTTCTGCTTGACGGTGGTCTGCCGCTGCTTCCCAACGTCGTAATCCCCGGCAAAGGACCCATGCCGCTCATCGACGTCGCCGCCGCGCTGGCCGAGTCCACGGTGACCTGGAGCGACCTGAAATGGATTCGCGAACTGTGGCGCGGTCCAATCGTCGTCAAAGGCGTTCTCACCGGAGACGATGCGCGCCGTTCGGTGGATGAAGGGGCCGCGGCAATCTCAGTCTCCAATCATGGCGGCCGTCAGCTCGATTGCGTTTCTTCGTCATTGCGAGCCCTGCCGGAGGTCGTGAAGGCGGTCAACGGGCAGACCGAAATTCTCATGGACGGAGGCATTCGCCGTGGGACCGACATCGTCAAAGCGCTGTGCCTGGGCGCCCGCGCCGTGCTCTGCGGACGCGCCTACGCCTACGGTCTCGCCGCTGCCGGAGAAGCCGGCGTGAATCGCGCCATCGAAATTCTAAGCACTGACCTCGAGCGGACTTTGAGGCTGCTCGGTTGCGCTTCGGTCACCGAACTGGATCGTTCCTATGTAAGAGTTCCCCAGAGCTGGGACGCGAACTGATCGCGTCCGCACAAGTTTCCATTACCTCAGTACAAAGTAAGGAGGAATTATGCCGTTCGTTCGAATCGATCTTCTCGAAGGCAAGGCGCCGGAATTCCGCATACAGGCTGGTCAGATCGTCTACCAGGCTATGCAGGATTTCCTGGACGTGCCTAAGGACGACCGCTTTCAAATCATCACCGAGCATCCCAGCGCCGGGTTGCAGTTTGACCGGGATTATCTCGGCGTCCACCGATCGGACGAATGTGTCTTCATCCAAATCACCCTGAACAGCGGCCGCAGCGTTGAAAAGAAGCAGCGTTTCTACAAAGCGGTTGCGGACGGTTTGCATGAAGGCCTGAAGGTAAGGCGAGAGGATGTCTTCATTAATCTGGTGGAAGTGGCGAAGGAAGACTGGTCGTTCGGCAATGGCGAAGCGCAATACGTAAAACCCACAAGTTGAATTCCCGCAGGAGCTGCGCGCATGCACCGTCGTGACTTTAATCTCGGCATCGTTAAAGCATGTGCGGCAGCACTTCTGTCTCCGCGCCTGCTCGCTGAGCCGCTTGAACGCTCGTCGGAGCGCTTGACCTCGAACCATTCGACCGAGAGTGAGCCGTCCACCATCGCCGCGCTCTACAAGAACGCCATCGTCATCGATTCCCTCTGCGCCCCATTCGTCGATACAGATCCGCCCCCCGCAGCCGATGTTCTAGCCGCCGTGCGGCAATCGGGCATAACCGCGATCAACGTCACCGTCTCTCAGCCCACATTCGAGGACACTGTCAGCAATATCGCCGCCGTAGAAATGCTGGTCGAGCAACATCCCGAAGCGTTCCTCATAGTACGCCAGCACTCCGATATCGCCCGCGCCAAGCGCGAAAACAAGATCGGAATCATGCCTGGCTTTCAGTACACCGCGTTTTTGGAAGAAAACCCCGAGCGCATAGAAATGTTCCGCCAGCTCGGCGTGCGCATCATGCAGCTTACCTACAACAATCGCAGCATCTAACAATCGCAGCATCTTCGGCGACGGATGCCTCGAGCCCGGCAACGCCGGACTCAGCAAAGCAGGCGTCGCCGCGGTCCAGAAGATGAACGATCTCGGAGTCGCGGTTGACCTCAGCCACAGCGGGTACCGCACCACTTCCGAAGGCATCGCCGAGTCGAAAAAGCCGGTTCTGATTACGCATTCCGGCTGCGCCGCCGTCTATCCTCATCCCCGCAATAAGCCTGACGAAATTCTCAAGTCGCTTGCCGACCGCGGCGGCTATTTCGGCGTTTATCTCATGCCCTATGTCGTCGCTTCGCCCACCGTGCCCACCCGCGAACACGTGCTCGATCACATTGTGCACGCCATCAATGTATGCGGCGCCGATCACGTCGGCATCGGAAGCGATGGCTCGATCCAAAAAACGATGTTAACCGTCGAACAGAAAACCGCCTTTGATCAGGACATCGCGCGCCGGAAGAAACTCGGCATCGGCGCCCCTGGTGAAGATCGCTATCCGTACGTACCCGATCTCAACGGCCCCGACCACACGGAAGTCATCGCCAGTGAACTCGCGAAACGCGGACAGCCCTCGCTGGTAATCGAAAAAGTTCTGGGAGCAAACTTTCAGCGGGTGATCGGAGAAATCTGGGGGACAGCGTAGAAGGTCGCGCGTTCAGTCAGTCGGAGCCGAAATCGCGCCGCCGAGCTTCTGCGCGTGTGCGTCTTTTACGTGGCGGTCAAACGCGCGCTGCAATTTCTCCTGATAGTCAGCCTTCTCGGGACGGTGGTGAGTAGACGCAGCGCGGAAAAGAAAAGTGGGACACAATGTGCAGCCGCCTTCGATAGGTATTTCACCCGGCCATTTGGTAATGCGCAAGGATGGTTTCTTCATACCGAGCTTTCCCGCCGCGGGAGACGATCTCGTAGAGACGCGGCTTGCCGCGTCTCCCGCAGCAATTGCGGCGCGGGCGCGAAATCTTGACGCGATGGCGCGAGAACTTTTCGTCAGTGGGTGAATAGAGCAATCAAAATGACGATTGGAATGGGCACGCCGAGCAGCAGAAGTATGATTGAACGCATAGTTAGCCTCCTTCAAGTTTGACACGGCACTTTCAAATCGCACTTTCGAATGTTAGACACGCCGCCTAAACAATGACGCGATCGCGCTGCCTGCCGCCGATTGTTCCAGCATAGCTGGCGCAAAATGCTCCACTCAGTAATGCCACGAATAGCCACAATGACAAATGTGCCAGCGCTTTTCGAGCGTTTTCAGCAGACTGCTGAGCCTGCGCGAATACGTCGGACACACGATTCTCAGCATCGCTTTGGTTGAGTCCCGTTCTCGCCGATACCATTTGGGCAAGATAGGTCTGGTCCGCTGCGGGCAAAACCCCTTGGCGCATGGCGTGAGTAAGAATGCGCTCTGCCTCGCCGCGCGCTACGGCATCGTTCCGATCTGAGACCGCACCGTTGGACCGGAACAGGGTGTCGACGATATAGGAGTTGGGATACGTGTTGGAATTGAGCCCTGGCGTCTCCGCGTCGGTGACCGTAGTAGCCGCTGGCTGTATCGCTCGACCCGCAAGCGAAGTGGCCGCGGATGCCAGGAACGCCGCCGTAACCACCAGCCCCAATGCCCACACCAGAAATCCATGAGCGGTATCTCGGAAATACACCTCGTCCGTATGGACATTCACCCACTTCGTTCGCAGTCGCCCCGCCAGATATCCACCCATGGCAGAAGCGACGATTTGGGTAACGATCAGCCAGGCGATAGCAGCCTTTCCGATCGTCGAGGCAACTGCGCCCATGTTCGACCACGGCGAAATGGAAGAAAATCCGAGGCCGGTGCCCAAGGACAATAAAATCAGGGCCAGCGCGGCGGCCACGAACGCGCCACCGATCACCGCCGGCCAGGAAACGCCGGCTGAGTAAGCCTCGTTCTTGCCTGGAATCTGAGACACAATGGTTGGACGTTCGCCGATGGGCGTCACAACAGCTGGCGATGCTTGCATATCTTCTCCTTATAAGACTTAGTGAAGACGATTTGTGAATCGAGATCGAGTCGCTCCCAGCGAAGGGGCCCATCCAAGCTTCGCTCGGGCGGGCCCGTTTCGACGTCTCAGCGTGATTCAAAGCCGCAGCCTTTCAGGCTGAATGACGGTCTTTGAATTTGTCGATCTTTTCGTTGACTTTCTCTTTGGCGTTCTGCACCGACTGACTGATCTTGCCCCGCGTATCATCTGCCTTGTCGGTGGTGGCATCCTTATGCGACTGCTGCACCTGTTTGGCAGCGTCTTTGGCGTTGCCCCAGGTTTCCTTTACCGCGCCTTTAGCCTGGTCCACAACTCCCTGATTGGCTAACTTCTCGTTGCCCACGGTTTCTCCTACCCCTTGCTTAACCTTGCCCACGACCTGCTCAACTTTGCCGGAAACCTGATCCTTATTCATAAACTTCCTCCCTTTATCTACAAGTTCGATTTTTGCTTCTGATGCCGGGTTACGCTGCTTCGACTTCACAGTAGAGCGTACCCTGCCTGTAATCCATCAGGAGAACACCCTAGTAAACACTCATTGAGGCCTCACCTCGGATCGAGAGTACGAAGTACCATTAGATTCAGCGTCTTGTCGGGGTGCGCTGCCAGGCAGTATCGCGAGCATGCATGTATGCGATAGTTTTAGACTGGGTCAGACGTCAGCCCTCAAGGGACAGTCAATCGTGAAATCGGCTTCCAGAAAAACATCCTTGCATCCCAGCGTAGAAATGCAGCGTCGTCTTGCTTATTTCGGCGAGCGCCGCGACGAGATCGTCTCGACCATCCGCGAGCTGGTCGAAATCGAATCGCCCAGCGACAACAAAGCCGCCGTGGACCGCATTGCGGAGGCGGTTGCGCAGAAATTCTCCCAGCTCGGCGGTGCGGTACGGACTCATCGCGTGGAAGACTTTGGCAATCACCTGCAAATCGATATCGGTCTCCACGGCAAGTCCGCCACGAAGCCGGTGCTGCTGCTGGGCCACTACGACACTGTGTATCCGCTTGGCACGCTCGCCACCATGCCATGCCGCGCCATCGACAATAAGCTGACCGGACCTGGCGTCCTCGACATGAAATCCGGCATTGCCTTGATGTTGCACGCGATCGCCGCCCTGCAGGATTGGCAGGGAGATCGAGCACGACGGAATGGCGGATTGCCACGTCCCGTGACCGTGCTCCTGGTTTCCGACGAGGAAGTGGGCAGCGGCTCGTCGCGGGCGATTACTGAATCGTTGGCGAAAAAAGCTGCGGCGGTGCTCGTGCTCGAGCCTTCTTATGGACCCCGGGGCGCCGCGAAAACCGCGCGCAAAGGAGTTGGCGAATATCTCGTCAGAGTTCGAGGGAAGGCTTCTCATGCTGGCCTCGATTTCCAGAAGGGCGTAAATGCGATTCTCGAGCTGGCCCGGCAGATCGAACGAATTTCCAGTTTCACGGAACTACCGAAGGGCTTGACGGTAAACGTCGGCGTCGTGAGCGGAGGGTCGCGAACCAACGTGGTTCCGGCCGAAGCGGTCGCACAGGTCGATGTTCGAATCGCTCGCCTCAAGGACGCGGCCGGAATCGACAAAAAGATGCGCGGCCTGCGTCCCTTCAATCGCAAATGCAAAATCGAGGTCACGGGAGGAATCAATCGTCCGCCGCTGGAACGCACCGCGGGTGTGGCAGGGTTGTACGCCCAGGCTGTCGCGATCGCGCGTGAACTGGGAGGGAAGCTCAGCGAAGCCGCGGTGGGTGGTGGCTCGGATGGCAATTTCACCGCGGCCCTTGGGATTCCAACCCTGGATGGTCTTGGAGGCGTTGGCGACGGCGCGCATGCCGTATACGAGCACGTCCTTATCTCGGAGTTGCCGCGCCGCGCCGCGCTCCTGGCTGGGCTCATTGAACGGATCTGAGCCGAGAGGCGTTTATGGGAGTTCTTTGACTCCAGCGCAAGGGAAGCCTAGAATTTACTCAGGGATAGCATTGTGGACGCGAGCGCGTAACTGGAGGATTTATGGGTGAGGGACTATTTTCGCCGCTGCACATTCTGTTGATTATTGGCATTGCGTTACTGCTTTTCGGGCCGAGTAAGTTTGCCGATCTAGGCAAAGGTCTGGGTGAGGGCATCAGGAATTTCAAGTCGTCGATGAAGGATCCCGAGGAGAAACCGAAAGAAACGCCGAAACCTCCGGCCGCTTAGAAGTTCCACAGATTCGTGTGGCGCGGACACTCCAGTCCGCGCACGGTTAGCGCCGCCGCGAATCCCAGCTAGATGGCCGCTACCTGACGCAGCATCCGCCACACCAGCGCCACTGGCAGTCCCACCACATTGCTGTAATCTCCTTCGATTCGAGGTATCCAACGGGAAGCGATGCCCTGAATCGCGTAGGCTCCCGCTTTATCCATCGGCTCTCCGCTGGCGGCGTAGTCGGCGACCTCCCTGTCCGTGATTTCGCTCACGGTTACGAGCGTCGTTTCACTGGCCACCACTGGCTTGCCTCCGACAACCAAACACACTCCCGTAATCACCTGATGCTGGCGTCCTGAGAGCAGGCGCAGCATGCGCGCGGCGTCCTTGGCATCGCTGGGCTTGCCTAGAAGTTGGCCGTCGACTACGACCACGGTGTCAGCTCCGAGTACAACATCTCGCGGACGTTGACTTGCAACCGCTAGCGCCTTCTCGCGCGCGAGGCGTTCGGCGCATTCCTTCGCGGATTCTCCCGGACGTGGGGTTTCTGCGATGTCTGCACGCTGCACTTCAAATGGAATTCCGGCGTTGCGCAGCAACTCCTGACGACGCGGCGACGCGGAGGCGAGCACTAGCATGGAAGTATTCTAGACCGCGCATCAATTCCCGATTGTGCCGGCAGTTCGCGGACAGGAGTGTCCGCGCCACACTAACCAGAGCTACTCCAGCGCTTCGGGCTCGATGGAAATGTTTTTCTCGCCTTTGGCTCGCTTTTCCCAGTATTTTTTTACCCAGGCTTCGTAGCTTTTGCCGGCTGCGGTGTCGCGTCCGGTGAAGGCTATGGCGGCGATTTCGGAGTAGGGAATGGCCGGACGCTCGTTGCTGGTGGCGAGTATCAGACGAACTACGGAGTTCTCCAGCGTCGGACCGATGCGGCGGTCGAAGAGATAGCCAGTGATCTCGCCGCCTTTTTTTTGCGTGATGGTTACATCGCCGCGATAGTCAAACGCTTTTTCGATGACGGCTCGAATGTCCGCTTCGGTGGCTAGTTGCGGAATCCAGCCCTGAAGATTTTCGCGCTCGAATCCGGGAACAACTTCGAGGTCGTCGCTAGAGCTCGGCGGAACGTCAGAGCGTGGCGAAAATTCGGCGCTCGGCGGTACGGCGATAGCTTGCGCGCTGTGGGGCAGCGCTGGATCGTGTCCATGCTCACTGCCCCTCATACGCGGCTTTCTTCGGCTTGCCCCTGCGGTGCTTCGATTTGAATCAGCGGATTGTAGGAATGCAGGGGACGCACCTCGCGATCGAGATCGGCGAGGGCGGCTTTGTCGGGATAGAGCGAGAAGGTCGCCTTCACCGCGTCCTTGAATCCGCGCAGCGACCCGAACATGTGGTCTACCGAAGTGGTTTCGTAGCCGCAATGCACCATGCAGTTCGCGCATTGCGGATTGCCCGACTCCGTGCCGTATTTCGCCCACTCCGTCGCTTCCATCAGCTCCTGGAAAGAATCGGCGTAGCCATCCTGCAGCAGGTAACACGGCTTCTGCCATCCGAAGATGTTGTAGGTCGGCATGCCCCAGGCCGTGCACTTGTAGTCGCGTTTGCCCATCAGGTATTCGAGAAAGAGCGGAGATTGATTGAAACGCCAACTCTTCTTGCGATTTGAAAGCATGGAGCGGAAGAGGCGGCGGGTGCGGGCGCGTCCCATGAAATGTTTCTGGTCGGGCGCTTTGTCGTAGGAGTATCCGGGCGAGACCATCATGCTCTCGACGCCGACTTCCATCATCTCGTCGAAGAAGTTGCGGACGCTCTTCGGATCGGCGCCGTCGAACAGAGTCGTGTTGGTGGTCACGCGGAAGCCGGCGTCGATCGCGGCGCGGATTCCGTCGAGCGCGATGTCGTATCCACCTTCGCGGCAGACGGAAAAATCGTGATGCTCCTTCTGGCCGTCCATGTGGACTGAGAAGCTCAGATATTTGCTGGGCTTGAACAAGTGCAACTTCTCTTTGAGCAGCAGCGCGTTGGTGCAGAGATAAACATATTTCTTGCGCGCGACCAGGCCTTCGACAATTTTGTCGATTTCTGGATGCATCAGCGGTTCGCCGCCGGGGATGGAGACCATGGGGGCTCCGCACTCATCGACGGCTTTGAAGCAATCTTCCGGGGACAGGTCGGTTTTCAGGATGTGGGCCGGGTATTGAATCTTGCCGCATCCGGCACAAGCCAGGTTGCACCGAAACAGCGGCTCTAGCATGAGCACGAGCGGATAGCGCTTGCGTCCGGCCATCTTCTGGCGCAGGACATAGGAAGCCACTGTCCACATCTGGGATACGGGAACTGCCATTAACCCTCCGGGAGGATTCTATTCTACCGGATTCTGGTGGCTGCCGGTCGTTGGTCGCTGGCCGGCGGTCGTTGGCGAACTGTGAACTGCTGGTCGTCAGTTGCTGGTCGCTGGTCGTTGGTTGTTGGCAAACTTGCCAGCCCCCTCCCCCTGCGGCCGTGTGGAATCATGGGGTTAGGGCATGAAAGTCCCACAAAATATGGGGTTTAAAGGACTTATAGGTAAAATATTCCGGAATAAGGACTTACCTCCTCAAATTAAGTTGCAAATGGATTTGGGGCGGCTTCGAGGTCCCGCTGTGGGAGACGGACACACTTCTGGCTGCACCTATCAGGTCTCTATCATCGCGCAGGGCGAGCGGGGTGTCTGTGACGGAGATCACAGGTCAGTTGTGATGAATGCGACATGGGCGCACAAACTCGCGAATCACATGATCGTATTATCCGGATTGGAGTCGTTCCGCAGTGAGGAACGAACTCTGCTACGCGAGATCGCGGGGTTGTGCGCATGGCGGCATTATGCCTAGAAGAGCACAATGAGCGCTGATGCTTTATCAACAATCATGTCGTCGCCTTTGCTCTTTGTCGTCACGACCTTTCCCGGCTTTTGGGGCAAAAAATATTCGAACGACAGCGGCTGACGGAATAGCCCCGGCTAGAAACCACGCACCAATGAATAGGAGCGCCCAATTGCGGTAGTCAGACACTACAAGTGCCCTATGATATTCATCCCCATCGGCTTCGAGCCATGCCACAGACCAATAGAGACAGTTCGTGAGGGCGAAGGGCACGATGACGACCCAAACTTTGCGTAAAAAACATGACGGGCACGCGAAGCACAATAGCCAAACGAAGCCCGCTGAAAGGACTGCTACAAGAACGGCTCCCGAGCTAAGGGACAATGATTCGAGAAATGCCTTCATTCGCTGCCTAGCCGCGCATTAAAACTCAAACTAACACATCGCTAATGGTCGAGAACAGGCGTTTGTCCTCAGAACCCGGATTGTGAGTGTAGTCGCGATTTGACAACAATTACGGACGGGAGACACCGATCTAGGACTTAGTGCGCGTTGCCGGGGAAACTCTGCCACTCTACCGGTACGAAACTGAGTTCTAAAGGGTAGGACGGTGCAACTGCAAATTGGGGACTGCTGGAGGATTCAGGTCTCAGCAATCTCGTCGGCAGCGTTGACGGGTCGAGGCGAAATTCCATTTCAGCAGTTGGGTCGCCCGAAGCAATTGGATCAGCACTAAAATCAGGCAGTTCGATCTTGAAACTGCCGTCAGTGGCGACTCGAGCTGTCGCGATGCCGACGATTTGGGGTCCGCCACAACTGTGAGTGTTCGACTCCTTTGAGGTGCCCATCCTCGCGCATGTCCCAAATGCTGTGTAGTTGGCTGAAATTGTCGTCGATTCCCCGATGTTTACTGACTTCACTCGCCCGAAGAATGTAACAGTTTTCAGAGAGTCACAAACGAACTCTAACTCGGTGTCCGCCTTGTCGATGGGAACGTCGAACATCTTCATCTCGCATCCGGGTGCCCAAACCAATGCCTTAAAGCGATCTGTTGCAGCTCGAATTTCAAAGAACGAATCGCCGGAAGGCATTGACATGCCAAAGTGGGAGTTAGAGCCACCGCTAGGTATATGCATCGCATATGTCATGGAGGCCCTCTCGCTGTGGCCTTCCGGGAAGACGATTTTTATCTTCGGCTTTTGAATTTCTTGAGCCGACATCGCGACAACTAGTAACAGAAGCGCTCGAAGCCAGCCGACCATATCAGAAATAATACTCTCGAATCTCCATTGTGTAGTCAGTTACTGTAAACAGCGTTAGCACTCAGAACCCAGCGCCATCGGAAGCAGGTTCTGAACCGAGCGTTGAGATCGGCGGGTTGCCCTTGTTGCTACTTCGCGAAGTGTTTCTCGAACAAATCGCGGGACCGTTGCGCACCTTCCTCACTCAGCAGAACAGATTTTGCTTTTGTCGCGGGATCCGAGATGTAACCTGTTTTCGACAGTTATCACACCCAGTGTGTTTTTTTCTTGACTGTCTAGCCTATAGAGACCCCGTGCCCCACGGGATTGTAGGAACGGCGAGGTCCGGTCGTTGCGTGCGGATCACCGCCAGAAGTTCGTCAATATCTGCAGGCCGAAAGTGACGGAGAGAGACATCAACGTATTCGTTCGGATGTCGTTTGCGCCCGTGGACCACTAACCGACGAAAAGGTCTAGATTGACCAAGGAACTCGCTAACCGGTGCTCTCTCAATCTTGATTTCTGTTATCTCATCATATCGAATGCGTCTTTCCGGCCCTCCACTCGCACGCATAACCACGCCTGTCTCGCCCCAGAGCACTCGGTATTTCATTCCAATGTAGATAAGAACCGCGAACAGCGCCCAGATCACCGTCGGCGCCCATACGAAAGCCCACTGTGATCTTCTCAGACCTGTGTAAACCATGAATGCAGTAACGCTTGCGAAAATTACGGTCTGACCGACATAGGGCGTTATCCTCTGTCCTAGAGGCTTAAGATTTTGGTCAGTCGTCATTTTCTCCGTGGACATCGTTACCATGACAGTAGCGCAAATCGCAGGTCATTGGCGTAACATCGCCATATCGCTCATTGACTCTCCGATATCCGGCGGCTTGAGAAGCCTTTGGGATCGACGGTTGGGTGCGCCACTTCTCAAAGGCGAGAAGTGGCGCACCCCCTGTTGTGTTTTCTGCTTGTTTTGTTCTGCGCTAAGAGAGATTGCCTTGTACTCCGGCGGATGCTGGCCACCCGCCAAACAGCAGGTTCACCGCTTGACCTAATCCCCTGATACGGAGTTCGTGATGGCCCCTTCCCGAAAAGCGCGAGAAGGGGCGCACTCCGCAAACAGCAGATTCACCTTTTTGATTCTGCGCCCGATGGCTGGGGCCATACCGGCGAGACCAGTTCTATGCGCCACATTGGCCCTCCCATGTAAGACTGTGTCTCGGACTTCAGGAAGCTCGGAGCTTCGCCGCCAAGAATCCAAATCTGCGCATCTGGCGGTTGCTTTCCTACCATTGGCGCGACCACGCCGGCGACGCCGCCAATGTCAACCTTTGCGACATAATGCATGGCCTCGCGGCTGACCCCCGCGAGGGAAAAAGGCTCCGTCCCCTGGGCATTCAGCACGATCTTCACCAGCCTCGGCTTGGGCGCAGCCACCACCATGGGGACTTCGATCTGTCGCGAGCTGTCTCGGATATTCATCAGCAGCCTGGGAATCAGACCATTGCCTAGATCGGGCGGCAGCGCGAGATGCTCGTTCGCTACTTTCTCTTTGCCATCGTTGTCGGTGTAGCGAACTGTAACCTGCCCAGTGGCGCACGTAACCGACAGATCGCTGGCGTTCTTGAACGAAGGCCCCTTCTGCACCATGTGATAGGAGATGAGCCGGAAGTTGCCGCGCTGCGAAAAAACGGTGGTTTCTTCCTGCCGCGAACCGTCTTTGAAGCGGAAGTTGAGTTGAGTTGTGACTTGGTCGCCGCGAGCCACCTGGGTCAGGTCGCCGGCAGCGATCGCGACGCCATCCAGCGTGCTGAGCACCAGAAAGCCGTGAATCAGGCCTTCTTTGTAGCGCACCGGGACCGGAGCGGCTGACGCAACGCCGAAAAGAGTACAAGTCGAAATCAGCAAAATGGCGAGAAGGCGAGAGCGCAAAACCGTAACCTCTTGTGCCCAAGAGGAGGCACGATCCTTCGATGCGGTTACCGCCTGGGTGGTTTGCATAATTCGCGGGACGGGCGAGGTCACCCGTCCCTACACGAGCAAACCCTAGATTTTTTCGAAGAAGTGGGCGGTCTTCTTACCAGCTTCTTCGGTGTAGTAGACCGTCACATGGGCGGTTTTCTCGGTCCCTTTGGCAATGTCTTTGCCGGCATCGGCGGCGGCGTGACCGGAGAGCTTGAATGTGTCCTCGGTACCGTCGGCGGTTTTCACGGCTATGGTTCTGCCGGCGCGATCGATATGGGTGATGGTTCCATCCACCGACTTGACACCATCTTTGCCGACTTTATCGACTTCGACGGCTGTCTTCTCGGTGCCCTTGGTGGTGTAGTGCGCGACTACTTCCGTGCCTTCCTTGAGACCGTGAAATGAGTCTTTGGCACCCGCCTCGGTTGCGTCGGCACTCGCCTTTACGCCATGAACGGTAGTCTTGTCGACAAACTTAATCGTATGCTCGGTGCCGTCCGCGGTCTTGACGACGGCCGTTTTGGCGCCGGCATCGAGCTTGGTGATGGTGCCGTGGACGGCGGTGACCACGTCCTCGTCAGCCCAGCCCAGCGCGCTTAGCAGCAGAATTAACAGAGAGGCCCGGACGAGATTTTTCAGGGGGATGTTTTTCATTGCCAGTCTCCTTCAGATTTGATTGGAATTTGTCTGAAACAGGCTAACTCATACTGCGGTTTCGCGCCAAGTGGGTTGAGCCGCTCGCAGGAGACGCGGCAAGCCGCGTCTCTACTTTAATCACTGCCCACCGCCGCGCTAGATCTTCTGCAAGCGCTGCACGTCGTGGACGCCGGGGATCTGGCGGACTCCGTCCATTATTTTCTGGAGGTGTTTCAGGTCGGCGATTTCGAGGACTACGTCTACGCTGGCTTGGCCGTTCTGGCTGCGGGCTTCTATGTTGCGGATGTTGGTGTGGGTGTCGCTGATCACGGCGGTGATTTGTTTCAACATGCCGAAGCGGTCGTCGCAGAGCAAGGTGATTTTTACGGGATAAGAAATGGGCTGGCCATCTTTGTCTCCGGCCCAGAGTACGTCGATGCGGCGCTCGGGCTCGTAGAGAAGATTGGTGACGTTCGGACAGTTGATGGAGTGGACGGCCACGCCTTTGCCGCGGGTGACATATCCGACGATGGCTTCTCCGCGAATGGGGTTGCAACACTTGGCACGATAGACGAGGAGGTCGCCTTGTCCGCGAACCACGATGGCGTTGCTGTCGCCGCCGAACACCCGGCGGACTACGCTCGTGAAGCCCTGATTCGCGGCTTGCTCTTCGCTGTCGGACATCGGTTCCGCGCCGGCGGGGGCGAATTTCGCCAACACCTGGCGGGCAGAATATTTGCCATAGCCGATGCCCGCCATCAGATCGTCGGGACGGCCGAGTCCGTATTCGCTGGCGGCCCGCTGCCAATCGGCTTCTTTAATGTCTTTCAACGAGATTCTGTATTTGCGTCCTTCTTTTTCCACCAGCTTTTTTCCGATTTCAATGGCGCGCTCGCGCTGGTGGACGTTGAGCCAATGCTTGATCTTGTTGCGGGCGCGGGAGGACTTGACGATGCCGAGCCAGTCGCGGCTGGGCTTGTGTCCGGGCTGGGTGATGACTTCGACGATGTCGCCGGAGTGGAGCTTGTGGCGCAGCGGGACCATGCGTCCGTTGACCTTGGCTCCGGTGCAGTTGTGGCCGACTTCGGTGTGAATGGAGTAGGCGAAGTCGATCGGGGTGGACTCGCGCGGCAAGACCAGAACCTTCCCTTTGGGGGTGAAGGTGTAGACCTCTTCGGGATAGAGATCGACTTTTAAAGTTGAAAGGAATTCGTTGGGGTCGGAGACATCGCGTTGCCACTCGACTACCTGCCTCAACCAGGCCAGGCGCTGCTCGTCTTCGGCGGAGACGGGACCGTCTTTGTATTTCCAGTGGGCGGCAATGCCCTCCTCGCACATCTTGTGCATTTCTTCGGTGCGAATCTGGATTTCGAAGGTCTCGCCGGTCTCGGTGATGACGGAAGTGTGCAGCGACTGGTAGAGATTCGGCCGCGGCATGGCAATGAAATCTTTGATGCGGCCGGGAACGGGACGCCAGAGATTGTGGATGATGCCGAGAACGGCGTAGCAGTCCTGCACCGAGTTGGTGATGACGCGCATGGCGTAGAGGTCGTAGACCTGTTCGATACTGATGCGCTGACGAATTAATTTCTTGTGGATGCTATAGAGGCGCTTGATGCGGCTCTCGACGCGTCCGGTGATGCCGGCTTCCTTGAGGCCGTCGCGGAGGACGCCTTCGACGCGGGTGATGAAGGCTTCGCCGGCTTTGCGGCGCGACTCGACGGCTACGCGGACCTGCTCGTGGCCGATGGGATCGACGTATCTGAATCCGAGGTCTTCGAGTTCGCCGCGAATCTTTCCCATGCCCAGGCGATGCGCGATGGGGGCGTAGATTTCGAGCGTCTCTTTGGCGATTTTCTGCTGGCGTTCGGGATCGAGATGTTCGAGGGTGCGCATGTTGTGCAGGCGGTCGGCGAGCTTGATGAGGACGACGCGGATGTCGTCGACCATGGCGAGCATCATCTTGCGGAGGTTCTCGGCTTGCGCTTCCTCGCGTGAGGAGAAATCGATTTTGCTGATCTTGGTGACGCCTTCGACGATGTGGGCTACGTGCTCGCCGAATTCCTGGCGGATTTCCACGGTGGTGACGGAGGTGTCTTCGACGGAGTCATGGAGCAGGCCGGCGGCGATGGAAACGGAATCCATTTTCATGTCGGCCAGAACATTGGCGACTTCCAGGGGATGGACGAGGTAGGGCTCACCCGAGGCTCGGGATTGGCCGGCGTGGTACTTCTGGGAGAATTCGTAGGCTCTTTTGACCAGGTCGAGGTCGTCGTTGGGACGGTTCTCGCGGAGCTTTTTCATCAGCTCGCGGAAGCGGGTCACCGTGAGCACGTTGGTCGCAATCTGTTGACGCAACGTCGCCATGTTTGATTTTAGCAGCTAAGCGCTATTTCACCGCCGAGACGCTGAGGGCGCCGGGAAAACCTTGGGCTGGTGGACGGGCCGGGGGCGCCCGTCTCTCCACTGCATCGTCCGGGGACGGAGAGACGGGCGCCCTCGCCCGTCCACCGAGAGATCTGGGCTGTTAGAGTGTGGTGAGGAACACCTTTGGACCGGATTCTTATCAGTGGAGCGTCGGGGCCGATTGGGACGGCGCTTGTGGCATCTTTTGGTCCTCTCGGGATCGAGGTTGTGCGGCTGGCTCGGGGAGCCGCTCGGAATGCGGGGCAGGTTTCGTGGGATCCTCTGGCTCCGCTGTCGCCGGCGGCGGTGTCGGGGTTCGATGCGGTCGTCCACTTAGCGGGGGAAAGCGTGGTGGGACGCTGGACTGCGGAAAAGAAAAAGGCGATCCGCGACAGCCGCGTGCTGGGAACCCGACACCTGGTGGCCGCGTTGGCGCAGGCTGAGGTGAAACCGCGCGTGCTTGTGTGCGCATCGGCAGTCGGATTCTACGGGGATCGAGGCGACGAGCTTCTACGCGAAGAGAGTCCGTCTGGGCAGGGATTTCTGCCCGAGGTTTGCCGGGAGTGGGAAGATGCCAGCCGGATTGCGGGCGACGCCGGGATCCGCACGGTGAACATTCGGATTGGGCTGGTGCTGAGCGCGAAGGGCGGAGCGCTGGCGAAGATGCTGACCCCGTTCAAACTGGGGCTGGGTGGGCGAATTGGGTCGGGGCAGCAATGGTGGAGCTGGATTCATGTGGACGATATCGTGGGCGGAATTCATCACGCGATGCGCAGCGAATCGCTCGCTGGCGCGGTAAATCTGGTGGCGCCGAATCCGGTGCGCAATGCGGAGTTTACCAGGGTGTTGGCGTCGGTTTTGGGACGTCCAGCATTTTTCCCGGTACCGGAGTTTGCGCTGCGAATGGCTTTCGGCAAAATGGCCGCGGGGGAATTGTTCCTCTCCAGCCAGCGGACGGAGCCTGGGAAACTTTTGGCGGAGGGTTATGAGTTTCGTTTTCGCGAGTTAAGGGGCGCGTTGGAGAATCTGGCTTGAAATTCCCGGCTGCGGCCGGCAAGAAGCAGGTCCTTCGCTTCGCTCAGGATGACAATTTTTATTGGGTGACAAATTCTATTTAGTCTTCGTGGCTTCGTCCCATTCCTGCTCACCGCGATGCACGAGCGCGGCTCGATCTTCTGGCAGGATCCAGCGTTGCTTCACCAGATTGTCGACTGCGTTGGTGTAGCGGGTCAGGTAATCTTCGCGGCCTGAATAGCGTTCGGCGACGGATTTACGCGGGTCGCCCGTCTTCTGACGGTCGGCCAAAGTCCTGGGAAATGGCAGGGATGAGACCTCGAATGCGACACGTTGATCGGGCGCACCGATTGACGGATCGCGCAGATTCCAGCCAGTGTAGGTCGCCAGCGGAACGGTGATCTCGGGTAAACGCACGCCGTCGTGTTCATTGCCGTCGGCATCGACCTGCGGCACCAGCACCGGGAACGCCATGCCTGTCACCGGCGGTTGAACACTCAAAATTCCCTCTCGCCAGTTCGGGCCAAAATCTAGACGGAAGGCCTGACTCGCTTCATGCGGCTGGTTTACGCCGGGAATCGCGGGCCAGGCGTATTTTTTCAGCGGCACGAGTGTTCCGTCGGCAATCTTCGGATAGCTGCTGGCTGGAGGGAGAGTGTTGCTGCGCACCCAGGCGTCCATGTTGGCGATCATGGCGCGCCAGAAATATTTCACGGGCAGTGGCGACTGCGGTTCTTGCCCGAGCAGATCGCCCTCTCCTTTTTCCGGAGGGAACGGACCGGAAAAATGCTGCAGCCCGGTGAAATGATAGATGCGGACGTTGTCCGAGATTTGTGCGTCGTGTTCTCCATCGGCGGTGGCATGGATGAGCGCGGCAACGCGTCCCCAATATTCATAGGATGTATTGGAGAAAAAAATCCTGGGCATGACTTTGTCGGCAACGGCGCGGTCGAGCAGGCCGCCGGATTCTCCGGTGATGGGATCTTTTTCCAGCTGATCGGTAAAAGGAAAGATGTCAGTCGGGAAGAAAATTGCCGAAGTGGGCTGGGCATCGCGGGAAGGCTGCGCGAAACGATAGTTGAAGCTGCCGCGGCCCGCTCCCGCGACGTGAGCGAGAACGCCGTCGAGGGCGATTCTTCCTTCTTCGTCAGCGTTGAAGCCCTGATAGAGGAAGTCGCGCAGAAACCTTCCATTCTGCGAAATGCCTTCCCCATAGACGCGCGCCGCCGGAGCAATCGCATCGGGAACATGCTTGGCATACGAAGCAAAGTCGCGAATGGCAGCGAAGCCGCCGCCGGCTACAACGGGATCGGCGACGACATAAACATATTCGTAAATCTTTCCCGCCTGAAAGCCGCCGTTCAGGTGAATGTGTCGGTCGCTGGGCACGACTTTGCCGTCCACGGTGTGCGCGAATTGCCACTGGCTGCGGGGAATAACGGCGCGCGGAGCCTCGCGCGAATCACGGACGGTGAGCACATTGCGCGGATCGTCCGGCGCCGCGACGGGGTATTCGATTCCGCCGATGCTGCCTAGGATCAAGTGACCAAGGGGAATCTCCGGTTCGGCTTTGGAGAGCATGAGATCGCCGCGCAAAAGGCCGGTGATCGTCTTCCCGTTTTCTTTCGCGAGCGGCGCGAAAAAGCGCTGCGCGTCCGGACCAGTCGCGTCCCATTGCCAGCCGAGGCTCACGATAGTGAACCCGTGGCGGAGCAGCCACGCATCTCCTGGGTCTTTCGCGAGATCCCAGTCGCCGCCGTCGATCAGAGAGATAATGCGCCCCCGCCCGCGGTTGGGGACTTCCAGAAGCATCGAACCGTTACTCTTTTTCGAGTCCTTCGGACGGACGGCGTTGAAGTCGGAAGAGAACTCGACCTCTCCGTTCTTGAGATTCACCGCGTTGCCGAGATCGACGATGCGGAGGTTGTGCGGATTGGAGACAGCGAGTGAAAAGTAGACGCGCCCGGTAATGCGCTCGTAGATGCCCGCGTCACCGAACGTCCTGCCGTTCAGAACATCGCTTCGCGAAGCGATTTCGACGCGAAGAACGCGCGCGCTGAGCGGCAAAATGGTTAGAGCGAAGAGCAGGGAAACAGCGCCAAGGCGGAG